>Ga0256831_1000687_pt1 | contig 17771 bp, 19 predicted proteins | sample 132544metaG_FD_189087 | JGI IMG/M metagenome (GOLD analysis project Ga0256831, IMG submission 189087) | Hydrothermal vent microbial communities from Lau Basin, Pacific Ocean - 132-544 | ecosystem: Environmental > Aquatic > Marine > Hydrothermal vents | place: Pacific Ocean: Lau Basin | collected...
TCGTAAGATGAAATTTGATTCAATTCTAAAATAATTTAACACTTAAATTGAAAGTTAAAAAACAAAAAGACTATTTTATTTTAAAGTAAGTAATTTAATGCTTAAACGACAAATAGTAGAAAAAACACTAAAAAAAATTTTTAATTCAAAAAAAAATCATAGATTTGCAAAAATTTTTATAGCCAAACTTATTGGCTTTTTCAAAAGGATAAAAAATATACAAATAAATAGATCGTATTATGAAAAGGACTTATCAACCCTCCAAAAGAAAAAGAAGAAATAAACATGGTTTTCGTGAAAGAATGGAAACCAAAGAAGGTCGTAAGGTATTAGCCCGTCGTAGAGCCAAAGGAAGAAAAAAATTGTCTGTTTCATCTGAACCGAGACATAAAAAATAATTGCATCTAAATTGCCAATTTAGAAGCTCGCTTTTTAAGCGGGCTTTTTGTATGATGAATAAATTAATTTGGTTTAAACAGGCTTAATTTAATAATTAATTAAAAAACAGACTAAAATTGAGAAAATATTTTTTATCTTTGCAGCCAATTAAATAAAAATTAATAGATTATGAACCATTATGAAACTGTTTTCATTTTAACTCCCGTTTTATCTGACGATCAGGTAAAGGAAGCAGTTAAAAAATTTGAAGATTTTTTAACTTCCAAAGGCGGCGAGATTATTTGGAAAGAAGATTGGGGGCTTAAAAAATTAGCTTACCCTATCCAACACAAAAAAACCGGCTTTTATAATTTGATCGAATTCAAATTAAATCCGGAAGATGTTAAGGAATTAGATTTGATGTTCAGACGTGATGAACGTGTGATGCGTCATTTAATTACCAAATTAGACAAGTATGCCGCAGAATGGGCTGAAAAAAGAAGAGAAAAAATTAAAGAATCTAAAAAATAAGGATTATGGCAGGCTTAGATCAAAATTCAGGAAAACAATCTGAAATCAGATATTTAACCCAATTAGATATTGAGGTTAAACCTAATCAGAAAAAATATTGCCGTTTTAAAAAATACGGTATTAAATACATTGATTATAAAGACCCCGATTTCTTAATGAAATTTGTTAACGAACAAGGTAAAATTTTACCGCGTCGTATCACCGGAACTTCTTTAAAATACCAAAGAAGATTAGCTAAAGCAATCAAGCGGGCTCGCCACTTGGCATTGATGCCTTATGTAGGAGATTTGTTAAAATAAAAAAGAAGGAACGATGGAAATTATATTATTAAAAGACGTTGAAAATTTAGGGTTTGCCGATGATATTGTAACGGTAAAAAATGGCTATGGCAGAAATTATTTAATACCGCAAGGATTTGCCGTTTTGGCTACCCCTTCTGCTAAGAAAGTTTTAGCCGAAAAATTGAAACAAAGAGCTTTTAAAGAAAAACATATTGTTGAAGAAGCTCAAAAATTGGCTGAAAAACTTAAAGCTTTACAAATAAAAATCCCTGCCAAAGTTGGTTCAGGAGATAAATTATTCGGATCAATCAACAATCAAAACTTGGCCGAAGTTTTAGCCAAAGAAGGCTTTAACATTGACAAAAAATATATTCAAGTAATTGGTGGTAATGTTAAACGAATTGGTAAATATAATGCCAAAATCCGTTTACACAGAGATGTAATCGTTGATTTGGAATTTGAAGTAACCCCAATCCGTGACGAAAAAGCTATAGCAGAAGCCAAAGCCAAAGCTGCCGCTGAAGCAAAAAGAGCTGAGGCTGCTGCAGCTGTCGAAAAAGCTGAGGAAGAAGGAACTACTGATACTGCAGAATAAGTAAGTTTTTCATGATAAAAACAAAAAAGGTCGCCAAATTGGCGACTTTTTTATTATTCTCATTTGCTAAGATTTTAGACCTAGTAGGTTTTGAAAACCTACTAGGTCATAGAATTTCCTAATCTACTAAGCTAACAAACAAACCTTCACCGGTATTTTCAACCTTGGCTTGTTTCTTTTTGGTTAATCCCTTAATAGTTTTGTCCCATTTTTTATTGCTTAAACCGGATTTACTTTTTAAATCAGATAATAAAACCGGCGATTGTTCTTTGAGTAATTTTAAAACGTTTTTCTCATCATCGGTTAAAGCAACCGCTTTTTTCTCGGGTTTCATCTGCGGAAAGAATATCACCTCTTGAATACTGTCATTATCGGTTAAAAACATGGTCAACCGGTCAATACCGATGCCAATACCGGAAGTAGGTGGCATCCCATATTCCAAAGCCCTTAAAAAATCCTGATCTATATACATGGCTTCATCATCGCCCTTTTGAGATAAGCGCAGTTGCTCTTCAAAACGTTCGCGCTGATCAATCGGATCATTCAACTCGGAATAGGCATTGGCTAATTCCTTACCGTTTACCATTAATTCGAAGCGCTCTGTTAAACCCGGTTTGCTGCGATGTGCTTTGGTCAACGGGCTCATCTCTTTGGGATAATCGGTAATAAAGGTAGGTTGCACATAATGATGTTCACACTTTTCACCAAAAATTTCATCAATAAGCTTACCCTTGCCCATGGTGTCATCTACTTCTATCCCCAATTTTTTGGCAATTTCTCTAATCTCTTCTTCCGACTTGCCGTGCAAATCGTAACCTGTATGTTCTTTTATGGCATCTAAAATCGGGACACGCGGATAAGGTGCTTTAAAGTCGATGATTTTATCGCCCATTTTGACTTTGGTATCGCCGGTCACTTCTTTGGCAATTTTTTCCAATAAAGTTTCGGTGGTGTCCATCATCCAATTATAATCCTTATAAGGCACATAAAGTTCCATGACGGTAAACTCCGGATTATGGGTTTTGTCCATACCTTCGTTTCTAAAATCCTTGGCAAACTCATAAACACCATCAAAGCCGCCGACAATGAGTCTTTTTAGGTAGAGTTCGTTGGCAATACGCAGATACAACGGAATATCCAAAGCATTGTGATGCGTAATAAACGGACGCGCCGATGCACCACCGGGAATAGGTTGTAAAACAGGTGTTTCTACTTCCAAATAGCCACGTTCGTTAAAAAAGTTACGCATGGTATTGATTATTTTAGTACGCTTAATGAACGTGTCTTTCACCTTGTCATTTACTATTAAATCGACATAGCGTTGGCGGTAACGCAACTCCGGGTCCGAAAAAGCATCGTGTACCTTACCATCAGCATCGACCTTTACCACCGGTAGCGGACGTAAGGATTTGGATAAAACAGTCAATTCCTTGACATTAATAGAGGGTTCGCCCACTTTTGTTTTAAACACTTCACCTTTAACCCCGATAATATCGCCGATGTCCAGCAATTTTTTAAAAACGGTGTTGTACATGGTTTTATCTTCGCCGGGGCACAGCTCGTCACGGTTGACATAAATTTGCATGCGACCGGTAGCATCTTTCAATTCGGCAAATGAGGCTTTCCCCATAATGCGACGGCTCATCATACGACCGGCCAACTGCACCTCCTTGCCTTCATAGGCCGGAAAATTGTTTAAAATATCGGAAATTTTGGCGGTTACTTTATATTCATTAGCGGGATACGGATCAATACCCAGTTCTCTCAGTTTATTTAAAGATTCTCTTCTGACAATTTCTTGTTCGGATAGCTGCATAAAAACGCTGATTTTAATTAAAATGCAAAGATACGCATATCTATATAATAAAAAAATTCCGCATACTGATTTAGCATACGGAATTTCAAACTGACATTGCAAAGGAATTTTAGGTTAACATCGAATATTAATTTAAGTGTAAATCTCCTATTTTTCTATCACCTTCTTCAAAAGTAATGGAAATACCCGATTGATAAACTGTAGAATTTGTTCCAATAGTATAAAAAACATAAAATACAATAGTTTCTTGTCTTTTATGATCAAAAAGACCATTTATATCATTTAAAATAAATTTGGCTGTACCACTATTATTGGTAACAACCGTTTTATCTGCCCACTGTCTGTCTGCGCCATAAAGTTGAAAATGCTCATCAGTAAAAGCATAAACTTTCCAACCTGACAACAAATGATTATTCCGATCATACAAATTAATAACAGCTATGGTATCCTCTTTATCACCTAAAAGCTTTTTGCATGAACTCAAACTGAAAGTTATTAAAATTAATAATAAAATCACTTTTTTCATAGTTGATATTTAAATAGTTTTCAACTGTAAATTTAATTGAAATCAGATATGTTAAAAAAAAATTAGGGAAAATCTCATTTTTTTCAGGGAAAATCTATACAACTATCAAAATATTACCTTTTGGTGCCCAAAAACAAATGAAGCCGTCCAGGGAACAGACGGCTTCAAACTCTAGGGTAACAAACAAACAAACTTACATAAAGCTAAACATAACTTTAATGTAGCTGGTACAAAGATAGTACCAAGATGTTGCTTAATAAAAATAATAGGGAAAATTGAGCCGTTACCAGTGATTTTTTCTTTAATTTTGGGGACAACACCAATAAAACATAAATTTAACCGTTAAATTGAAAGAATATATCCTAATAGTAGAAGATGAAGCCGTTTTGTACCGGCGTATGAAAAAAATTTTAAGTAAAGAATCCTTTGAAATCGGCCCTTATACACCCAGTGCCGAAGAAGCCTTGGAACGGATTGAACAAAGAAAACCGGATTTGGTGTTACTTGATATTAATTTACAGGGCAAATTAAGCGGTATTGACTTAGGAAAAATACTTTACGAAAAATATCAGATTCCGTTTATTTATGTAACGGATTATGATAACGACATGTTTTTTGCCAAAGCCTTGGAAACACATCATGAACAATATTTGGTCAAAACCAAACCCCGTTTAAATGCTACCGAATTAATAAGAGCTATCTACACGGCTTTGAAACGCCGAGAAGATAAAAAACCGGGAAAAAACGACACTGAAAAAACGCAAAAATTAGGGATTACAGCTTTGGTTAACTATTTAGATGACCTTAAAAATTATGCCCAAAATGAGCTAACGCGTAAGACTATTTTGTTTGAAGATATTGCTTTTTTTACCACAGACATTAAATATTTGGTTGCTAATAACCGCGATTTTAGAAAAAACTATATCTGGTTTTTGACCAAAGACAAGGAAATTTATTATTTAAAAAAATCATTAAAAAGCATTTTAGACGAATTGCCCGATTATTTTGTCCGGGTCAACGATGCTTATATTATCAATTTGAAACCACCTGTTTTTGAAGGAAAAGTAAATGATAAAACACTTTCAGTTATTGGCGAACATATTAAATTAAGCAATTCATATAAAGATGACTTTAAAGAAAAATTCCGCCGTTTCTATAGTGAATAAGACTGTAAAAGTTTATGGGCATCTTTGTATTTGACTAAAGTTACCAACAAAAAACTAACTAAAGTAGCCACAGCAGCACCGGCTATCCCCCATAAAGGGATTAAAAAAATGTTTAAAACAACATTAATCCCTGCCCCATAAGCTGTTGCTTTAAATATTTTCCAGTCCCGGCGATAGGCATAAATTACAAAATGAAACAAAAAAGAAAAATTGAGGATAATGTTACCTGCTAATAAGAGCAGAAAAACCCCATATTGATCTAAATATTGCTCTTTACCAATGTATTTTAAAATCAATGGCAACAAAACCGCTAAACCGGCGCCCCCGGCTAAAGCCAAATAAAACAACTCCTTTTTGAATTGACGATATATTATCTTGAATTTATCAATTTGCTTTTTCATAATGCTTTCAACTAATGGCGGATATAAAACTGAAACGACCAATGTAAAAAGCACAATGTTTAAAACATTGGCCATATTGGCAAAAAATGCATAAACACCCAAGGCTTTCTTATCTAAAAAATAATCGATTAAATACCGGTCTGAAAATTCAATGGTTTTATAGGCCAGCGACCCCAATAAAAAGGGCAAACTGACATATAGCCCTTTTGCAATCCATTTTTTATCCCAAACAAGGTGATCTTTGTTTAAAGAATCCACTTGGTTGAAAACAAGTATCAAGCTAAAGATTAATGCCGCCATATTTCCTCCTAACCATAATTGATAAATAAGGGGTAAATTTATTGCATTGTGCCAAAAAAGATAAATAGCAGCCAATAAAACCCAAAAACCATTGCGTAAAAATAAATTTATATTGGCGGCCAAAGGTTTTTTAAACACAAAAAATAAACGGTACAATTCGTAATTTAAATGTTCGCTTATCAAAACTAAATAAAATAAATAAAAAAATGCCGGATTAAAATGCTCTAATTTATAAATATAATAAATCAAAGGAAAAAAAATGACGTATAAAATAAAATATAAGCTAAACTGATTAAACAAGATTTTAACCACTTGACTACCTTGTGCCAAAATAGCCCGGTTGGCATAACTGTAAAAATCCATCCCCAGCACAAACACAAACAAGACTAAGGTTGTTGCCATAAGACTGTATGCGCCAAAATCAACTTCAGAATACTTAAAAAATAAAGTAGTAAATAAAAACTTTGCCAAAATAGACAAGCCTCTAAGGACAATTAAATAAAGACGTGGCATACCGGCTAACTTGTTTAATCGCTTCATGGGATCATAAAATACAAAAATACAAAAGAATAACTGAACCGGATAATAGGCAAAAAAAGTTTTAAAACATTGAGATTTTAACAGATAACCAAGCACATACAAAAAAAATACTTATTTTTACCAAATACAACACAAAACCCGTCTCATTAATGGCTACTTTAACTAAAAATAGCTTATTTTTCATTGTCATTCTTACAAGTTTTATAACATGTCAGCCTAAAGGCTATTATACACAACAGCGTTTTAAGATGATTGAAAAGCAAATCGTAAAACTACCGCTGAAGGACCGTGTTTTTAAATGGGACAGCTTATACACCTCAGATAGTCTAACCATACTGCAAAAGGCAAATATACTTTTTGATAAAGCCAATGATCTGCAAGATTTAGACGAAGAAAAGAAAGCCATAAATTTATATGAAAAGGCTTTAGCTACTTTTGAAAAACAAAATAATGATGAAATGGTGGCCAAAACCCTCATAAATATGGGCATTAGCTTAGCCTTTTTAAACCATAAAAATATGGCCAATCAGCTTATTTTAAAAGGCCTAAAAATTGGTGACAGTTTACATAACAATTATATCAAAAGTCGCGCTTATAGTGAGTTGGCGCATTTGTTTTATTTGAAAGGAAATAAACAAAAATCGATTGAATATCTGCGAAAAGCCGGCGAGTTGTTTAAAAAAATGAAAGACACGGCTGCTTTATCAGCCATGTACAATAATATTGGCATCCTCTATAAAGAACAGCATAAACCCCGAAAAGCCTATCAATATTTTTTAAAATCATTTAATCTTAAGGATAGTTTAACCAACCCCGGTGATTTAATTGAATCGTATAACAATCTGGGTATTATGAATGCTTGTTATAAAAAACAACCTGATTCTGCTTTGATTTATTACCGCAAAGCCTTAAAATTGGCAAAAAAAAATCATCTGAAACCCATTAATATTTATGAAAATTTGGCCGATTTATATAAAAAAAACGGTCAATTAGACAGCGCAAATTATTATATAGACAAAGCCATTGCCACTCATCCTGAAAATCAGCAAGTATTGATGCATTTATACAATATGAAATTGCGTTACTTGATACAACAAAAAAAAGATTCGGCTGCACTTAAAATTTTAAAAATAAAAGATTCTTTGGTAAAGAAAAACGAATCGGAACTGGTCAAAGAAACCGAAAAAAACCTAAAAACCAAATTACAATTATTGCTTAAAGAGAAAAAAATAAAACAGGTACAGTTGGTCAATAAAAAAAACCGGATTATTTTTCTTTTTATTGCCATTATTTTTCTTCTGGGGTTGCTAATCTCATATCAAATAAACCGTTTGGACAAATTAAATTTGAAACAAGAGCAATCTCAATTAGAACAAAAAGTATTACGGGCACAAATGAATCCACACTTTATTTTTAATGTCCTTTCTTCCATTCAAAGTTCGCTGCTCGAAAATAATCCTATTTTATCAGCCACCTATTTATCTAAATTTGCCCAACTGATTAGACAAAATTTTGAATTTATTCAAAAAAAATCCATTCCGTTAGCCGCCGAATTGCAAATGACCCGGAATTATCTCGATACCCAAAAATTCCGTTTCGGCGACAAATTTGATTACCAAATAAAAATTGACCCCGGGCTCGATACCAACCATTACCAAGTACCCCCCATGATTTTGCAACCTTTTGTAGAAAATGCTATAGAACATGGATTTAAAAACATACAACATAAAGGTACTTTATGCATTAAAGTTTATAAAAACGAAGAGAACATTTGCTTTGATATAATAGATAATGGACATGGCTATCAACCCAAACACGATAACAAAGAACATGCGCTTGATGTGTTTAAAAAACGTTTATTAATGATGGGCAAAAATGTTTTGGACAGTTTTAGTATCGAAAGTTTAAAAAAAGGAACCAAAGTCCATTTTTGCATACCAAAGAATTATTTTGAACAAATACATTAATTTTGCAACTGTAAATTACACAAACACTTATGAACGTTTTAATAGTTGAAGATGAAATAAATGCCCGGAAAGTCATAAGGTACTTTCTAAAAGAATTTTTTCCGGCAATAAGCATAGCCGGAGAAGCTGCCAGCATTGCAGAAGCCAAACAAAAGATTGAACAACAAAACCCCGACTTGGTATTGCTCGATGTCCGTTTAGAAGATGGCACTGGTATTGAATTATTACAGCAAATTGAAAATAAAAATTTTGAACTTATCTTTACTACCGCCTATGCCAATTATGCCATTCAAGCTATTAAAAACGAAGCCATAGATTATCTACTCAAACCCATAGATCCTAATGAATTTAAATTGGCCATTACAAAAGCCATACACAAGATCAACGAAAGCAAAAAGAAATCAGAAAAATCACCCAAGACTGAGGAGAAAAAAACGGAAACCATTCATATAAAAACAGCTGATGCTACTTATTACATTCCGGTCAATGAAATTATTCATTTAGAAGCCGATGGTGCCTATACCACTATTATTACTAAACAGCAAAAAATTGTTGCCTCTAAAAATTTAAAATATTTCGAAAAATATTTATCCCCCGATTTATTCATTAGACCCCATCAATCCCACATCATCCACAAAACGCATATTTTAAGCTTAAACAATAAAGGCTGCCTACAATTATCTAATGGCGAATGTATTCCTATTTCAGTTCGTAAGAAAGCCATGATAAGAAAACTCTTAAAAAACAAAAATTAACAGCACTTATTAACCGGTAAACAACGTTTATAAATTTCACTTGTTGGTCTCCCCTATTTAGCCTTATATTTGGGCTATAAATTTATTATGTTTGTTTGTGTGATAAATTTGTTTGTGTTAAAAAAACGCGCTTGACTTTTCAAGCGTGTTTTTTTATGCGCTTAATCCAACAATTAAACCGTTTTTTTCTACTGTTTTTTAGTAACTTTGTTCACCAACTAAAAAAATAAAAATTATGGCAACTGGATTTTTTAAAACCGATAAAGTTAAAAACGAACCTGTTTTATCGTATGCCCCGGGCACGCCCGAAAGAGAAGCCGTCAAGAAGGCTTATAAACAATACTGGAACGATCAAATAGAAGTACCTTTGTACATAGGCGGAAAGGAAGTCTATACCGGTAAAACCAAAAATATAACACCTCCACATGACCATCAGCATATCATTGGTAAATATCATAAAGCTTCCAAAGAAGATGTACAAAATGCCATAGATTCGGCTCTGGCTGCACGCGAAAAATGGGCTAATATGGATTGGCAAGACCGCGTATCCATTTTCTTAAAAGCCGCCGATTTGCTTAGTGGCCCCTATCGTGCCAAAATGAATGCCATGACCATGATCGGGCAATCTAAAACTGTTTACCAAGCTGAAATAGATGCCGTAGCTGAGTTGGCAGACTTTTGGCGTTTTAATGCCAAATATTTACAAAAAATTTATGCCGAACAACCGGCATCTGCTCCTGAAGTATGGAACCGGATGGAATACCGCCCCTTAGAAGGTTTTGTGTACGCCGTTACCCCCTTTAATTTCACCTCTATCGCCGGTAACTTACCCACTTCACCGGCCATGGCAGGCAATGTGGTTGTTTGGAAACCCTCATCTACCCAAATGTATTCGGCCAAAATGATTATGGAAATTTTGAAAGAAGCCGGTTTACCCGATGGGGTAATTAATATGGTTGCCGGTAGTGCCACCATGATTACCGAGCAGGTTTTGGGTAGCCCTGATTTTGCCGGTATTCATTTTACCGGATCAACAGATGTCTTCCAATATTTATGGAAAAAAATAGGCGAAAATATCGGTCAATATAAGACCTATCCGCGTATTGTAGGCGAAACAGGCGGGAAAGATTTTGTTTGGATGTATCACGATGCTGACCCACAAGCCGTCGCAACGGCTTTAACCCGTGGTGCATTTGAATACCAAGGACAAAAATGTTCGGCTGCTTCACGCGCCTACATTCCCGAAAGCAAATGGGATGAAGTCTATAAAGCGCTAAAAGAACAAATTGAAAGCATTAAAATGGGTAGCCCCGATGATTTTACTAATTTTATGACAGCCGTCATCAGCAAAAGTGCCTTTAATAAAATTACCGGTTATATTGACCAAGCCAAAAAAGATGAAGAGGCAGAGGTTATCATAGGCGGTGGCTATGATGACAGCAAAGGTTATTTTATCGAACCGACGGTTATCTTAACCAAAGACCCGCATTATGTAACTATGGAAGAAGAACTTTTCGGTCCTGTTTTAACGGTGTATGTTTATAAAGATGACCAATGGCGTGACAGTTTGGATTTGGTGGATAAAACGTCGCCATATGGCTTAACAGGTGCAATTTTTGCCAAAGACAGAAATGTCATTGTCGAAGCCAGTAAAAAGCTTGAAAACGCCGCCGGTAATTTTTATATCAATGATAAACCCACCGGCGCCGTAGTTAACCAACAACCTTTTGGCGGGGCTCGCGGCTCCGGAACGAACGACAAAGCCGGCAGCATGTGGAATTTAATCCGGTGGATGTCCGTCCGTTCTATTAAAGAAAATTTCAATCCACCAACAGATTATCGCTATCCCTTTATGGAGGAAGAAAAATAAATTTAAAAGCCGTTTATTGAATTGATAAACGGCTTTTAAATAAAGTTTATTGATTAAAACACAACATTCATCAAATGAAAACAGCTTTTCATTGAATAGCTTTTTTACAGTTTATTCCTTTTAAATTATTTTTGCCTAATATAAACCCAAAAAAAATAAAATTATGAAACGAACTTTTTTATGGCTTTTTATACTTGCATTTACTATTCCACATAGTTTTGCACAAATTAAATTCGGCGTAAAAATGGGTCTTACCGCTACCAATGTTAATATGAAAGCGGCAACAAACTTACAAGATTTGGAACTACCGACTGCCAGAAGCATAAACTATGACGGCGGGATAGTTTTAGAGTACAATATTATGGGTGACTTACTGTCACTGCGCAGTGGTTTAGATTTTACCCAAAAAGGCTTTAATGTCGATTTAAACCAAATTAAACAAAAATTTAACGACATAAAAGAAATATCCGGTGATTGGAAAGCCAAATTTCAATATTTACAAATGCCGGTTAATCTGGTATATCATATAGGTAATTTTAACATCAATGCCGGCCCATATTTAGCCTATGGTTTAGGGGGTAAAGAAATTCAGGATTTAAAAGTGATTTTAAACGATAATAGCGTGCAAAATATTAACCAAAGCTATGATTTAAAACCCGTTTTTGGCAGCATTCAAGAAGATTTATCTAATGCCGGTGACAGCTTGCTTATCCAATATTTTAATGGGCTGGATTACGGTATTAATTTAGGTTTTGGCTTTAATATCAAACAAGTTTTGGTAAATGTGGAATACCAACAAGGCTTGGCCAATATAACCCCCGATTTAGCCAATGAACCCAATTTTAAACCATCAGATTTGTTAGCCAAACACAATGTATTAAGCCTCGAATTGACCTACTTTTTCCAAAAATAAAGGTATTTAATTTATTTTTTTCCAAAGCCGGCCAAAAGCCGGCTTTTTTATAAAATTAAACCCATACCAAAAAAAAGACTATAAAGCAAAGTTAAAATAGCAACTTTTTTTAATTCAGGATCAAAATCTTTCGGGTTATTTATTTGTATAACACGTATCAAATGGACAAACAAAAATAAATAAGGCAACATAAATAACCAAGGCCATATACTGCCGTTGTAATGATGAAAAATATAGGCTTGCGTGAAAAAAAATGGCAAAACAATAAGTATAATATGATATTTTTTAGCCTTTTCCAAACCGAGTTTAACCGGAATGGTGTGCTTCCCCGATTTTAAATCGGAAGCCATATCACGCATATTGTTCAAATTTAAAACAGCCATACTCAAAAAGCCAATAGAAAGAGCCGGGAAAACCCATGTCCAATCCAATTGTTTGGTATACAAATAAGCACCTCCCATAATAGAAACCAAACCAAAAAAAAGTAAAACAAATAAATCACCCAAACCAAAATAACCATAGGCATTTTTGCCTACGGTATATTTTATGGCCGCTACAATAGCGCCTATACCTAAAATGAGGTATAAAATTATCAACCCGGCTTTTTCAATCCCAAAACTATAAACAACTAAAATAAAAGCAGATAAAAAAGAGAGAATACCGGTCCATAAAATAGCTCTTTTCATTTGTTGAGGTGTAATGGCACCTGTCTGAATCGCCCGTTGCGGCCCTATCCTGTCCGCATTATCAGTCCCCTTCACTCCATCGCCGTAATCGTTGGCAAAATTGGACAGAATTTGAAATAAAACAGCTGTTAAGATAGATAAAATAAAAATAATCCAATCAAACTGTCTAACACTTGCAGCTATAAAACCGGCCAATATAATACCCGCCACCGATAGTGGCAAGGTGCGTAAGCGTGCTGCTTCAATCCATTTCTTCATATGGTTGCGTTTTTAAATAATCATTGGCTTTTTTCAAATCTTCTTCCGTATCAATTCCAAAATTGACTTGAGCTGTTTCGACCATATAAATGTTAAAACCAAATTCTAAAAACCGTAAATTTTCCAATTTTTCAATTCGTTCAAGTTCCGTTTGAGGAATATGTGGTATTAAGGCTAAACTTTCTTTCCTAAAAGCATAAACACCTATATGTTTATAAGCTTTTTCAAAAACATTATCGCGGGAATAAGGAATGGGTGCTCGCGAAAAAAACAGTGCTTTTTGGTCCACATCAACCACCACTTTGACATTATTCGGATTTAAAAAAGTTTCCCGGTCTGTAATGGGGGTCATTAATGAAGCAATGTCGAAATTGCCTTCCTTATCTTTTTCAAATACGGCTATCAAATCTTGCAAAGCTTGCTTATTAATAAAAGGCTCATCGCCCTGAATGTTGACAAAAATATCTGCTTCAATTTTTTCGGCAAATTCAGCAATACGGTCAGTACCGGTTGCATGTTCTTTTTGACTCATAAAAGCTTTACCACCGTGACGGACAATTTCATCTTTTATTTTTGCGTGATCTGTTATGACCACAACTTCGTCAAACAAACCGGATTTTTGAGCCGCCTCATAAGTACGCCAAATAACCGTTTGACCATTTAGGTCTTTTAGCAATTTACCTGGGAAACGTTGCGATGCATACCGGGCCGGAATTAAAGCAACAACTTTTAGGGGAGCTTGAGAAGTTTTGGTGTGCATATCAAATGTTGGTTTTGTGTTTTGAAAAATATCTTTGTTTAATCATCAAATGAATAATTATGGCTGAGTGATTGGTATTAAATCCGGACATTTTTTAACCCATAAAAAATTATTTTTTGGATATGCCTCTCAGCCTTTAATTAATTGGTCCAAAATCTTGTGTACTTGTGCACTGTTCCAATCGGCTGCACCGGTTTTTTTAACAACAATGGCACCGGTTTTATCGATGATAAAAGTAGTGGGAATGCTGTTAGATTGTAACAACGGCGGCGTTTCACTTTGGACAAAAACGACAGGTATTTTTAACTTATTTTTTTTCAAAAATTCAACAACTCTGTCGGGTTTATCATGTGCCACAAACAAGAAAACCACACGTCCTTTGTATTGTTGATACAGTTTAGCCAAACTCGGCATCTCGGCAATACACGGTGGACACCATGTGGCCCAATTATTAATGACAACAACTTTACCTTTATATTCATTCAAGTTAAAACTATGTTGTTGTTGGTCTAATAATTGCCAATTAAAATCGGTCAATATAAGACGTTCTTCCGGTTTTATTTCTAAATTTTCAACCCGTGAGGTTATATACGAAACACCTTTAATCAATAAAGTTCGCAAGGGTAAACCCGCCGGCGTAAACATAAAAATTAACAAACCGAAAAAAAGAATATTAGACCAATGTTTTTTGATAAAATCCATATTGACAAATTTTGAAAGCAAATATACTTAATTTATAAAGAATTAAATGCATAAAAAAACCGCCTAACTCTGTGTTAAGCGGTTTTGGTGGAGCCGAAGGGAGTCGAACCCTCGACCTCATGACTGCCAGTCATGCGCTCTAGCCAACTGAGCTACGGCCCCAAATGCGATTGCAAAAATAAGAAAAAGTTTCTAATTGCAAAATCTTTTTAAATACTAATCGTAAAAATTATCAAAAATTTGGATAGAAAATTTCATTCCCGACGCTCATATGTCTTTCATATTTTTGACAAAGCTTACTCGCGGTATGCTTTCAGGATAATTTTTAAGTCTATACGATCTTGTACCGTCCAGCCATTTTCATCATCGGCATATGGCCTTTTGGGTGACATCCGGTATATGCCCCAATCAGTCCGGTCAATGGCGAATTTCTCGGAACGCATGAGTAATGATGTTTTAGTAATGTCCATATGAGCTTTAAAACGGATACAATTGGTAATACCATGCAAGGTAAAATCACCGGTTAATTGATATAAATCGCCGGTTATTTTTTCTACTTCTTGCAAATCAAAATAGGCATAAGGGTATTTGTCTGCTTCAAAAAATTCATTTTTTAAGGTATTTTCAAAAATCAACACAGCTGTACCGTATTGTTTGGGATCCATATCCAGATCTTTAATGCTGTGCATGTCAATAATAAATTTGCCCCCCACAGGCAACAATTTTTCATCTACCACAAAACCACCGTCCTTTAATTTTATCAGACCATTGTGCTTATCACATTTCCAAAGTATTTTACTCTGTATGGTATCTACTCTATAAAAACTTAATTTATCTTGTTGTGCCCGTAAATTAAATACAGCAATAACAACAAGCAATAATATGTAAAATATTTTTTTCATTTCAGTTGTTCTGTTTTTGATTTTATTGTTAATGTTAAGACATCAAGATTACTTACCTCATCCTTCGTCACACCTCCCCTCTCTCTCGGGATAACAAGCACTTATCATTCGAACATAGTGAGAAATCTCTTAATCTTATTCAAAATAATTTAATTTTTAATTTCGCATCGCTCGTGCCTAGCTCTGTCGATATATCAGTTCGTTCCTCCTTTAAACAACTATCATAATTTTGCTTAACACTTTGCTCTGAATACTAAAAACTCTCCATGCACCTATTTCTTTCCTCTGTCTTGCCAAATGCCGGTTGCCAAACCTTTTTCATTGATAAAACCGCGTATACTTTCCGGAATATTTTTGGCATTTTTAAAATTCGTACTTTCAAATTCTGTTCCGAAAAAATTACAACCTTTTAAATCAGCACCTGAAAAATCGGCTCCTTGCAAATGCCCTCCTTGAAAATTGGCATATCTGAGTTTGGCGCCTTTAAAGGATGAACCTTCTAATCCACCGCCGGTAAAGTCTGCAAATGAAAAATCCGTACTATCCAATTTTGAATCTTTTAGGACAGCCCGGATCAATTTAGCTTTAACCGCTCTACTGCCGGTAAAATCTGCTTGTACAAATTCGGCATCTTTTAACAAGGCTCCCGTCATATCACATTGGCGCAATTTGGCAAAATGTCCTTCCATTCCGAACATGTTAGCTCCACGAAATGTAGAATGGCTTAAATCAGCATGGTTAACATGAACATGAAATAAACGCGATTGGTCAAAATTGCAATGTGTCAAATTGGCCCCGTCAAAATCGGTCCATCTGATATCGGCAGCACGAAAATCACTATGTGAAAAATCTGTATTTTCGGCTCTTGCCGAACGAAAGGAAGCCCCCCGGAAATCAGCATGGCTTATATGTGCATCCGACCAATAAATTTTATCTAAATTCTCGCGCCTAAAATCATCACTGTCTCTAGGAACAGCTTTAATGCCTTTTAGGCGTGCCAATCCATTATCTAATTTTATAATGGAATCCAATTGATTTTGTTCTAAAAAGTTAATCAATTCGGGGATGTTGGTCGTGTCTGATTCTACGCCGGCTGTCGCTTGTCCACCTTGTCCGCCACCACAGGATAACAAGGTCATGATTATAAAACCGGTAATGATGAATATTTGTTGTTTCATTGTTCTTGCTGGTTAACTGGTTAATCGGTTATTTGGTTAATTGATTATTTGAACCCATTAATATTGCTTACTTAGTAAATTTTCCAAGATTATCCAAAACAAACAACATTTGTTCTTTCAATTCCAGGTCATTCTTTATAGCTTCATTCATTAAATGTCCAATATGAGTATAAAAGGCATATTTATTTGCAGAATCAATCTCATCCTTAAAAATATCTTTAAGTTTATAAACAAGCCAACTTAACTCTCTTGCATTATTAGAAATAACTAGAACATCTTGGGGTTTATGCTCTCTGTTTTTATTTTCGGTTATAATAAGGTTTGCTCCTGCAAATACTTCTGGAGTTTCAAAATTATTTTTCAGTAATATTTCTTTCTTTAAATTGCTAATTTTCGATTTCATATTATTGTTTTATTTGCTTACATTCTTTTTTTGTTTCTTTCAAAATATATTCTGTTATATTCAGTAATTCTTTGAAAGACTTTTTTATAATATCGAAATCTTTTACAATTCCTTTTCCCCTATGTGTCAGATTGCTACGAACTTGATAATAATAATTAATTGATTTTTTCGGGTTATCCTTATCCAAAACAGCAAGTGACTTAGGACTTTCCGTACTATGAACCTTTCTGCTATCTTCAACATATTCTTTTAATGCCCTAATAAAATATTGATTATTACTTAAATCAGTAATCCTTTCATTTGGCGTCTTTCCAAGTCCATATCTTAAAAAAGTAAATCTTTCAATAATTGACCACAAAAACATATATCTCATTTGGATTTCAAATGCAGGTCTTAATGTAGATGCGCTTGATTTAGGCAAACTCGAAGCAAATTCTTTTAAAATATCTATCCCTTCCGTAAAATAAGGGTCTGCAAGAGTTGTATAAGGATTATGAAGTTCTTTTATTGATTCCGATCCCCTATCTGGTGATTTACCATACAAAATATTAAATTTCTGTTCTATCCCTTCTATAGTTTTTTCTTCCCAACGAAACAATTTATATGGTTCCAAATCATGAATAAATTTATATGCATTTTCAGCTTCTGCATCTTTGAAAGTTAATAAATAACCCTCTACTTGATTACGGTTATCATCTTTGTAAAGAAAAACCCCATCTCTTACTTTTATATTTCCATCAATTGTAATTTTTTCAATTGTTTTAACATAATCTTTTATTCCAAGAAATGTAATTTCCCCAGGTCTAAATATTCCGTAAGTAAAAAAAGGTAAATTTTTATTTT
>Ga0256831_1000688_pt1 | contig 17760 bp, 16 predicted proteins | sample 132544metaG_FD_189087 | JGI IMG/M metagenome (GOLD analysis project Ga0256831, IMG submission 189087) | Hydrothermal vent microbial communities from Lau Basin, Pacific Ocean - 132-544 | ecosystem: Environmental > Aquatic > Marine > Hydrothermal vents | place: Pacific Ocean: Lau Basin | collected...
AATATATATTCATAAAACCATATAGCAGATTTTGCTAACAAAAAAAACTTCTTTAACATAAGTCTTATTCTTCACTCTTAATATAATACTCGTAAATAAATACTTCTATTTCAGAAGTGAATAAGCGAGGTCAGAGACACTCGCTTATCAATTTTTTTTCAATAAAATAAGGGAAAACTTAGGACTCGAAAGCTCGACTGCAAGGAGTGATTTTGAAGCCGGTTTATAAAAAGAGGTTTGGAATTTCAGGTTTCATGTTATGCAAAATATTAATTTTTTTGTGACAAAATTGTAAGTATAATCCCTTTTATTACACTAATACCTTATCAATAATCAAATGCTATATAAAATGAGAAAAAAAATATTAAGTCATAGTTATTTTTCAAAAATATGAAAGGTCTAAGCAATATATACAGATTCTTACTGTTTAGAATTTATTTAAATAACAAAATAAGCAAATGAAAAAATATTTATTTCTATTTCTAACTATTTTTGGTTTGGCTATTATCATGACATCCTGTAATCATAAAAACGATAACATTGACGCACTTCCTGAAGTAAGTTTTTCCAACGAGGTGCTTCCTATTTTTCAAACAGGCTGTGCTATTAGCGGATGCCACGATCAATCTACAGGTAGAGAAGGAGAGGTATATACCAATTACGAAAATATCTTAAGCTCTGTTGATCCCGGAAACCCCGATAATAGCAAATCTTATAAATCTATGACCAACTATTTTCAAACAATGCCTCCTGACAGACCTCTATCTGCGGAAGAAAGGACAAAAGTCAGGGTATGGATATTACAAGGAGCTAAAAACAATTAAAACAATGAAAAAAATGAAGAAAATATTAATTTTACTGCTATCATTATTTGCATTCTCTATTCAGTCTTGTTACTATGACAATGAGGAAGAACTCTATCCTCAAATAACCGATGGATGTGATACGACTAATGTAACATACAGCAATAATGTACAAAAAATAATATCATCCAGATGTCTTGGATGTCACAGTGATGCAAGTTACAAAGATTATGGCGGTGGAGTAGCTCTCGAAGGATATAACAACTTAAAATCTTCAGCGGATAATGGGGGGCTAATAGGTACAATCACACATAATCAGGATTATTCAGCTATGCCAAAAGGAGCAAATAAATTGGACGATTGTAAAATAGAGCAAATTAAAACTTGGGTAGCTCAAGGAGCTAAAAACAACTAAATAAACAAAATGTAAACACATGAAAAAGATACTTTTATTAATATTGATATCATTTCTGGCATTTGGCAATACATTTGCTCAGGATATGGACGATCTATTGGATGCAGAACTGAACAATACAAAAACATATACTATTGCTACTTTCAAATCCACTCACATTATAAATAGTCATTCGGTAGCACAATTGAAAAAGAACCATTTGAATTTCATCATTTATCACCGTTTCGGAGCTATTTCCGGAGGAATAAAGCAATTTTTTGGTATAGACCATGCGAATATGCGCCTTGGCTTTGAATATGCAATTAATGACTGGCTGACTCTTGGAGTAGGTAGAAGCAATTTTGAAAAAACCTATGACGGCTTGGTAAAAATCCGGTTGCTTAGGCAGAGCAAAGGAGGAAAGTGGGCAATGCCTGTTACATTGACATACCTTGGAACTTCAGAGATATTCACAAAACCATTTGATAATCCGGATAGGGACAATTATTTCTCATCAAGACTATCTTATACGCACCAATTGTTAATAGCAAGAAAATTCAGCGAGAGATTATCTCTACAACTTATGCCAACTGTAGTTCATAAAAACCTTGTCAAAACAGCTTTGGAATTGAATGACCTACCGGCTTTGGGGATTGGAGGGAGATATAAATTAAATAAAAGGATTGCCCTTACATTTGAATATTATGCAACATTTAGGTTACCAAAACACAATATAGATTATCACAATCCTATTGGAATAGGTGTTGATATCGAAACCGGAGGACATGTATTCCAATTGGTCCTTTCCAATTCCGGTATTATGCAGGATGGAGGGTATATTTACGGAACAAATAATAATGACTTTTTTAAAGGCGATATCCATTTTGGATTTAATATAACGAGAGTTTTTTCATTCAATAAGCATTGAGTTTACTATGGGAAATAATCAGGTGCATTTCATTTTTTCGCGTTGCGGGTTGATTCTCCTTTAGGAGTCAGAGGCAAAGCAATGGGTAAAGCGAAAAAATGAAAAACGCCTAAATAATCAATACTGATAATATTTATTCGAAAAAAATTGTAAATCTAAAGAGAAGTCTCAATATACAACAACACTTTTTTTACATATTTTATTAACAAAAAAAATCATAACACATGAAAAAATACATCTTTATTTTCATCGCATTTTTAGCGATAAGTTCTAATCTATCAGCACAAAAAACATTTTACACAAAAAGCGGTTATATAGGGTTTTTCTCGACTACCCCGTTAGAAAATATCGAAGCCGAAAACAATCAGGTTGTCAGTTTCATCAAAACAGATAAAGCGGCTGTAAGCTTTGGCCTTTTGGTAAAATCTTTCAAATTCAAAAATGCATTGATGGAAGAACATTTCAATGAAAATTATGCAGAAACAGATAAATTCCCCAAAGCGAAATTCAAAGGAAAAATCACCAATATTTCCGATATAGATTTTGATAAAAACGGCACATATAACGCTGATGTTTCCGGAAAAATAAAATTTCACGGTGTCACAAAAGATATTGATATAAAAGCCAAATTGACTGTTGATGGAGATGAACTCAAGGCAATTTCTACTTTCTACCTAAAACCCTCAGACTTTGATATAAAGATACCAAGTGTGGTGCGAGAAAAAATAGCAAAAGAAATGACTGTCAAAGTAGATGTGGAATATAAAATTTATAAAAAATAAACACATGAAGAAGAAAATAATATTTAGCGTTCTTATTTTGATGATTCTTGGTGCATTCGGAGCATATTACTACACTTTTCATATGCCACATAAAAACACATTTAATCTAAAACCGGAATATACAGTCAAAGCACAAAATCTCTTTTCGAGTTTTGATGATGAAGACAAAGCAAATGAGAAATTTTTAGGAAAAATCATTGAAGTGGAAGGCAAAGTAGTTGGCGTAAAAAAATTCAATAACAATTACGAAATTTCTCTTTTGGATGATATGGAAGGTGTAACTTGTTTGGTGGACAGTAATTACGCAGTACAGCAAAAAGCCATTCTTGACAAAATAAAAACTGATGATATCATTAAAATAAAGGGGCAATGCAACGGGTATCTTATGGGAGTAAAACTCGATAGATGTGTTGTCGTAACCAAATAATAATTTAAAAACATTCTACAATAGCTCTCGACCAAAACAATATTTCCATAAAATAATATCCTTGTTTATTTAATTTCTTATATTTGGAACACGAATTAAAACAAGGATATTATGTTTGAAAACCGGAGTGCGAAAACCAACTACCAAAAGACACTTAAAAACATCGGATACGTAGAGAGAAAACTGGCTTCTCAAGAAGATTATGACAGAATAGGATTTATGTCCGGTCTTGAAGTTCATCAACAATTGGACACAAAAAAGAAGCTTTTCTGCAATTGTCCCGTTGGTCTTTACCAAAAAGCCGATGATTTTGATGCTGAAGTAATACGCCATATGAGACCAACTATGAGCGAACTGGGAGAGTATGACGGAACTGCATTGATGGAATTTAAAACCAGAAAAAACATAACCTATAGGCTAAAAAAGGAAACCGCCTGTACATACGAAGTTGATGACACACCTCCATTTCCTATAAATAAAGAAGCTTTGGGAATTGCATTGAGAATCTCTTTATTGTCCAAACTCAATATCGTAGGTGAAGTACATATCACCAGAAAACAGTATCTTGACGGAAGTATTCCTACAGGATTTCAACGTACGGCAATCTTAGGAGTCAATGGAGAAATAGAACTGCCATACAAAAAAATCAGATTAATCCAACTGTCTATCGAAGAGGATTCTTGTAGAGAAGTTTCCGACATTGGGCATGACCGTATTTATAGAACAGATCGACTCGGGACTCCTCTGATAGAGACCGTGACACACCCTGATTTCGCAAATCCTGATGAAGTAAAAGACGGATGTGATTATATCCGTTTTCTCAACAGAAGTACAGGTATGGTAAAAACAGGAATTGGCGCCGGACGAGAAGACGTCAATGTAAGCTGCAAAGGGGGTACAAGAGTAGAAATAAAAGGTGTAGCTCACACCAAATGGATACCCGATTTGACGCACAATGAGGCATTCAGACAATGGGCTTTGTTAAATATCCGCTCTATTCTGAATAAACGTATCAAAGACAAAGACAATTGGAAGATCGAATACGAAATTCTTCCTCAAAATCCTGAATTATTCAAAAGGGGAATTGTGAAAGATACAGTAGCGACAGGCAAAAAAGCAATTGTTGTAAATCTGCCTAATTTCAAAAAAATCTTATCGCATTTCACTCAACCAAACAAAATATTTGCTGATGAAATATATGACAGATTGAAGGTAATCGCTTGTCTCATCCCTCCATTTATGTTTCATACCGAAGAATTAAGCTCTACATTATCTTCAAAAAGAATAAAACAAATCCTGAATTTATCTCAGCTCAATTTTGGAAAAAATGATGCTCAAATGATTGTTTTGGCACCGGATGAAGATATTGAAACTGCTTTGGAAACGATAGAAGAAAGATGCAAAATGGCATTTGAGGGAGTACCAAATGAAACAAGAAAATCATTGACAAACGGTACTACTATTTTCGAGAGAGTTCTTCCCGGTGCAGAAAGAATGTATCCTGATACAGACTCTGCACCAATTCCACTTCCGGAATCATATATTGAAGAGTTATCAAAAGATTTACCCAATGAAATTATCGACAATTACAAGCAAATGAAAAAATGGGGTATCCCCGAAAATTATTATAGCTACATCTTAAGTAAAAATATATTTGGCTTACTCAAAGATTTAATAACAAAACTAAAAATCAATCCTAAATATGCAGGCAAATTCATTGGTCAAATACTAAAGCATGAGGAAGGTCAAATCAAATTAAAAGACAGGTTTAACTACCAACTGATATATAAACTTTTTGACTTTCTTATTAAAAATGATATTGAAATAGAATTGGCAGAGCGTATGTTACCGGAGCTATTGGAGCACCCCAGAATGGAATTTGAATCAATATTGTCCGTAATAAAATTTAAGAAAATCAAGCCTGAAAAAATATTGGACAATATCAACTTCATCAAAAACAAATTTGTTCTGCTCAAGGGGAAAGATGATAAAAAAGATTATATCAATTGGGTAATGGGCGAATTGAGATACTCAGCCATTGGCAATATACCGTTAAAAAAGCTTTACAAAGCTGTTACCAAAAACTTATTTTAACACTATAAACCAAATCAAATGAGCAACGATTTATTTCAAGGATATAAGGGTGATGCATTGAAATTATTAAAAAAATACAATGTTAGAGTTTGGGGACAAACGGATATCAAAACAAAAAGAGGGGATTTCACAGGAACAGTATTACCAAGATCTGAAAATGATGACGACCAACATATAGTGGTCAAAATACCAACAGGGTACAATATAGGAGTTGATGTCAAGACTGTCTTGGATATGGTAGAAACCGGCTACAAAAAGGCTAATTACAAGATTCCTGAAAAAGAATTTCCTGTTACTCCCGGATTGCCTAATGTGAAACTTCTCGGTACGGGAGGAACAATTGCTTCAAGGCTTGATTACCGAACAGGAGCGGTCATTCCCGCTTTTTCCCCCGGAGAACTTTATGGTGCAGTACCTGAATTGGCTGATATATGCAATCTTGAGACAGAAAAAGTATTCGCTGTATTTAGCGAAAATATGGGACCGAAGCAATACATCGCTCTAGCAAAAACAATCGGTAAAGAAATAGAAAAAGGTGTCGACGGAATAGTGATTGGACATGGAACGGACACTCTTCAGCATACAGCGACAGTTCTTACTTTTATGGTTCAAAATCCACCTGTCCCGATAATACTTGTGGGCTCTCAACGCTCTTCAGACAGACCGAGTTCTGATGCTGCATTGAACCTAATGCATGCAATGTATGCAGCCGGCAATTCCAAGATAGCTGAAGTGATGGTCTGTATGTTTGGACCTACCTCTGATGAGTATGGGTTATTGCACAGAGGTACAAGAGTGCGCAAGATGCATTCATCCTACAGGTCAACTTTCAGGACTATTGGTGATGTTCCTTTGGCAAGAGTCACAAGACAAGCCGTGACGCCAATCAAACAAGATTTTAAACCCAGGCGAGAAGACAGAAATGTCGATATTTATCCATATTTCAATGACAGGGTGACAATGATTTATTATTATCCCGGAATGAAGCCTGATATTATTGACAACGCAGTTGATGCAGGATATGAGGGTATCATTTTCGTCGGAACAGGATTGGGGCATGTAAATATGGATTTATTCCCTGCAATCAAAAGGGCGCAGGACAAAGGAGTATTTATGTATATGACGGTACAAACAATTTGGGGTTATGTCCATATGTTTGTTTATGATACAGGAAGAGATTTGATGTCAAGAGGTGTAGTCCCTGCTTGGAATATGCTACCCGAGACTGCTTGGATAAAACTCAGTTGGGTATTGGGACAAACCAAAGACCCTGATAAAGTAAAAGAGATAATGGAAACCATAGTCAATGATGAATGGACAGAACGAGAACCATACAACGGATATTTGGTCTATCAAGGAGGAGCACCGGAAGTAGAGAGATTTATACGGGAAGTGCATAAATAGTGTCTGCCCGAAAACACATCAAATCATTGAAAAAAAATCAAAATCTAAGCAAAATATTATCAGAATTTCAAAAATTGTCTGTTTTCAGGCAGACACTAAATAGTTTAGGGCGCATATCATTTAGAACAAACTGATATATCCCAAGTGGATTTTGACGTCTTTGTAGTCCACAGGATTACCAAGGCGACTCCCCAAGGCTGTGGTCAAGCGTATAATACCCCCTTTTGTATCAAAATTTATCCCCACGCCAAAACCATAGGGTCTGTCCCACTTATCCTTGTCCATAAAAGGGTCTCGCAATATCGCATAGTCCAAAAATGCAAATAAAAAAGAGTTTCTATCTATGATTAATCTCAATTCTGCGGTAGATAAATTGTAAAAGTCAGCAAGAATACTTTCCTCGTCAAATCCCCTTAATATTTTATTTCCACCAAGCCGGAACAATTCGTTTTGGTACAATCTACCCTCTGATTTTCGCCATGCTGCTTTATCGGCAATCTTTACAACCAAATTTCTATTCAGAGAAAAATAATACGAGATATCAGCAGAGACATTAAACTGATAAGTCGTCAATTTCAATGAATCATAACTATCGGAAAAATCAAAATCATCCCCTTTTAAATTTTGAATCTGTGGATTCTTGATGATTTTCCTCTGACCAATTTTGGCATCCAATCCAATATTAAAACCCTTACTAGGACTGAAATTATAATCAAGAACATTATAATCCAATTTCAATCCAAAACTATTGGTTGACACGTCAAGCTTATTTGGTAATCTCCCAGAACTAACTATCGAGGACGAATCTATACTTGTAAGTCTGGAAGTAAACAAACTCCAATATGTCTTCAAATAATTAGCACCGTGAAATAGGTATTGAACGCCAAAATCAAAATTCACATCGCGATAGCTGTTTTCATTGATATAAATATTGAATTTTGAATCTATCCCATAGGGCAAATCCAAAATATACGGATAGTTTGCATCCAATCTCAAACTCTGCTTGCCTTGTGAAAGATTCTTGTACTTAAAATACAATCGCTCCCCATGCCCTAATTTATTAATCATCTCCGCCATGAGCTCTCCGGTCAATTTATACTTTCTTAGCCCTGTTTTATCAGGCAAAAGCCCGATGATAAAATTAAATCTATTTACTTTTCTGGATTTCAACAGCAAAATAACACTCGCTTCATTTCCAAAAAACCCAACCCTCGGTTGCTTATCTATATCGACAAAAGGCAGATTATCAATCTTTCTTTTTATTTGATTTATTTTACGTTTATCAAATATATCTCCCTTTCTAATCCCCAGATAATTTTCCAAATATTTATAGGATAAATCCACCTTTGAATTCACCTTAATTGTATCGAAATAAACTTTTTTATTCAGTTTAATATCCAATTTGGCCGAAATAGAGTCCCTTGAATTAAATACTATGCTATCAATATTGACACTTGCAAAGGGATAGCCTGAATTGTCCAAATAGTTCAATATTTGCTCTGAGACAAATGCTAGTCTAGAAGTGGAAACATAGGACTTATTCCATTTTGACACATCAATTCTCAATTTTTCCAATATATTATTTTCATCATTACCAATTGACAATTTGAGCCATTTGTACCTTACCCCGGGCGAAAACTTCAAAGTTCTCACTAGGTCTTTTTTCGAGCTATCAATCACAGGATTCAGATATCCCAAACCGGATAAACTGTCTTTTATAAAATCTATCCTCAATTTCAATTTCAAGGAATCGGAAAACTTATATAAAGTGGATGCTTTTGGGGCATTGGTACTATCCAAAACGATAACTCTGGTATAAAACTTTTCAGCAATAGGCTTTTTGTCTTGTGCATAAGACACAAAATTCAGTAGAATCATAGCAAAAGATAAAAAAGCCTTTCTCAATTAACCGGTGTTTTATCTTTAACGAAAATAGCTAACAATTCTTATAAAGTGTCTGTAAGAAAATAATAAAGGGACACTATTCATCTCAAATATTAATATATGAGTTCTCCCTTTCCCTGTCTTATAATTTCAAAATCACTACCTGTACAGTCAACGATTGTTGATGGTTCCCCTATCACAATTCCCCCGTCAATTACAATATCGACAAGGTGTTTGTATTCTTCGTAAATTTCATAGGGATCGCTAGGATACAAATCCATTTCTTCATCAATTTTCAGTATTGAAGTTGACATCAAAGGATTACCCAGATTTCGTACTATCTCATTAACTATTATCGAATCAGGCATTCTGATTCCAACTGTTTTTTTATTATTTTTCAGCATCCTTGGCACAGAATTATTGGCATTTAGAATAAAGGTAAAAGCTCCAGGCAGATTTTTTTTCAATACTTTAAAAACCTTATTATCGAATGGTTTTGCATAGTCATTGATATGCGTCAAATCTTCAATAATAAATGAAAAATTCGCTTTTTTAGGATCTACTCCTTTTATTCTTGCTATTTTTTCTACTGCTTTACTGTTTGTTATATCACAGCCCAATCCATAAAGCGTATCTGTAGGATAAATTATTACGCCACCATTTTTAAGAATATCTACGATATGTTTTATTTTTCTTTTTTCAGGGTTTTGGTGATGAAGTTTTATAAGCTCAGACATAGTAAAAAAATTTAATTGAGTGCAAATGTAAAGATTAACCTGCATTATTCATATAGGTGCATTTCATTTTTTCGCGTTAAACAGCATTTTTATAAATAATTTCTTCTACTTTAGCGAGCTCTGTCCATTGATTATATGGAGAGATAAAATTTCCCCGACAGGGGAAAAATATGAATAACCGTGGGTGAAACCCGCGGTATCCGAACAAGTAGAGTACAACTCCGGAGGAGTTGAATATTAACAGTTGAATATCCATACAACATAATAATTGATAATTGAACACCTTCGGCGTTCATGTCCCCTCTCACATTTACCCCGCATTTCATACGGGGCTATTCATATTTAGTGTATGCTTTTATAACAAAAATTTCGCAATTTCCGCCACATCTCAAACCAATTTTTCCAAATAAAATCAGATTGCCGATGATAAAAATCAAATTTTAACTAAATTTGAGAATTCTTTTGAAATAACCAAACATAAAATATATTAATTATGAATTTTGATTTTAAAAAACTGTTACCTCATTTGATTGCTTTAGTGATTTTCGTATTAGTGAGCAGTGTATATTTCTTGCCTCAATTCAGCGGGAAAAAACTTTATCAAAGCGATATAGTCAACCACCAGGCAATGGCTAAAGAGGCTCAAGATTATTATAAAAAAACAGGAGAAGTTACTTTGTGGACAAATTCCATGTTTGGAGGAATGCCGACATACCAGATAAGTGCACCTCAAAAGCACAACTATCTAAAACAAGTCAGGTCTGTATTAGAATTGGGGTTTGCAAGACCTGCCGGGTATTTCATACTTGGTATGATTAGTTTTTATATCTTGTTTTTAGTGCTTGGATTCGAAGTTTGGCTTGGAATTATCGGTGCGATAGCATTTAGTTTTTTGACTAACAATATCTTCCTTTATCAAGCCGGACATATGACAAAAATCGTGGCAATTATGCTAGGTCCACTTGTTTTAGCAGGAGTGATATTGACCCTAAGAAAAAAATATATTCCCGGTGCAATTCTATTTGCATTGTCGATGGGATTGGAACTTCTATCAAATCACCCTCAGATGACGTATTACCTTGGCTTTGTCATTGCTATACTGGTAATATTGGAAATAATACCACTGATTAAGGCAAAAGAATTCAAATCCATAGCGATTATAAGCGGAATATTTGTATTGGGAATTGTGCTTGCCGTGGGAGCTTCAGCATCAAAACTATGGACTACATATGAATATTCCAAGGACACAATGCGGGGCAAACCTATCTTGGCTACCAAGGGAAAAGCCACATCAAGTAGCCAAACAAAAGGATTGGAATGGGGTTATGCCATGCAATGGAGCAATGGACTTTTGGATCTGGTATCTGCCTATATTCCGGGAGTTGTAGGAGGGGGAAGTGCTGAAAAAGTATCAAAATCATCACCTTTTGCAAAAAAATTAAAGCAAGTGACAAGAAGAAGTCAAAAAACATATCAAGCACCACTGTATTGGGGTAGTCTGCCATTTACAAGCGGCCCTCCATATATGGGAGCATTGATTTTTTTCCTTTTCATATTGGGCTTATTCGTGACAAAAGGACGATTTAGATGGTGGGCATTGGCATCTACTGTATTGCTATTCGCTCTATCAATGGGGAAGAATCTTGAGTTCTTCAATAGATTGTTTTTTGATTATTTCCCTATGTACAACAAATTCCGTACACCTAACTCTATAATGGGAATAGCCGGAATACCGATTGTGTTTTTTGCCATATATACATTGAGATATATCATAATCAAAGATCTTAACCAAAAAGATTTTTTCAAAAAACTCTGGATAACACTGGGAATAACCGGTGGAATAAGCTTGTTTTTCATGATTTTTGGTCCGTCAATGTTTGATTTTTCTGCTGCCGGCGATGCGAGATATGCTCAAGCGCCGGGATTGGTAGAATCTCTAATCGCTACCAGGCAATCATTTATGAGAGCAGATTCACTTAGGACTCTAATTTTTGTTGCTATCGGAGCCGGATTGATTTGGGCTTTTGTAAAGAAAAAAATATCAAAACCAATATTTTTATCTCTTCTCGGATTAGCTGTAATATTGGATATAATACCCGTGGATCTTCGCTATGTAAGCCATGGTGATTTTGTGAAAAGCAAAAAAATAACATCTTCTTTCGTACCAAGAGATGTGGATAAACAAATATTGAGTGACAAGCAATTATATTTTAGAGTTCTGGACACTTCCGTTGATCCTTTTAACAATGCCAAACCCTCATATTTCTTCAAAAACCTCGGGGGGTATCACGCGGCAAAATTGCAGAGAGCGCAAGATATGATTGACAAGTATATCGGCAAAGGCAATCGTAAAGTGCTAAATATGATGAACACTAAATACATCATCCAAAAACAAGGCGATAAAATAGTTGCTGCGCAAAACCCCGATATATATGGTAACGCTTGGTATGTAAATTCGATAAAAATCGCAAATAATGCAAACGAAGAAATAGATTTAATCGAAAATACCGATGTAAAGAATATTGCAATTGTAAATAAAGAATTTGACTCATATATAAAAGGCTTCACTTCGGGTTCCCAAGGAAATATTCAGCTGACCAACTATGCACCCAACAAACTGCAATATCAAAGCGATAATTCAGGAGATGGCTTTGTGGTATTCTCCGATGTTTGGTATGGACCAAACAAAGGTTGGCAAGCGTATATAGATGGCAAACCTGTTGACCATATCAGGGTTGACTATTGGTTGAGAGGGATGAAAGTACCGGGAGGAAAACACAAAATAGTATTTGAGTTCAAACCAAAATCATATTATATGGGTGAGAACATATCCATGATTAGCTCATTATTGATGATTTTGGCAGGATTGGCATATTTATTTTTCTTCTATTACAAGAAGAAAGAAACCAAATAAAATTTGTGATATGCTGCCAATACTTTCAAGTGAAGAAATAAGGGCTTGGGATGCTTACACTATTAAAAATGAACCCATACTGTCTATTGACCTTATGGAAAGAGCTTCCAATGTATTTGCTGATTGGTTTACAGAAAAATACAGCGGTAAAAATCCAAAAATACTGATCATCGCAAGTAAGGGAAATAATGGAGGAGATGGATTGGCTGTGGCCAGGATACTGACAGAAAGAGCATTTGATGTCCAAATTTTGATAGCAGACATTCAAGCTAAATCATCCAAAGACTTCAACATTAATCTCAAGAGGCTGAAAGACAAAAGAATTGAGTTTGAGTATCTGGCAGATGATGATATCATGCCAAATTTCAATAAATATGACATCATAATTGATGCTATTTTTGGCTCAGGATTGTCCAGACCTATTACCGGATATTGGGCTAAAGTCATTGATAACATTAATCACTCTCACTCAAAAGTATTTTCAATAGATATTCCCTCAGGGATGTATGCCGATAAAATCACTGATGGCATCGCTATCAAGGCAGATGATTGTATGACATTTGAAGTTCCCAAAACGAGTATGCTCCTGAGCGACAATAACCACATCATAAAAAATTGGAGTAGCAAAAGCATCGGTCTGAAAAAAGATTTTCTTCAGGAGATAAAACCCAAGTCTTTTTATATTGAAAAACAGGATATAAAAAATCTGCTGAGACCAAGAAATAAATTTGACCACAAGGGCAAATACGGTCATTCGTTGATTATAGGTGGCAAAAAAGGTATGATTGGTGCCGCTGTTTTGGCTTCAAAATCGTGTTTGAGAACCGGAAGTGGATTGGTTACTGCTCTAATCCCTGATTGTGGATATAATATTATGCAAATTTCTGCTCCTGAGGTGATGACTATCACGGGTTTTGGCGACGAATTTATTTCAGCGACACCCGATATCAACAAATACAATGCTATTGGAATCGGAACCGGGCTTGGAACAAATCCAAAAACAGTAGAAGTGCTGGAGGAAATACTAAAAATGCATTTTGGTTCTTTGGTTATTGATGCGGATGCATTGAATATCCTGGCCGAAAATAAAAATTTACTGAATAACCTACCCGCAAATACCATTATCACCCCTCATCCGGGTGAATTTGCAAGATTATTCGGTCCGACAAAAAACAGTTTTGAAAGAATCGAATTGCAACGGCAAAAAGCTAAAGAATTAAATATTTTTATAATTCTTAAAGGAGCATATACCTCAATAGCTTCTCCAAAAGGCAAGCTGTACTTCAATAGCACCGGTAATCCAGGAATGGCAACTGCCGGTTCCGGAGATGTATTGACAGGTATGCTCACTTCCCTCTTATCTCAAGGATACAATCCCCTTGAAGCAAGTATAATGGGAGTATTTTTACACGGGTTAGCAGGTGATATTGCCGCTACAAAATCAGGATTCAACGCCTTGATAGCGGGTGATATCATAGACAATATAGGCGTGGCTTTTAAAAAAATAGAAAATTATTAGGTATTTGGAAAGAGCATAATATATTATTAATTTTTATAGGCATATTTCTTTTTTCGCATTGCTGGTTGATTCTCCTTTAGGAGTTAGAGGCAAAGGGTGGATAAAGCGAAAAAAAATAAAAATTTTTAAACAAATGAAAAAAATAGTAGTTCTTACAGGAGCGGGAATGAGTGCAGAAAGCGGGATAAAAACATTTCGCGATGCCGGAGGACTATGGGAGGGACATGATATCATGGAAGTAGCATCTCCACAAGGCTGGGTAAAAAATAAAGAACTTGTCTTGGAATTTTACAATATCAGAAGAAGACAATTGCACGAAGTCAAACCCAATGCCGGACATAAAGCACTCCTAAAACTGGATGAAAAATACAATACAAAAATCATTACCCAAAATGTCGATGATCTTCACGAAAGAGCTGGGAGTAAAAACATAATTCACCTCCACGGGGAATTATTCAAAGTAAGAAGTACAGGAGATGCTTCATTGGTTTATGATTGGAAAAAAGACCTCAACACCGGAGATAAATGTGAAAAAGGATACCAACTGAGACCTCATATCGTCTGGTTTGGTGAAGATGTACCTATGATAGGTGTTGCAGTACAAGAAGTAATGACGGCAGATATTATGATTATCATTGGTACCTCGATGAATGTATATCCTGCTGCAGGTTTGGTTGGATATCTGATGGCAGGGTCACAAATATACTATATCGACCCTAAACCAAATATTTCGTACGAACTAAGCAGGTCAAACAATTTGGAAGTAATCGCCGAAAAAGCCTCTACGGGCGTACCAAAGGTAGTGGATAAGCTATTAAATGAGAATATTTAAATCACGTGTCTCTGACCTCGCTTTTTCCACTTCTCAAATCATAAATCCTTGTTCGATATTCGATATTCAAAATCCCTCGTTACACTTCGCTACAGCTTCCGCTACGCTTCAGCCTGAAACTTCCAAACTTGGAACTTGAAATCCCTCAGTACGCTTCGCTACTCAGTATCCCTCGGTACGCTTCGCTACTCAGGACTTCCGCTTCGCTCAGCTTCCGCTTCGCTACAGCCTGAAACCTTGAACCTTGAACCTTTCAAGCACAAACCGTCTTCAAAATCACTCCTTGCAGTCGTGCTTTCGAGTCCTAAGCTTTTCCTTATTTTTGTTGCCCCCCACAACATAGAACGTTGAACTTGGAACAAAAATAACACTTCGATTTTTGCAGCACTTCACTTGGACATTCATGAAATATTTGTATCATTTGTAAAATGAAGATCAACAACATACACGATAAATACATAAAAACCGTCCTAAGCGATATCAATGTTGCAAAAAAGTTTTTGTCCTCTTTTTTGCCTGATGATGTATTGCAATTTATCGATTTGGAAACATTGCAATATGCTGAAACCGATTTTGTATTACAGGATTTGAAAGAAGTTTTTTCCGATATGGTCTTTACTGTTTCCAGAAAAGAAGATAGTGAGGTATATATCTCTATTGTACTGGAACATAAAAGCCAAGCTGATGATTATACTGCGATCCAATTATTGCTTTATGTCGCTTACGGTTATTACAAGCAATATAAAAATTCAGGCTCTTTGAAGTTGATATTACCTGTTGTGTTTTATCATGGGAAACAAAAATGGGAATTCAAGTCTATTGAAGAGTTACTTGAGAATTTACCTCCTGAACTTAAACGGTACGTTCCTATATTTGAGACCGTATTTATTGACTTGGCCAAATTTTCAGACAAAGAATTAAATGCTTTCGGAGATTCTTTATTAACAGCAATATTGTTGTTGGGAAAATACATATTCAGACCTGCTGATCTTGAGAAAAAAATAAGTTTAATATTTGACAAGTTAAATTCCGCTTCAAACAGGAACTTAATTTATCCTACGATTGTTTATGTTTTAAGAAACATAGATGTTAATGTAATATTGGAAATTATAGAAAATTTACCTACACCCATAAAATCAGATGTTATGACCGCTTACGATACTTGGATAAAACAAGGAATAGAGAAAGGAATGGAGAAAGGAATAGAAAAAGGCAAATCAGAAGTAATTCTAAATGGCTGGAAAAATGGTCTATCTATCAATATCCTTTCTAATATCACGGGTTTAACCGAAGAAAAAGTAACAAAGGTTCTCAAAGATAATAGTTTGGTATGATTGGATGAATGTTATTTTGCTATTTTTTAGCATAGTTTTGAAGAAGATGTATCGTCCTGATTTTTGTTGACTTTTCGAGTCAAATTATTTTAGGTCAAGACAAGACGGTTCTCACTTCTAAAATCATAAATCCTTGTTCGATATTCGATATTCAAAATCCCTCGATGCACTTCGCTACTCGGGACTTCCGCTTCGCTACAGCTTGAAACTTTGAACCTTGAACTTTCAAGCCCTCGAATACAATCCGGCTTCAAAATCACTCCTTGCAGTTGTGCTTTTGAGTCCTAAGTTATCCTTATTTTTCTGAAAAACACGGACCACGAACCACGGAACACGAAATTCCGCAGTACGCTTCAACCCAAAACTTGGAACATGGAACAAGTAAAACTTGGAAAAAAAAATGAAACAAAAACCACTTCACCACCACCCAAATCACCGTTATTATGAAAATGCCGTTAGAGAAAGTCAAGGATATTTTGAAGAGTGAGGGGGGGGGGTCTGAGTGTGGAAGTACACACTATTGGATACTACTCTCCATTTCCCTTACCTTATGCACAATATCTTTACATTTGCTATATTTCTCAATCAATCCATTTTCTTCGAACAACATTGTTTCCAATTTATTGAGGTCACCGGTTAAGTCAATATACCGGTCAAAGTCCTCTCCCACATATACAATCCTGTACTTATCTCTATTCTCTAATATCATTTCAAAAAATCCTTTTAAAACTTCTCGTGCTATCTTTTCTTGTATATAAAGAAATTGCATAGTTTGTTCTTCCGTCAAACTCGAAAAAAAATCAATATAAAACCTGCTCTTATATTTTATGTGATTTGTTTCAACAAAATGCATATAAGCTCCAAATAAACTACAGAAATTATTATAACTTAATTCAATCAATAATTTTCCATAAGCAATAAGCTTTTCTTCATTTAAACCCATATTTTTATTATTTTTATTTTTTTTGAAAATCGGTCTATCCAGCCAAACTTTTCAGCACCAAGCTCTCCCACCAATGCATCGGAAAAATCCCAATTAAAATCATATTCCTTATTATTCTCAATATATTTTAATGAAAACTCAGTATGATGATCAAATATATCCAAAATACCGGCAGTATATCCATATACAAATTGTTCGTATGCTATCTTATTATAATTATCCAACTGCTCTTTATCCAAGCTTTCAAAAAAAACTTTAAATATCTTGTCCTCTTTTTTGTATTTATCAATCTTGTCATAGACATTGTCCACGCATTTTTTTATAAACGGTTTTCCAAAGCCATCCATTACTTTGTCCCAAAATTTTTCAAATTCTCTTTCATTCATAAGTCCGGATTTTTGAATTTTTGATTATATATATTTGTAATCTCCAAAATATCAATATTAAATCTTGAATCAGATAAAGTTTCTTGCATAGATTCCAAAGATTTATAAATAAGTCCCTTTGCTTTAGATAATGGCACTTCATTGTCAGTCATTGCTTGTATCTCTATATCTATCACGTTTCTCAAACTCATTGTTTTCCCGGGGTAAGTTTTTCTCTTACACAGATTTATAATTCAGAGCAGCAATAATCAAACTTTTTTACCATTTTAAATTGATTTGAGAATATTTCTTTAATTCTTCAAAGAATTCTTTTGAATCAATTTCCGGATAATATACTGCATAAACCAATATATAAATTGAATTAATTACGTCTTTAATC
>Ga0256831_1000689_pt1 | contig 17753 bp, 15 predicted proteins | sample 132544metaG_FD_189087 | JGI IMG/M metagenome (GOLD analysis project Ga0256831, IMG submission 189087) | Hydrothermal vent microbial communities from Lau Basin, Pacific Ocean - 132-544 | ecosystem: Environmental > Aquatic > Marine > Hydrothermal vents | place: Pacific Ocean: Lau Basin | collected...
TATGTAGATAAGTTTATTTTCCAAAATCAGAGTTAGAAATAATGAATATAATAATAATTGAGGACGAAAATAGAGCAGCGGAAAGGCTTAAGAGTATGATATTAGAAATCGATTCCGGTATTGAGATATTGATAATTCTAGATAGCATTGACAGTACTGTGAATTGGTTTAAAAACAATCCTCAACCAGACTTGATTTTTTTGGATATACATCTTTCAGATGGTTTGAGTTTTAATATTTTCCAACAAGTTCAAATCGACAGCGCGATTATTTTTACTACGGCATATGATGAATATGCACTTAAAGCATTTGAAATAAATAGTATTGATTATTTGTTGAAACCGATAAATAGCATAAAACTTAAAGCGAGTATTGATAAATTCAATAGGCTTAAGAGCGCTTATTTTTCTAATAGTGCAAATATTGATATTGATAAATTGCTTACTTCAATTTCCACCTCTCAAAAATCATATAAGTCTCGTTTTTTGATAAACAAAGGTGATTCATTGGAAATAGTGAAAATTGAGGATATCGCTTATTTTTATTCAGAAGAAAAAGTGACTTTTATCAGGACAAAGGATAAAAAAAGATATATGATTGATGAATCCCTTGATACTTTGGTTGAAGTATTGAATCCCAAAAGATTTTATCGTATTAACAGACAAATGATTGTTTTCATCGATTCAATAAGCAAAATCAGTAATTTTTTCAATTACAAATTAATTTTAGAACTCAATCCTGAGGCTGGAAACTTGAATACTGTAATTAGCAGAGCTAAAGTAAAGGAATTTAAAGATTGGGTGAAATCATGATAATTGATTTTTTGGCAATAAATTTGCTATGATAAACACAAAACAGATTAAATGGTGAGAGAGACAGAAAAAGATTCATTGTATAGACATCTTGAAAAGATGTCAACAAAAGAGCTATTGACAAATATAAATAAAGAGGATAAAAAAGTGGCAATTGCTGTTGAGAATGAAATACCTCAAATTGAAAAGGTAGTAGATGCCGTATATGATAAAATGAAAGATGGAGGCAGACTATTTTATATTGGAGCTGGAACAAGTGGAAGATTAGGAATACTGGATGCATCGGAAATTCCTCCTACATTTGGAGCAGAGTATGATCTCGTGATAGGTATTATAGCCGGTGGTGATACTGCCATTCGCCGAGCAGTTGAATGGGCAGAAGATGATCCGAACCAAGCTTGGAAAGATATGTTGGAATACAATATTGATGAAAATGATTTTGTGGTTGGAATTGCCGCATCGGGAACTACTCCTTATGTAGAAGGTGGGCTCGCTTATGCTCAAAAAAATGATGTAGGTACTGCAAGTATTACTTGTAGTCCCAATTCACCGGTAGCAAAAAAAGCTGACTTTCCTATTGAAATCATTGTCGGACCTGAATTTGTCACAGGAAGCAGCAGGATGAAAGCCGGTACAGCACAAAAGATGGTACTGAATATGATTACCACCTCTGTTATGATTAAACTCGGGCATGTCGAAGATAATAAGATGGTAGATATGCAAATAACCAATGAAAAATTAAGAGACAGAGGAACTAAAATGATAATGAAAAAAACCGGAATTTCCAATTATGCAGAAGCCAAAAAACTTTTACAAAAATACGGAAGCGTTAGAGACGCGGTTAATCATTTTTTGTCCCTCTGAGTAATAAGTATTATTTTTGGACTAAACTACTATCCAAGGCTTTTGCTGTTTTTACTAAATTTATAAATTCAGATCTGTATCCGTCAATATCTTGTCCTTTACTTAAGACTGCATACCGGAGTACGCTTTTATAGCTGGCATCTTTTTTATAATCGGAATCTTTGAGTAGCAATCCGAATTCTGCTACGGCAATTGCGAATTGCGAAGAATTTTCAGCCTTTTCTAAAGGAGTAACTTTCGGACTTATCATAAACTGAATTTTTTTGCTTACATCACTTTCTGGATTTTTATACCTAATTTTGAAAAGTCCCAAATCTTTTTTATTGGTATATTCGCTTTCTTCTTTTTCCTGAAATACCAAATCATCTATTTTACCCACAAAATTGCTTTCAACTCCTACCGGTATTATTTCATACAATGCGGTTACGCTATGTCCGATACCTATTTCACCTGCATCGATTTTGTCATTATTAAAATCTTCTTTTTGCAACATTCTATTTTCATAGCCTATTAGACGATATGCTTGAACAAATGCAGGATTGAATTCTATCTGAACTTTCACATCCTTGGCTAGTGTGTACAATGTGCCTGTCAATTCCTTCAAAAACACTTTTCTAGCTTCATTCATATTATCAATATATGCGTGATTTCCATTTCTATACCCCCCCCAACTGAAGTTAGGAGCTAATCTTATGCCCCGGTAAATAAATTCATGGCATTGGAATTATTTTATCTTTCCATAAAATTGATGGATAGAACTCGCAACGCGAAAAAATAAAACACACCCCTAATCATCTTTGCAACTCAATTGCAAAATATTTTATATATCTTCGCGTTAGGATTATTATTAATTTAAACAGAATGAAAAATATTGCAGGATTATTGGCGCTTTATATTTTGGTACTTTCTTTTGTGCCATGTGATGATATATTTGCTACAACAATCAATATTGCATCAGATAATTATTTTTCAGAGCAACACGAAGAACATTCACATGATTCTGATATGTGCTCTCCTTTCTGTTCTTGTGACTGTTGTCAAACAGAAGCACATCAAGTAACATTATCAACTTCATTTATTTTGGAAAGCATATCAACCAATTTGTTGATAACTCCTGTTTTATTTAATGGTAAAGAACTCCTTTTTAGCTTTTGGAATCCTCCCAAATCTTAACCCATATTGAATTAGATCACAATCTTTATTTACCCTATTGGTACAATCAGGATTTTAGTTTCGTGCTTATTTTCCAATTTATCAGCTTCTTTTAGCCACTATATAGAAAATAATAACGATTTTAATTCTCAATATACCTCAAATATCCATCTGGGTAGATTATATTTTTTAAATATTTGAAATATACAATAAATGATAAATAGTATTATTAAATTTTCAATTAAAAACAAGGCAATTATTGGCTTACTAACAATCGCTTTGATAATAGGGGGATTCTATTCTATGACAAAAGTCCCTCTAGATGCAGTACCTGATATAACCAATAATCAGGTTTTGGTTATCACTACTGCACCAAATCTCGGTACTGAAGATATCGAGCAATTTGTAACATACCAAGTTGAATTAGCAGTTGCAAATCTACCGGATGTCGAAGAAATAAGAAGTATTTCTCGCTTTGGTCTCTCGGTTGTAACTATAGTTTTCAAGGACAAAGTCGGAACTTTTTTGCCTCGTCAACTTGTAAGTGAAGCTTTGGCAGAAGTGAAGGAAAATATCCCCAAAGGATTCGGAGAACCATTTATGGCTCCTATAAGCACCGGATTAGGCGAAATATACCAATATACTCTGGAAGTACAACCCGGATATGAATCAAAGTATGACGATATGAAGTTAAGGTCATTGCAGGATTGGGTTGTCAAAAGACAAATGGCTATGCTTCCCGGTGTAGTAGAGGTGAATTCCTTTGGAGGAAGAGCCAAACAATATGAAGTAGCGATAAATCCCGATAAATTGAAGAGTGTCGGACTGACAATGGCGGATATATTTGAAGCTCTTGAAAAAAACAATCAGAATACAGGAGGAGCATATATCGAAAAAAATCACCAAGCTAATTTTATCAGAGGAGAAGGCTTGATGCGAACTATTGATGATGTGAAAAACACAGTAGTCAAAACTATTAACGGTCAAGCGATATTTGTCCGGGATTTGGCTGAAGTAAAATATGGTAGTTTTGTCAGATATGGTGCATTTACCAAAGATGGCAAAGGTGAAGCAGTCGGAGGAATAGTGATGATGCTAAAAGGGGAAAACTCCAATAATGTAATCAAAAATGTAAAAAACCGTATTGCACTTATCCAAAAATCAATGCCTGAAGGAATTGTGATTAAACCGTTTTTGGACAGAAGCAAATTGATAAATAGTACCACTTCTACTGTAGCGGAAAATCTGGGTATTGGTGCATTGATTGTGATATTTATTTTAGTATTTTTCTTAGGAAATCTCAGAAGTGGGCTTATAGTAGCATCCACAATTCCTTTGGCGATGTTGTTTGCCTTTATTATGATGAATATTTTTGGTGTATGGGCAAACCTTATGAGTCTTGGTGCACTCGATTTTGGTATATTGATAGATGGAGCCGTGATTATTATTGAGAGTATGATCTTTTATCTTACCCGGAAACATATGATTGGCAAAAAATTATCAACCGCTCAAAAAGATGAAATTGCCTATAATTCTGCGAGCAAAATGATGAATTCTGCATTTTTCGGGCAATTGATTATTTTAATAGTTTTTATTCCTGTATTGGCCTTGCAAGGAGTAGAAGGCAAAATGTTTATTCCAATGGCAATGACCTTTGGCTTCGCTGTTTTGGGTGTTATGATATTGAGTTTGACCTATATTCCAATGATGGCAGCGCTATTTCTCCAACCACCAAAATCTGAAAAGAAATCTTGGGGAGATAAAGTTATTGATTACACAAAAAATCTTTATTTGCCTGTTTTAAATTGGGCTTTAAGGAATAGCAAAGCGGTAGTAGTAGCTTCATTGCTGTTATTGATAGCAGGTGGATACACTTTTACGCGTATGGGAGCTGAATTTATACCCCAGTTGGATGAAGGAGATTTTGCTTTCCAAGCTTTTATCAAGCCAGGTAGCTCATTGACAGAAATGACAAAAACATCAACAAAACTTGAACAAATAGTATTGGAGAATTTTCCGGACGAAGTGAAATCCATACAGAGTCGTATAGGTGTTGCAGAATTACCAATGGATCCGATGCCTGTGGATATAGCGGACATTTTCGTGATTCTTTATCCTAAGGAAAAGTGGACTAAAGCACATTCAAAACAAGATTTGATAGAGCAGGTAAGGAAAAAAGTAGGTGATTTGCCGGGTGTGAATTATGAATTTTCACAGCCCGTTGAAATGAGATTCAATGAACTTCTTACGGGAATACGCGAGGATATTGCAATCAAACTCTATGGAGATGACCTAGATGTATTGGCTGAAAAAGCACAGGAAATAAAAGGGCTTGTTTCGGGGATAAAGGGTATTGCCGGAGCGAAAGCCGAGGCTACAAGAGGATTGCCTCAAATTACTGTCAGATATTTGCGCGATGAATTAGGAAGATATGGCTTGGATATAAACAAGCTAAATACAATGGTTGAGACCGCTTTTAGTGGTGGAGTGGCAGGTAAAATCTACGAAGGTGAAAAGATGTTTGACCTTGTCGTAAGATTAGACGAAGCGCATCGAAAAAGCATTGAAGATATCAAAAATCTGTATATCGACCTCGAAGATGGAAATCAAATACCATTGAAAGAAGTTGCAGATATCAGCTATCAACCCGGCCCGATGCAAATCAGTAGAGACAATACCAATAGACGAACTTATGTGGGAATCAATGTTGAAAACAGAGATGTAAAGTCCATTGTTATGGATATCCAAAAGGTTTTGGACGAAAAATTGGAATTACCAACAGGATATTATATTAGATATGGTGGTGCATTTGAAAATCTGGAGAGAGCTACGGACAGATTGCTTTTAGTAGTTCCTTTGGCTTTGGCATTGATATTTATTTTGGTGTTTTTTGCAGTAAAATCCTTAAAGCAGACCTTAATGATTTATCTGGCGATACCGTTTGCCGCTGTAGGTGGAATATTTTCATTGTATCTAAGAGATATGCCATTTAGTATTTCAGCAGGTGTTGGTTTTATAGTACTTTTCGGAGTGGCTGTGTTAAACGGCCTAGTATTGCTTAGCAGCTTCAATGATTTAAAACAGTTAGGAAAAATGAAATTGTCAGAGATAATACAAAAAGGCACTTTGCAAAGACTAAGACCTATATTGCTGACTGCTTCTACCGATATTTTAGGTTTTTTGCCGATGGCAGTTTCAGGTTCAGCAGGAGCAGAAGTACAAAGACCGCTGGCAACTGTTGTGATAGGTGGAATGCTTACAGCGACGATTTTGACATTGGTAGTATTACCGGTTTTGTACAAAATGATTGAATCATTTGCCAATAGAAAATCAAAAGCAAATTTGACTACAGCATTAGCTTCTATAATATTCATTCTCAGTTTTGTTTTTATTAATCAAGCCAATGCTCAAACAAATGTTTATACCCTTCAAGAATCTATTAATAGGGCAAAGGAAGTATATCCGTCAATTAAGATTGCAGATTTGGAAATAGAAAAGAACAAAGCGGCAAAAAGCAAAGTCTATAATTACGGAAATACAGGCATTTATACCGGAATGGAAGAGATTGGTAGAGGTAATATAGGAGTATTTAATCTAATCGGCATTGAACAAACAGGCATCGATTTGCTATCTGTTCCATATAAGAAAAAACTCAATGATGCACAAACTCAATTGTCTATTTCAAAAAAGGGCATTCAAGAGAAAGTATTGATTAAAGATGTTAGTTTGGCTTGGTACAATGCTCTTGCTGCTAAGGAGCAATGGCAATTGTACAAAGAACTGGATAGTATTTATTCAGGATTTGTAAAAGCTGCCAAAATCAAATTCAAAACTCAATCAACATCTAAAATAGCATACCTTTCGGCATTGGGAAAATACAAAGAGTTAGTTATCAATATTAAAAAAGCAGAAAGCAATTATAAATCTGCACTGAATTTATTGAATCAATATCTTTTATTAAATGATGAAATAGATATTGATAAAACAGGGGAGCAAATAGATATTACCGTAGCAGAATCCAGCAAAGTCCCGATTGAAAACAGTAGTCTTTTGGAATATTTCCAAAAAAATATTGAAGTTTCAAAAGCTAAATTCAATTCATCAAAAGCAGCATATTTGCCAAAATTCAGCGCTGCATATAAATTGCAATCTATTGATGGAAGCATCGGTTATCACGGTTGGCAAATTGGGGCATCAGTCCCAATATCATATAATTCTTTCAAGGCAAATAAAAATATTGCTAAAATGGATATTGAGCTTGCAAATCAAAAATATATACAAAAGAAAGTGGAATTGGACGCAATGTACAAAGACCTTAAAAACCAATATCAAACAATATTGGAAGTACTAATATATTATAAAAAAGAAGCTATTCCTTTGGCAAATGAGCAGTTAAATGCTGCAAAATTGGGATACAGGTTAGGAAGTATAGATTATATCCAATTCAACCAAAATGTAGAAGCAGCAATAAAAACAAAACAAGAATATTTAATTCAAAAATCTAAATATTACAGATTAAAAGAACAATTGGAATACTTAAAAAATTAAAATAATACACGAATCAGAATATTAAACAAAATCAAAATTTTAATGAAAATGAATAAAATAATAATAATATTAACCGCGATTCTTTTTGCATTTTCTTGCACTAATCCAAATACCAAAAGCAATGATATTGCTAGTGTGGAAAATGAAGAACATAATCATACACCTGAAGGAACAGTTGCTTTGAATGAAAATCAAATTAAAGCCTTGGATTTGAAACTGGGAAAAATGCAAAAGAGAAATCTTACAACAGTGATTAAAGCAAATGGCAAATTGGAGGTTTCACCGGAAAACACAGCTGATATTACGGTATTTATTGGAGGAAATGTTAAAAGGATAAAAGTTTTTCACGGAGATAAAGTGAGGAAAGGACAAGTTTTGGCGATATTGGAGCATCCTGATTATGTTTCATTACAAGAAGAATACGCAAAAACTATTCACGAGCTGGGATTTTTAAAATTGGACTATGAAAGGCAAAAAGAACTTGTAAAAAATAATGTTGGAGCAGGTAGAAATCTTCAGAAAGTCAAGTCCGAATATCAAATTGCCAAAGCGAAACTTCAGGGCTTAAAATCAAGATTGCAATTATTGAATATCTCAACGGAAGATGTGAAAAATGGTATTATAAAAAATTCAATAGCTATTATTTCCCCTATAAAAGGATATGTAAATGATGTAAATGTCAAAATAGGAACTTATGTAGACGCAAAAGACAAACTTTTTAAGATAACTGATAATTCAAGCATTCATGCGGATTTTATGATATTCGAAAAGGATGTTCAGTATATCAAAGAAGGGCAAAAAATACATTTTAGTGTAGCAAACAGACCGGAAGAGGAGTTTTTGGCTACTATTTTTGCGATTGGAAAAGAATTTGAACCTAGCAATAGGGCAGTTCATATTCATGCAAAACTGGACAAAAAACCAGCAGGACTAATACCGGGAATGTATATTTCAGGACATATACATACCGACAAGATATTGACAAATACATTGCCTGATGATGCTATTGTGACCGAAGGAACCAAGTCTTATGTATTTGTACTGCAAGAGGGGGGACATAATCATGAAGAAGAGCATTTCGATGAAGGAAACCATGAAGATCACGATGAAGATCACCATAGTGATATTCACGAAAATCATGATGAAAATGGTGTTAAAATGTTTAAAATGGTTGAAATAATCAAAGGGCAACAAGATGAAGGATATACGGAAATAAAAATGATTAAAGCACTTCCGGAGGATACACAATTTGTATTAAATGCAGCATATTATTTGATAGCAGATATGAAAAAAGAAGAAACTGAGCACGAGCATTAGCAAACATTTCAGATGTATTTCATTTTTTCGCTTTTCCCTATTTCCCCTATAAAATCAAAAGAAAGATAATATTGTTATTTTTTTATAAAATGTTTGGTTTAGAAATGAGAGGGCAAAAACCACGAATGTGGTTTAATGTGATTAGCCCCGTATGAAATGCGGGGTAAATGTGAGAGGTGATATGAACGCCGAAGGTGTTCAATTATCAATTATTATGTTGTATGGATATTCAACTCCTCCGGAGTTGTACTTTGCTTGTTTGTATACCGCGGGTTCCACCCACGGTTATTCACATTTATCCCCTGTCGGGGAAATTTCATCGATGGATAGAACTCAAAACGCGAAAAAATGAAATACACCTCCTTATTTTGAGACTTTGTTAAAGTAAAACCAAATGGTTAACTTTGCCTCGCATAAGGCTGAAATAGCTTTGTGTTCCTTTGTGTCTTCTCTGTGTCTCTTTGTGTAACAAAAAATTGTGACATAACTATTACACAGAGAAAAAACTAAGTTTTGTAACTAAATTATAAAAACAAAAAGATGAATGAAGAAGTAATTGAATTATTGGAAAAGAAAAATGTAAAACCAACTGCAGTCAGAATTTTATACCAAATTATCTTTAAGATATCGTATAGATATTATAGAATTAATTTTTCAAGATTGAGTTAAAAAACACAGTCATAGCCCAGCTATGGCGAGTATTTTTAACGAAAATATTGGGAAATTAAAATTAATATCTGCGATATTTTAGAGTTAAATTGGTATTATATTAGAAGTTTTCCTTCAGAATAGTTTTGCTATGTCTTTAGCTGAAATTGAAGGAAAATTACCGTGGAGAGATAGAGTATCGATATATAGAACATTAAAAACTTTTGAAAACTCAGATTTAATCCATACTGTCAATGATGGAGGTAAATCTGCAAGGTATGCATTGTGTTCAGAACACTGTAGTTTTGGAAACCATTCGGTTCATCCACACTTTCATTGTGAAAAATGTGATAAAACCTTATGTCTTGATGAGCAAAGTATTGAAGTGAAAAGTATTCCTGATAGTTTTGTTGTGCATAACTATTCATTAATTGTAAATGGTCTTTGTGACAGTTGTGCAAAGATATGAAGGGGACTAATAAGAAAAGGTTCAAAAGCGCAATTGCTTTTGAACCTTTTTTATATTAAAACCTATATTAAAGAGCTCCTTCGTCGTATGCCTTTTCACCGTGAATTGAAGCATCCAATCCTTCTAATTCAGCTACTTCACTAACTTTTACTTTAGTGATAAAATTAATCATCACCAACATTCCATAAGTGAACAAGAAGGCATAGATTGATGCTCCTACAACAGCTACTACCTCTTTCATAAAGAATGAAGCATCTCCTTCTATCAATCCTGCTTGTCCGTTTATAGCTTTTGAGGCGAAAACTCCCAATAGTACTGTTCCAAGAAATCCTCCAATACCGTGAACGCCCCATACATCTAGAGCGTCATCCCATCCCCATCTGTTTTTTAATTGAACCGCCATATATGTGATTGTTCCGGCAGCAATTCCAATAACCATTGCAGCCCATAATGGAACAAATCCAGCAGCAGGAGTAATAGTAGCCAAACCGGCAACTGCACCTGTAAGAAGACCGATATATTTTGGTTTTCCTTCTCGCTTCCACTCTATTAACAACCAAGTTATTGCGGCAAAAGAAGCAGCTACGTCTGTATTAAGAAAAGCTAATGTTGTTATAGCATCGACCTTTAATTCGCTTCCCGCATTGAATCCATACCATCCAAACCAAAGTAAACCTGTACCAATTGCAACTAAAGGAATGCTATTAGGAGGTGATTGGGTATCCTTACGTTTTCCAACGTAGAATACTGATGCCAACGCAGCAAAACCTGCTGTTGCATGTACAACTATTCCACCGGCAAAATCCAAAACTCCCCATTCTGCAAGGAATCCACCACCCCATACCATATGAACAAATGGATAGTAAACAAATAATTGCCAAGCTACTAAGAATATCAGATACGCTTTGAATGTCACACGATTTACAAATGCTCCTGTAATCAATGCCGGAGTAATGATAGCAAACATCATTTGGTATGCTACAAAGATATACTCAGGATATTGCCCATCCGCACCGCTATAAGCCTGATTAAATGGTATTCCGTTTAAAAAAGCCAGATGTAAGTTTCCAATAATTCCACCTTCTCCACCGCTAAAACATAGAGAATAACCTACGATAACCCATAAGATTGTAGTTATTCCCAGCGATACAAATGATTGCATCATTATTCCTAAAATATTTCTTTTCCCTGCTAAACCTCCATAAAAGAATGCAAGTCCCGGTGTCATTAACATCACAAGACTTGTAGAAAGTATCATGAAAGTTGTCGTTCCTGTATCAAACATAATATTAATTTTTAAAGTTAGTTAATCGTTTATATTGAGAGCCCAAACACAAAATATATTTTCTGAGCCTGTGGGTTTGTAATTAATGAGAAAGTAAGCGGCAAATCAAAATATTTTGTGATTTTCACATTTTTAGTAGCTGTAATCCCTAAGTTTACTACTCCAAAAGAATCCCCGTAAAAACCGGTTTCCCCTAATGATTCGTCAGGATCTGTAAGATTGAAACCTATAAATGCATCAAACCACTTAAGGGAATAACCCAACTCTGCATAAGTAGAATATTGAATTCCTTTTGGTGTTCCGTCTTTAAATTTTCGGATTGCATCTGAACCATAAAAATTAGTTGCAAGCATAGCTGTTAAAGGCAACTTTTCAGTTCCTGAGTAACTGATATTAGCTTCTAAAAGATGTCCGGTAGAAAGTTTTTTATAGTCAAAATATTTATAATTTCCATCATCAGTTGGAAAATAATAATCCGTAAGAGTAAAACTAATTGCATCAGTCACATTGTATGTTGCATATATATCTGATTCCTGAGATTCGGTTATATTTATGGAGTAAGCTCCCCATAATCCAATAGCAAATTTACCTCTGGAATATTCAAGATTGGGTTGTATACTTGGTGAACCATGTCCGATATCAGTACCTCTGAAAATATATCTGCTCATCAAATCAGCTCCAATGGTTAACGTATCTTTGCTCTCTTTTTTTGTTTCTTGCGAAAAAGCCATTGTAATTGATAACAATACAAAGGATATAACTAGGTAAAACTTATTTCTCATAATAATTTTCATATTTATAATCCACAAATATTAAAATTTTTTATATCAAATCAAACTAATAAGATTTGTATTTATTAAATATTTCAAAATTTATTATTAATATAAATAAAAATAGTTGTGTTTTGTTAGTATTAAATAATCAGTAGAATCTTTATTTTTAAAAGTATTATTTATACCTTAGCTCAATGATTCAAGCTTTTCCAATAGTAGCAGGTATTTTCGCTTCAATGCTTCACGTCATTTCGGGGCCGGATCATCTTGCTGCTGTCACTCCTCTTGTTTTCGAAAAGGACAAACAGACTTGGAAAATCGGATTATTCTGGGGACTTGGACATTTGTTCGGAATGCTATTAATAGGATTTTTGTTTATTTTATTGAAGGACAGTATTCCGGTTGACAAAATATCAGCACATAGCGAATTTCTGGTTGGATTTGTATTGATTGGCATTGGAATTTGGTCATTTTTTAGGATATACAAATCAAAAAATACTCACAAACATCCCCATATCCATTTAGCAGATAAAAAATATGTACATATACACAAACACGGTCACAATCATAATCACGGACATACTCATAGCCATGATGAAGTGAAAAGTCACGATGCCACTACTTCATTTGGTATTGGATTTATACATGGATTGGCTGGTATTGCCCATTTTCTTTTGCTACTGCCTGTATTGGGTTTCGATAATAAATTCCAAGGTGTTCAATACATTATAGGTTTTGGTATTGGTACTGTATTAGCTATGATTCTGTACACATTGGTTCTGGGAAAACTATCGCAGTCTTTTAAGAAATCAGGAAATAAATCTGCAGTTACAGCAATTCAAATCCTCGGTGGACTTTTTGCGATTATTATCGGTATTTATTGGATATTTAGCAATTAGATTTGAAGACTTTTCACATACATATCGAAGGGATTGTTCAAGGAGTAGGTTTTAGACCTTTTGTTTATAAATTGTGCTTAGATCATTCTCTAACCGGTTGGGTCAATAATACCAATGACGGTGTACATATTCACATCAATACTACAAAGACCTTTGCCGAAATATTGCTAAAAGAACTAATCGATAAAGCACCTGAATTGTCGATTATAACCGGATATAAAATGGAAGAAATTGAGTTCGTCCATTATGATAAATTTGAAATAATCCACAGCTCTTCAGGTAAAGAAGCCAAATTATTATTGACACCGGATTTTGCTATTTGTGATGATTGTGCAAAAGAATTGTATCAGAAGGATAACAGCCGTTATTTATATCCCTTTATCACCTGCACAAATTGCGGTCCTAGGTATTCTATTATAAAATCACTTCCTTATGATAGGGAAACTACTACCATGAGTACATTTGAAATGTGTGATACTTGTCGTAAAGAATATGACAATCCTTTGGATAGGAGATACTATTCTCAGACTAATTCCTGTCTTGAATGCCCCGTTGAATTATCAATATATGAGAATGGTAAACTTATAAATAAATTTGAAGATTTGGATTATATAGTCAATCAATGGGAAGCAGGCAAAATAATTGCGATAAAAGGAATAGGGGGATATATCTTGACCTGTGATGCAAGCAACCAAAAGACTGTTTCGCGTCTTCGTACGTTAAAACAGCGGCCTACGAAACCCTTTGCACTGATGTATCACAGTGTTGAGGAACTGAAAAATGATGTTGAAATACGTGAAATTGAGAGAGAAAGCTTTTTAAATTTTTCTGCTCCTATTATACTTTTAAATAAAAAAGACAAGCCTAAAACTCCATTAGCGTATGAACAAATAGCGCCAAATTCGGATATTTTGGGCGTGATGTTGCCTTATACACCACTCTACAAACTGCTTTTGGATAAATTTCAAAAACCCATTGTTGCTACCAGTGGAAATATATCCAATTCGACAATAATTTATGAGGATAAAATAGCATACGAAGAGCTTTCGAAAATAGCAGATATCATTATTTCAAACAATAGGGAAATTGTCATTCCTCAAGATGATAGTGTGGTGAGATACAGTAAATCGAATAATGCAAAAATAATTATCAGAAGGTCAAGAGGACTCGCTCCATCGTATATCAATGCTGAATTGAACTTAGCCCGTACTCCTGTCTTAGCGATGGGAGCAATGCTCAAAAGCACTTTTACACTCCTTAATCAAGGCAATATTTACATAAGCCAATATCTTGGAAGTACAGATAATTTTGAAGCTGAAAATAATTATAAAAATACCCTCAATCACTTTGAAAAATTGTTTAATCCAGACATTAAAACGATCATCATCGATAAACATCCAAACTACTTCACGAGTATATATGGAAAAGAGATTGCAGATAGGAAAAACATAGAAACCTTTGAAGTGCAGCATCACAAAGCACATTTTTTTGCTGTATTGGGAGAAAATAATTTATTGGATTCAACAGAAGATATTCTAGGAGTGATCTGGGACGGAACAGGTTTGGGAGAAGATGGCAATATCTGGGGTGGAGAATTTTTCAAATATTCGTTAGGAGAGGTAAAAAGAGTAGATCATTTAGATGAATTTCCGTTCATTTTAGGAGATAAAATGCCAAAAGAGCCAAGGATTTCCGCTCTCGCTGTAGCCAATAATTCTGATGAAAAACAATTGTTGGAAAACAAATTTTCTAAAACAGAATGGAAAATCTATAATAAACTTTTGACAGATAAGGATATCTTGAAGACGACTAGTGCCGGAAGATTGTTTGATGCGATTGCTTCAATAGTATTGGGTATCGATAAACAAACTTTTGAAGGAGAAGCTGCAATGCAATTGGAAGCCGCGGCAATGAAGTACTTTAAAACCAATGATTACTCAATTGACCTGTCCTATCTGCGAGAAAATCACATTCCCGGAAATTTCATTGAGTATTTGGTAAAAAATATTTTTGGAGACAAAGAAAAACAAGTAAACCCTGAATTAATTTCTGCAAAATTCCATACTACGCTAATTGATTATATATACCAAATAGCAGAAAAACACAAAACAATAAATCTTGCATTTAGTGGCGGTGTATTTCAAAACCAACTATTGGTTGATATTGTTATCAGCTTTATGAAAGACAAATATAAGCTGTATTTTCACAAGGAATTATCGCCAAATGATGAATGCATCTCCTTTGGGCAAGTGGTGTGTTATAGTCAATATGTGAAACCATAACCGCTAATTTCAATTCTGGAAATTTATTTTAGTTAATTTTTTCTTTATTTTCTTGCACCTTATTATTATTTATTATACATTTGCACTGTACTAGTATAGTAATACACTAAAACAATACAAAATGATACAAGTAAATAATGTAGATTTTGCTTACAAAAAAGGCAGATTGATATTTGAGAACCTGACAATGAAATTTGAACCCGGCTCTATTTACGGACTTCTAGGAAAAAATGGTTCGGGAAAAACCAGTTTGATGAAATTGATATCAGGATTGAGATATCCTAAAACCGGGAATATATCAATTGATGGTATAGATTCAGTTGGAAGATCTCCCGAATATCTGTCAAAGTATTTTCTTATTCCTGAGGAATTTGATTTTCCATCTATTACTATTGAGTCGTTCGTCAAGTTATATTCCCCTTTTTATACCGAGTTTGAATTTAGTCAATTTGAACATTACCTTAGCGAATTTGAAGTGGCACAAAACTCAATTATTACAAAATTATCTTTAGGTCAAAAGAAAAAATTTTTATTAGCATTTGGCCTATCTTGCAATACTGAGGTGATGTTGATGGATGAACCAACCAACGGCTTGGATATTCCATCAAAAGTACAATTTAGAAAAATATTAGCGGGTTTGGCTGATACAAATAAAGCTTTCATTATTTCTACACATCAAATCAAAGATATTGAAGAAATAGTTGACCATATATCGATAATACATCATGGACAACTCAGATTTTCTTCTGCTATAGATGGCATTATCGAAAATTTGGTTTTTAGTGAAAAGCAAGAGCATAATGAAAGTGAAATTTTATATGAAGAAAAACACTTTGGTTCTACAAGGATAGTAGGAAAAAATATAGATAATCAATATACTACTGTAGATTTAGAGCTTTTGTTTAACGCCGTATTAGTAAATGATAAAAAGATTAAAGAGATATTTGATAAAAACAAAATTGAAAATCATGTCACAGTTTAATATAAATAGGTTTTGGCTCACGCTAAAAAAAGATATTGCCGAAAATATCAAAGTTGTCATTAACACGATTCTTATAAGTTTATTAATAGTTCTTGTTTTTATAATTATTGAAGTTGTAAATAGTCCGGATAGTATCATTGATTTGAATAAATCGTTTCGTATTTATTACTTTGTCATTTTAGTAATATTAGGTACTGTATTTGCAGGATTTTCTTTTCCTGCATTTAGAAAAACCGAAAAAGCCATAAGTTATCTAACTTTACCCTCATCAACTATTGAGAAATATTTGTCATACTTATTATTGAGTTCATTTGGTTTTTTTATACTTTTTACTCTGATGTTTTTACTGTTTGATTATGTAGTTATCTTTGTATTCAATCTTTATAAACCCGAATACATACAGAGCTATTTTACTTTTGATAGCAAAATATTCCCGACTATTATCAGCGTTTATTTCAATCTAAATGCATTGTTTTTACTTGGAGCTGTGGTTTTCAAAAAATCACCACATTTTAAAACATCATTATTCGTTTTATCTGTATTTTTAATAATTTTTTTAACTTTATCCATAAGTATATATTTTGTAAATAACTATTCACTTGATCTGGGAAAAAGCAACATGTTTCATAAAAGTGACCACTTACTAATTCCGTTTGATAATACTTTTCCATCTGTTGTAATAAAACATTTATTGCAATATGGCCTTGTACTGTTTTTCTGGTTTGTAGCTTACTTAAAATTAAAAGAGAAAGAGATATGAATTTCAACAGCAAAAAACCAATATATCTACAGATAACCGACTACTTCTTAAATAGTATTATCTCTAAAAAATACAATATAGGAGACAGGATTTTATCGGTTAGAGATTTGGCTATACAATTGGGTGTAAACCCCAATACTGTAATGCGTGCATATACTTATTTGCAGGATAAAAATATAATATTTAACAAAAGAGGGATAGGATATTTTATAAGTGAAAATGCTAGAGAAAATGCTATTGATATTAAGTACAAGGAATTCACAAATGATGAATTGCCTGAAGTATTTGATACAATGAAAATACTGGGAATATCTTTTGCCGACCTTAAGAAACTATATAAAAAACATAAAACTAAAAAAAGTAAAACACATGAAAACAAGTAATAAATTATTGATAGGAATGTTTCTTTTTATTTTAATATTGATACCATTCAGTATATACTTGTCCTTTAAAAAAGTTCAAAATTTGAGATCAAATATAAAATATAAAACTCTGGTTATTGATAAGCAGATAGATAGTCTGATAATTAACCTTGCCCAGAAATCAAATGTACAGATATCTGTTGGTGATAGCTTTTGGATTAGGTACAATAATGATTCCAATATCAAGTCTTCAATAGTAGGAAAATCTCTCTACCTTGATAATAATTTTTCTATAAAATTAGAAATTCCGGATTCAATTTCATATGTAAGCGTTTTTGCCGGAGAATGCGACTTTTACAACTTCAATCAAGACTCACTTAGTATAAAAACCATGAATTTATACCCTTGCAAAATCATTGATTCAAAGATACAAAACTTACATCTTGAATTAAGAGCTACAAAATTTAAATTAAAAAATACATCTATTAGCTCTCTAGATTTTGACTTTAAAGATTATTCGGTTTTGAGTGCCGATAATCTCTCTCACATTGATAATATACAAGGGAACGTAGATAGTACAAGCTCAATAACTCTTGCCGG
>Ga0256831_1000690_pt1 | contig 17728 bp, 7 predicted proteins | sample 132544metaG_FD_189087 | JGI IMG/M metagenome (GOLD analysis project Ga0256831, IMG submission 189087) | Hydrothermal vent microbial communities from Lau Basin, Pacific Ocean - 132-544 | ecosystem: Environmental > Aquatic > Marine > Hydrothermal vents | place: Pacific Ocean: Lau Basin | collected...
ATAATTTATAATTACACTGTTTTATCTCTACTAAAACTATTTATTAATGAAAAAACTGAGCAAATTATTTACATTTATATTATTAATATTAGGCATGGTATCCTGTGTAGGAAAAACACAAAAAGCAGACAGAGTTGCCCTTATTATTATGCCCCAGAATTTAAAATATTCCACCAATGTACTCTTTCTTCAAGATTATGTACAACACATTAATACCATTGACTCAGTAACCATCGACCAAAAGAAGATCTCTTTTTACCAATCCAAACGACAGATAGAATTCTCGGCCTTAAATTATACTAAGCCCTTATTATTAATGCAACTGTGGCAGCAAGGCAAATCTACCGATGTGATACTAAAGAAATCTCCTAAACATCGCTATCTTTTTAGTTATAATCCTCACGGAATAACGTATGATTCGGTACAAATTGCCGGAGAGATAAATGCTTGGACACCCTCACGAACAAAACTACAATGGCATGACACCTCGTGGCAACAAATGCTTTTTCTACCGGATGGTAAGTACGCCTATCAACTAGTGGCCGATGCTAATTGGATGCTTGACAACAATAACGAGCATAAAGTTCCCAATGGAAAGGGAGCCTTTAATTCAGTACTGACAGTAGGCAATACCAATAGTAACAAAGCACCTAAACTACTTAGTATTTCTCATAATAATAAGCAAATCAAGCTATTACTATTAAACAAGCCAACTCAACTATATGTATTATGGAACAATAAACTTCTACCCATCGGCATCAGCGATATTAAGGACAAGAAATTGAGCATAAGAATACCTACTGCGGCCAATGGATATAAGCTATCCTATTTGCGAGTATTTTCGGCCAATAAATACGGTTTATCCAATGACATTCTTATTCCTTTAGTAGAAGGAAATATTGTAGAGAATAGCAAAATACTTCCGCGTGAAGCTTGGCGCACCAATATTATTTACAATGTATTTATTGATCGATTTTATGATGCCGACAGCAGCAACAACAAGCCTCTACCCGATAGTATAGTGCTTTACAAGGCAAACTATCAAGGTGGTGATATTGCCGGTATTATTAATAAAATCAAATCAGGATATTTTAAAAATTTGGGAGTAAATTCATTATGGCTATCACCTGTTATCAAAAACACCGAAGGAGCTTATGGCTATTGGCCTAATCCCAAGACAAAGTTTTCTTCATATCATGGCTATTGGCCTGTTTCATTCACCAAGATGAATCCACACTTTGGCACCCCAAACGATTTACACCTACTAATAAAGCGTGCCCACGAGCAAAACTGCAATATTCTTTTAGATATGGTAGCAAACCATGTACATAAAGAACATCCTTATTATAAAAAGCATCCCGAATGTGCCACAAAATTGGTATTACCGGATGGAAGTCTAAATTTGGAACGATGGGACGACCATAGACTAACCACATGGTTTGATAAGTTTCTTCCCACATTAAATCTAGAACGACCTGAAGTAGCTAAAATGCTCGCCGATTCCATCACTTGGTGGGCTCAGACCTACCATGTGGATGGTTTTAGATATGATGCAGCAAAGCATATTCCCATATCATTTTGGCGCCGACTAACCAAAGAGCTAAAAGACAGTATTATATACCCTCAAGACAAACCTTTATATCAATTGGGTGAAACTTATGGCAGCACTGAACTTATCAACAGCTACATTGGCAATGGATTACTCAATGCCCAATTTGATTTTAATGTTTATGATGCTGCACTTTCTGCTTTTGCCGGTAATAATTCCTTGCAATTATTAAAAGATCGACTTCAACAAAGTCTAAAAGAATACGGTTATCATAATACGATGGCTTACATTACAGGAAATCAAGACAAAGGGAGGTTTATATCTTATGCCGGTGGTGCTCTTCACTTTGACGAGAATGCAAAAAAAGCAGGCTGGACACGCGATGTAGAAGTGGGTGACACTGTGGCCTATAATAAATTACAAATGCTGATAGCATTTAATATGACCATTCCCGGTGTCCCAGTCATATACTATGGTGATGAATTCGGGATGCCAGGTGCCAATGACCCGGATTGTAGAAGAATGATGCGTTTTGGCAAGCAGCTCAATAGATTTGAGAAGAAGAATCTTGCTATCACAAAGAAACTAATAAAATTAAGAAAATCAACTATGGCATTACTTTATGGAGACATCTATTCCATAAAAGCCGATAGCACAGCGATGCAATATGCCCGTCGTTACTTTGATAAGTATGCTTGGATAGGATTCAACAATTCATCCGAAAGCAAACGATTCAATATCCAAGTTCCCCCAGATATAAATCCCATAAAGCTGGAATCAAACTTTGGAAATCAACTAGTAAAAAAGGCCGACAGTACTTATCTCATTATTCCTCCTTATTCCTACGAAATATTAAATACAAAATAATGACAAACAAACTTTATTTCCTCTTATCTTTGCCTATCATAGTTCTGATGGCCTGCAATACAAACCCAGACTCTAACAAAATGACAAACAAGGAAAAAAACAGCCTCTTACAACATCCAAAATGGTCAAAGCATTCTACTATTTATGAAGTGAATATTAGGCAGTATACACCGGAAGGAACTTTTAATGCATTTGACAAACATTTATCGCGGCTCCATAGTATGGGTGTTGATATACTTTGGTTTATGCCCATTAATCCCATAGGCAAAAAAAACAGAAAAGGCTCCTTGGGGTCCTATTATTCCATTAAGAATTATAGTGCTATTAATCCTGAATTTGGCACTTTACAAGATTTCAACAAACTGGTAAAACACGCCCATTCATTGGGCATGCATGTGCTCATCGATTGGGTTGCCAACCATACTTCCTGGGATCACCCATGGGTAAAACAACATCCCGAATGGTATAAAAAAGATTCCTTAGGAAATATTACCTCTCCTTTTGATTGGACCGATGTTTTAGCGTTGGATTACGACAATCATCAGCTATGGAAAGCGATGACCAATGAAATGAAATTCTGGCTTACTGAATCAAATATCGATGGTTTCAGATGCGATGTAGCTATGCTGGTAAGAACAGAATTTTGGGATAGTGCAAGAGCAGAACTCGATAAAGTAAAACCTGTATTTATGTTAGCAGAGGCTGAACTTCCGGAACATCATTTACATGCTTTCGATATGAGCTATGCGTGGAAAATTGATCATAAAATGGAAGCTATTGCCAAGGGGAAAGAGCCTGCATCAGCACTCGATACGCAGATAAAAGCTGATTTAAAGAGTTTTGGTAAAAATGCTTACCGTATGCAATTTACCAGCAATCACGATGAAAATACATGGAACGGCACTGAATATGAAAAATTTGGCGATGGAGCTAAAATCATGGCAGTATTAACTTACGTTATTCCCGGAATGCCCTTGATATATAGTGGTCAGGAAGCCGCCAACAAAAAAAGGCTAAAGTTTTTTGATAAAGACAGCATCTCGTGGGACTCCATTCCTTTAGAAGACTTTTACCATAATATGATTCAACTTAAGAATGACAATATTGCCCTTTGGAATGGTGATTTTGGAGGAGACTATCATACTCTTCCAACTACTAACGATGACAAGCTTATAAGTTTTGTGCGTTCTAAAGGCGACAATAGAGTACTCTTCATAGGAAATTTGAGCGATAAAAAGGTGAAAACAAAAATCCATCTTGGCAAATACAAAGGTTTTTACCAAGATTGGTTTACCAAAGATAAAGTTGAATTTTCCGATACCAATAATTTTAAATTAAAACCCTGGCAGTATAATATCTTTATCCGATAACTGCTCAACAAATATTGCATAATGAAAAAACAAGAAATCAAAGCTCAATTGCAAGCTGACGAAGGATGGACCGAATTAGAACTTCCCAAAGAATACGGAATGGGCCGTTCTTTTGTAGCCGGTGACCTCTCCGAAGATCGCTTGCAAGTAAAATATTATATCAGAAAAGAGGACAAACGTTTTTTTGCCAAAGTATTTTTTGGAATTCATGCCCAAGGGCCACCTTTTCATGCCCATGGCGGAAGTATGGCAGCTGTATTGGACGAGGCAATGGGGTTAAGTGCTTGGGCTTGGGCCGAGAGCAAAGCCTTAGTTGCAGCTAAAATTGAAATTGAATACATTAATATGTTGCCTCTAAATAAAGTGGTAATTGTGGAGGTCGCTCCGGGAAAAGTAGAAGGCCGAAAGGTTTGGATGAATGCTGAACTTAAAGACAGCAATGGCAAAATATACTCTAGAGGAAAAGGATTATATATTAAGGTGTCGGAAGATAAAATGCAGAAAGCAAATTCTTAAAACGACTCCGTCAAATGGCCGGAGACCATATATTCCATGATGCCTCAGCCTGTTGTTCCAACATCTCAATACCATTTTGTATTGTAGCATCTTGTGATTCTGCTTTCTGTAAAAATATTGTTTTAGCAGGATTATAAACAAGGTCTATCACCAAATGAAACCGAGTGATTGCTTTATAGGGAATAGGTGGAAATGAATTAATATCAGGATACATTCCCAATGGAGTAGCGTTAACAATAATGTTATTATCTGCTATTGTTCCGGCACTTAGCGTATCCCACAAAATTTCGTCCACAGAATTAGGCTTTCTGGCAACCATAGTACTTTGTATCGACAATTCATCAAGTGCAGCTTTTACTGCTTTAGCTGCACCTCCATTTCCTAATATCAGCGCACTATGATGGTAGGTTTGGAATAATGGAATAAAGGACTTTAAGAAACCTTCAACATCGGTGTTATAACCATAAAGTTTATGATTAATAATTTTCACACAATTGCACGCACCGATTTCATCAACTACCTTATCTCTATAATACAAATAGGGAAGAATTTGCTCTTTGTATGGAATAGTAACATTAAAGCCCTCCAAATCGGGATGTGTTTCGATAAGCCAGCTTAGAGATTCTATACTTTCCAATTCAAAAAGATCATAACGACAATCAGTCATTCCTTCCAACTGAAATTTACTATTAAAATAATCAGCGGAGAAAGAATGCTTTAAGCTTTGCCCTATTAATCCATACGTTCTCATTTTTGGCAATTAGCTCTGTGAGTTTCTAAGTCTTTTTCTGTCAGTCTCTTTCAAAAGAATTTTTCTCAGTCTCAAATGCTTGGGAGTAACCTCAAGGTATTCATCTTGACGAATATATTCCATGGCTTCTTCAAGAGAGAATTTAATGGCAGGGACAATACGCACTTTATCGTCAGAGCCGGAAGCACGCATATTACTCAGTTTTTTTGTTTTAACAAGATTAATCACTAAGTCACCTTGGCGTACATGCTCACCGATAACCATTCCTTCATAAATATCTTCTCCCGGATTGACAAAAAACTTACCCCTATCTTGTAACTTATTGATAGAGAATGGTATTGACGTACCTGTTTCCAAAGCAATAAGTGCACCATTACGTCGTATTCCCAAATCACCTTTTAAGGGCTCATAGCCTTTTAAACGGTGAGCGATAACAGCTTCCCCTTCAGTGGCAGTAAGCATCTGGTTTCTTAAACCAATAATGCCTCTCGATGGAATAAAAAATTCTAAATTACTACGCTCCCCTTTCATTTCAATATTGGCAATTTCTCCTTTACGCGCAGTAACAAATTCGATTACTTTTCCTGAAAATGATTCAGGCACTTGCACTGTAAGCACTTCTATAGGTTCGCATTTTATGCCATCTATTTCTTTTATAATCACCTGAGGCTGACCAAGCTGCAGTTCATATCCCTCACGACGCATAGTTTCTACCAAAATTGACAGATGCAGGATTCCTCTTCCATATACTATAAATGAGTCGGCCGAATTAGTTTCTTCCACTTTAAGAGCCAAATTCCTCTCTGTTTCTGCAAACAGACGGTCTCTAATTTGACGAGAAGTAACATATTTCCCATCTTGGCCATAGAATGGAGAATTATTGATGGTAAAAAGCATACTCATGGTAGGCTCATCTACCGTAATAGGAGAAAGGGCTTCCGGATTGTCAAAATCAGTAACAGTATCACCAATATCGAACTGTTCAATACCAAAGATAGCACAAATTTCTCCACACTGAATCTCTTTCTTAGTCTTCCGTTTACCTAGTCCCTCAAAAGTGTAAGCCTCTTTAATAAAAGACTTTTGAACCTCCCCTTTACGATTTACTACCGAAATATTTTGCCCAGCCTTAAGACTTCCTTTAGTAATTTTACCAATGGCAATTCTTCCTGTATAACTTGAATAATCGAGGCTGGTAATACGCATTTGCAATATTCCATCTTCTATTATTGGTGCAGGGATATGCTCTATTATTTGATCCAATAAGAAAGTAACATCTTCTGTAGGCTCCTTCCAATCAGGGCCCATCCAACCTGATTTTGCAGATCCATATACTGTTGGAAAATCCAACTGATCTTCTGTTGCATCGAGGCTAAACATCAAATCAAAAACAGCTTCCTGAGTCTCATCGGGAGTACAATTTGGCTTATCTACTTTATTTATTACTACTATGGGCTTAAGATTAAGTTCGATAGCTTTTTGTAGTACAAAGCGGGTTTGAGGCATAGGGCCTTCAAAAGCATCCACAATAAGGAGTACTCCATCCGCCATATTTAAAACACGTTCTACTTCCCCACCAAAATCAGAGTGACCGGGGGTATCTATAATATTAATTTTAACTCCCTTATAATGTACCGACACATTCTTTGAAAGTATAGTAATTCCTCGCTCTTTCTCTAAATCATTACTGTCGAGGATTAAATCTCCGACATCTTCATTGTCTCTAAACATCTTTACCTGATGTAACAGTCTGTCAACAAGGGTTGTTTTGCCGTGGTCAACGTGGGCAATAATTGCAATATTTCTAATATCTTCCATAGTATATAAATTGGGCGGCAAAGATAGTGAGATTTGTTTTGGAAAAAGTATTTTATTTTCAAGGAATTACATTTATTAACCTATTGATAACGAAAGAAATACAACACCACATCTTAAACTCTTTTTATTTTTACCTATATTAATACACTTAAGGAAGCAAAAAACTATGCCTCAACAACATTCTCATTTATACTATTCTATACCTATTCGGTAGTATATAAACGAAGAATCTCCTTTGAAAAAATTTCAAAGGAGATTCCAAATCCAGTTGTTGGATTAATCCAAACTTATACTCATTATTAAGTATTAATAGTTGGTCTCTTTTATTTCGAAATATGATTGTGGATGAAGACAAGCAGGACAAGTTTTGGGAGCATTTTTCCCTTCATGAATATAACCGCAATTACGGCATTTCCAATAAACTTTCTCTTCCCTTTCAAAAACCTTACCTGATTCTAAATTGTTGTATAATGTTCTATACCTATTTTCATGGGCTTTTTCCACCTTGGCTATCATTCGCCAGGCAGTAGCTATTTCCTTAAAACCTTCTTCTTCGGCAATATCGGCAAAATGAGGATATAATTCTGACCACTCTTCATTTTCTCCTTCTGCAGAAGCTTTAAGATTTTCTAATGTATGTCCAATTTTACCTGCCGGATAGCTTGCTGTAATTTCCACCATTCCTCCTTCTAAAAATTTGAAAAAACGTTTTGCATGTTCTTTTTCATTGAGAGCAGTTTCTGCAAATATAGCAGCAATTTGTTCCAAGCCTTCTTTCTTAGCCTGCTTAGCAAAATAATCATAACGCATACGTGCTTGCGACTCCCCGGCAAATGATTTGAGGAGATTTTGTTCTGTTTTACTTCCTTTTAGTTCCATAAGTTTAATTGATTTTATATTCATAAATTATTTCAAGGGGCTCATCTCACCCCAATAGTCAATAGCTACATTAGTTTTAGGTTCGGTTTGGTAAGATTCATTACTATTATAATTCCATCCCAAGGTATTCGAGCCTCCTCCCCCTTGAGTAGTGATAATAAAATGATTTGATAGATGACCAATATATCGTTCTTGGTCAGCAGGATATTTTTGATCTCCACCACTGGGGTCTATAGGTATCCATCCATAATTTGGAAGATAAACCTCAACCCAACGGTGAAATACATCATCAATAGAGCGCTTATCACCACGTTGAGCTACAGCTCCAACATAACGTGCCGGCAGCCCTGCTGCTCGACACATTGCTATAAATACAAAACTATATTCGGAGCAACTGCCATTTCCTCTGGCAAGTACAGTGGATGCTGTATTCCAACCTCCTACTCGTTTGTAGTATAAATGGCTGATAAGATAATTGAAGATATTACGCATTACCCAATACGAGTTCTTCTCACTGCCTACCGCTTCGGCTACAGCCTTTGTTATCACACTATTATGGATATCATATTTAGCATTATCACTAAGATACTTCTTGGAAATACGTTCTGGGATTTCAGACAAATTACCACATTGATCCGGGTATAAAAACCATTGTACATCATAAGAGGTATAATCTAATTGCATAAGCGATTCCCTATATTCTGACGGAGCTATATTTTTGTAGGAAAACAGGTAAGTTTTTTGTCCCCAATTGTCAGTTACCAGCTTAGCTTTGGGACTACAACTTATAGCTGAATTGATTTCTTGATTCACTCTATTTGTAGGAACAGCAATATTTACTTCAGCAGTAAGAATTTTTCCCGGGCCATAGTTACGAATATTGTGGATATATTTAAAATGGCTTCTACTTGGATTTGATTTCTTATACTTTATATCATCCGCAATTACTAATTTATAAATCTGAGTGTTTTGCAAGTCAACATTCCATAAATGGCCTCCATCCCATGCCAAATCACGGCTATATTTACCGGGAGAACTAATGCTTAAAATTACATTACCATTTTTAGGATTTACCCTATATAATTTATCTCGAATGCGGTCGCTAACCCAAAGGTATTTACCATCAAAAGTAATTCCCTGTGGTGAACTTGCCGGAGATACAAACTCACGGATTGTCGTACCATCATTGGGATCGAACTGAATCAACTTATGGGCAATATCATCTACACACCAAAGGTATTTCCCATCCCAAGCAATGGAAATAGGAGAGGCTGACGGGGCATCAATAGTGTGTAAGACATCTCCTGTTGAGGGGTCAATTTTATAAATTTTACCACGATGATATTCATCACCTTGAGGAATAAGCCCTTTGATATCACTACACCACAAATATTTTCCATCCCATGCTAAGCCAGTTGGATAGTAAGCCGGCGACCCTATCGTTTTAATAATGTCTCCATTCGTATTAAGTTGGTATATTTTGTCATTTTTAAAATCACTGACCCAAAGATATTTACCGTCAAAGGTAAGACCTGATGGATAATCTCCCGGAGTACGAAATGAAGTAATAATATCCCCTGCGACAGCACCCGCATACAGAGGATAAAGAAGAAATAGGATAAATAAATATCGTTTCATGATGAGTACGTTAATAAGACACCAAATATAAAGAAAAAGAAAACGAAAGATACATAAATTACAAGTTATTTAATCAACTTACAATCTGCTTCTTTCGTTTTTCTTCTATAAATTGCTACAAATAAAAATAAAATACCATTATTTACTGTACTATCAATTTTTCAACCTGGTACAGCTGTTTTCCCTGCAAATGGAGAGTGTACATTCCCTTAGACAGGAAGTGTAAATCAAGAGTCTTAACAGTCTTCATACCTCTAAATTCTATTGCCGATTGATACACCAATTTACCTTGATTATCAAAAATAAGGATATTAATATCATCATCATGAGTACCTTCAATTTCCACATTTACTTTATCATGAAAAGGCACCGGATAAACATGCACTTGATAATCGTTATCAATTTTCACTATCGAATTACAATACACAATAGAAACTTCTATGGTATCACTACCGGTGCAGTTATCCTGATTAACAGTCTCCACCCAATAAGTATACTGTCCTTGGCCCAAATTTCCATCCACAAGGATAGTCTGAGCAGTATCTCCTGTACTCCATAGGTACGAAAGCATTGAGCCGGCATCCAAAATAAGCGTGCTCTGCTGACAAATACTTGTATCATTGCCAAGCATATTTTTAGGAGAGGCTAATACTTCAATACGGGTAGAGTCGTCCACACTACAACCATTGGCATTGACAATATGAAGATAATAATTTGTATAAGCGTAAGGCAATGTATTCCCTTGAATAGTAATTATTTGTCCATCAAACCCATTGGACCATTGATAGCTGGCATATCCACCACCGGCATCAATATCTACTGTAGCATTATCACAGAGTTTAACATCGCTTGGCAAGTTAGACGTTGGTATCTCATCAACGATAACAAAATTTCCTGCCGAAGCGGTATCATTACCATCAATAACCTTTACAATAAAAGCTGTTGTTGCTGTGGGTGCCACTTTAGGACTACGCAATGAGGAAGAGAAATAAGCAGGACTAGACGACCAACTATAAGTATAATTTCCTGTCCCACCAGATCCTATGGCAGTAATAACAGTACTATCTCCTTTACAAATAGGATTCTGATCTACTATCATCATGGCACTTATATTTCCTCCCAATGTGGTGATAATTACCTGATCTGAATCGGCACAAAGAGTAGATTGGTCAATAACTTTTAGCTGGTATATTACTGAAGTATTTAGACTAACCGTTGTTGGATTTAAGATAGTTGACAAGCCACTAATCATATTTGTTGGAGTCCATTGATAACTATAAGTACCCAAACCGCCCGACGCACTTCCTTGTAAAGTAGCCGATGTTCCTGCATTTACTTGTTGATCAGCACCGGCATTAGCTATCGGTGCGCCAACCACTACAACTGTAGTACTGTCAATATTGCTACAAAAATTTTGATCAGTATAGGAATATTTTACATAATGAGTTCCCAGTCCGGCAATAGAAGGATCAAATTGATTACCCCCCACTACACCATTTCCGGAATATATTCCACCGTAAGGAGCAGCTATATTTAAAGTTAAAGTCGGACTGCTATTGCATACCATTGGCAAATTAGTAAAGCTTATGCTTGGCAATGCAGTTACATTAATACTCAGTGTTTTACTGTTAGTACAACCATTTGCATTGGTATAAGTATAACTTACCGGAAAGTTCCCTACCCCTGCCAAAGTTGGCACAAATGCATTTCTTATCACTGCCGTTCCACTAAAAACACCTCCCGTTGGCTGTATCGAACTCATAAAAACAGTATCCGAGTTTTCACATACCTGACCAGGCATTGCAAAACTTACTGCCGGCAGATTATTAACCACCACATAAACACTATCAGTAACAATACTATTTCCGTCAGTAACATTGGCGATGAACCAAGTATTCTGAGTAGGGCTAAAAGTTGTTGTAGCACCACTGGCAATAAATCCACTTGGATTCGACCTCCACGCATAATTTAAACTAGCCACTCCTCCACTTCCAAGAGCTGTCAGCTGAACCGTATCACCAACACAAATACTATCGTCACTCGTTGATACAGAAAGTCCCAAAGGGCCACCGGTAATACCAACAAAAACATGATCTGAATCAGAACAATTAGTGGTAACATCATTAACAATAAAAGTATATTGTGCTGAAGTAAATAAAGCAATAGTAGCCGTAGTAGCATTAGTGGGACTTACCACTTTAGAGGCAGGAAGCCATTGATAAGTAGCCGTAGAAACTAATCCTTGGGCCGACCCATGCAAATTAGCAGTACTTCCATAATTTATAATGGTGTCATTGCCTGCGTACACTGTCGGCAATGCATAAACAGTAAGTGTATTTATTGCTGAATCAGTACAAGAATTAACATCAGTATAAGTGTATTTTACTCTTTGTAAGCCCTCTCCTGCCAAACTTGGATTAAACTGATTTTGCATAACTATTCCATTCCCACTAAAAACCCCTCCAACAGGCAAGCCATTTAAGCTAACATTGGCATCACTTATACACATCGTTGATGGTAAACCGGTGAAACTAACTGATGGCGATGAATGCACGGTTATTGTATTCGTTGCTACTGAGGTACAACCGGTAGCATTAGTAAGTGTATAAGTAATACTATGAGTTCCAACTCCTGCTACAGAAGGTGAAAACACACCATTTGCAACTCCAGAACCGGAATAGGTTCCACCTGCCGGACTTGCTTGATTGAGTGTTAAACTATTTCCACCGACACAAACATCAGGTAATGAAGCAAAATTAATTACCGGATTGGCATTAACTTGTATTTCCTTATTATCTGTGGAAACACAACCATAAGCATTATTAACCGATAAAGTATAGGTTCCACTTTGAGACAGCGCTATATTAGTAATGACAGGATTTACCTGAGAAGAGAAAAATGATGCCGGCCCTGACCAACTATGCGGCAAGGTATCCACGGCCACTATTTCAATGCTATAATCTTCTGTTTCTCCATAGCCATAATTATTTTCACAGCCGCCCAATATAGGAGCATTATACTTTTGAATAATTCGCATCTTTGTTTTTCCCAAAGTAGCATTACTTGGAACAGAAACATAGGCAATAAAGTCATGATTGCCATTAAAAGTTGCTGCCCCCATAGAGATAGAAGGTTCATCAAACAACCCATTTCTATTCCAATCGATAAAAGCATCTACATATTCCAACCAATTACCCACAGTATGTGCAGTAATAGTAAGTACATAATTTGAGTCCCTCACTAAAGGCACCAATACAGATCCGGTATTATCTTCATATCCGGGACCATTATTGGCAGAAGCATGAGACACTCCTGCAATAGCTACATTAACAATATATTCCTGATTATCATTTATCGAAGCAGAAGAACAGTAAGAAGGCAAGCTACAATTAGTAGTACAACCTACAATTCCCATATTGTTTCCGGGGTTGAACACGGCATCTCCTCCTTCACACAAACTAATATCACTACCTGCATTTACCGATGGAGCGCTAGAAACGAAAACCGTTGAGCTGGTAGAGTCTGCGCTATTTGTACCAATAGATTTGAGCTTAACGGTATAATTTCCTGTTTGTGTAAAAGTATGCGTATAGTTAGTACTCGTCGCCACTTGATTTCCGTCAACAAACCATTGATATGAATTTGCATTTATGGAATTATTAGTAAAAGTAACCGAATTCCCCTCACACAACATCTGATTAGAGAAATCAAAAGCGGCAGAGACATACCCTTTCTGACTAACAATAACTCTTCTGGTGGGCAAACCATTGGCCAAACCTGTAATAATAGCTGTTCTTGCAGCTGTTGAGTTAGTAGAATAATTTAAGGTTAATGCTCCTGCACCAATACCACTAGTTGGGTTAACAGTAAGCCAAGAAGCACTACTGGCCACTGACCACGACACATTTGCCGAGGCATCCACATTAACTGTTGTACTTCCACCATTATAAGTCAATGCAATATTTTGCGGTATCAAATTAAAATGAGGAGGCTCACTTACGCACAGCTGAAATTGTCCTGTTCCTCCACCATATTTCCAAAAACGAATAAACAAGGTATCACCCGGTGTTTGATTTTGCAATTCTATATGTGGCATAGTACCCGATCCTTGATAATCGTCATTGCAAGCTACCAATATCAAAGAACTGCAACTTCCTTTATAAACAGCCATAGCACCATCGGCAAAGCTTCCTGCAATAGGTGCTGCGTCAATAATTATGCTTCCTGAAGAAGGCACCACCGACTTAAACCACACATCTTCAATGATAGTACCACCACAATTAGGCACGGGAACACCCTGAGTATAAGTAGCATTCACATTAGTTTCAGTAGAATAAGTACACGTGCTCCCCACAGCTAGGCTAATGGCTCCACATGGATCATCATTAGCAATAGTTGACATTTCATATAACTTAACATCATCAATGGCCACATCGCTACGATAATCACCGGGATGAATAACCCGAAAGCGCAATTTAATACTACTTCCAACATAAGCATCAAGATTTACAGTAGCCTTTAGCCAAGCGCTGGAACTATTAGTTTGATGTGCTCCATTAAGAATCTTTACATTATTAATCCACTGACCATTATACAAAACATCGACTCTTAAAGCTGAAACATATGCCCCATACCTATAATACCAAAAACTTAGCCTTGGTGCATTGGCATTAACAAGGTTATAGCAAGGTGATGTTAATATGGCAACATTGCCATAGTTTCCACCGGAGGCTTCAGTATAAAGATATTTTCCGGCAGTAGTCCCAAAAGTATGGTCCACTGATGGGCCGGTATAATTAGAGGGCGTATTGCCTGAATTAACATACCATGGAAAACTACCAATACTATTAGTAGCCCAACCGTCAGTAAACAAGCCCGGTGTGCCCACAGTAAAAGTTTCAAAAGTTTCTGTATTTGGAATATTTACAGCCGGCACAACGGTAATATAATTTGTTTTCACCATGGTATCCGAACCGTAAGAATTACTTGCTATCAAAGTAACAGTATAAGCCCCTGTTGATAAAAATTTTATAATGGGATTCTGAGAACTGGCAGTAGTATTGCCAACAAAGCTAACAGTAGAAGGACTCACGCTCCACTGCCATGAAGTTGGCGCATTGGTAGATAAGTCAGCAAACGGCAATGCTCCAGCAGCACAAATACTTGTTTGTGAAACAGAGAAATCAGCCACCGGGGCACCAAATAAAGATTTTATTTTTACATCATCAATAGCTACATCACCCATATAATCAGCACCTCTAATGACTCTAAATCTAAACTTTACGGTATTGCCCAAATAGGATGCCAAGGAGACATTCGCTTTCTGCCATGAAGAACTTTGCGAATTTTGTTGCTGTCCTGTGAGGGTAAACAAATCGTTGATCCAAGCACCATTGGAAAAAATATCCACATGCAAACCAGTAATAGAAGATCCGTACATAAAATACCAAAAACTCAAATTGATATTACCGGATGCTGGTAATGATATGCAGGGACTAATTAAATTAGCAACGTCACCGGCTTGCGAAGGATTAGAGGCCTCGGTATATAAATATACTCCTGCATTAGTACCCAAGGTATGATCATATAAAGGGCCTGTATTTGCCGATGGAGTATATCCTTTATTTGCTCTCCAAATAAATCCACCGGTATTATTAAATGTCCAATTATGATTCCATGTTCCGGCTCCCCCATTATTATCAACAATAAAAGACTGAAAATTCTCTATTGACGGAACGGTATAAGGAGCTGTGACCGAAATATAATTTGATTTAACGATAGTATCACTTCCATTAACGTTGGTAACAATCAATGTTATAGTATAATTACCCGCAGCATTAAATTTGATATGAGGATTTTGCGTAGCCGCATTAGTCCCATTTACGAAACTTACTGTTGAAGGAGAAACGCTCCATTGCCAAGCTGTAGGATTGGGGGCAGAAGCATCAATAAAATCAATTATACCTCCCGTACAAGTATGTGTATTAGCAGCATAAAAATCGGCTGTAGGCAAAGAATTTGGATTTGTATAAAGATCTGAAGACCAAACACCTCTACCAAAAGTTGCCGCTCTGAGTTTGCTTTGAGAAGCATTGGTACTATAATATATTTCGAGTTCTACAACTTCTGCAGCAGCCGGCATTCCCGAGGAAAAATTAATCCAATTACTCATAGAAGCATCCCGATAAAAAACGCCCACATCAGAACCCACATAAAGTCCTCCGTTACTTGTCGTATCAATAACCAAGCAATTCATACTCACTGCGGGGAGATTTCCTGTAATACTTACCCATGAAGCCCCTTTATTGGTAGATTTATAAACTCCATTACCGGCTGTGGCATAAACAATATTTGTATTATCAGGGTCAGCCTCAATATCGGTAATAGTACCTCCTGGCGAAGATATTGAAACCCAAGAAGGGGCTGTAGCATTGGCATTATCCGTTCTAAAAAGAGAGCTTCCCCTACTCACAAAAAGCAATGCATTATCAGCAGGAGAACTTTCCACAACTTTTACATTATTACTATTGCCAAATGTACTAATCTTGGTCCAACTAACGGATGATACACTTGCTGCTTTAACATTAGTAGAACGCCAAATATTTTTATAACCAACAAACATCGTAGAAGGGTTTCCTTCTTGCAAACAATAAGGCGTAACCCATCCTCCACTTTCATTAATTCCATTAGTTCCATTATCGGCAATAGTATTGAAATATGAACCATTTACCGAACGACGAATATCGCCATAATACAAGGCTCCATATTTATAATTCACATCACCTGGATCAATGGCACATTCCATTCCATCACCACCAATGACAGTAGTCCAATTTGTTACATTGGATAGTATTGTTCCATTATCTTGCAAACCGGCTTCAAGCATATTAGCATTGCTGGCACTTTGTCCTATTTTATAGACCTGAGAGATTGCTAAGCCGGAGCTTATATCTGTCCAATTGGCACCACCATCACTAGTTTTATATAATCCTCCATCATTCCCATCAAAAAGAACATCTGAAGGTGAATATTTAAGTATATGATGATCTGCATGAACAGCAGGCGCACCATTACCTACCCAATGGGTATTCAACGACCATGAAGTTCCGCCATTAGTACTCTTCCATACATTGATACCACCTACATAAAGTACATTGATATTGCTTGGAGAAACAGCAATAGCCAAATCATACCAAGACTGGCTGGCATTATCACTCCCTGAGTTATTTCTACCTAAAATATTAGGAGAGCTTGCCATAGTAGCAAAAGATACCCCTCCATTTATGGATTTATAAACAGCAACTAAACCTGAGGAACCTCCTGTTACTAAATAAACCACATTATAATTTGCAGGGCTAACGCCAATAACCATACGATTACCCACAGAAGAAATTCCTGTTGCTATCTGGGTCCATGCATCACCCCCATTCATAGATCGATAAAAAGCTACTGATGGATAAGTTGATGTGGCATAGAGCACTGTATTGCTATATGGCTGAAAACAAATATCCTTAAAATTTTTATTCCCGCTTGTCTTTTTAATCCATGTTTGTCCCGAATTGGTGCTTTTATAAATTCCTCCTCTTGTGGCGGCAAGTAATACCTGATGGTTACTGGTTTTCATCACAATCTTACTTACCAATCTATTTCCCATACCAGTATTAGAGGCGGCCCAAGTATTACCACCATCAATAGATTTATATACTCCCATACCCGGAGCATCACCAGCATCACGATCACCAGTACCAATATACATAATATTGGTATTGTTTGTATCAATTAGTATACTAGACACTCCCAATGTTGGCATATTATCAGTTTTAATTGCCCATGAAGATCCACCATCAGAAGATTTCCACAAACCGCCGGCCGGAGCCCCTACCCATATTGTATTCGCATTATGAAGATCAAAAGCGACTTCATTAACACGACCAATTCCATTGGGCTGACCACTGGTATTAGTTGGAGAACTTATAGGCCCCATATTTGTCCATGTACCACTTGTCGAACTCAACACTCCACCGGCCATCATTTGCTGGTATTGATGCAATACATATCCGGGGGCAGGCTTTACCCCATCCATACTTACCCTTGTATTCATAAATGCTTCCCACCGCTTAAAGACCTTCCACCCATCACTAGGCTTACGTATTCTATCTTTCCAATAAGTATCAAAGGCTGTCTGTGTTGTGAAGAAATTCGCATTTGGATCCTGCATCATTTCTACCCACAAAGGTTTATTTTTAAAATCTTTTACGTTATAGGTTTGTGCTTTTAATGAGTATAACCCGATAAAATAAACAACTATGAGTAATAGTATATTTTTAATCATATCTAATA
>Ga0256831_1000691_pt1 | contig 17725 bp, 13 predicted proteins | sample 132544metaG_FD_189087 | JGI IMG/M metagenome (GOLD analysis project Ga0256831, IMG submission 189087) | Hydrothermal vent microbial communities from Lau Basin, Pacific Ocean - 132-544 | ecosystem: Environmental > Aquatic > Marine > Hydrothermal vents | place: Pacific Ocean: Lau Basin | collected...
TTTCGGTATTTTCCCAACTGTTTTTATTGCTCCATTTTTTCTCGGCTAAATAGAATACAGCAGGTAAAACATAAAGTGTAATAATTGTTGCAAACAGCAATCCGTAAACAATTACTGTTGCTAATGGGCGTTGAACATCGGAGCCAATACCGGTTGACAACGAAGCGGGTAACAATCCGAGTATTGCCACGGTAGCAATCATTACAATTGGTCGAAACCGATGGCGCGTTCCTTCAATAACCGCTTTTTTCAAATCCATTCCCTCTTTTCGCAGGTCGTTAATATGGGCAATCATAATAACTCCGTTTTCTATTGAAACACCAAAGAGCGAAATAAATCCAACGGCCGAAGATACATTTAACGACATTCCGAAAACATTCAATGCAAGCATTCCGCCAAAAAGGGCGAGCGGCACAACACCCATTAAAATTGCAGCTTGCCGGAATTTTCCAAAAGCTCCGAACAACAATAAAAACATAATGGCAAGTGCCAGCGGAATAATCATTTGTAAACGTGCGTAGGCACGATTCTGATTTTCGAACTGGCCACTCCATTTTAAACTATTTTTGGTGTGGTCGAACTCAACATTGTCATTTATTTTTTCTTTTGCCTCATTTAAAAACGTGGTTAAATCGACACCCCGCAGGTTAATTCGCAGAGTAATGTAGCGTTTATTCATTTGGCGCGTTATGTAACTTGCTCCTGTACTTAGTTTTATGTCGGTAACCTGCGACAAGGGAATTTTTGCTCCGGTTGCCGAAGTTAACATCAGATTTCCAATCTTTTCGGGAGTGTTCCTGCTCTCTTCTTTGTATCTGCAAATTACATCGTACACCCGTTCTCCAATAAATATTTGTGAGATAGCTTTTCCGCCCACGGCCACCTCAATCAGCTCCGAAACATCGGAGACATTTAGTCCGTATTGTGCAATTTTATCGCGGTTAGCATGAATTTGCAGTTGCGGCAGCGGTGGTTCCTGGTCGATAGCGAGGTCGGTAGCTCCTTTTATTGTTTTAAGTTGTGTTAAAACTTCTTCTGCTATACGCCGGTTTTCTTTAAAGTCTTCGCCATAAATTTTTATTGCCAAATCGCTGTGGGTTCCAGCAATTTGGTCCATTACCATATCGATAATCGGCTGCGAAAAGCCAACCGTATAGCCGGGCATTGTCGCTAATTCGGCTGCCATTTTTTCTATCAATTCGCTTTTTGTCATTCCACTTTCCCACTCATCGTAGGGTTTTAACCCGATTGAACACTCGATGTGCGATTTCGAGAACGATTCGGCACCTTCGTCGTCGCGGCCGGTTTGAACCATAACATAGGTAACTTCGTCGTATTTAATTATCCGGTGACGTAGCGTGTCGCTCATAGCTTTCGAACGCTCGAGCGATATTCCTGGAGGCAACTGAACTTGTAGCCAAATTGAACCTTCGTCGAGTTCGGGAAGGAAATCTTTTCCTACGGTAAACGTTAAAACAATTGCCGCTACAAAAACAATAATTAACGGTGCAAATACTTTTTTGGGCTTTTCTAAAATACGGGCCGTCTGACGATGGTACATATTTGTTAACTTTTCCATCCACCGGTTGCGATATGTTTTTTGCGGTTTCTTATAAATAATATATGCCAATCCCGGAATAAGCAATAGCGAAACAAGTAGTGCACCAAGCAAAGCATAACCAACCGTAAAGGCCATTGGAGTAAAAAGTTTTTTCTCAATTCGCTCGAATGCAAAAAGAGGAAGATAAGCTGTAATTATTATTATTGTTGAGAAAAAGATTGGTCTTGCTACTTCCAGTGCCCGTTTAACAATCGATTTCTCATCCAGTTCCTGCTCAGGATTATCTTCCCGTTTTTTTAATATGGTCTCCATCATAACAATGGCACCTTCTACAATAATTCCAAAATCGATAGCTCCTAACGACAACAGGTTGGCAGGAACATCGGTAAGGTGCATTAAAATAAATGCAATGAGCAACGAAAGCGGGATAGTTATTGCCACAAGCAAAGCACCTCGCCAGCTACCAAGAAAAATAATGAGAACGGCTATTACCAAAAACATTCCGAGTAGCAGGGTGTGCGAAACCGTATCGAGTGTGGTTTGTACCAAATCGGTTCTGTCCATAAACTCGTGTATGGTAACTCCTTCGGGCAAGATTTCATTGTTTAACTCGTCGACCGCAGCATGAATTCCGGCAAGAACATGCGAAGGGTTTTGATGACGCAAAAGCTGAACAATGCCTTCTATACCATCGGTATAATCGCGCTGACGGTCGGTGTAGCCAAGTACTCCTTTTCGTTCTAGATTCCCATATTTCAGTTTTCCAAGGTCGCGCAAATATATAGGAACTCCGTTTTCGGTTTTTACAACAACAGCACCTAAATCTTCGAGGTTTTTTACCAGTCCTATTCCGCGAATTACATAAGTGAGGTCGCCTCTGTTTAGCATACTTCCCCCGGCATTCGAGTTGTTGTTTTCAATTTTCTCAATCACATCGGAAATCGATAAATTGTATTGTTGAATTTTAAGCGGGTCGATTTCGATTTGAAACTGTGTGGTAATTCCTCCAAAATTACTTACGTCGGCAACACCCGTAACTTGCTTTAATCGTGGAATAATTACCCATTTATGCAGTTCGGTGAGTTCGCGTAAATCGTGATTGTTGCTTTCTATTATGTACCTGTAAATTTCGCCTGTTGGCGAAGTAAGTGGATTTAGTCCAGGAGCGGCATCGTAAGGTAAATCTACCTCTGCAATTCGTTCCTGTACACGCTGGCGCGCCCAGTAATCGTCAACTCCATCTTCGAAAACAAGCAATATTGCCGAAAGTCCGAAACTGTTTTTACTTCGCATTACATGAAGTCCCGGCAAGCCGTTTAAGGCACGTTCGAGAGGAATACTGATTTGTTGTTCAATCTCTTCAGCTGCCAGTCCCGGAACCTGAGTAACCACCTGCACCGTAACGTCGGCAATGTCGGGGTAAGCTTCAATCGATAATTGTTTCCACGAATAATATCCAAAAATGGCGAGCAAAAAAAACAGCGCCACCATAATCCATCTGTGCTGAATTGCGGCAAGAATAATCTTCTTCATAATCTGTTAATTTTGCTCAAGTAAAAAATATCCGCCACTTGTAACCACCTGTTCTCCGGGTAATAGTCCGCTTTTTACAAGCAATCTGTTGTTCGATGCACCGGTAACCGAAACAGTACGTTTTACAAACTTGTTTTTGTCGATAGCCACATATACAAAATTGCCGGCCTCTTTTTGAAAGACCGATGATGCAGGTACTAAAATATTATCGGTCATCTCCTCAATAAATCCAACCGAAACGTACATTCCGGGTTTTAAAGAGTGGTCGCTGTTGTCGCACTCAATAAATACCTGCACTGAGCGGGTCTCTTCGTCGAGTAAATCGCTGATGTAGTAAATTTTTCCTTTATAGCATTTATCGGAAATGGCCGCAGCTGTTATTTCAATCTCTTCCGAAACATGTATTGAGCTAATGTCTTTCTCTTTAACCTGCCCCACAATCCAAACTTTACTCAGCTCGGCAACTTTAACAACCGGCTCGGCATCTTCTTTTAAATATTGGCCAATAACAATGTTGTTGGCTACAATGGTTCCCGAAATGGGAGAATGAACAACAAGCGGTTGCCCTAAAACCAATTCGTCGGGGTCGACTTTATAAACTTTTAAGCTGGCAATTACATTTTCATAGTCGCGTTTATACACTTCGTAATTTACTTCGGCCTCTTCCAAATCTTTTTGAATTCCAACACCGTTTTTGTATAAATCTTTCTGACGTTTCAGATTTTTTTCGGCAAGAATCATCTCCTGTTTTACCTGATAATACATTTTACCTACTTCGTAAATGGATGGCGAACTGATGGCAAAAACAGGTTCGTCTTTTTTTACATATTGCCCGAGTTTTACAAACGACTTTGTAATTCTTCCTGAAAAAGGGGCTGCAATTTCGGCATAATTGGTAGGTATTGCCTGTACAATACCAAATGTTGAAACATTTCCGCGGTAGGGCTCTTTGGCAATTTTTATTGTTTTTATTTTTTTTAGAAGGTTTGAGTTTTTAGAAACTATAATTGTGTCGCCCGAAATTTGAATCCGGTTAGCCGGCTTTTGCCTTTTATTTTCCGACGTACAGGAAATTAATAATACAATTGCGGCAAAAAAAAGAAATTTTGTCATTCTTCCGATTTTTAAAATTTTAAACTGGCTCCCTGTGGTAGCCAAAATAGTATGAAAATACTGTGTGAGGATTTTGTTTATAAGAGAGAAAAACCAGAAGAAGGCGGGCCGCGAAGTTGATAACCTACCAGCGAAGTGAGATTGTGAATTGATTCGCTCAATGGAATTAAAAAACTGCTCATTAAAAAACGTCGTGCAGGTAAAAATAGACAACCTGCAAAAACTGTTGTTACAAAATGTGTGATGATATTGATGGTTACTAACTCGCTTTGCGAATGATTGTGTTTTACAGGTTTCCCCGAAGTATCTTTTGCATTCCAGTAAAAATGCGAGTGAACAACCTCTTTCCCGTTTATAACATGCGAATGATAAAAAAGAGTAATACTAAAATAGTACGCTACAAAAAGTAACGTAAGAAAGAACTTTAGAACTATTTTATATCTATTATTCAAATTACAAGTTTAAAAAACCATTGATTACAACTGCAAAAATAGAATTATCTTTAAATAACGTTTATATATTCTCGATTTTACCACGGAACAAACGAGATTTTTCTCGAAACGAGATTTTTCCCATTATTAAACCTGACAAAATATACTCCTGGAACATTCCCGTTCATATCGATTTTAATTTTTCGTTCATCCACTTTTTCTATCTGAAAATAGATGTTTTGCCCAATTATATTTACCACCGAAACCTCTTTGGTTTCAATTTCCTTACCGGCTTCAACTGTTATAATTCCTGTTGACGGATTGGGGTACACAATTATTTCCATCGGGTTATTTACAATTGGAGTATCGCTTGGCGAATCGTCGATGTTACAAGCCACCAGCTCGATAACATTAGCCATTGATTGATAACCCGAAGTAAAGTCTTCGAAATTTCGCCAGTTTTCGTTTTGTTTATAATAGAAATAGTTGTCGGTGTTTGGCCCGCGCAACGATTGATAGATGGCAAATGAGTCGGTGGGTTGAGTGTTGCTCATTTCGAACCCTACAAAGAATGTGTCGGCAGGCTCAACCACATCGTCGAACCCAATATAATTCATGGCTCCCTCAAACAGGTCTTTAATTTGAACTTTTTTTGAATAGATTAATTCTTCAGGTGCATTTGTACCGTTGTACACTTTTATTGTTATCTCGCTGTTGGAGTCGCTACTCGCTGTTTTTATTAATCCCACTCCCAGCGAAATACCGTCGAGTTGTTCGTTGCCGGAAATTGAAAATCGCTCGGTAAATTCTGTAACTCCCGTACTGTTTGTTCCGCCCCAATATCCGGCAAACGGGCCTGTAATATCAATCTGAACCAATTTATATTTATCATCGTCATTAAGATTTGTAAAAGCACCGCAATACTCTTCTTTCTCGTAAAAACGTTTTCCGTTAAGTGTTTTGACATCTGAATTAATGGGGTCTAACCAGTGTTTTAATTGTAATGAATCTTCCGACTTGTAATCCCAAGAAAGGGCAAATCGTTCGAAATAATCTTTCACCGGATTTCCGCAACTTGCGATTCCTCCTGTTAAAGTGCCAATAATATTTTTGTTTTTGTCGAATAACGGGCCACCCGACGAACCAACTTCGGTAACTCCTTCATCCCAACGAGCAATCTTTAAAAACCCGTTTTTTATGTAACTACTTGTAAAGTCGCTTATTGAAGGTGCATCGTAATCAAGTGCAATTTTTTTAATATCGCCCTGCGGATGATGAATGCTTGCCGAAGAATCGCGCAACTCAACCGTGCGTTCCCAACCCGCAAAATAGGGACGGTAATTTGGAGGAGGAACAAGAGTTAATTCGGCCAATGCAAAATCGAGACTGTCGAATTGGGCTTTCATAATTGCCCCCGAAACCGAATTGCGTGGGTCGCCATCGAGGGGTGCACAAAACGGGCTTTCGTAATTAAATACATAAACCGAAGTTTCAGCATATTCCCACTTGTCGTAACAGTGCGATGCCGAAATAATATAGGGCTTCTCGTCTTCGGCCGTATTATTAACTAACGAACCGGTACAAATTTCTACACCGTTTACAATTATTCTGCACACCGAGTTTTTTACTTCGCTCCATTTGTCGCCCAAATCGCAATTTATATCGATATTGCATTCTCCGGCGGTTTTTCCCATCGGACGGCGGTCTCCCTTTTCTAAAATTCCAACAAAATCGTGATTTACACTTTTTATTTCAAAAGGAATATTTTCAATATCTCTTTCTTTTGTCTCGTATTGAACCGTAATTTCATCGCCTGCAATAGGTGCCACTGCAAATTTCCCCGAAGTTTTATTGTTAACCGGTGTAAACGCACCAAGAACTGTATTTTCGTTAAAAATAAATAGTCGCGAATTTTCGGGCAGCTTAAACCGGTTAAAGATGAGGTTGAGAGATTTGGCTCCCTTCGAACGTATTTTTAGTTTCCAGCACAATGTTCCATCATCGGCAACCAACCACTCTCCCGAGTTTTTGGGAGTTAAACTCACGTTAAAAGCGTAGGCAAATTTTAAAGGTTTTAATTTATTCTCGGATGATGAGGAGACAACACTTTTTTTTAAAATTTTCAAATCGAAAGATGGCATTTCTACTACCTTGCTAACTGAACTTTTTAGATGAACCGCTTTAAGAGGATCTCCTCCTTGCGATACCTGCCCCCGGCTATTGAAGGTTAGAAACAGACCAACAATAACAAATAATAAAAAAGCGCGCATAAAAGATTATTTTTAGCAAATATATCAATTCTAATCGTTTAGCGTAAAATATTGCTTAAATAAACATCGCTTTTATTTCAACAAATTCAATATTTAAATGTTATTTCTTAAAAGTTGTTTAATTTGAGAAAAAATAATGTTCAACTAAAAACGAATAAAATGAGAAGGAAAAAAATTATTTCGGTTGCTATCGCTCTGTTTTTAATTGTTTCAACAGCTGTAATTGCTGCAAATAAACCAGCAAAAACAAAGGCAAATAAAATGCCCGACAACGTTCATGCAATTATAAAAAAATCGTGTTTTGGATGCCACAACACCAATTCGCAAAATGAGGATGCGAAAGAAGATTTGGATTTTAATAAATTGGAGGGGCTTTCGAAAATGCAAAAAATAGGTGCTTATAAAGACATTATCGATGTTGTGGAAGAGAATGAAATGCCTCCGGAAAAGTTTGTTCAAAAACATGCTGACAAAAAGCTGACTGCCGCCGAGAAAAAGACATTAATCGATTGGGCAAAAAAAGAGGCTAACGCATTAATGAAGGCGAAAAAATAAAGAGCGGTTATGCGAAAAATATTCCGTATCGTTATTTTTATCTTGTTTGGCATATTTATTATACTTCAGTTTTTTCAGCCCGAAACAAACAGAGGCGAGGTAACTTCCAATCATATTTTTAATCAGGAGGCAATTCCCGATACTGTGAAAATTCTTCTTAAAAATGCATGTTTCGATTGTCATTCTAACCAAACAAACTATTTGTGGTACAATAAAATTGCTCCTGTTTCGTGGTTGGTAAACAAACATATTGTGGCGGGGAAAAAAGAGCTTAATTTTTCGGATTGGGGGAAATTAAACGCAATAGATAAAGTTTCGGCGCTCGGAGACATTTACGACGAAGTTGAAAGAAAAAAGATGCCATTAAAAGAGTACACTGCTATGCACAAAAAAGCAAAACTATCAGACGAGCAGATAAAATTACTCTGCGATTGGACAGAAGAAACAGGAGCAAAAATAATGAGCTCGCTTTCGGAATAATTTTAATAGGTAATACTTTTTGTATTGAACATAAATACTTAACTCACATAGTTTTATTTACGGGGTAAGCATCTTTATTCCATTTTCTTATTGTACTAAAATTATTTCACCTGCAACACTTTAAAATTTTATATTTGCATTTACTAAAACACAATTATTATGAAAGTATTAGTAATGTACGTCGATGAGTTTGGGTATTCTCCTGCCATTAAAAATCTTGAATCGGCAGAAGAAGTTACCGAAGGGAAAAAATACACCGACTCGATTGTTGCCTTTATTCAGGTTGAAGAGAGCGATGAGGAGAAAACCGTTACCAGCAGGGAGAAGAAACTGGTAAACCATTTGAAATGGACGGCAAGAAAGAACAATTGCAAAAAAGTAATTTTGCATTCGTTTGCCCATCTTTCCGACTCGAAAGCATCGGTTGAGTTTACGAAAGAGCTATTCGATAAAGCGGAAATACGACTTCAGAATGCAGAGTTTACAACGACACAAACTCCGTTTGGTTATTTCCTCGACCTCGAAATTAAAGCTCCCGGATATTCGCTGGCGCGAATTTGGGCAACGTTATAAATTTGCATTTTCCAGCTATCCCCGATGGCCAATAAGAAAGAATTCGGATTGTAATTTCGTTATCATTGTTTTCGCTACTTTTGCACGAATAAATTAATAAATATGAAGTTTGAGGATTATTCCATTTCGTTCGAAATAAAAAAGAATTTAGCAAAAAACGATTTTCGTCGTCCTACCGATATTCAATACAAAGCCATTCCACCCATTTTAAAAGGCGAGGATGTTTTAGCAATTGCACAAACCGGGACGGGAAAAACGGCTGCTTTTGCCATTCCTGTAATCTATAAAATTCAGAAAGCAAAAAAGGCAAAACGTGCCAGTGGAATACAATGTTTGGTAATGGCGCCAACACACGAACTGGTACAACAAATTACCGAAGTTTTCGATTCGCTGGCACATAAAACCGGGGTAAAAAACACCGGAATTATTGGCGGTGTTGAACAGGCTCCTCAAATCGATAAACTGGAAAGTGGAGTCGATATTTTGGTTGCAACTCCGGGGCGGCTATTCGATTTGGTAAGTCAAGGTTATATTCGGTTACACCGCACCGAGATTTTAGTTTTGGACGAAGCCGACCATATGCTCGACCTTGGTTTTATTAAAGATATTAACGATTTAATTCGTTTTCTTCCCAAAAAAAGGCAGACACTTTTTTTCTCGGCAACCATTAATCAGAAGATTAAAAAGCTTGCCTATTCGTTGGTTCACAAACCCATTCGTATTCAGGTTTCACCCAAAAATCCGGTGGCTAAAAATATCGACCACAAAGTTGCTTTTATTGAAATGGACGATAAACGTGCCTTTTTAGAGCGACTTGTAAACGAAAACCCCGAAGCAAAAATTTTGGTATTTGTACGAACAAAAGTGCGATCCGAACGGGTGAAAAAAGCGATGGAACGGGTTGAAATAAAGAGCGAAACAATTCATAGCGACAAAGAGCAAAAAGAGCGCACGGTAACACTCGACCGGTTTAAACGAGGATATATAAAACTGCTGATTGCCACCGATGTTAGTGCCCGTGGAATTGATATTCCGAGTGTTGATTTTGTTGTGAATTACGACCTGCCCGAAGTTGCCGAAAACTACGTGCACCGCGTTGGCAGAACGGGGCGCGGAAAGAAAAAAGGACAAGCTGTTTCGTTTTGCAGTACCGACGAAAAAGAGATTTTATCTGAAATAGAGGACTTTCTTGGGAAAGAAATTGCGGAGCTTGAGATTGAAAAAGATGCCTACCGCGAAACACTCGATTTTACAAAAGATACCGACTACAACTGGAAAAAACTGATAAAGGACAACGAAAAAGAGGTGAGGAAATTAAAAGAGAAAAAGAAAAAAAAGAAGTGATGCCGGAGAAGTAATAACTTTTAACTTCAAACAAACGACTGTTACTTTGTGTCTTTCTCTAATTTTCGTATCCAAATATTTCGTAGTTCGGAAGTGGTAATCCAACTACAAATTCCAAATGGTTTCGATAGTTCAACCTCGGGGCGTACATATAATTCGTGTCCGCGATAATCGAAATCTACCAACTTCTCCCCGTCAATCCAGACAACTATTTTCTTGCCGGTAACCCGTAGTTTTATTTTGTACCATACATTTTTATCGAACCGCTTTAATATTTTTGTAGCATTGTTTGATGCGTCGGCACCGTCGATACAACTCAACCCTACCACCGGTCCGCCCCAACCACCAATTACCAGCGAGCAAAACTCGTTGTTAACCGGGAAAGTCATTCCGCAAAAGAAATCGTTGCCCGAAGTTTTTCGCGCTTCGAGGTTTACTTCATAATTTACTTCTGGAAATGCTTTTTTATAAGTTACTCCGGTGCACCCGTCGCCAAAATTTAAGACTATTTTTCCTCCGGAAACATCAACAACTCCTTGTGTGCCAAATTGAGTAATTTCCCAACCTTCTAACGAATTCCCGTTAAAAAGATAAGTGCCGTTAACAGCAGGTAATTTTACGCTTTTGGTAACCGGTGGAGCCAACTGTTTTTCCCTATTTCCGGAACACCCCGCGGATAAAAAGATGATAATCAGAATAACTATGTTTCTTGTCACTTTATTCAGCGTTAAATAGTTTCATTCACTTCTACATATAGCTGTGTCGCTTCCACTTTTTTAACCAGAATGGGTTCTCCTTTTTCAATAAAACCATCTTCGGCAACCGCATCGTAAACATCGCCGGCAATTAAAACTTTTCCACCCGGACGAAGAACTGTTTGTGCCACACCGGTTTTCCCTTTCAATTTAAACAACGAAGTTTCGATACTTACATAACCTTCCGAAACATTTTGTACTTTTTTTAGAGCAAGGTTTTTAAATGGCCCCGACTGAGCAGAGAAAACTTTGTTTCCCAAATAGAGTGCAATTACAAATCCCCCGAAAAGCCCTGCTACAACAGTGGCTATGGCAGTTCCCAACCGACCTGTTTCAACGTGCTCGAAATTGAAATTTACATTGTTTATTAAACTTAGTACAAGACTTATAAAAACGAAAACAATTCCTGAAATTCCGGCAACTCCAAAGCCGGGAATTACAAATATTTCGAGGGCAATTAAAATAAGACCTATAAAAAATACCATAATTTCCCAGTTTGCTGCCAGACCTTCTAAATAGAGCGGTGCAAAATAGGCTACTGCTGCAAGAATGGCTACTCCCAATGGAAACCCAATTCCGGGAGACTGCATTTCAAAATAAATTCCGCCAATAATTCCCATTATTAAAAGTCCCGAAATCATTGGATTTACCAGCCAGCCAATTACTTTCTCAATCCAGGTTGGTTGGTACTCGACAATTGTATATTCTTTTACACCAATTTTCTCAAGTACTTCGGGAATATTTTCAGCAGTTCCCTCGCAATACCCGTTTTCAATTGCCTCCAAAGGTGTAAACGTCAGTACCTTCCCAGTGTCGGAAATACCTTTAACAAAAATACGTTGGTCTACCATTGCTTCTGCAATTACCGGGTTGCGTCGCCATTTATATATGGTGTCGGAGCCATTAATAATTGTATCTTTTCCTTGAGCTTCGGCAGTGGAGCGCATGGTAGAACGCATATAACTTTGGTACTTGTCGGGCATGGCAGCTCCGGTTTGGTTTACCACTGTTGCTGCGCCGATACTTCCTCCGGGGCGCATATAAATGCTGTCGCAGGCAATAGAGATTAGTGCTCCTGCCGAGGCAGCATTATTGTCGATAAATACAATAACCGGAATCTTGCTCTCTAAAATTCGGGTACGAATGGAGTCGGCATCTAAAACAGCACCTCCGTAAGTGTTCATGTGGATAAGAAAAATATCGGCATTTAACGAATCGGCCGCATCGAAAGCTTGACTGGTTTGCCGCCAGGTGGCTTTTGTTATTTCCTGTTTGATGTTGAGTTTGTACACCAATTTCTTGTCTGTATTTTGAGCAAAAACAGTTATTGTTGCAAATAGTAAAACTCCAATCAAGATGGTATTAATTAATCGTTTCATAATAATTCGATAAGTTCTAATTTTTTTGCCAATTCTAAAAACTTTTCCATGCCTGCTTTTTTCTGTTTGTCAAAACTAAAACTGATATTCTCAGCAAAATATTCTACGATATTTACATCGGGGAATTTACTTTGTTCTGTTTTAATAATTTTCTGAATGTTTTCAATCCCAAATTTCAGTACGTCATTAAAATTTTTTTCAAATTCAGGAGAAATCTTTTTTGTGGCTGCCCAAACGGCAAAAACAAACGGCAGTCCGGTAAATTTATACCACTCTTCGCTTAAATCATACGAGTATTTATATTTTTTTTCAATATCGAAAACTCTGTCGCCAATTACCACTCCGGCAGTAGTTCCTTTTATCGAGTTATTTTGAAAACCATCGTCGGTATTTTCCCATACAAATTCTTTTTCCCAATAAAATTTTGCCAGAATTCTTGCCAGTAATACCGAACTGCGCGATTGATAATCCATTAAAACGGTTTCAATCTTTTCCAGCGGAACATCGGAAACCAAAACTACAGTTCGCACTTTTCTCACTGCCCCGATACAATAATTGCTTACAATCTGATAGTCGTTTAAGTCTGCTAATCCTGCAACCGGAATCAGTCCCACATCCGACACGCCGGAACTCAAATTAGTAACAATTTTTGCAGGAATATCGAGGCTTATTTCAATGCCGGCAGCTTTATTCCAATTTTTTAATCCGTGTAAAAATGGCTTACTATTTAAATACGATACTATCGAAATTCGTGTTTTTCTCATTCTTCTGTTTTTCCTTTGCTCTTCGCTTTTATACTGCGCTTTCATTACATTGTTGTAATTCATTCGCAAAAAACTCAATCTGCCAATCGAATTTGTTTGAAGTATCAGAGTGACTTTTATAAAAACTTAATCCTTACTCAATAATACAATTCATGGCGAATTTAGAAAATATACTCAAACCACATAGTTTTTCGGTTTTTTGAGTCGTTCTTTTTCCCTTTTCCTGCGGCAAATAATTAAAACATAACGATGGCTATGTCTGAATTATTTGCCTTGTTAAAGAAAAAAATAACATTCTCAAATTTCTCGAAAACCTAAATGGATTGAGTATATAATGTGAATGAAGTTTGAAACAAATATGAATTATTTCATATGATTCGGTAGAACTTATTTCATTAAAAATTAAATCCGTCGAAAATGTTAAATTTGCATTCAAAATATAACTTCAAAAAATATAAAAGATGGAATTAAGCGCTTTAACAGCGATTTCGCCGGTTGATGGCAGATACGGAAACAAAGTAGAAAACCTATGGAAATATTTTAGCGAATTTGCCCTGATTAAGTACCGGGTATTTACCGAGATTGAATATTTTATTGCGCTTTGCGAAATTCCGCTTCCGCAACTAACCGATATTTCGAAAGAACAACTGGATAAGCTTCATGAAATTCATAAAAACTTTTCGGTTGAAGATGCTGCCCGGATAAAGGAGATTGAAAGTGTTACTAACCACGATGTAAAAGCGGTTGAATACTTTATAAAAGAAAAATTCGACAAGTTGGGACTGAGTAAATATAAAGAGTTTATTCACTTCGGATTAACTTCGCAAGACGCGAATAATACGGCCATTCCAAAATCGATTCAGGATGCACTGGATAACGAATATTACCCGCTGTTGCAGGAACTGATTGAAAAATTACTTACTATGGCCACCGAGTGGCGAAATATTCCGATGCTTGCAAAAACTCACGGACAGCCGGCTTCGCCAACAAAACTTGGTAAAGAGATAAAAGTTTTTATCGAACGAATTATGGTTCAGCTGGTTCAGTTAAAAACCATTTCGATTGATACAAAATTTGGTGGCGCAACCGGAAATTTTAATGCGCATTTGGTGGCCTACCCAAATATTAACTGGGAAGAGTTTGCCAATAAATTTTGCAAAGAGAAACTGGGACTTAACCGCTCTCAATTTACTACGCAAATAACGCACTACGACAATCATAGTGCTATTTTCGACGCAATGAAACGCATTAATAATATTATTCTCGATTTAGACCGCGACATCTGGACATACATTTCGATGGGCTATTTCAAACAAAAAATTAAAAAAGGCGAAGTGGGTTCGTCAACTATGCCGCACAAAGTAAACCCTATCGATTTCGAAAATTCGGAGGGAAACATAGGAATTGCCAACGCCGGCTTCGAGCAGATGGCGCAGAAACTTCCGGTTTCGCGGTTACAGCGCGACCTTACCGATTCGACTGTTACGCGGTTTATTGGCGTTCCGTTCGGGCATACTTTTATTGCCATAAAATCGACTTTAAAAGGGTTAAACAAACTTTTAATTAACGAGGCTGCCATCGAAAAAGATTTGGAAGAGAACTGGGCTGTGGTTGCCGAAGCAATTCAAACCATTTTACGGCGCGAGTTTTTTCCCAATCCGTACGAGGCATTAAAAGATTTAACCCGAAGAAACGAGGTAATAAACCGGGAGGCCATTCATAATTTTGTCGACGAACTCAACGTTTCGGATATAGTAAAAGAGGAGCTAAAGCAAATTACACCGCAAAATTATACGGGGATTTTTTAACACACATCTCTATTTTTAAGGCAGTTCTTCCCCGAAAGGGAGAAAAGTATGTAAGGACTGGAAAGCGCAGAAAAGGAGCAATCGCTGTATGTTTTAAAGCTTGTTAAGTGGAAGAGTTCTTAATGGGTATTCTCAATGGTGGCATGACTTCCGAGGTTGTAGTAGAAAGCGTCTTGCTGATTTATGAAAACTAAGACTTTAATCAAAATAGTTATCTTTGTAAAAAAATGAGATGAAGCAATTAATAACAATAGACTTTCCTGAATCTTTGGCGTTTTCATTAAAGATGGACGATAAAGAATTCAAGCAAGAGATAAAAACAGTATCTCTAATAAAATTGTATGAGATGGGAAAGATTTCTTCGGGAACTGCATCCAAACTGTTGAATATTAGTCGTGTTGATTTTCTTGATATGCTAGAAAAATACAATGTCTCCTATTTTTACAATGGACTTGAGGATGAGTTAGAATCAGATTCTGGTAATGCGTAAAATAATAAGCAATACAACGCCTATTTTGTCTTTACTAAGAATTAACAAACTTAGTTTGCTAAAAAAACTCTACGGGCAAATAATTATTCCATTTGCTGTTTATCAGGAAATTGAAAATGGGAGAGATAAACTATATTATCAAGATTTATTGCGAATTAGCTGGATAGAAATTCAAAAAGTTAAAAATCCAGATTCGAGAAAATATCTTTTTGATTTGGATGATGGAGAAGCGGAAGTATTGGTTTTAGCCAACGAAATAAATTCCGATTTAGTTATTCTCGATGAAATAATGGGTAGACGATATGCAAGACAACTTAACCTTAAGGTCACCGGAACAATGGGGGTGTTGTTGAAAGCAAAAGAAGAAGGTTATATTTTATCGATTAAAGATTTATTGACAGAGCTTGCGCAGAAGGGAATATGGCTAAATCCTAAACTAATAGCAAAAGTATTAAAAATGGCCAACGAAGAGTAAAAGCATATTGAATTATTTATGAAAGATTTTCTAAAGTTACTTCGCCGGTTTATTCCTCCCTATAAAACCAAACTCATCTGGAATATTATTTTTAATGTTCTGAGTGCAATTTTCGGGGTATTCTCTTTTATTTTAATGAAACCAACGCTCGAAATTTTATTCGGGCAAAAAGAATTGGTAGTAACAAAGCCGGAATTTTCGTTGAATATCAGTTCGCTAACCGATACTTTTAATTTTTATGTAAGTAAAATTATTCAGGAGAGTGGTAACGAAAAGGCACTTATTTTTGTCTCTATATTTTTGGTTATAGCAGTGTTTTTTAAAACCGGATTTTATTACCTCGCCAACTACATTCTGGTTTTTATCAGAAACGGTGTGGTTCGCGATATTCGTTCGCTCATCTATAAAAAGATTTTAAAATTGCCGCTGGGCTTCTATTCCGAAGAGCGCAAAGGCGATATTATGGCGCGCATTACCGGAGATGTTACCGAAGTTGAAAACTCGATTATGAACTCGATTGAGATGATGATTAAAAATCCGATTTTAATTCTTGTTTCGGTTACTGTGATGGTTTATATGAGTTGGAGTCTCACCATTTTTGTGTTTATTATGTTCCCGATTGCCGGTGCAATTATTGGCCGTATTGGTAAAAGCCTGAAAAAAGAGTCGCGGAAAGGACAAGATAAAATGGGCGAAATACTTTCGATTGTTGAGGAAGACCTTTCGGGATTACGCGTAATAAAATCGTTTAATGCCGAAAAAACAGCACAAAAACGTTTCGACAAAGAGAATGGGAATTATTTCCAAATTATGAACCAATTGATGTGGAGGCGCTACCTGGCACACCCAACCAGCGAGTTTCTCGGAACAGTGGTTATTATGTTTGTTCTTTGGTACGGCGGGCAACTTATTTTAAACGATAATAGTTCGCTCGATGCAGCAGGATTTATTGTCTATCTTATCCTGTTTTACAGTATTATTAATCCGGCTAAAGCTTTTTCCACAGCACTTTACAGTATCGAAAAAGGGTTGGCATCGATGGATAGAATTGATAAAATTCTTATGGCCGATTCGGAAATTGTTGATAAAGAAAATGCTTTCGAAATTGAGTCGTTCGAAAAAGAGATTGTTTACGATAATGTTTCGTTTGCCTACAACTCAACACCTGTTCTTAAAAATATTTCGTTGAACATAAAAAAAGGAACAACCATTGCATTTGTAGGACAGTCGGGTGGGGGGAAAACTACGCTTGTTGATTTGCTCCCCCGTTTTTGGGACGTTTCGTCGGGTAAAATTACCATCGACGGGCACGACCTGCGCGACCTGAAAATGAAAAATCTGCGCAACCTGATTGGCAATGTAAATCAGGAACCTATCTTATTTAACGACACATTTTTTAATAACATTGCATTTGGGGTTGAAAATGCAAAAACCGAAGATGTAGTTAATGCCGCAAAAATTGCCAATGCCCACAACTTTATTATGAGCAGCGACAATGGTTACGACACAAAAATTGGTGACCGTGGCGATAAACTTTCGGGTGGACAAAAACAGCGGGTTTCAATTGCAAGGGCAGTGTTAAATAACCCACCTATTTTAATTCTCGATGAGGCAACTTCGGCCCTCGATACCGAATCGGAAAAACTGGTGCAGGAGGCACTTGGTAATTTGATGAAAAACAGAACTTCGCTGGTAATTGCCCACCGTCTTTCGACCATTAAAAATGCCGACCTGATTTGCGTACTTCACGAAGGTGAAATTGTAGAACAGGGAACGCACAACGAGCTTTTAAAAATAAGCGGACGGTATAAAAAACTTCACGAGATGCAGATGTTTTAACATCATTTTCAATTGTTGCAGCATATTAAATTTGAAAATCATTAGAGTCCGTTTAAAATATGAGATTGCTTCGCTGGGGCACCAATGACACAAGTTATATATTGATTGTGTGTGAGCTTGTTTTGCGAAAGAAGTTGTTTTTAGTATTCCTTAATCTAACAAATATCCGAAATTAAGGGCATTGCGATGACGAGGAACGAGGAAGAAGCAATCTTAATAATTTCCCCGGACAATAGTGAAAAGATAGTAAAGTAAAATAGGGAATTCTTTCTCCTGAGATGGCAAATTAAACTTGAAATACCATAAATTAGCGGAATCAATATTTATGAATTAAACGCTTTAGACAGGATAGATT
>Ga0256831_1000692_pt1 | contig 17723 bp, 14 predicted proteins | sample 132544metaG_FD_189087 | JGI IMG/M metagenome (GOLD analysis project Ga0256831, IMG submission 189087) | Hydrothermal vent microbial communities from Lau Basin, Pacific Ocean - 132-544 | ecosystem: Environmental > Aquatic > Marine > Hydrothermal vents | place: Pacific Ocean: Lau Basin | collected...
CTTGTCACTCTTTTTCAAGTAGCCCTGCCAAACATTAAGCCCTCACTCTTGACCGCCGTCATCGTTACCTTTGCCCATACAGTCGGAGAGTTTGGTGTTGTCTTAATGGTCGGTGGAAGCATTCCGGGGGAAACAAAGGTCGCTTCTGTTGCCATCTATGACATGGTAGAGATGATGGACTACACAGCTGCACACATCTACAGCGCCATTATGCTCATCATCAGTTTTGTGGTGCTCCTTGGTGTCTATATTTTTAACGCTAAACAGACAAGAAGGTTTGGACTATGATACACCTCAGCATTCAAAAAAAGCTCCAGGGGGCAGAAGAAAACATGAAACTTGAAGCTGCGTTTAGCGTACAAGAGGGAGAGTTCATCGCCCTTCGCGGCAAAAGTGGCAGTGGAAAAACAACGCTGCTGCGCATTTTAGCAGGGCTTGAAGATGCCCAGGGGGAGATAATAGTCGAGAATGAAACATGGCTCTCAAAGGTAGCAACACTTTCCCCGCAAAAGCGCCGCATCGGTTTTGTATTTCAAGACTATGCACTCTTTGAAAATATGACCATAGAACAAAATCTTCTGTTTGTGCAAAAGGACAAAGCCCTCGCCGCACACCTGCTTGAGCTTACAGAACTCACAGCCCTGAAAGACCGCTACCCAAATGCTCTGAGCGGCGGACAAAAACAGCGCGTCAGCATTGCACGCGCACTAATGAAACGCCCAAAAATTCTGCTGCTTGATGAACCTCTCTCAGCACTCGATCCGCAGATGCGCAACAAACTCCAAAACGAACTCCTCACGCTGCACAAAGAGTTTGGCACGACCACCATCATGGTAAGCCACGACCCAAGTGAGATATACAAACTCGCCTCACGCGTCATAGAGCTTGAAAACGGCAAAATCATCCATGACGGTACACCAAAAGAGGTACTGCTTAAAACACAAGGCTCACAAAAATTCTCATTTGAAGGAGAAGTGCTTGAGATAAAAAAGGTTGATGTCATCTATGTGGCTATTGTTGCCATTGGACAGCAGCTTGTCGAAATAGTCATCTCAAATGATGAGCAAAAACAACTGTGCATCGGGGAGCGTATCACCATCAGTACAAAAGCGTTTCAAGCAAATATCTTTTCTTAACAAATTATTAAGCAGGCACTAATTATAATATAAAATAATATTTATGGGGGGGTAATGTCCACCGACTTTTGGGAAATTCTACTTGTTGACAACGACTTGTCAATGCACACCATCATCAAAAAAAACTTAGACGGAGTAAAACTCTTTGAGAAAAAAATAAAAGTGCTCCACGCACATAACGCACAAGAGGCCAAGCAGCTCATCAAAGAGAACCAAGACATAGCCCTTGCGTTTGTAGATATTGCTATGGAGACACCAGAGGCAGGTTTAGACCTTGTCAATTACATTCGTTATGATCTGCACAACCAAGATATGCGTGTGGTCATTTTGGACAGTGATGATGCTCCTGTACCTGCAAGTACTGTCATAGAGCGTTATGACATCAATGACTATAAAAATAAAACAAATATAGAATCACAACAAATCTTTCTCTATGTCCGTACCGCCTTAAAACAGTACCAACAGTTTAAAGAGCTGCGCGCAAACAGAGATGAAATCTACAAAAAAATGACCACAAATGAGGTTACCGGTCTGCCAAACAGAATGAAACTCTCTGAAAATCTCGGTACCATCGGAAAGAAATCTCTTATACTTTTAAATATTGATGATTTCAGCGTACTCAACAACCACAATGGTTTTGAGTTTGGAAACGCAGTCCTTCGGGCATTTGGAAGGTTTTTACAGCGCCGTTATGCAAAATATGCACAGGTCTTTCATATGGAAGCAGATATCTTTGCCATGCTGTGCGTACAGACAGATGACTTACTCTCAGTAGAGCAAAATATTGTAAAAATAAAAGATGAAATTTTTAAACATCTCTTTTCTGTAAATCATACAAAAATACATTTGACTGCCAGTATTGGGATCGTGCTCGATGAGTATGGAGATATCGTACAAAAAGCCGAGTTTGCACTCAAAGAAGCCAGACTCTATGGGAAAAACAATCTTCAAACCTATAGTGATGATTTAAATATTTTACGAACCATTCACACAAACTCCCTTTGGACAGAGCGCATACGCAATGCGCTTGAACAAGACCAGGTACTTGCATACTTTCAACCTATAAAAAATGCTAAAACAGGAAAAATAGAAAAGTATGAAACACTTGTGCGTATCAAATTTGAAGAGAAGATATACTCACCTTTTCACTTTTTAGAAGCAGCAAGATACAGTGGACAACTCTTTGAGATCTTTAAAAGAATGTTTGAAGAGGCTTGTAAAAAGGTCAGCACTACGGGTCTTAATTTTACTGTAAATGTCAGTGACTATGATCTCAAACATCCAAGATTTATGCTCTACATTACTAAAATAGTAAAAAGATACCGCATAGATACGCATAGAATTACATTTGAGGTTTTAGAGAACAACAGTATTTCAAAAGAGAACGAAATTCAAACAACGCTTAATAAACTCCATGAACTAGGATATAAACTTGCCATAGATGATTTTGGTGCAGAGTGTTCCAACTTTGGTCAACTCAATAATCTTCATATTGACTTCATCAAGATTGACGGGGCTTTCATTAAAAATATCGTTGAGGACAAAGACTCACAGATCATTGCACAAACCATTCTCGATTTTGCCCACCAAAAGAACATTCCTGTAATAGCCGAATTTGTCTGTTCAGAAGAGGTATGCGACTATGTGAAAAAAATGGGTGTTGACTATCTTCAAGGCTATAAAATCTCTGAACCCCAAGCAACTCTACTCTAATCTTACTCTATACAATAAGTATTGTTTAATGGATAGTGCTCTATAATTGACTCGTAAGCAAAAGGTTATATTATGGAAACTGTTCCCTGGAAAGTTCTTATACTTGATAATGAACCAATCATACACGAGATCATAAACACCACTCTTTTAGATACAAAAGTTTACAACCGTCCCATAAATGTCTTTCATGCGCACAGTGCTGCAGAGGCTCGTACCATACTCAAAGAGCACCCTGACATCTGTGTTGCGTTCATTGACATTATGATCGACACGCCTCAAGAGGACTTACAGCTTGTCTCATATATTCGACAAACTCTTCAAAATGAACTTATACGCATTGTTCTTGTAGCGAGTGAGAGTTCTCCCATGCCTGCACGAGAACTTATAGAGCATTATGACATTAATGACTATAAAGACAAAGAGGATGTCATTCCAGATAAACTCTATACAGCCATTAGTATAGCAATCAAGCAGTATTCACAATTTTTGGAACTTCAAAAGAACCGACAAGAGTTGTATGAGCAGCTTACGCACAACGAAATAACCAACCTTCCAAACAGAATCAAACTCTATGAAAAGCTAGACAGTGTAGGAAACAAATCCTTAGTACTGCTCAACATAGATAACTTTGGACAATACAATGTAGCCCAAGGCTTTGCCTATGGAGATGAACTTTTACGTGTTTTTGCCGACTTTCTTACTGAGAACTATGCCGATAAAATGGATATCTTTCATCTCAATGCAGACATTTTTGCTATGCTCTGTTATGAAGAAGATCCTCGTGAGGTCGATAGATGTGTAGATGGTATCAAGTATGATATATCTCGACACACTTTTGACATACTTGGAAATAAAATACGTCTAACCGCTTCACTCGGTGTGGTACTCAACGAAGATGGAAACCTCATCCAAAAAGCGGAATTTGCCCTCAAAGAAGCGCGTCTTTACAGCCGTAACAACGTTGCAAAATATAGTGATGACCTCAACATCATCCGAACAGTTCATGCCAACTCACTCTGGAGTCAGCGCATACGTGAAGCCTTTGAAAAAGGGAATGTCTGCACCTATTATCAGGCCATTAAAAATATTCGTACAAATACCATTAGCAAATACGAAGCGCTTGTACGGCTTGAGTACAATGGTAAAATATACTCTCCGTTTGCATTTTTAGATGCCGCACTCTATAGTGGACAACTCTTTGACATATTTCAACTTATGCTTGAAAACATCTGTAAAAAAGCACAAACAACTTCTGTCTCATTTAGTATAAATGCAAGCCAATACGATCTCAATGAACCAGACTTTAAATCATTCCTGCAAACAACGCTGCAAAAGTACAACATAGACCCTCAGCGTATTACACTTGAGATACTCGAATACACAAGTATCTCAAACAAAGAAGCCGTCCAGCAACTCCTTCGAGAGATTCATGAGTATGGCTGTAAAATCGCCATCGATGATTTTGGAACAGAGTGTTCAAACTTCGCACAACTCAACAATATTCCCATAGATTTCATTAAAATTGATGGAGAGTTTATTAAAGATATCATAACAGACACAAACTCCCAGATCGTGACACGCACCATCACTGACTTTGCACACCAAAAAGGCATACCGATCATAGCCGAATTTGTCTGCACTGGCGAAATATGCGAGTACATTAAAATACTAGGCATAGAGTACGCCCAAGGGTATGAAATAGCAGAGCCTAAACCTGAACTAATCTAACTCCGTCTTCAAGCAAATAGCAAAGATGTCCACTCACTCTTTGCTCGCCAGTTATCGCTTTGACTGCGTTTACGTAGTAGCGCACCTGTGTGAGATGTTTGTCACTGAAGTTGAGTGAACTTTTATAGTCTATGATGGTGTAGCTGCCATCTTCATTTTTTACAAGTAGGTCAAGGTAGCGTAAGTTGTTTTTGAAACGCAGCGCCTTCTCTTTAAAAATCTCGCCATTACTTAGAGCTAAGAATTGCTCATGTTGCACAAGATTTTTTACTCTTTTTTCTATCTCCGTTATCTCTGCATCACTCAGAGCAAAGCCGTATTTGTTACGCATCATATCCACTGCGTTTGGCATTGCTTCAAGCGTAAAAGACTCCATCATCTCTAGCGTGTAGTGCAGTGCGAGTCCGAAGTTAATGGCACGCAGGTCATCTTCACCCTCATTTTCAAGTGCGAGCAGGTCGCTCTGTGTACCGTAGTAAAGATTTTCAAATGGCAGTTTTTTATGAACTTTTAGCACTTTTTTCTCTTTTTTCAAAGAGGTGAGTCTCCCAAACTCTCCATCATGCAGGTCTAAAAGCTCAAACGCAGAGTCCTTCTCTTTTTGAATGATTATGAGGTTTTCTCTTGCTCTTGTAAAGGCGACATAGAGCGCATTGAGCGTATCTTCTCGAGCGAGTTCTTTCTCTTTTGCAAGTGCATAGGCGTAGTCATGGTCTATAAGTTCTCTGTTTGCCGTTCGTAAAAAGAGGTTGTGCAGTTTTATGCCCTCATAATTGTAGATAATGGCATCACGAGATGGCGGTGCTTTTTTGAGTCTGTCAAGCACGATGACATGCTCATACTCCAAGCCTTTTGACTTATGAATGGTCAGCACCCGCACACCGCTGATATCTGCCGATGCTGCAGCCATATCAAGACGCTCATACTCAAAAAGCAGCGCTTCGATGTCTGAGTAGGATGCCACTGCGTTTAGAAAGCGAATAAGATGAAAATCATCACTAAAAAGCGCATACTCATCGATGCAGCGCTTTACAACATCAACAAGTTTTACGGCATTAAAGTCCACATAGCGTATAGGTGCAACTTCTCGCTCTATAAGTGCAAAAAAGTTATGCCTATATATATCTTCGCGAAAGTAGAGATACTTCAAGTACTCCAAAACAGCCTTGACGCTTCTTTGGTTGATGAGCTTTGTCGTCGTCTCTGTCACTACCTCGATGTTCGCCGCTTCAAGACTGTTTTTTATCTCCTGTCCATCTCCATTTGTGGCGCACAGTATGGCTATCTCGTTTACATCTGCACCAAGAGAGATAAAACGCTCTACCTGCTCGACCACCTCTTCTAAAAGTGCATCGTTTGTACGTATCTGCACATATCCACCCTGCGCTTCTTCTCGGACAAGCTGCGGCGTGTAGTTTTTTATTTTTGAGAGAAAAGTTGCGTTTACAAACTCTATGACCTCTTTTTGAGAGCGGTAGTTTGTAAGCAGTTTTTTTACTTCAGTAGCGTTTTCACGCGCCACTTCACCAAAGAGTGCCGAGACACCCCCGCGAAATCGGTAGATGGACTGCTTCACATCCCCAACAAAAAAGAAACTCCCCTCATCAAATACGCCTTGCCCAGAGGTTATCTCCTGAATAAGCGGTTTGAGTATCTCATACTGTAAAATACTTGTATCTTGAAACTCATCGAGCAGCATATGCTCTATGGTCGCATCAAGACGGAAATAGAGAAATTCGCTGTCATTGAGGCGATGGAGTATCTCATAAACAAGCAGCGTCACATCAGAAAAACTCAGCTCACTTTCATCTACATAGAGCGCTTTTTTCGCCTTTTTGTAAATATCTACAAGTTCATTGAGCGCATGGAAAAAGTTCTGCTCTTTTGCTCTGTCATACCCTTTGACTGCGTTTTGAATGGTAAGCAGATGAACATCCATCTCAGGTGTAAAACACTTCTTAAATACCCAGTACTCCAGCGTCTCTTTATATACCCAGGTCTTAGATTTCAACTCAGTAAAATCTGCCACATCGACTGCGTTTAGCAGGGTTTTTGAAGCCCCTTTACAGTTTCGTATAATGCCCTGTAGAGCGCCAAGTGCTGCCATCGCCTCATCTTCAAACTCTTGAGTCGATTTTTTAGCAAATGAGAGGTGTGCAAACTCCTCTTTTTTGAGGTAAAACTCATCAAGCAGACGGAAGATATCAGAGACTCTTTTCTTTGACTCGAGTGAGAGGTTTATGAGTGTGCTGCGTTTGTTTGCAACGCTTACCTCTTTTAAAAACCTGCTCATAAGTTTTACTTCGTGCTGCTCACTGGCCGTTGTAAAGTCCGGCATCAAAGAGGCATAGAGGGAGAACTTGCGTAAAATTTGCGTAAAGAAGCTGTCAATGGTCATTATTTTTGTATTGGCATTTAAAAACTCTGCAAGAATTTTTTTACGACGTGCAAGGAGTTCTGCCTCGCTCATTTCACACTCTTTTGCTATCTCTGCAAGTTCACCACGCTCAGGCAGCTCTTCAAGTGTCTCGACTATTCGCTCACTCATCTCGCGCGCAGCTTTGTTAGTAAAGGTAAGCGCTAAAATCTTTGAAGCATCTGCTCCTTTAAAGAGCAAAGAGAGGTAACGCACAACAAGCATAAAGGTCTTTCCACTTCCTGCGCTCGCTTCGTAAGCCAAATTATTTACAAAAGCCACTACTCTCTCCCACAGATGATTTTGTATTCGCAGAACTGGCAGTGCTTTACATCGTCCGTCTTTTCAAAGTTGAGCTCTTCTACTGCAAGCAGATCTCTAATGTGTGATTTGAGTATCTCTATCTTCTCTTTCAAAAAGGCTTCCGGCACTATTTTCGACTCTTTTAAGTCATAAAAAGCACACCCCTCGACATTGCCAAGCCCACCCGCTAACAGATAGTAAAACTCCAGCTGAAAATCTACGGCATCCATAAAGTTGTTCTTGTTGTTGAGCATATATGAACCCGTTTTATAATCAAGCACCTCTATGATATTGTCACGTTTATCTACTCTGTCTATCTGCCCAACTATGGTCATTCCGCTAAAAGGCTCTTTAAAAAACTCTTCTGTTTTATGAACCTTCCACCCCTCTTTAAAGCGCACCATCTCTGTATGCACAAAAGCATCGAGGCGTTTTTTCTGCATCGCTACGAGGTATTTGTCAAGTTCACTGTTGCCGCAATATTCATCAAGTGCCGTATCAATGTCTCGCTTTAGCGCTCGTGCATCATCATAACTGCTCTTTTTTTCATAGACCGCGCTTAAGGCACGATGCACCACATTTCCTATCTCATACTCTTCGGGCATATCTTTTGGAATCTTGTGATTTTGAATATTTTGCACATACTTATAGTAGTACTTGCGTTTACAGCTCAGGTAAGTTTTCAGACGCGTTGCAGAGAGCTCTACATTTTTAAAGCTGTACTCCTGCACAATTTCTTGCTCTTGCATTGGTACTCTTTTTGAACGATTAAAAAGTATAGCTGCGAAGTCAAGTTCATCGTGCTCATTTTGCTCTTGTATGCCAAGCTGCTTTAAAAATCGTGAGCCTGAGCTCTCACTTGAACTTACATACGAAATTGCTACCTCTTTAGCGTGAGACATAAGCATTTCATAGTAGTGCTTTTGCAGATTTTCTCTGTCACTCATGGTCGGAAGCCCTGCCATCTCTCGTATTTTTGTATTTAAAAACATATCTTTATCGCTGCGTTTAGGAACATTTTTATCATCAAAATCTATAATGATAACCCCGTCAAAATGAACACTTCTTGTCTCAAGCACACCCATGACTGTCACTTTTCCACCGCGAACATCATCAAGTGTGCGACTAGAGAGTCGTTGCATAAAAATGTTCAGCAGCGATTTTACACCCATCTCACGCATAAAAGGAAGGAGCTTTTCAAACTTAAAGAGCTCCTCTTCGTAGATTTTTATCTCCTGCTTTGAGCCAAAGAGTTCTGAGAGTTCACCCATAAACGCAGTGAAATCTACCTCAGAAGCTTTTTTGTAGTAGATAGAGTGGAGTTTCAAATAAAGTGCATCCCCTACCCTGTCCAGTCGTGCTTCATTCTCTTTGGAGTCTTGGTCTATCGCTTTGAGCGTTGCGTTTAACTGTGTGTAGAGCTTTGTCGTATTGTATGGCTCACCCATAGCAAAGTTTAGGTTTGACTTGTCATCGAAAGCGCGTATCATCTGTGCCTGCTGTTCATTTGGCAGTATTACGGCAATATTTTCTGCGCGATGTCCCTTTGCTACAAACTCATAAATCTTTTGTTTGATAAAAGCTACCTGTAAAAGTGGTTCGCTAAAACTCTGACAAGTGATTTGTGAGTGTTTCTCTCTTTTGCTTTTACTTAAAACAGTTCGCTCATTGAGTGAGAGTTCATACTCATAACCACTCTCAAGCTCAAAGCCAAGTTCTTGTAATTTACTCTGCATCTTTGCATTAAACGCAGTTGTACTGAGTCTGAGTCTTATCTCGCTAAACGCAGCGGCTTGTTCTAAAAGTTCAAGCTCAAAATTTGTCAAATATCCATCAAGAGAGATCTCTATTTTTTTATGCGTTTTTGCGTAAGCTGCGTTAAATCTGTAACGTTTTGGTAAAAATATGCGGTCGAGGAGTTTTCGCTCATCACAAAGCTTCTCATAACGCCTGTACAGCTCCTGTAAGATGGTGATGTGCTCTTCATACTCCGCATAGACATCCGCTGCGTCTAGCATAGAGATGTCAAATAACTCTGCACTGAGCTCTTCAAAGAATTTAAATATATAGGAGCTGTTCTTTGTAAAAGTAAAGAAGTTTCTCTCTATTTGCAGGTTTGCAAACTCTTTAAAATCTGAAGCCTCTAAAAGCAGCAGTGTTCTACTGTCATCGTCAAGATATTTGTAGCCCTCTACTATACAGAGCTTGGCTATGAAATCACTCATCGTGATGTAGTGGGGTAAAAAAAGTGTTTCGGAGTCTGTAAAGAGTTGCTCGTGGCGAATTGCACGAGCAGAGGGGAGGACTATGGTTGTATCATCCATAATCTAGTAGGCAGATGCCTCTTTAATACTTCTATCGTGTTTGATTCTTGTATCTGTTTTTACATCATAAAAACGGTAGTCTTTGCCTACGTTTACTTTGAGTAATAAATTCCATGCACCAGTTTTAGGAAACTTTACATCTTTAAAAACGTATAGGCCATTTTCAAACGCAGGATTAGCTATCTTTTCATCATACTTATGTGTATCAGGACGACTAATAGCTAATATCATCGTAGCGTTTTCTACTGGTTTCCCATCAACTGTTGTAAGTGCATACTTTACGTCAACACCATTTTCATCTATTTTTTCTGTCACATATTTTAGCTTATATTTTTTATCAAACGCAATTCTTGCCTGAATGAAATCATTTGCTCTTGCATCAGCATCCTGATAGCTTGTCATATAAGCGTCACTCTCTTGGATGTCCGCCTTGCTTGTAACTATTACAGTCATTACACAAAAGCCAAATACAGCCGTAATTGCTGCAGCCACACCATATGGCCAGAGCTTACCACTTTCAAATATTGTCATTTTTATGCCTTCTTTTATAAATCTGTCTTCTAATATACATAATTATAGCATATAAAACAAAACCGTAGAAAAATATCTTCACATACAAGAGTGTGTTTTGATTTGATTGGCTATCATATCCATTATCGAGTTTTACGCCTTTAGCATGTGCTATTTGCTGTGCAAGATCTAGATACCCATTAAACATTGCCGCGGAATATTTACCGCGTATCATACCCTTCTTGGCTTTTCCACCCAGCAAAGGCAAAATAGTTCCTCCGGTATTAGACACAATCGATTTGAATTCATCCCAGCTTTTTGCATACACCATCGCAAGTAAGAAACCTTGCACTGATGATGTTACCGGGCTTAATATCTGCTTTTTATTAAAATACTTATATAAAGTTTCATCACTCACTTCAATATCAACAACTTTATCCATTTCAGAAAATGTCAACAAAACAGTAGGTTCTTTAAAGTTTTTTAAGACCTCTTTTTCATACTCATACATTGTCATATTTTTTGGCAATTCTCGAAGCATAAGAAGTCGTAAGCCTATACCTGTCTTTTTATACAGATCACTTCCAATCAGTTCTACCTCATTGGCAAACTTTGGATTATGTATAATCTCATCTTTATATAAATATTCTGCTAATAAATGTGTTTGGAAAAATAGTGTAAGGACGAGGGCAAAAAGCCCTCTTTTATAGATACTCAATGAAACTACCTAACCAACATAAAGATGATTTGGTGTAACTACGGCATAAAGTGTATACGCGGCCATAATAACAAGACCCCATGAAATAATTTTTTCCATCTTTACGCTCCTACTTCACGTTTACAGTAACTACGTGTTTATAGTTATCTGTAGAGATTCTTTTAATACTTTTTTCATCTTTTATTTGGTAAAAGTTTTCTGCATTTGCGTGAGCTACGCTCATCGCATTTACAGATAAAAATACTAAAATACCTAATAGTAACGCTGTTGCAATAAGCATACCAGTGATACCATCTAGAGCAAAAATACTTCTATTTTCATTCATATCTATTCTCCTTCACTTAAGCTCATAACATAAGCAGCAACAGCTTCTTTTTGTTTAGCATTAAGTCTATCCATAGCTGGCATTTTACCGATAGTACCAACTTTTCCGTAATTAAGTACATTCTCAATCAATGGCTTAGACCAAGTAGCGATATCTGGAGCAACGTATTCCATACCTTTACCATCAGGTCCATGACAAGATGAACATACACCGGCAAATACTTTTGCACCATCACTGTTTGTATCTTTCAATCCACCAGCAACAAATTTAGCAACAGCATCAATTTCAGCATCTGTGATTAAAGCACCTGTATTCGCATTGAAAAGTCCATTACGGTCAGGCATTGGCATTTCATTACCCAACAGCTTGTTGTTAGAACCATGATTTACAACATACTTAACACTTTTTTCTGAAATTCTTTTGTTTAAGTCTGCAGCATCTTCTTCACCGTTACCATCTGCATTAAGACCATGACAAGCAACACATTCAACAAGGTAAACTGATTCACCCATATTGACAAGTTCTTGTCCTTTGATGTTCGCATATTTTTTCTCAAACTGCGCATCTTTTTCTTTTACTTCTTCATTGTACTGACCGATTTGAGAAAATGCATTTACCGGATAACCGATAGTCCAGTACCACAGACCCCAAACAATTGTACCCAAGAACATAATTGCCCAGCCAAATGGAACCGGATTTTTATATTCACCTATGTTATCCCAAGATTCATCTGCCAACTCACCTGTAGCAGTATCGCTTTGCATTTGACGAACATACTTGATTACAACAAAAACTGTAATAATTACAAGTGCAACCGCACCTGCAACTGCAAGCATATTTACGATATCACCATTGAGACCACCTTTTTGATAGCCGACTGTTGCATACGTCGCAGCGAGCATAGCAACAGTAATGATAATTCCCCAAAGATAGAGCTTATTCATATATCTCTCCTATTTTTTCTTTTCATCAGATACAGGCTTTACCGGAGTATCGCCTATATCGTCATTGAGTGCCATATTACTGTAATTTTCATAATCAACTCCGGTGGCATCTTTCTTCTTTTTGTATAGATGGTAGATATAAGCATAAAGCCCTACTACCAGCAACAGTGTTAAGAAGAAATAACCATATGCCGAAAATTCATCAATACTCATTACAAACCTTTACTATTTAAGACTGTTTAAATACGCAATTAAAGCAACGATTTCTGGGATTTCTCCACGTGCTACTGCATCTTTAACATCTTGATTTTTCATTTTAGATGCAACTTCTTTTGCTTCAGCCAATGCATCAGCATGTGCTTCTGCAACAGATTTTGCCAATTTAACAGTTTGTGTCGTTCCATCTTTCATAGGAACTGGTTTGTTATATGGCACACCAAAGAATTGTTGATCTGTTAATTGCTCTGCAAACGCAGTGTCTATATCTGCTTTGTTTGTGAACATCCACGGATATGCAGGCATAATAGAACCTTGAACGATAGCAGCAGGATCCATCATGTGATTTTCATGCCACTCAGTCGTTCTGTAGTTACCTACACGGTGAAGGTCTGGACCAGTTCTTTTAGAACCCCAAAGGAATGGTCTGTCATATGCATACTCCCCACTTAAAGAGTAGTGACCATAACGGTCAGTTTCTGCTTTAAACGGACGAATAAGCTGTGAATGACAAGCATTACAACTGTTTTTAATATAAACTTGGCGACCTGCAAGTTCTAGCGTAGTATATGGTTTAGTACCAATTACTGGACGAGAAGCTTGTGCAAAGTTTGGAACGATTTCGATCAAACCAGCAAAAGCAATAACAACGAACACACCTACCGCGAAAAAGAACGGGTGTTTTTCTAACCAATGAAACATAATATAATCCTCCCTTTCTTAAGCGCCCATAGGCGAAGCATTTTGTAATTCTGACTCTTCAACTGGACGAGCAGACATAGTTTTATAGATGTTATACGCGAACATAAAGAAACCGATTAGGTATAACAATCCACCTGTACCACGAAGTGCATAGTATGGGTGAAGTACATCAACAGTATCCATAAATGAGTATGCTAAGTTACCAAACTCATCGTGCGCACGCCACATCATACCTTGAGTGATACCTGCGATCCACATAGAAGTAAAGTAAAGAACGATACCTAATGTTTGAATCCAGAATTGTGCAGCCATAAGGCTTTTTGAATATAACTCACGTTTAAATACACGTGGAGCCATATGATAAAGTGCAGCAATAATCATGAATCCAACCCAACCAAGAGTACCATCATGAACGTGACCAACAATCCAGTCAGTAAAGTGCGCAATCGCATTTACAGATTTGATAGCTTGGATAGGACCTTCTAGTGTAGAGAACATATAGAATGTAGAACCAAGAACCATAAACTTGATTAGTGGAGATGCTGCAACTTGTTGCCATTCACCCTTCATTGTAAGAAGCATATTGATCGCTGAACCCCATGATGGCAAAATAAGTACTACAGAGAAAATAGAACCCATAGTTTGCATCCAGTCAGGAACAGTTGAGTAAAGAAGGTGGTGACCACCAGCCCAAAGGTAAACGAACATTAGACCCCAGAATGAAAGTAAAGACAATTTATATGAATAAATCGCTTGACCAGATTCTTTTGGTAAGAAGTAGTAGATCATAGCAACGATAGGCACTGTAAATACGAATGCAACCGCATTGTGTCCATACCACCATTGTACAAGTGCATCATTTGTACCTGCATACATTGATACTGAGTGTAACCAGCTACCAATTCCTGTTTCACCTGCTGCTGATGTAGCAAGCATAGTAGGAACTTCCATATTGTTGAACAGGTAAAGCATAGCCACACCTAAGAATGTAGCAATATAGTACCATACAGAAATATAGAGTGATTTCTCACGGCGAATACCGATAAGACCAAATATACTCACACCCCATAGTACCCATACCACAACAATAGCGATATCTATAGGCCATTCAAATTCCGCATACTCTTTTGAAGTAGAATATCCCATAAACAGTGTCACAACAGCTGCTGCTACACCAAGAACATAAAGCCAGAAATGTAATTTTCCAATTAACATTAAAAACTTAGATTCAGCCATAGATACTTTTAGTACCCTTTGACCAACATAATACCAAGTAGCAAAAATACCACTTAATGTAAAACCAAATGCAACTGCATCAGTGTGCAATGGACGAAGACGACTAAAGTTTGTGTATTCTGCAATACCTTGTCCGAAGATTGTGTTCAATCCAGGGAATGCAAGTTCAAATGCAATAAAAACACCGATACTCATGCCAACAATTCCTAAAACAATTGTTGTAACCATGAACATCTTTGCAACCGTATAGTCGTACTCTAATGGACGATTCTCCATATATAGCCTCCTTAAGATTCAAAGCAATTAAGCCTCATAAGTGCACATGTACACTTATCAAGCTAATTAACGGGTATATATTAACAATTTGATTGTTTAAAGAATCTTAATAAGTGATTTAATTTACAAATTATTATCTTCTTGTTTACTTTTGTAATTTTATTTTTAATTAAGAAAGTGATAGTTTTATCATCATGGCAAGGAAAAACGGCATCTTTAAGATACCGCTTGTTTTATTACTTTATCTTTTAATAAGAGAGAGGAATTCCGAAAATATGTAACGACTCTCTTTTGGACCAGGAGAAGCTTCTGGATGGTGTTGTACTGAGAAAATAGGCTCATCGTTATATTTGAGTCCTTCAATAGTATTGTCAAAAAGATTTTTATGCGTTACTTCTGCTATTTCAGTAATATTATCAGGTACATTATAGTTGTGATTTTGCGCTGTAATCTCAACAAAACCTGTCTTTTCATTTTTCACAGGATGGTTTCCGCCATGGTGACCAAATTTTAGCTTAAAGGTGTCATATCCATGAGAAATAGAGAGGAGTTGATGCCCTAAACAGATGCCAAACATCGGCACTTTTGCAGCAATAAGTTTTTTGATCTGCTCCTGCTCACGTTTTAGAACAAGTGGATCCCCCGGGCCGTTTGATAAAAAGACACCGTCAATGAGTTTTTCATTGTATTTTTCTATCAAATCTTCAGCTATAAAGTCATTTGGTATGACCTCTACTTCTATGCCGGCACTGACAAGTTCATTTAATATATTGCGTTTAACACCAAAATCTATGGCAACAATCTTTGCCTGCGCTTTTGGCGGTTCATCATACTTGAACGCTCTGTAAGAAAAAGTACTTGAGTTATGCTTGTATGGTTCTTTTGTACTCACCTGTTCTATGTAGTTCACATCTTCAATGCGTGGAGAGCTTTCTAGGATTTTTTTGAGTTCTTCTTTGTCACTGACTTCCGTAGAAGCGACCATCATCATAGCCCCTTCACGTCTGAGCATCTTCGTGAGGTATCTTGTGTCAATGTTACAAATCCCCATCACATCATTGTCCTCTAAAAATTCATGGAGTGACTTCTGGGCTCTAAAGTTTGAGTAACGCGCTTGATACTTACGGACTATCATCCCTTTGGCATGAGCTTTTTGGCTCTCCATATCTTGGTCGTTCACACCGACATTTCCTATCTCGGGAGCGGTAAAAGTTACGAACTGACCTGCGTAAGATGGGTCACTCATTATCTCTTGATAGCCTGTCATAGAGGTATTAAAAACTATCTCACCTACTTCTGTCTTTTGTGCACCAAAGCTCTCAGCTTCTAGGTACGTTCCGTTTTCCAAATAGATCCAAACTTTTTTCAATTCAATGCTCATCTTCTACTCCATTCCTCTTTTCATTAACTCTTCACGGTAAAGCTTTTCATGTAAAATGTCAAACTCATCAGTTCCCGGGATAAATTTTCGTTTGTATGAACGTATTTTATTCATCACTGCATCTTCTATTTCTGAACTGTCTGCCATAAACGCAGTCATTGCATTATAGATGACATTTTTCACACGGTTCTCCGTCACATCAAAATGTATAAGATCCTCTTCGTAGAGTTCATCAAGTATTTTGTGTGAAAGGTCAGAGAAACGTTCTTCATAATCAAGTATAACACCAAATTCAGGTGCAAGTTTCTTCTTAATCATAAAAAAGAGCTGTCGCTCATCTGCAAGCATAAATTCTATTTCATCTTCATTGGCATCACAGATCTCATTGACTTTTTCCTCTAAGGCCATCTCTTGTTTGACACTCTCAAGCAGCACTTTTTCTGCTTCAGCCACTATGGGTTCTAGCCCTTTTGTCATAGAGACGATACCACTTTTATTGAGTTCTATTGCAATTTTATTTGCAATGTGAGGAATAGTTTTTTGAGTCATTTTCATAATTAGTGCCTAGAGTAAATTTATTGTGATATTCTACACTATTAAATGTAAAACTTTGATTATATTTAGCTCATATCTCATTTTCTGCTCTAAAATTTTGTAATTTATATAATAAAATGTTATACTTTTTACAGATTATTCGATGGAATTCTTTACTCTTAAAGGGGAAACATCATGAAAAGAAGAAAGTTTATACACCTGAGTGCACTTACGGCTCTGTCACTGCAAAGTTCTCTAACACTGACAGGCTGTGGCAATTCAAGCAGTAAAAAATCAACTCAGCTAAACGCAGCCACCATAGATGACAATGTACGTTCAATCACAGCACTGCAAAGTGAGAATGAACTGCTCCACACACAGATAAAACAAAAGAGTGTTTCTCTGCTTGAGTCCTCTGATGCCGCAGAACTCTTTCAAAAGTTTCAAAATAACGAACTAACACTCACTCCAAACGCAACAGATATCTACTTCCCGCAAAATAAGCTTTGGAGTAGTTATCAGGCATCACACTCTCTTGCCTATGAGCATCTCACATCACAACTGACAAAACTCAAGGCAAGTTTTAGAATTTATGACCATAAACAGACACAGCAAAAACAAAATGGCATGCGGGGTGCTGCACTAGCCGCTCCTGAGAAATCTCCAGCCATAGACAGTGCCGTAGCTACATTTTTACAGGCTGTGGAAGATTTTAAAAACCTTAAATTTGGTGCAGTAGCCATTGATGGGCTTACGCTTTCCATTAAGCTTGTGTATGTTGTTATAGAACAGGTAAAGGACTCAACAGCAGGACAGTATATGCTCGGTCTTGTCTTTGGAGCGATAGAGTCACTGCTAAAGAACATCCAGCAAAAATCACTTTCCAATTTGGACTTCTCTTCCAACCAAGATATAGCCCTGAGCATTGCAAAAATGGCACTTGCCATCATCAGTGTGCAAAGTCTCAGCACTATCTCTACCTATTCACCGCAACGTTCTGCACTCAATGCAGCTGCCACTGAAGATGCAACAGACACAGAGACTGCAACACTCATACAAAACCTCGTACTCCAAAGCCAGTTGATTAGCACACTTATGGCAATTATTAACAAAATCATTGCAGAGGTTGTACTGGCAACGACAACACTTGCAGGTAATGTCACAGACCCTAATTACCAACTCACAGACGCTGACAAAGCGCTCATCGCTTCACTCAAGCCGCTTTCATCTGTACTTGCCCTGCTTGGACTCATTGTCAAAG
>Ga0256831_1000693_pt1 | contig 17703 bp, 17 predicted proteins | sample 132544metaG_FD_189087 | JGI IMG/M metagenome (GOLD analysis project Ga0256831, IMG submission 189087) | Hydrothermal vent microbial communities from Lau Basin, Pacific Ocean - 132-544 | ecosystem: Environmental > Aquatic > Marine > Hydrothermal vents | place: Pacific Ocean: Lau Basin | collected...
CTTGATTTTTAAACTCATAGTCTATATTATTAAATAATAATATAGTTATGGTTCATCCTATGTCTAAGGTTTTTTATGCACTTATTATTGCTTATATTGCACTATTTTCAAATAGCGTGCATTCTGACGATCAAAAAAACAGTAAAAATAAAGCCAACAAAGTGACTGTTTCTAAAGTTTTAGAAAAGTACTATAAAGAGTTTGACCAAAATGTGATAATTCCTCAAGATGAGTTAATTATTGTGCCTAAGCATTATACAATTGATGAATCACTGGCGAATTATTATTCTGAATTTTTAAAATAAAGATTGATTAACCAATATTCAGCTTATCTAGGTTAAACACATAGGTAGATACTTAAGCACTTTTGAGTGCCGGATAACTCTGTATTTACTACGCAAGACGCCGTAAATCCATCCACGGAGGCTTTATTGCCACATCCATATGACAAAAACTTCCTCCGTAAACACAGAGTTATCCTTAGTACCTACTCATGAGGTTAAACACAAGACAAAAAAAAGGGTCGTATTTAATACGGCCCTTTAAAAATAGAAGTTAAGCAAAATAATAAATACTTAAGTTATTTATCTTAGCCACCTTTCTTTTTTCTTAATTTTTCTATTAATTTCAATTGTGCAATGGCTTCTACTAATTGTGCTTCTGCTTGGGCAAAATTAATCTCAGACTCTTGATCTTTCAGTATTTCTTCCGCCCTTTCCTTTGCTGCTTGTGCCGCCTGCTGGTCGAGTTCACCTGCTCTTAAAGCAGTATCTGAGAGAATCGTCACTACATGAGGTTGCACCTCGACTAGACCACCTGATACATAAACAGACTCTTGATTGCCGCCTTGTTCAGTGATAACGACTTCACCGGCTTTTAGGGTAGACAATAGCTGGGAATGTTGGGGTAAAATACCAAGCTCACCCAACTCGCCCGGAACGATAACCATTTCAGCTAAATTAGAGAAAATCTCTTTTTCAGCGCTTACAATATTCAGTTTCATGGTCATTGCCATGGCAACTCTCCTTTAAAATCCTAAGCCCCGTCTTTGGTATGTTCTTTAGATGGGGCTTATCTCAATTGCTCAGCGCTTATTAAGCAATGTTTGCTTTTTCAAGCACTTCTTCAATACCACCAACCATATAAAATGCTTGCTCAGGAATGGCATCATGTGTGCCATCAACAATTTCTTTAAAACCACGGATGGTATCTTTCAAAGAAACGTATTTGCCTGCTGTGCCAGTGAAAACTTCAGCCACAAAGAAGGGTTGTGATAAAAAGCGTTGAATCTTACGAGCACGATTTACAATTTGCTTATCTTCTTCGGATAGTTCATCCATACCTAAAATAGCAATAATATCTTTAAGCTCTTTATAACGTTGCAATGTTGTTTGCACACCCCGTGCGACTTCATAGTGCTCATTGCCCACAATTTGTGGGTCAAGCTGGCGAGAGGTTGAGTCTAGTGGATCAACCGCTGGATAAATACCCAATTCGGCAATTTGACGAGAAAGTACAACCGTGGCATCTAAGTGAGCAAAGGTGGTTGCAGGTGAAGGATCGGTTAAGTCATCTGCCGGTACATAAACGGCTTGTACAGAAGTGATTGAACCGACTTTAGTTGAGGTAATACGCTCTTGCAAGGCACCCATTTCTTCTGCCAATGTAGGCTGATAACCCACAGCAGATGGCATACGCCCTAATAGTGCAGATACTTCTGTTCCTGCTAGAGTATAACGATAGATGTTATCAATAAAGAGTAATACATCATTGCCCTCATCACGAAAACCTTCTGCAATGGTTAAGCCTGTTAGTGCAACACGTAGTCGATTACCTGGAGGCTCATTCATCTGACCATAAACTAAGGCAACTTTGTCTAGTACGTTTGACTCTGTCATTTCATGATAGAAATCATTACCTTCACGAGTACGTTCACCAACACCAGCAAAAACAGAATAACCACTATGCTCAGCAGCAATATTACGGATAAGCTCCATCATATTAACGGTCTTGCCTACACCAGCACCACCAAATAAACCAACCTTACCACCTTTAGCAAATGGACAAACCAGATCGATTACTTTGATACCCGTTTCTAAAAGCTCAGTTGCTGCAGCCAATTCTTCATAGGCGGGTGCTGCACGATGGATAGAGGCACGCTTTTTCTCACCAACAGGACCTTTTTCATCAATAGGATCACCCAGTACATCCATAATGCGACCAAGTGTTTCAGTGCCCACGGGTACTGAAATAGGAGCCCCTGTAGATTCAACGGCTAGCCCTCGTTTAACACCATCAGTGCTACCCATAGCAATGCAGCGAACAACACCATCACCCATTTGCTGCTGCACTTCTAAAGTTAGCTTTTCTTCGCTAACTATTAGCGCATCATAAATCTTAGGTAAGGCATCACGTGAAAATTCTACGTCAACTACCGCACCAATAATTTGGACAATTTTTCCTGAACTCATTTTTGGTTCCTTATTTCTCAATATAAAGAGCAAATGATTATCTGCATCTCTTACTTTATGTTCTTAAACAGCTGCAGCACCGGCAACAATTTCTGATAGCTCTTGGGTAATTGCTGCTTGTCTGGCCTTATTGTAAACCAGTTGCAAGTCATCAATCATGTCACCAGCATTGTCTGTTGCGCTTTTCATTGCAACCATTCTGGCTGCCATTTCGCAAGCAACATTTTCTACAACGCCCTGATAAACTAATGATTCAATATAACGCATGAGCAGTGCATCAATAACGGTTTGCGCCTCGGGCTCATACAAATAATCCCAATGATGTTTACGACCATCTGTTGCTTCGTCTTCAGACACTTCATAATATTTTGCCTGTTGATCATTTTCCCTTTGAGAAGGGCCAATGGGGAGCATCTGTGCCACAATAGGTTGCTGTGTCATGGTATTTACAAATTTATTGAACACCACAAAAAGGCGATCAATTTTGCCTTCATTATAGGCATCGAGCATGACTTTAACGCTGCCAATTAAATCTTCAATACTAGGATCATCACCCAAATGTTCTGCATGCGAGATTACGTTGCCACCAATGCGCTTAAAAAAAGCGCTGGCTTTTGAACCAATGACACAGACATCAATTTCTTTGTCTTGCTCATGCCATTTTTTCATACTTGCCACGGTTTCTTTAAATACATTGGTATTTAAGCCACCACATAAACCACGATCAGAAGAAACAACAATATAACCAACACGCTGTACATCTCGTTCTAATAAAAACGGGTGTTTATATTCAGTATGAGCATTTGCTAAATGATGTACGACTTCAATCATTTTTTCAGCATAAGGTCGGGATGCACTCATCCGATCTTGTGCGCGACGCATCTTACTGGCAGCCACCATTTCCATTGCACTGGTGATTTTCTGCGTATTCTTAATGCTACTGATCTGAGTGCGAATCTCTTTTCCGCTTGCCATCCTCAGAGCCTCCTATTTACCAGCTACTATTTGCTTTGAAGCTTTTAATGGCTTCATGCAGGTCACTGCCAATGCTGTCATTGTAATCACCCGACTCATTAATTTTATCAATTAAGTCCTTGAAATTGGCTTTCATATAATCTTGCATAGCATCTTCAAAATCGACTATTTTGGTAACATCAATATCATCGAGATAGCCTTTGGTCGCAGCAAATAACGTGATTGCCATTTGCGCCACACTATAAGGAGAATATTGTGTCTGCTTCATCAATTCTGTTACACGTTGACCACGCTCAATTTGGCCACGGGTCATATCATCCAGATCAGAAGCAAACTGAGCAAATGCTGCTAATTCACGATACTGAGCTAAGTCAAGACGAATACCACCGCCAAGCTTCTTGATAATTTTTGTTTGTGCGGCACCACCAACACGAGAAACCGATAAACCGGCGTTAATGGCTGGGCGAATACCAGAGTTAAATAAGTCTGTTTCTAAGAAAATCTGACCATCTGTAATTGAAATAACATTCGTTGGTACGAAAGCAGATACGTCACCTGCTTGTGTTTCAATAATCGGCAAAGCGGTTAATGAACCTGTTTTCCCTTTTACTTCGCCATTGGTTTGCTGTTCAACAAAATCAGCATTAACACGAGCAGAGCGCTCAAGTAAACGTGAATGAAGATAGAAGACATCACCTGGATAGGCTTCACGACCTGGTGGGCGACGCAACAATAGAGAAACTTGACGATATGCCCAAGCTTGCTTAGTTAGGTCATCATACACAATCAGAGCATCTTCACCACGATCACGATAATATTCGCCCATGGCACAACCAGAGTACGGAGCAATGTACTGCATGGCAGCCGCGTCGGATGCTGTAGCAGCAACAACAATGGTGTTTTCCATAGCACCAAATTCTTCTAGCTTACGTACAACTGCTGCCACACTGGATGCTTTTTGACCCACAGCAACATAAATACATTTAATACCAGAGTCTTTTTGATTAATAATAGCATCAATAGCAACGGCTGTTTTACCTGTTTGGCGATCACCAATAATCAACTCACGCTGACCACGGCCAATAGGCACCATAGAATCAACTGATTTTAAACCCGTTTGTACGGGCTGATCGACTGATTGACGGGCAATTACTCCCGGTGCGATTTTTTCAATCGGTGATGTTTGTGCAGCATCAATCGGCCCTTTGCCATCAATGGGGTTACCCAAGGAATCAACCACACGACCAAGTAAGGCATCACCTACAGGTACTTCTAAAATTCGCCCTGTACACTTAACCTTGTCTCCCTCAGAGATATGCTTATAGTCGCCTAAGACCACGGCACCTACTGAGTCACGCTCCAAGTTTAATGCCATACCAAAAATATTATCAGGAAATTCAATCATTTCCCCTGACATGACATCACTTAAACCGTGAATTAATGCAATACCATCTCTTAGACTGACAACAGTGCCTTCGGTATTTGCTTCGGTTTTAGCATCAAAATTTTCAATACGACTTTTTATTAAATCGCTGATTTCTGATGGATTTAACTGCATTTTCTAATCCTCTGTGTTCCGACTCGCTTAGCTAAGCAAAGAGTGGCTAATTTTTTCCAGTTGTGTTTTTACTGAACCGTCAATGACCATATCACCTGCACGAATGATCACGCCACCCAACAATGATTTGTCAGTTTGAGTGGTAATTGTTACTTCACGACCGAGTTTCTTTTTCAATGCGCTAGCAATGCTCTTTTTTTGAGTGGCATTGACTGCATAAGCAGAAATTACCTGAGCTTTAATACTGCCTTCTTCTTCAGCACGCATGGCTTCAAAGCTTTCGGCAATAACGGGGATTATTTCTAAACGGCCATTTTCGGCTGCCACATAAAGAAAATTTTTCCCTTGCTCATCCAGCCCATCTTGGCAGACATCGGCAATCACACCGATCACCTGCTCATCAGAAATATCTGGATTGTTAATTAACTCAATCATTGACTTATTCGCTGTTACTTCTTTAAGAAGCGCCAACGTGTCAGACCACAATTTAAGAGTGTTATTGCTCTGTGCTAAATTAAAGATTGCTTGCGCATAAGGTCTTGCTAATGTGCTTACTTCTGCCATTATGGAGTCCTTGTTTCGTAATTCATTTGTGCATAACCGATAGCAACGTGTATTGTTATACTCATAATTGTCCTACGACATCTTTTAATAAATCACCATGTGCTTTGGCATCAATCTCTTTCTTGACGATCTTACTGGCAGCAGCAATTGTGATATCGACCACTTGTGCACGTAATGATTCTTTAGCACGGTTGAGCTCTTGCTCAATTTCAGCATTAGCTGCTGTAATTAATCGTTCACCTTCAGTCTTGGCGTCAATTTTAGCTTCATCTATTATCTCAGCACCACGCTTTTGCGCTTGAGCAAGAATGCCTGCTGCTTGCTCTTTAGCTTCTTTAATATGTTCAGCGGCTCTTTGCTCTGCCAGCTCTTGCTCATGCACACCACGTTCAGCAGCGGCAAGACCATCGGCAATACGCTTTTTGCGATCATCCATCATCTGGGTCATTGGTCCCCAGAGATATTTACCTATGAACCAAACCAATATCGCAAAGGTTATCATTTGGCCTATAAGAGTTGCGGTAATGCTCATCGCCTAATTCCTATGTTCATCGTTTGTTAAACTTCTTTTAATAAAAGAAGGCATTAATTTTATTTAAGCGAATGACTGAAAGTGTCATTCGCAAGGAATAAAAATTAACCGCCGATAGAGGCTTGAACTGCTGCTGCAAATGGGTTTGCAAATACGAACCACATTGCCATACCCAGAACGATCATTGGAAATGCTTCCATCAAACCACCGGTAAATAACATTTGACCCATTAGCTGCGGACGCATTTCAGGTTGACGGGCGATACCTTCAAGGAATTTAGAACAAATAAGCCCCCATCCTAAAGCTGAACCCAAACCTGCTGCTGCCAGAATAATACCGACAGCGATTGCGGTTGAACCGTAAACTGTAGCCATTGCTGCTTCCATTAGTTTCTCCTAATATTTACTATTTTTAAAATTTAATGAGTATTGTGCTCAATTGTTTAGATTGAGCTGTTAGTGTTCGTCAATTTCCTGATGTGCCATACCTAAATAAACAATGGTTAATAGCATAAAGATAAAGGCTTGTAAGGAAATAACCAATATATGAAAGATTGCCCACACGGTTCCTAATGCAATCTGAGGAACCAAACCAAAGAGTGAGGCACCGCCCAAAAGTGCAATCAGCATGAAAATTAGCTCACCAGCAAACATATTACCAAATAAACGTAAACCAAGGCTGATGGGTTTGGCAACTTCTTCAATGGTTGTCATAACAATATTGACTGGTATGAGGTATTTGCCAAAGGGGTGAAAAAGGAACATTTTAAGATAGCCCATTGGCCCTTTGATTTTGATATTGTAATAAATAATGAGTGCAAATACTGACAATGCTAAGGCAAAGGTGGTGCTTAAATCGGTTGTTGGTACGACCTTCATGTAGTGAATACCGACCAACTGCCCAATGGATGGCAATAGATCAACGGGTAACATGTCCATGGCATTCATGAGGAATACCCACATGAAAATGGTCAGTGCTAGAGGGCCAATAAGAGGATTACTGCCTGGAAAAATATCTTTAATTTGTTGCTGTACAAATTCAACGATGGCTTCTAATACATTTTGACCACCAGAAGGTGTGTCGGCAGTCATACGTTTGCCCATAGTATAAGCAATATACATCAAAATACCAGCTAGTAACCAGCTATAAAATAGGGTGTCTAAGTTTAACACCCAAAAGCCACCATCACCGATGCTATTGTTGTGTAAATGATGCTGAATATACTCGACGGCTGTTGGTCCGTTCGCTTCATTAGCAACTGAGCTGCTCACGTTATCTCTCCAAAATTTTAATCAATTTTTTCATTATCATTCACTAAGAATGATGGCTGGTATCAACTTTATTAGCGACAAAACTCATTTGAGTTATGGCAAAGCAAACCAGTAATGCTAAAGGATCTAATTTCAAGTAGCCCATGCCAAAGGCCATCAGAACCAGTGTCAAAATAAATTTTTGTATGGCGCCAATATAAATTTCTATATAGCCTTGCTGTTTTTGCCTTGCAGCCACTTCGCCTGCCCGATTAATGCGCCAAGCCATTAGCAAGGTGCCACAAAGAGTAATTGCACCGCCATAAAATGCAGCTGTAAAAGCCTCTGCATTGTGTAAAATAAGATAAGCTAAAGCAACCAAAAATGTTAGCATGAGCTGTATTATGAGTAGCCTATGAACTACTCTGCGCATCACAATGGCAGCAAAACTCATGGCACTCATTATCCATTTTCTATTAACAAAAAGCGATTAATTACCAGCCTGCTTTAGGGCTTTTAAAATGCTGATTTAGGGCTCTTTTTAACACTATTATTTCGGGTGCTTTTACAAAGCGTAGAGTATAAAGATTATCTTGTGCTAGATCAATGAAATTAACGATATTCTAATATTTATCCATAAATAGGTAGTAAAATTCACTATATACTACTCTCTATGATAGGAAAGTCAGTTTGCTTTATATCCCTCATCTATTTATTCACTTTATTTTTTGGTCTCTTTTGGTGATCTTTATTTTAGCTCTTTTTATCAATAAGATACCTCATTAAACGATAGTCTAAAAAAGATAATTGTGCCAGTAAAAATCAGCCTTGATTAAAAAGGTAAATTGTGAGGATACACAGCCGTTAGCGAATATGGGCAATAATCCCCTCTAGTTCATCAACCGTATTGTAATGAATGACCATTTTTCCTCGTCCCTTATTACCATGTTGGAACAAAACTTTAGCACCTAATTTATCACTAAGACTTTTTTGCAGGTTGTTAATATTAGGATCAGCCTTTTTTTCTGGCTGTGGCTTGGGATTAAGGATTTTTTTCACTAGGCGTTCTGTTTCACGAACAGAGAGCCCTTGATCGACAATTTGCTGAGCCGTATGACTTTGCTCATCACCTTTTAAGGCCAGCAGTGTGCGAGCATGACCCATTTCAAGATCACCATTCTCTAATAGACTGCGAGTTGCTGTCTCTAAATCAAGTAAACGCAATAAATTGGATACGCTTGCCCGTGAACGCCCCACGGCTTCTGCTGCTATTTGGTGAGTCATATTGAATTCATCAATTAAGCGCCTAAGAGCACCGGCTTCTTCAATGGGATTGAGTTCTTCGCGTTGGATATTCTCGATCAGAGCCATGGCAATGGCAGTTTGATCAGGAACATCACGAATAACGGCTGGAATATTGGCTAGACCAGCCATTTGTGAGGCTCGCCAACGACGTTCCCCTGCAATAATTTCATACTTCTGATCACCACTCGCTGTGCTGTCTCCCACAGGGCGGATAATAATCGGTTGTACAACGCCCTGAGCCTTAATTGAATTGGCCAGCTCTTCAAGTGCTTCAGGGTGCATATCAATACGAGGCTGATAAACACCTGGTTGGATAAGTTCTACAGGGACATTATGCAATTCACCATCTGATTTTGGCTGCACAGTACTTTCTTTCTTAACACTCTTACTTAGCAGCGCATCTAAGCCTCGACCTAAACCACGTTTTTTACCAACCAAAATCCTATTCCTTTTTTACTAATGCTTATTTTTCTAACAGAGAGTTTTCTAACCAACAGTTAGGCGCTTTTTGCCTGTGGAGTACTTTTTTCATTGTCTTCATCACGGCGTAATATTTCACCTGCTAAGGCAAGATAAGCACGAGCACCTTTGGATGAACGGTCATAAGTGATCACTGGCATACCATGACTGGGTGCTTCAGCAAGACGTACATTTCTAGGAATGATGGTGCGATAGACTTTGTCATTAAAATGCTCTAATAATTGTCGTGATACTTCAATTGCCAGACGGTTACGGGGGTCAAACATGGTTCTTAAAATACCTTCAATCTCAAGCTTTGGGTTAAGAGTTTCTTGAATGCTATTAATGGTGTCATTTAGAGCAGACAAACCTTCTAAGGCATAGTATTCACATTGCATGGGGATCATAATACTGTCAGCAGCAACCATGGCATTAACGGTCAACATATTCAGTGAAGGAGGACAATCAATAATAATAAAGTCATAGTTATCAGCGACTTCTTTAAAGCGATAGCTTAATTGCCGTTCACGATCAAACTTACTCATCAGCTCAACTTCTGCCGCAGTTAGGTCACCATTGCCGGGAATTAAATCATAGCCAGCGTCTTCTACATGAATAGCAACTTCTGCCACAGAGCTTCTAGAGATCAGTAGATCATAACCGCAAAATTCCACAGCATTTTTATCAATACCGCTACCTGTGGTTGCATTGCCTTGTGGATCCATATCCACAAGCAGGACTTGGCGTCGTGTGGCTGCCAGTGAAGCGGCTAAATTAATGCTGGTGGTGGTTTTACCCACCCCCCCTTTTTGATTGGATATGGCGATAATTTTTGCCATAACGTTGCATCCCTCTCTCTTGAACGCAGAATAATTTTGCTTGGGCAATGGCTACTGCCTAAGCAAGTGTTAATGTTCTAGGTTCGGTATTATGAAAATATAATTTGTAGCAGATGCCTCTGAGCATTTAAGCCTGCTACGGATAATTCATTGATTGCTTCTATTCTAAAGCCTTCTGGCAGTTGTGCAATCTCTTCTTCTGGAATTTGCCCTTTCATAGCAAAAAACTTACCCTGTTTTTTGCATAAGTGCTGGCAAAATAGCAACATATCTTCTAAAGAAGCAAAGGCTCTGGATATAATTCGATCAAATTGTGCTTGCTGCTCGCAATTGTAGTCTTCTACCCGTGAATGCACAGCGGTGACATTTTTTAAACCTAATTGTGCAATAGCGGTTTGTATAAAGCGTATTTTTTTACTCCGAGCATCGAGCAATACAAAGTGGATATTAGGCAGACAAATTGCCAGAGGAATACCGGGAATACCGCCACCTGTGCCGACATCCAATACCTGTTTTATGCTTTGCTGATCGGTGCCATTGTTAAAAAACGGTAACATCACTAATGAATCTAATAAATGCCGAGTGATCATGTCTTTTGGATTGCTAATTGAGGTTAGATTGTAAACCTTATTCCATTTGCTGAGCAAGGTAATAAACTGCATGAGCTGTTGTTGCTCATGTGTTTGTAACTCTAGGTTTTGCTTGGCTAAACCAGATAGCAAATAAGGTGTTAAATCGTGTGGCATGATTAGTTAACCTCAGGCCTTGTGTTTGCCTTATGAGTTTTTAGAAATACCAAAAGTAAAGAGATTGCCGCTGGTGTGACACCCGCTATTCGACCAGCCTGACCAATGGTCTGTGGTTTTGCCTGTTGCAGTTTTTCTCGAACCTCGGATGATAAGGCTTTGATTGACAAATAGTCGAAATCATCTGGAATAGACTTATTTTCATAACGCTTATGTTTATCGATTTCTTCGAGTTGGCGTTTAATATAGCCAGAATATTTGGTCTGAATTTCGACTTGCTCAGCGGCAATGGGATCAGCAATCTTATTACCTGCAATACTCAAGCTTGTTAGTGAGTCATAACTTACTTCTGGCCTTCTCAATAAATCATATAGGCTGGAATCTTTGCTTAAGGGAACGCTTAATACTCGAATGGCTTCTTCTTTGCTTAGGGCATTAGGGCCAACACGAGTGCTTTTTAAACGTGCTAATTCAGTTTCTACCTGTGCTTTTTTATCACTAAAGATCCGCCAGCGTTGCTCATCTACTAGCCCTAGCTCATAGCCTTTTTCTGTTAAACGAAAATCAGCATTATCTTCTCTTAGTATCAGCCGATATTCTGCTCGTGAGGTGAACATACGATAGGGCTCGGATGTCCCTTGAGTGATCAGATCATCAATCATGACACCAATGTATGCTTCATCACGTCCCGGTGACCAAGCCTCTTTTTCCTGCACTCGCAAGGCGGCATTAGCACCGGCAATAAGACCCTGTGCGGCGGCCTCTTCGTAACCAGTTGTACCATTAATTTGTCCGGCAAAGAACAAACCATTAATAAATTTGGTTTCTAATGATGCGTTTAAATCTCTAGGATCAAAAAAGTCATATTCAATGGCATAACCGGGGCGTACAATATCAGCATTTTCAAAACCTTTCATGGAACGAATAAAGGCCAGTTGAATGTCAAAAGGTAAGCTGGTAGAAATGCCATTAGGATACACTTCATGAGTCTGTAAGCCTTCTGGCTCAACAAAAATTTGATGCGATGTTTTATCGGCAAAGCGATTAATTTTATCTTCAATAGAAGGACAGTAGCGAGGGCCCACTCCTTCAATGACCCCAGTAAACATCGGTGAGCGAGAAAAACCTGTACGAATAATTTCATGGGTTTTTTCATTAGTATGAGTGATATAACAACTGATCTGTGGTGGGTGATCGCTGGCCTTACCTAAAAAAGAAAACGTGGGAATCGGACTGTCGCCGGGTTGTTCTTCAAGTACCGAAAAATCAATACTGCGTCCGTCCAGCCGTGGGGGGGTTCCTGTTTTTAAGCGATCCACACGAAAGGGGAGTTCCCGCAAGCGTTGTGATAATTGGTTAGCAGGGGGATCACCAGCTCGACCACCCTGATAATGTTCTAAACCAATATGAATTAAACCACCTAAAAATGTGCCTGTAGTCAGCACCACGGTTTTGGCTCGAAATTTTAGCCCCATCTCTGTCTCAACACCAACAACCTGCTCATTTTCTATAATGAGATCGGTCACTGCCTGCTGAAAAAGCTTTAGATTTTCTTGGTTCTCTAACGCATAACGTATAGCAGCCTTGTATAGTAGCCTATCAGCCTGAGCACGAGTGGCTCGCACTGCGGGGCCTTTAGAGGCATTAAGACGGCGGAACTGGATGCCTCCCTGATCGGTTGCTTTGGCCATTAACCCACCCAGAGCATCAATTTCTTTTACTAAGTGTCCTTTACCAATGCCACCAATAGCTGGGTTGCAGGACATTTGCCCCAGAGTTTCTATATTATGTGAGATCAGTAAGGTGCTCACACCCATCCGGCTGGCTGCCATAGCCGCCTCTGTGCCGGCATGACCACCACCAATAACAATGACATCAAACTGATCACTATAAAACACGCTGTTTCCCCAAGCTAAAGACCGATAATTGCAAGCATTATAAATCATTCACTTTGCTTGTAGGAAAAAATATTATCTTATCCAGAGCTCCGGTACCCTGAATAACTTGCCGGCAGATTATAAACTGACAACATCCAGTCTGGAGAATTTTTGGCTATCTAATCGTCCCACGGTAATTTGCAATGACTCATGGTATCGTTTAGCTCGTTTAAGCCAATTGGTAATTTCTTTTACTAAGACTTCCTCACCAACGCCTTGTTTGGGAGCGTTGTCATTAATGGAGTGATCTAAGCGTCCCGAATTAATATAAGTCCATTGCTGTTGATTTTGAGAAATGATCCCTGTATGCCCCTTGCTTTCTAGTGAAAAAGATAAAATATCCCCCGCTTTTATCAAGGCCTGCATGTCTTTAAAAATGGCCTGACTTTGTTGTTCGATATTTTGTACCTTTGTAATCGAATGGGCATAAACTTTCTCTCCCATTGCTTGAGTAATCCCTTCCCCAGTAAAATAAGCATTGTTCACTTTTCCTTCTGTTTGAGCCATTTGCAGTAGTTGCCGACTTAAACTACCTTTGCCTCGGTAATGAACCCCCATATTTTCCAAACCATTAACGACTAAGGTATAGCAATCCATTTTTTTGTAGTCTGTGCCCATAAAAGGCTTTACGGCATCATCGAGTTTTCTTGCCAATAATGTATTATTATCAAAGATAGGCTGTGTCATTTGTTTATCAGGACTCTGCCATGAAATTTCTTTACTATGTGTATCAATAAAAACAGTGGCTCCTTTGGGTATTTGGGTAAAGGCTTTATGTTTATTTAAGGATGAATGGATAATATTCCAACGTTGTGAACGAAACTCATCTTGCTGTGCCAAGAGACTTAATACGGTTGACTGATGTGATGTGAGCTGACCCAGCACTTTTTTTTGTGGTGCGGCTGATATTGGTGTCGCAATTGCTCTAGAAACAGAGTCTTGTTGACTAGAGACTTGTTTATATTGCTGCTTGGGTGAATGAAGCCTATTTTTAGGCCAAGAGATCTCTTGAGTCTGCATATTAAAATAAATTTCCTGACCTGAGGGGATCTTATGAAAAGCCTTAGTCTGATTAACGGGATTATGGATAATGAACCAAGTTTTTGCCTTAAGCGCAGGGTTTGCGAGCAATAGTTGGGCAACATTTTTATTTGCTCCTGAGAGAGTACCCAGTGATAGTAAATTATCAGATGGTCTGCTAGTGGCTATTGTTTTTGTGGTTATCGTTGTTGTGTCTGATTTTTGACTTATGAGCTGCTGAAAAGTAAAGTCTTTGGCAAAATCACTTTGTATGGGTGGTTTTATACTATGAGAATTGTGGCTGTTTAGCATGGCCTTGTCAGTAATTTGCAGTGTCATAGAATACTCTCTTTTTATATTTTCTATTCTTTAAGAAAAGCATTTTATATGCCAGAATTTTGCTATGGCTGATCGGCTCCTATGAGTTTTTCAAATGCTTCCATGCTCAGGGGCTTATGATAATAATAACCTTGAATAAAGTGGCAACCTGCTGCTTGTAAAAAATCACGCTGATATTTGTGCTCAACACCTTCTGCAATGGTTTGCAGATTAAACTGGTGAGCCAGATCAATGATCACCTTGGTAATAGCGGTATTATTTTTATCATCTGGAATGCCATCAATAAAGCTTTTATCAATTTTCAGGTTATCAATGGGTAATTGTTTCAAATAACTTAAAGAGGAATACCCTGTACCAAAATCATCAATACTGAGTTTTACTCCCTTTGACTTTAACCGTGCTAGTTTTTCAATACTTTCCCAACTATCACTCATTAAGGCTGATTCGGTCAGTTCTAACTCTAAATTTTGAGGATTAAATTCCAGTTTAGAAAGAATGTCCTCTATTTGTGGCACAAAGTTTTTTTGCATAAAGTGAATGCCGGAGATATTCACTGCGACACAAAGATTTTTATGCAGGTTGTTATTCCACTGTTTCACCTGCGTGAGTGCTGTTATCAGGACAAATTCTTCTAGCTCTAAAATCTGATTGGACTCTTCTGCCAGAGCAATAAACTCATCTGGTGGTACAAAGCCAAATTGTGGACTATTCCAGCGAAGCAATACCTCCATGCTGGATATGGAGGCATCCTCACAACTTACCTTAGGTTGATACACAAGAGATAATTCATTATTTTGAATGGCGGTTTGTAAGGCATTTTTTAAAATGAATTTCTGGGCTTTTTTCTCATATAGATCAGTATTAAAAAAGCAAAAAGAATTTTTACCATTTTCTTTGGCATAATACATAGCTAAATCAGAATGTTTAATTAAGGTATTGGTGTTATCACCGTCTTCAGGATAAAGCACAATACCCAAGCTACAGCTAATAAAGGTTTGAGTATCAACAAGCAGATAGGGCTCTGATATTTTTTTAACAATATTATCAGCAATTTGCATAAACTTGCTTCGGTGCAATACTTTTTTAACAACAATAATAAACTCATCGCCACTGATACGAGCAACAAAGTCGTCCACACGCATTATGTTACGTAAACGCTGAGCAACCTGAGTTAATAAAATATCACCAAAGTCATGTCCTAAAGTGTCATTAACGGTTTTAAATTCATCTAAATCAATAAAAAATAAGGCAAAGGGATCTTGATTGAGTTTATTTCGTTTTAAGGTCCGTTCCAGATAATCATAAAAATGATGGCGGTTTGGTAGTTGGGTTAAGGTATCGTAAAAGGCTAGGTTCTCAAGTTCTACCGTTTTTTCTTTTACTTTTGTTTCTAAGGTTTCATTAAGCACCTGCAGTTCTTGTGCTTTATTGCGCATTTCATCTTCTGCATGTAAACGTGAGCTGGTTTCCTTGGTCAGTTTTTTTCTTAAAATTTTATTTTCAATTTCCATGGTAAAGGCAGATATTAAGCTTTTATTAATACGTACTACGGCGCTACTGGTAAATAGAAAAATAACAAGGTAGCCATATATATGAAAAGTATGCAGTTCATTATTGTTATTAATAAAAAAGACCATTAGAGGAGCAGCTAAACAGCTAAGATAGAGAAAAAATACCCGTTTAATAATCCCCAATGAGGCAATAGAAGCAATGGCTATCGTGCCCAGTAGCAGCAAAATATAGGTATAATAAAAACTATGATCACTCGGTACAATGAAAATGACCAGAGATAAAATGATACCATTGAGGCAGACTGCGCTAGCAAATAAAATGATCCATTTATAAGGATTATCTTTAGCGCTGGAAGACCAATAAAAACGGCCAATCAACATACGTAAAGCTAAAACCAATAAGTTCGCAATATACCAATACAGAGCCATTTCTCGAGTATTAGGTAAATCCCATAATAAATAAAGCACCATTGAAACGGCCAGAAACAGGCTGACAACCGTTAGGTTTAATGACTGATAGAGGTAATGCGCCTGTTTTTTTGCCAGCAATGTTGATGTTAAAGCCATAAAGGATTAAGTATTCCAGTAATTAATGAGAGAAGCTAACACTAAGTGATTACTTAAGTTAGGTCTTGTAATCATAGATAAAAAAGACCCGTATGTCACATAAAGGGTATATAATGATCATATTAAACAAATAGCCATATTTACTTATAAGTGCCCACAGCCAAAAAAATTGGCATGAATGGTTTTAAATAACATAAAAAGTACTTTAAAATCATTGGTGCCAATTTTTTGTTATTCAAGAGTTGATCTAAATGAACACACGACAGCTAATGCACCATATCGTAGCCAAAAAGCACTATAAGACAGTCTTCTTTCTGCTCTTGTCAGTACTGAGCCTCTCTGCTTTTGCTGCCGAGCAAGTAAGTGATGATTGGGATGATGACTGGGAAAATGGTTTTAATGATCAACCGGTTATTCCTGAAATTGTTTATCCTGAATGGTTTAAAAAAAGTTTTTTAGAGCTTCCAGAAGATATCAATGAAGCTAAAAGTACAGGGAAAAAAGGTATTATTGTTTATTTTGGGCAAAAACATTGTGCCTATTGTCAGGCATTAATTGATAAGGATTTTGGTCAAAAAGATATTGAGACTTATACACGAAAAAATTTCGATGTCATCCCCATCAATATTTGGGGCAGTAATGAGCTTACCACACCAGATGGTCAAGTCATGACAGAACGTGAGTATGCCCTTCGTGAAAATGCTAATTTTACCCCCACGCTTATCTTTTATAATACTCAAGCTCAGCAGACACTTATGTTGCGTGGCTTTTATCCTCCCTATAAATTTCGCGCCGCCATAGAATATGTTGGCCATGATTATTATAAGTATGAATCCTTTCGAGATTACATGTTACGTGCCAATCCACCACCTAAGTTTGAAGTGACGGATATGAACCATGAAGATTTCTTTATGTCACCGCCTTTTGCTTTAGATCGCAGCCATTTTCCTGCTAAAGATCCTTTACTGGTTTTTTTTGAACAACAAAATTGCCATGCCTGTGATGTCTTACACTCTAAACCATTAGAGTTTGCAAAGACTAAAAAACTATTATCTCAGTTTGACATTGTGCAATTAGATATGAATTCAGACACCCCAGTCATCACACCCAATGGCCAACGTATCACTGCAAAACAATGGGCGGATCAGCTTAATTTATTTTATGCACCAACACTTATTGCCTTTGATGAACGAGGCAATGAGATCATTCGTATTGATTCTGTGGCACACATATATCGTTTAAAAAGTGTCTTAGAGTTTATTGTTAGTAAAAACTATCTCTCTCGTCCTAATTTTATGAGTTGGCGCTTTGAAAGCCTATTCGGCGGTAAAAAACTGCCACCTGTTAATCCTCAAAATGTAAAGGTTGATCGCTTGGATAATTAGGTGCTTGCTTATCAATACTATTTTTTGCTGACTATCAAGCTAAATAAACTAAGGGGTGCTTTAGGTCTCACCACTCAATACCTTCCTGCGCTTTAATGCCTTGATTAAACGCATGTTTTAGTGGTTTTATTTCACTCACTGTATCAGCAAATTCGAGCAGTTCTTTAGGTGCACCACGGCCAGTAATAATTATATTTTGTTGCTTGGGGCGATTTTTTAAGGCACTGAGTAGCTTATTAATAGCC
>Ga0256831_1000694_pt1 | contig 17694 bp, 18 predicted proteins | sample 132544metaG_FD_189087 | JGI IMG/M metagenome (GOLD analysis project Ga0256831, IMG submission 189087) | Hydrothermal vent microbial communities from Lau Basin, Pacific Ocean - 132-544 | ecosystem: Environmental > Aquatic > Marine > Hydrothermal vents | place: Pacific Ocean: Lau Basin | collected...
TAATGAGGCCTATTAAAATGAGACAATATGAATCTTATCAATGTAAACATTGTGGTAATGTCGTAGAAGTTCAAACTGCTGGTGGTGGAACATTGACCTGTTGTGGCGAAGCAATGGCAATGGCGACAGAAAATTTAACCTTAGTTAATTTAATGAAAGCCTTTGCAGGCGAATCTCAGGCAAGAAATAAGTATGAGTATTTTGCTAAAGTTGCTCAAAAAGAAGGCTATCGGGATATTGCCGAGCATTTTCAACGAGCAGCCAATAATGAAAAAGTCCATGCTAAACTTGAACTGGCATTACACAATCGTATGCTGAGTCAAAGCAAAAATAACTTTGGTAATACCCAAGAGAACTTAATCTCTGCCATTGCTGGCGAAAGCTATGAAAATATTACCATGTACCCAGATTTTGCCGCCATTGCAGAAGCTGAAGGGCATCAAGAAGCAGCAACTCTTTTTAAGGGAATTGGTCAAATAGAGGTTGAGCATGAAACCATGTATAAAATGCTTTTAGAAAGACTAGAGGCAGAGGCTGAATTTGTTAGTGAAAATAATAATGAAGCTTGGATTTGTGAGGTCTGTGGTCATGTGCATTATGGTAAAAAAGCGTTAAATATATGCCCTGTGTGTAACCATCCTCAGGAATATCAATCACGATTAAATAGCAAAAAATAGGCTCTTATCTATTTTTGGACGGGCTCCTAGGATCTTATTTACACTAAGATCCTAATAATGTGCTTAGAGGCTAAGCTGGTTTACTATGCAATTGCTGAAGCTCAGCCACTAGGGAATCAAGGAGTTCTGTAGAGCCTTTTTCCAATTGTTTCATATCATCAGATTCCAATAACTGGTTTACTCCTTTGAGCAAGTCAGCAATACCATTTGCACCGTCTAAAAAATTATTTTTGGCAATAGGATTATCAAATAGTTGATCCAATTGTTTAATAAAAGTGCTCATTTCTTTGAGGCCATTTTGAGTGCTTGCTTGCTCAGACTGGGGCAAGGACTTAGGTTGATAGCTGCTATAAGTACTAATAGCTGTCTGACGAGATTCCTGATAACTTAAGTTTAGAGAAAAACGAGTCAACTCTTTGGAGTCAAAGTTCATTTCCATCGCTGTTTTAAACGCTTGTTGAGTATCACCGGAAAAAAACTGATTAGAGACCTGAGTAATATTTTTGAGTAAGTCATCTATTGCCTTTTGCTCGTTTTCATCCAAATCACCATCGACTTGATAGTTGACCCCAGTACTAGCAGAAAAACTCTGGGATTGACTATAACTGCTCCCTTCTTTGTTTTGACGATAGTGTTGCTCTAATTGGGCACTCTGTTCTTTGAATAAATCAATCAGTATTTTATCACCCTCTGCAGTCGTAATACTGACTTGTGTGCTTTCACTTCGGGCATAACTATTTTCTATAGACGCTTCTTGCACATTTTTATTCAGTGCTTGCTCAGTCTTACCTTCTAGTGCTTCATCTTTAGCATTAATTTTCTGATCTAGACGATCCAATCCTTGTTGGATAAGATCATAGGTTGAATCTGCATCCGATTTGACTTTGCCATTAAGCACATCCAGACTGTCAAGAATATCTCTTGCTTCAGCAAACCCCTTTTCAATGCCTTCTCTCGCCTGAGCAAGTAATTCATTCTGTTGCTCATTGTCACCACCGGCTAAAATGCGTCCGGAAACAAAACCTAAAATTCGTTCAGATACTTTTTCAGGGGTATAATCATCAGCATTTAAACCTTTAAGCTCAATACCTTCTTCTTTAAAACGTTCTTTGAGTTTATCAGCAATTTCACGGTTTAATATTGCTTGAGTTTTCTCTGGAGTTAGTACACCAATTGAGACATCATCACTGGCTTTGCTAGCAATGCTTTTTGGTAATATATTGGCTTTTGCCAGATTATTAGTTAAAAGTTGGTTTTTTGTGGTGATAGCAGATAAAGATGCTTGCATGCTTGGCTCCATTCTCAACCCTTAAGTCATTATATTTAATAAGGGATTAGCTTATTTAAGTGTACTGTAATATCAATACATCTTGTATTTGATTCATTATCTATAAAAAACAGTTTTACCCTCTTTTTATATGCTTTTTTGCACCACTTTGTTACATATTTAATAAAAAGAGTGTGACCGTCACACCTATTAGCGTCTAGGTATGATTTTTCTTTATTATTTTACACTTCCACCTTTCCATTCTACCTAAAATGAGATATATTCAGCGCTTATATATATCCCCCTTTTTTTGAATTAAGGATTGAGTTAAGGAAGGTCAAAGAAGCCATGCGTCATCGTGTAACCATACAACCCAGTGAACACCAATTTTACGTCGAATCAAATGAAACCGTACTTGATGCAGCCCTACGCCAAGGGATTAATCTGCAATACGGTTGTCGCAACGGTGTCTGTGGTGCATGTAAGGGGAAATTATTAAAAGGCGATATTTATTATGATGAAGATCCTTTTGCCCTAAGTGATGACGATAAGGACGACAATCAAGTATTGTTCTGCGCATCGTTCGTAGACTCTGAATTAGTTATTGAAGTAGACGAAGTAGAACTGGACAGTGCCATTGAAATTAAAAGCCTCCCTTGTCGTGTGCATGAAATGAATCATCTAGCTGATGATGTCATGCAGGTTTTTGTTAAGCTACCGGCATCTGAGCGTCTGCAATTTTTATCTGGACAGTATATCGACATCCTTCTTGAAGATGGTCGCCACCGCAGTTTTTCTATTGCTAATGCCCCCCATAATGATGAGTTTTTAGAGCTACACATTCGTTTGGTTGAGCAAGGACTCTTTACCCCCAAAGTATTTAACTCCATGCAAGCCAAAGATTTATTACGCATCGAAGGGCCTCATGGGAGCTTCTTTTTTCATGAAGACTCCAATAAGGATATTTTGCTCGTTGCTGGTGGTACAGGCTTTGCGCCAATAAAAAGCATTATTGAGCACTTAATTAATGAAAAAAATACACGTCCAATTTACCTTTACTGGGGTGCTCGTACACAGGCTGATCTCTATATGAAAGAATTGGCTGAGCAATGGGCTAGCAATCAGGAAAATATAAGCTTTATACCGGTATTATCTAATGCAGATTCAGATGCCGCTTGGTCTGGCAGAACGGGTTATGTTCACGATGCGATAGTAAAGGACTTTGATGATTTATCTGCCTTTGATATTTATGCCTGTGGTCCGCCTGCTATGATTAAAGCAGCAGAGAAAAGTTTTACCGAGAAGGGAATGACTAAGGAACAATTTTTCTATGACTCTTTTGATTTTTCTGCAGAATAACTTTCACGGACTAGCTACTCAAGTAAACCCTATTGAAAAATAAGCTATTACAGAAAGAGTCAATATTTCTGTAATAGCAGACATCAACAACTGAGCATCAAAGGCAATTCTTCATTAAGCTTAATGGCCTCTACCTTGGTATTAAGTAATAGACCTTCCCGATAGCAATTCATCGCTTCTACAGAATCATCTAGCTGATTTTCATACAATTTACCAAGCAGTTGGTAGGCCTCTGTACTAGGTGCTACCACAATACTTTCAGAAATATAATCACGTGCCTTACCCCATAGCTGATTATAAATACTCAAACGGCCAAGCGTTAATAAAAGTTCTGCACTGCGACCATTATCACTGAGCCATGACTCTGCTTTTTCTAATTGTTTAGCAACATCTGGCTCTTTTACCTGACCATAAAGCAGAATTAATGCCGCATCCCAATGGTGCTTAAGGCCTTCTCTAATCAGCTCCAGAACTTGATCATGATCACCCAAAGATAATAATAATTGACAGTAAAATTGAATCATCTCTGGCTCGGTACGTGTTGCTTTAGGTAAGCGTTGCCATATTAGATTGAGTTCGCCCTGATTTTTATTCTGCAAGGCTTGTAACATTAAGCGCTTACTCAAGGCCTGTTCATACTGGCTTAATTCCTGATAGCTAAAAATATTATTCTTACGTAGTTCGGGCAATAATTTTTCTAAATCTTGCCAGCTATTGAGTTGCTGGTAGACTCGAAATAACATTTTCAATACCTGTTGATGCTTGGGTGCCAAGGTACGTAAATGCATTAGAGTAGCCAAGGCTTGTTCAGCCTGACCATCTTTAATCTGTAATTCTGCCTGAGTCAAACCAATAGCAATATCCGCCTGAGGATCACTCTTATGAGCCTGTAATAAATAATCATCTCGGCGTTGTTGGGCACCACCTTCTTGAGCAGCTCGGGCAGCAGCCAGATAATTTAAAATTGGCATGCCACTGGTATGAGCACTTTTGCGTAAATGATTTTCTGCTTCACGCCAATTACCTTCAGCCAGTTCAATATAGCCTTGATTACAATTTTTAAGAGCCTTTAGGGTCTTACGATTTTGGTTCCAATGGCTGATCTGAGAAGGAAATTTAATGGTCTTAACAATTAAAAAAACCAGTAATAAAATGCTGGCAATAATAGTGCTCAATACACCTATTAACAAGACCATAGTACCTTCTATACTCCAGTCGCCATGACTGAGCAAGGCATAACCAGGATCCTCTTTGGCAATCAAGGCAATATAAACAGCAACAATAAGAAAAATCAGTGAATAAAAAAGCAGTTTTATCATCTCTTAGCCTCTTGCTGTTGTTCAAGCTCTTTTTGGTAGGCACGCAATAATTTAATGGATTTGGAAATATCAGGCATGGTACCTGTAATGTTCATTTTTTTCAGCGTATGTAATTCTTCAATGGTCTGTTTAATGGCAGAGCTTTCTGGATCAAAAAATTCTGTTAACCATTGAGCAGCTTCTGTCAAACTCTCAACAAACAGTGTTTTTTGTCCTAATAAAAGTGATCGCCGTGCCGTTTCAAGTTTTAACTGTAAATTTTGCTGTAAGAAAAACTGCTCTTTTGGTGTCATAAGTGCTTTAGGGGACTTATCTAATTTACGAAAGACCACTAAGGCTCTCAATTCATGCAAAAAATCTTTACCTGCTTGTTCTAAATCGGCACTATCATGAGAGGCCTTTTTATCGACTAAATCCGCTATTTTTTTCTTGGTATTGACTTGAGTATATAAAATAGGCAACGAGGGTAACATTTTGATAATACTACCTAAACGAGCAGCCATGCCAACAACATCGGGTTGTCGAAGTGCTTTTAATTGCTGAATCTCATCGCGGATCTGCGTTCTAGTTTCAATGCTTGCCGGATCACCTGTATCCAATAAACGAGAATCTGCTGCTTCTAAGGCAGCAATTGAGGTCGCCACATCTTTTTGTAGTTTTAAACTATGATTCGCCACTAATAGTAAATATTCAACTTCAGCCAATACCCAACCAATACGCTCACGTCCTTTTTGTTTAAATAATACATCCAATGACTGCAACATTTGTTGATTGCTTAAAGCCACTTTTTTAGATAAGGCTTCTGTGGTTTGTTGCTGACCAGATACCTGCTGCTGAAATTGTTGTTGCTCAGCGCTAATGCGTGCCATTTTATCGGCCATTGTTGTTAGCTGTGCACGGATACCACCATCCACTTTAACGGCTAATGCAGATAAATCAGTTCTGGTCTTCTCTATTTTCTGGGAAAATTCGGCACGATTTTTCTCTAAACTCTGAGCGAGTAAAAAAGTAATACCAGCAGATGCTAAGGAAAAGACAATGGCTAAAAAGATAAAAGCTGAAGCAACACCAGATGATGCAGTTTTTGCTTTATCAACGTTCAGTTCATCATTTTCAATATCTTGTTTATTTACTTTATCAGGGGTTTTATTCACTTTGTTTTCCCATTTATTTCATATTGATTGTGTATTTATTTTAGCCCATTTCAAAACACTGTCCAATAAGGCCTGATTACTTGCCTTATTGGCAATCAAAATAGTATTTTTAAAGCCTATTTTTTTTGCATTACGCGCCATTTTTTCAGTCACAACGACCAATGGTGTTTGCCTAACCTGTTGCCAATACTGCCCATCTAATAAAGAAACTAAATTCATTAGGCCTTCATTACTGGTTAGTGTAATAACATCGGGTGGCTGCTTAGTCCAAATATTGGCCAGTTGCTGTGCTTCATATTGTGGCTTAATACGTTGATACACCTCAGCATAAGAAACAATAGCTCCCCGCTGCTTCAAGCTATCAGAGAGTAATTCTCGACCACCACAACCGCGAAAGATGATAATATGCTTATGATTAACATAATTGGCTTGTAAATCATCTAAGGCCAGCAAGGCTTCTGTATTATACTGATCTCTAGGGTAGATATCTGCTGTACGTCCGAGTATTTGCTGTATTTTTAAGGCACTGGCTTGACCAATGGCCACAAGCTTGAGTGTCTTAGGAATAGCGCCCAATGAGCGCAATTTTTCTAGGCCATATTCAACCGCATTAGGGCTAATAAAAATAGCAAAGGAAATTTGAGATAACTGCCTCAGTTGAGTCTCTACTTGCTGTGAAACAGGTATGGGTTCAATGGCAATCAGTGGTAGGCATACAGCCCTAGCCCCTGTCTCTTCAAGCATATCACATAATGCTTGTATTTGGTGTACTGGCCGAGTGACTAGAACCCGAATCCCAGCTAAAATTTTACTTTGCATCTGCCATCCCAAATATTTCAGCTTAAACAAGCAGTTGTCTATTTATAAGCAATATTATTCAATATAGACTAAAATGTACCATAAACATCAACAATAATCCTACTTATGCCTAAAAACAAGTCGTTATACTGTATTTTAATTTTTCTTATAGTCACTATTCTGAGTCCACTTACTCTCGCAAGTGATACTGCTCAGAGACACCGCCCTAACGTCAAGCAAATCACAGATTTACGGATTGCGGCAAATGAAGCACGGTTAAAAAAAGTGCCTATTTTATTAATGTTTGGTACAACAAGTTGTCCTTATTGCCGCTTATTAAAAGAAGACTTTTTAATTCCCATGCTAATATCAGGAGATTATGAGCATAGGATATTGATTCGAGAAGTTCATGTAACACCACGAGCCAAGCTGATTGATTTTTCAGGAGAAGATATTTCTGTTAAAGAATTTAAAAAACGCTATAAAGTCAGGCTTTATCCAACCACTATTTTTATTGATGCCAATGGCAAACAATTGGTCGATAGCATTTTAGGAGTCACCACACCATCTTTATTTGGTGGCATATTGGATGATCAAATTGACAGGGCTTTAGCTAAATTGAAAAAAGAAACCAGTGACACATAACCTTTAGAGCTAATTGCGTGGATTGTACTATCTAATGGTAGCATGCAATTCAACAGAAGTCGGGCTGATTATTGTAAACCGACTAGGCCAGATATTACTTAAACAATCTCAGTTTGCAATAACAACCAGATGTTGTACCAGTTTTCAATGAATTAATTCATTACCCTAAATAAATCAGCCTCGACTGGGAACCGTTTGTACCCAGTTGTGAGCTTGCTTTAATCTATTTATGAGTTGAACCTAGAGAGTCGGTTTCAATTAAGCTTACGTTCATGACCGGCATCACTGAGTTTTTGCAAATAGTCCTGCCACATTTTTTCTTGGTTTTTTCCATAATTATAAAAAAGATCCCATGAAAAAATACCACTATCATGGCCATCGGTAAATTCAATTTTTATAGCATAGTTACCAACTGGTTCAAGGTTTTTTATATTGACATTTTCTTTACCTACTTGCAGTGTTTCTTCTCCTGGGGCATGACCTCTAACCTCTGCTGAAGGTGAGTGTACACGTAAGAATTCACTAGAAAAATGAAACCGAGAGCCATCATCAAAAGCAATTTCTAATTCACGGGACTTAGAATGCAAATTAATTTCAGTCGGTATGGGTGTTTTTTGAGACATAATAATTTTACCTTATTCTTCTTTCTATAATTTTTTGCTATTGCTTCTTCTTGCAGTTTTTCAACTACAAAATGTAGCGCGATAAATCTTCATTAACGGCAAGTTCACCCAGTTGCTTATCAACATAGTGACCATCAATAACTAAGGTCTCACCATTTTTATCAGATGCGTCATAAGAAATAGATTCCAATAAACGCTCCATAATGGTGTGTAAACGCCGTGCGCCGATATTTTCAGTCGACTCATTGACGGTAAAAGCAACCTCTGCAATACGTTCAATAGCACTTTGCTCAAAATTCAGGGTCAAGCCTTCCGTACCCATTAAGGCGATATATTGCTCGGTTAGAGAAGCATCTGGCTCAACTAGAATACGACTAAAGTCATTGATGTCTAAGGCGTTTAGCTCCACTCGAATGGGTAAACGGCCTTGTAATTCGGGGATAAGATCAGAGGGCTTAGAGACATGAAAGGCACCTGAACATATAAACAGCATATGATCGGTTTTTACCATGCCATACTTAGTGGATACTGTACTGCCTTCAACTAAAGGCAAGAGATCTCTTTGTACGCCTTCACGAGAGACTTCTGGACCACGACCTTCACTTCGAGTGGCAATTTTATCAATCTCATCAAGAAAAATAATACCATTTTGTTCGGCATTATCGACCGCTTGCTGTTTAATATCATCTTCATTAACCAGTTTAGCAGCTTCTTCTTCTGTTAATACCTTTAAGGCTTCTTTAACAGGTATTTTACGACGTTTTGTTTTACCACTGCCCCCAAGATTCTGGAACATACCTTGCAATTGGTTGGTCATTTCCTCCATACCCGGAGGTGCCATAATTTCTACCCCAACAGTGGGTGCTTTAACATCAATCTCAACCTCTTTCTCATCGAGCTTGCCTTCACGGAGCATTTTACGAAATTTTTGTCGTGTGGAATTTTCTTGTGTTGCAGCAGAGGCATCCTCTTCCCAACCATCTGTGCTACGAGCAGGAGGTAATAAAATATCTAAGATACGCTCTTCAGCGGCATCAATGGCGCGATTTTGTACTTTTTCTACGGCTTGTTCACGAGTAATCTTAATAGCCACATCTAACAAGTCACGAATAATTGATTCAACATCACGTCCTACATAACCTACTTCGGTAAATTTTGTTGCTTCAATTTTAATAAAAGGGGCATTGGCCAAACGAGCTAAACGACGAGCAATTTCTGTTTTACCCACGCCCGTAGGACCAATCATAAGAATATTTTTTGGGGTAATTTCACTGCATAGTGGTTCTGCAACCTGACTTCTGCGCCAGCGATTACGCAAGGCAATAGCCACGGCACGCTTGGCATCAGCCTGACCAATAATGTGCTTATCCAGTTCCTGAACAATTTCTCTTGGGGTCATTTGCGACATGTGTGTACCTGTTCTAATAATAAGTAATACGGGTTCATACGTAGGTACTTAAGGATAACTCTGTGTTTACGAAGGAAGTTTTTGCCACATGGATGTGGCAATAAAGCCTCCATGGATGGATTTACGGCGTCTTGCGTAGTAAATGCAGAGTTATCCAGCCTCAAAAGTACTTAAGTATCTACCTATGAATACGGGTTAAATCGGTTTAGAATCTATACTATTTAGTTGTCGAAGATTCTAAGTCCAACACTTCAATGGTCTGGTTATGGTTTGTATAAATACAGATATCACCCGCGATGGTGAGTCCTTTTTGGACAATTTCTTGGGCGCTCAAGTCCGTATTATCAAGCAAAGCACGCGCAGCGGATTGGGCATAAGGACCACCAGAACCAATAGCAATGAGACCTTCTTCTGGTTCGATGACATCACCATTACCAGTAATAATTAATGAGGCCGTTTCATCAGCCACAGCAAGTAAGGCTTCGAGCTTTCTCAATGACTGCTCGGTACGCCAGTCTTTGGCCAATTCAACGGCTGAGCGAACCAGTTGACCACGATGCTTTTCAAGCTTGGCTTCAAAGCGCTCAAATAATGTAAATGCATCTGCAGTACCGCCTGCAAAGCCGGCAATAACTTTACCGTGAAATAAGCGTCGCACCTTGCGAGCATTACCTTTCATAATGGTATTACCCAACGAGACTTGACCATCACCGCCAATAACGACTTGGTTGCCTTTGCGCACAGAAAGGATGGTGGTTCCTCTATATTGTTCCAATGTAATATTCCTGAATAGATTAGTCTATGAATTGATTGAAATAAGGCTACATTGGTCTAAAATCAAGTCTAGAGTGAATCATAATAGTATTTATCATTTTGATAGCACGCCCTAGTGACAGCACACCTTAATTTATAGCACACCTTAAGCTTTATTAGAATAATTCTACTTTGAATGAAATAGACAAATAAATAAGCTAAAAAGATAATATTTCCATTTACGTAAATGATATTATAGGCGGTCATTGATCGTTTATTCAGTTAAGTTTATATACTATACGACAACCCTCAAGAGATGCTTGCATGTCACTGTTCAGCAGAGCAGTAAAATTAATAGACGAGCACGCCAAGCAACAATGTTAATTTTAATTTATCCTAAAATTATCAAAGCCGGTATGGGTGTTGGTGGTCATCATGGTGAAGGGGTTTTACGTAAAAACGGCAAAAGTATTGCTTATTACAATACCGTTGCTGGCTCTTATGGTTTACAAATGGGCGCACAAAAATTTGGCTATGCCTTATTTTTGATGACTTTTTCTGAATTTTTTAGGTGTTATTTTATTACAACGAATAAAAAATCGGGTAAATGAACTTTGATCAGTATAGCCCGTTTTTCGGGCAATATCACTGATACTTACTTGGGTTTCACCTAATAATTGTTTGGCTCTATTATTTTTAACTTCTTCTTTTACTTGTCTAAAATTAATTTTTTCTTGCACTAAGCGACGTTTAAAGGTACTTATTGTCAGATTGAATTCTTTGGCAATTGCTTCAGCAGTTGCTTGTTCTCCACTGATACGTTCAACTAATAAGGACTGAATTTTATGTAAAAAAGTTGTGCTTTTTAGGTAGTTTTTTAAGGTTTTATCAGCCTGCTTCCGCAAGATTTTTAATAACTCAGGATCAACGTTACTTAGTGGTTTGTTCAGTATGGATTTGGGGTATATCAGGTAGTTATCAGGCTCATTAAAAACAATATGTTCACCAAAAATGCTGTATAACTTTTGCTTGTTTTGAGGTTCGCCATGACTTAAATGGGTGCTTAGAGGTTTGGCTATTTCCCCTAATGGTTCTTTTAAATAACAAGCAACAAAGCCTAAGGCCCATTCAGTAATATGTCTGGAATTAACACTGATGGCATGATCAAAACAATATCGTATTTTTATGGTATCTTTTTCATGTACTATTTTAAAGGAAACACCACCGGCATGGTAAATAGAATAATACCGTTCTAAGGTCATCAATAAGTCTCTTACGGTACTACTATTAAGCAATAAATAGCCAAACAACCCATACATAGTAATATCAACTCTTTCATTCATGGTGAGGCCAAAATCAGGGTTATTGCTTAGCTCAGCACATAGTAATAACAAACGATTGGTGCAGTCAGTAGAGATGGTATCCATATGATAGAGTAAATTATCAACATCCTCGGGTAATTGTTGACTCAATTGTTCTAAGTCCACACCGCCTCTTCGAAATGATTCTAAGACCCACGCTCCGGGTAATCCTTCTGTTTTCATATCATTACTGTCTAAATAGCTAAATAATTGAACTAAAATATCAACTTTTTTATACTTTGTCATGTTATATTGTCGGTTTTATGTACTAATAAACTCATTTTTTGAAAAAAGAGAAACATATAATGAATAAACAGATCCTATGGCTGTGTCTATTTCTAATTTTACCGGTAAGTGTGATGGCGAATGAGGACTTTATTGCTGAGCAAAGGAATGATTTTGACACTTTATCAGCTGACGATATTGTCAAGCTGCGTCAGGATATACTCAGTATGTCACAAGAAACACTCAAACAACTCTATAAAGAGCACCCACAAGCCAAAAAAGAAATAGAAAATGCCTAAGGTTATGGTGTTTTTAAGGGACAGGCCGTTAATTTGGTTATGTATGTTGCTGGTAAAGGCTTAGGGGTTGTTTATGATAATAAGACCAAAACCCCCATTTTTATGAATGCTGTTAGAGCCGGAACCGGTCCAGGGGTTGGTTATAAATCCATCCGTGGTGTGCTTATTTTTGCCAATGAAACGGTTTATAAACAATTTACCACCATTGGTTTACAGGTCAGTGCATCAGGAGGTGCCTTGCTAAAAGTCGCTGGCAAAGGGACACAAGCAAGTAAAGCAGTATCATTAATCCCCGGTGTTTCTTTGTATCAGTTGGTGGATACTGGTTTAGTGCTACAGGCCAATTGGGGCGCAACTGAATTTCTTAAAGATCCAAACTTAAACAAGAAATAAAAGTATGGTCTTTGACTCAACTCAAAAGGTAAAAAAGAACACCATCCGAGTGTTACTCAATGGTAAATCAGCGACCTCACGAACTAAGTGAGGTCGTTTATGTTTTGCGAAACCCAAGTTATTCTATTGATGTTAGACTCATATGGGAATATGACCTGATTTTTGCATTATTCTAAAAGATCATAGGGCTTATATTATGCAGTGTGAGTAGCCGAGTTTGTTTGTATCATACCGGGTTCACCATACCAATAGCCATTGCAATTATCTTCAATGGTATAAGTATTATTTGCCTGTTGTTCAATAGGCTGATCAAGCTTTTGACGATATGCATGAATAATATCCAGCATGTTTTTTGAGCGTGGACTTAGGCGAATAATATCCACACCTATTGCCTGCATTTGGGCTAATTCATTATAAAGATCATAGCGTAAACCGGATAATGTCTGAATACCATTAAGCGTAAACAAAGATTCATCTTCCTGACTTTTCACTTGCAAACCATCTGGATAATCAAGGCATTTTAAATCGCATTGATCCTTGGGAAGATTATGTGCTCGCGCTGTAAAACAACGTGCTGATAATGCTAGAGGCATATGACCATAACTGAAAATTTCAGTTTCAATATTATCCTTAATACCTAAGCGATTAAGATCAGCTAAAATACCCGATAGTGTCTGCTTTGATAATTCAACGGGCATCGTCCAACGTTGTAAACCCTGCTTTTGCATAATAGCTAATGCTTGGGCATTGTAGGTATTAATGGTTGGGCCAATGGTAAATGGAATACTATGTGTGGATAATAATTGAACCGCAGCCATATCATTGGCTTCCACCAAAAAATCACCATTATCGCAATAACGTCTTAATGTTTTTAATTCAGACTCTGCCTCAATTAATGATAAGGTCGATAGGACAATTTCTTTATCTGGAGCAGAATCTTTTATCTCATGCGCCAAACTCAACCATTGCTCAAAATTAAGTGATCGGCGTTTTGAGCAAACCGTTTCGCCCAAATAAATAATATCCACGGGTGCTTCTGTCATACTTTGATAAAATTGTTTAATCTCATCAAATGACCAAAAATATAAGAGTGGGCCAAGGGATAATTTCATAACGTTTCCGCAAGTGATATGGTTATTGCCATGGTCGGCTATAGGCACCGAGTGTTGTTTGAGAGCCTTCTGATACCTTATTTAACGCATTCATCCATTGCCCCTGAGGCATATAATGTTCAGGGTCTTTATAATAAGTATCAAGTGCCTGACGCCATACGTGAGTCACCTGCTGAGTATAAGCGGGGCTACGTTGACGTCCTTCAATTTTAATGGCCTTAATGCCAATTTTATCCAACTCAGGTAAAATTGCGATGGTATTTAAACTGGTCGGTTCTTCCAAAACATGAAAGGTATTTTTGCCGACACTAAAGCGTCCCTTACACAAGGTTGGGTAGCCAGCATTTTCATTATCATCATAACGATCAATCAACACATTATTTAGGCGTGATTCCAGACCATTAGATGTTTTCTCCCAGCGTACTGACTTTGCAGGCGAGCAGGCACCGCAGGTATTGGGTGATTCACCGGTAACATAAGAAGAGAGGTGACACCGCCCCTCAGCCATGATGCATAAACTACCAAAACCAAATACTTCCAACTCAACAGGTGATTGTGTTGCTAAGTGGGCGACTTGAGATACGGATAAAACACGGGGTAACACAGCACGTTTGATACCAAAATTTTGTTGATAGTAACGTAAGGATTCATAGCTAGTCGCAGAACCCTGCACTGATAAATGACGTGAGATTTGAGGGTGCTTATTCATAGCATAATCAAGAATACCAATGTCTGCCATAATTAACGCATCGGCTCCCAAATCAGCGGCCATATCAACGGCCTTTTGCCAGCGTGACCAACCTTCTGGCTGAGGATAAGTATTAATAGCAACAAATACTTTAGTACCTCGCTGGTGTGCATAGTCAATGGCTTTGGGCAGGTTTTTCTCATTAAAGTTTAAACCGGCAAAATGCCGAGCATTGGTATCATCTTTAAAACCAATATAAACTGCATCAGCACCATTATTAACCGCTTCTTTTAGGGCTGGGAAATTGCCCGCAGGACAAATGAGTTCTATCATAATGGGTCGTATTTATTTAAGTTAACGCACAAGATCATCAAGTTCGCCATGCTATCATTTCATAGTTTAAATAGAATTGATGATGATCAATGAATAACTTATCAAATTATTGCATTATTAGAAACTTACTCACTTTATTTGATGATATTATTAATGATTGCCTTTCCTAAGCCACCCTTACCCACCGTTGTTGCTAATAAAATAGCCTCTCAGTTAGCGAGAACACTAACAACTGCTGTACCAAGCATCATTAAACATCTGCCTGAACCACCCTTTATTTTACAAAAAACCATAGGGGAAAAAATCCTACAACAGCTGATGGCAGAACAAATTGAAATGGGTGACTTTGATTTTTTAGAAGCTAAATGGCTACAGATTAATGTTGAGGATATGGGACTGAGTTTTTTTCTAAGTTTTGCTGACCATAAATTAGTGATGGCTCACCAAGTTGCGCAGGCTGATGTGTGTTTTTCAGGCACTTCAAAAGAATTTATCTTACTTGCTGCTCGCACTGAAGATCCAGACACGCTTTTTTTCCAACGCCGTTTGGTGATTGAGGGTGATACTGAGTTAGGGCTTTATATTAAAAATTCCATTGATGGCATTGATTTTGATAACTGGCCACAATGGCTTAACTCACTGGTTAACAAAATTGCAGCCTTAGTTAAAAAGGCTGAAAAATTAGATAGGGGTGCTGACAAAAATGAACCCACATTAGACTTAGATACAGTAAGTCAGAGTTAAATCCGCACACTCTTTTTTAACTCCCTTTTTAATGATCCGTTTAAAGTAATAACAAAGCTCATGCGACTATCACGTTTTTTTATTGATGACACACTGGCTTCAGGGCAAGTTCTAAGCCTTCCTGCACATTTGGTAAATTACCTTGTTAATGTCTTACGCCTCAAACAAAATAGCCCAATTATTTTATTTAATGGCCAAACTAATAGCCAACCATTAGGTGAATTTAATGCCACTATTGTTGAGCTTAGTAAACGACATTGTCGTGTTCTGATTGGAGAGTTTGTTGCAGTAAACAATGAATCCCCGATTAACACACATTTATTTCAAGGGATTTCACGGGGCGAGCGAATGGACTACACCATTCAAAAAGCGGTTGAACTTGGGGTTAATCGTATTACACCTGTATCAACACAATATTCTAATTCACGAAAATTAAATAACAAACAATTACAAAAGAAAATACTCCATTGGCAAGGTGTGGCAAGCAGTGCCTGTGAACAATCAGGACGTGTTGCACAGGTTGAGGTTAGTCCTCCCATAACTGTTCACGATATGGCTAAACACATCGCCGATTTTAATTTGCTCTTGTCTCCAATAGGTGAAAACACATTATCCCAACTTAACCTTGCATCAAATAATAGTGTGAATATTTTTATTGGCCCAGAAGGAGGTTTAAGCACTGAAGAAATTCGCTTGGCACAAGAATATGGTTATTTAGATGTAACTCTTGGCAGTAGGATACTGCGAACGGAAACGGCAGGACTCGCAATACTAAGTATACTTCAATTTCTATGGGGTGATTTATGCTAAGTTGCTATTGGAGTCGGGGCTTTAGCCCCGAAAAATAATTCATGACCAAATAGTAACCTCTATGGCACAGTAATAACACGTACCATATTGGTACCACCGGCTTCTTGACCTGGGCCTGCGGTAACGACAATAATATCCTGTGATTTAATAAACCCACGGCGTTTGCCCTCTTCAAGTGCGTAGTCCAGTTTTTCTGTATTGGAGGCTCCTTTTTTGTACAAAATAGAATACACTCCCCAGTTCATTGATGAGCGTAACACCACTGATTTTCTTCCCGTAACGGCTAAAATCATAGATTCTGGACGATATTTTGAAATTTGTCGTGAGGTAAATCCAGATTCGGTTAAACTGATAATAGCCGATGCTTTTAAATGATTTGCCATGGTGATGGCGGCCTGACTGACGGCCTCTGTAACAACATTACTGCTATGTGGCTGGATTTTCTGCAAATAACCAAATTCTTTTAAGGATGCTTCTGCTCGAACTGCCAAAGAAGCCATCATTTGAACTGATTTAACAGGGTATTTACCCATAGCTGTCTCACCAGAAAGCATGATAGCGGAGCTACCGTCTAAAATAGCATTGGCCACATCACTGGCTTCAGCACGAGTCGGTTTGGGATTGTTTTCCATTGAGGCCAGCATTTCAGTCGCTGTAATGACAGGCTTACCACTGGTGACGGTGGCTTGAATAATGCGTTTTTGCATACCTGGGACATCAGCAAGAGGCAGTTCAACGCCTAAATCACCCCGTGCTACCATAGTACCATCGGCCACAGCGACAATGGCTGTTAAGTTATCAATGCCTGCTCGATTTTCAATTTTAGCAATAATGGGAATTTTGACACCTTTGTCTGCTAAAATAGCACGCATTTTTATAATATCATCTGCATTTTGTACAAAGGATGCAGCAATGTATTCAACATTATTCTCAGCAGCAAAACTCAACTCACGAAGAATTTCTTCTTGGTTTTCAGGGCTGACAGCACTCATTTCTAATTGGGTATCCGGTAGGTTAACACTCTTATTTTCTCGGAGTAAACCACCATGAATAACGCGACAATGCACTTCTCCACCATGTGTTTGATCAATGCTTTGTACTTCTAATTCAATCGCGCCGTCATTAAGTAAAATGGGTGTTCCTGGGCTGACTTCATTGTGCAAGTTAGCATAATTAACTGAGACACCTTGCTCATTACCTTCTCGGTCATAAGAGTATAGAATAAATTTATTATCGGCCTTAATTTCAGCCGTACTATCAGCAAGTTTGCCTGTGCGGATTTCAATGCCCTTGGTATCAGCCATAATGGCGATAGAACAGCCCATATCACTGGCGACCTGACGGATACGGTCAAGACGTTGTTGTTGCACATCATCAACGCCAAATGACATATTTAAACGGGCAACATTCATTCCCGCCTCTATCATTTGTTTTAAAATTTCTGGGCTGTCACTGGCAGGACCAATGGTGGCAACAATTTTTGTTTTACGCGGTATTGGGTTATTGCTCATGGTATCTGAATTCACTGATTTAGAGGTTAAATTATTATTGCTTTATTTAGCTTGAACCGAGCATTCTATATGAATATGGTGTAGATATCATCTTTAACCTAAATACATCAGTTGAACCTACTGCGAATGTCCATAGCACTGAACCTACAAGGCTTTGCAGAACATTTTGACTTCACCCGTAGCAACTGTGTTAAAAGTCAAGTAATTTTAAGCCA
>Ga0256831_1000695_pt1 | contig 17669 bp, 14 predicted proteins | sample 132544metaG_FD_189087 | JGI IMG/M metagenome (GOLD analysis project Ga0256831, IMG submission 189087) | Hydrothermal vent microbial communities from Lau Basin, Pacific Ocean - 132-544 | ecosystem: Environmental > Aquatic > Marine > Hydrothermal vents | place: Pacific Ocean: Lau Basin | collected...
GTATTGGTTTTCGTACCTTTGCTACCGGGCTGTTACTGGGTGTCGGTAGTCTGTTTACCCTGTTATTTAACGGGCTGCACATTGGCTCAGTAGCCGGGCACCTGACGCAACTGGGATACTCGTCAACTTTCTGGCCGTTTGTGGTGGGACATAGTGCTCTGGAACTGACCGCTATTGCATTAAGCGGGGCTGCGGGTCTGAAGCTGGGGTTTTCTATCCTGATGCCGGGTAGAAAAAGCCGTTATCAGTCATTACTGGATGCGGCTCGAATCAGTGTGCGTATTATGGGCGGCGTTGCGCTGATGTTTGTAATGGCCGCCTTTATTGAAGCTTACTGGTCGTCCACACAGTTTATTGACCCCGCTATTAAATATTCTGTCGGTGCTCTGCTCTGGTCACTGGTGCTGTTTTATTTTACTTTTGTCGGTAGAAAAACAGGCAACAAATCTACAGCTGGTCAAAATGAATCTTGAAGCACTGATTCTGGAAGTTCGACCGAGAACACCGTGGGAGGCAATGGATCTTTCAGTACGATTATGTGTCCGGCAATGGCGTATTTTACTGGGCAGCTGGATGATAACTATACTCCCCATTTTTTTAATTATCAGCATTGTTTTGCTGGAAGAGCATCCCTACTGGGCATTTTTTCTGGTCTGGTTTCTAAAACCTTTATATGACCGTGTTCCCCTGTTTGTACTCTCAAGAGTCATTTTTTCAGAGCAGACCCGCTGGCAGGACTTGCTGCAGGCCATTCCTGGTTTTTTTAAAACCGGAATTCTTTCCTCCTTAACCCTGTATCGTCTGGATATGGGGCGTGCATTTGCCCTGCCTACTATTCAGCTTGAGGGTTTACGAGCTAAACAGCGAACGCAAAGAATGAGAACATTGCGCAAAGGCGCCAAGAATCGTGAAATATTATTATTTATTCTCTGTATTCATCTTGAATCCCTGTTGTCCTGGGGAATCATGGGTTTAATACTGGTATTATTGCCCACTGATCTGGCTCTTAAAGGTGCCGAAGTTGTGTTTGTAAATACCGAACCTCCGTGGTGGGTGAATGCTCTTTCCATGCTGATGTACTTTCTGGCTATGATGGTGGTAGAAACCTTATATGTGGCCGGTGGTTTTATGCTGTATTTAAATCGACGAACAATTCTTGAGGGCTGGGATATTGAATTGACCTTTCGTAAATTACAGCAAAAATATAGCGTAGCTAAGAGCAGTTCAGCCAGTAAGGGCAGTGCAATAGCGGCAGCAATTATTGCCTGTATTTTGTTACCCTGTGTTTTTTCAGAACCAGCGCAGGCTGTGGAAGATCAGTTTGATGATCTGCGTTATGAAATAATACTACCTCCCTTGGCACCGCTAAGAGCAGATCCGGAACAGGCTTCAGGCATTATAAAACAGGTTATGCAGGAGCCGGTATTCAAGCGTACTAAAATGGTAAGTTATTTAAAATATACCGGTAATCGGAAAGATCAGAAAAAAGCGGAAGATTATTCTGCTTTACAGCGTATTTTGAGAAATTTTTTTGAGCTGATAGGGTCTATTGTTGCCTTCGTTTTTGAGGCGGGTCTATGGATTCTGGGTCTGCTGCTCATTGTTGTAATTATCAAAAACTGGCATCGTTTACAGGTTGGCTGGTTTGGGAAATCTTCTTCAGAGACAGATGCGAATTTGCCTGAAACATTATTTGGCCTGGATATTACCGAGCAATCACTACCGGATGATGTCAGAGCTCAGGCGTTTCAACTAATACAGAGTCATAATTATCGAGGGGCTCTGGCTTTATTGTATCGCGCCAGTCTTTCCTATCTGGTTAAAAACTATGCACTGAATCTAACAGCCGGAGCCACAGAAGGGGATTGCCTTAAAGCGGTTAAACAACATTTATCATCCTCACAGGAAATAAATTATTTTATCGAGCTGACTCAGGCCTGGCAGCTTACCGCCTATGCTCACAGGGAGTTGGCTGAACTGCAAATGCATAAGCTGGTGGTGGAAGGAGCTATCTTTTACGATAGAAGTAAGCATGCACTGGAAAAAGCGGATGGGTAAAAAGATTCTATATTTTTTTTTAGTATTATTAACAGGGTTGTTTGCATACTGGTTTGGGCAAAATTTCAGCTGGGTAGAAGAACAGAAAGATATTGGTTTTCAGGGTATTGCACAGCGTAAACCTTTGCTGGCAGCAGAATTTTTATTACGAAAAATGGGTATTCAGAATAAACCTGTCAATGGTCTGGTTGCTTTCCGCAATATGCCTGATCCTGATACCAGTCAGAGTATTTTAATTGCCACCAGACGGGGGACTCTGAATACCGAGTTGACAGAAAATCTGCTGCATTGGGTTAAGGCTGGAGGCCATTTAATAGTAGAAGCTCAATATTGTGCAAAAACCGGAGCTGATAAAAAACAGGATTTTGTATTTCAGTTATTCGGTTTATGTGTCACAAATAGTGATGCTGATGAAGAAAGTGCGGATATAGCGGTTAATACAGTTATAAAAAAAGGTACAACAATAAAAGTGAACTTTCCTTATAGTGATGTGCTGGAACAATCACATAAAAAAGGAAAATACACTCCGTTATGGACGGTAACTGATAACCTGGGAACTTATCTGGAGCAGTATTCTTTTGGGCAGGGCGAAATAACCGTATTGACTTCAACGGATATTTTCAGCAATGAAAAAATTGCGCTTTATGACCATGCACGACTATTAATAGAACTGTTGTCACAATCTGATCATAACGGTGAGGTCTGGCTGGTATCGGTTGATGATATGCCTGCTCTTTGGAGCTGGTTATGGCATCACGCATGGTATGTTATGTTTAGCTTGAGTCTAATGTTGTTATTCTGGTTATGGCGTTATCCACTGCGTTTTGGGCCCAAACTGGATGATGAAGCAATGCAGCGACGCAGACTAATGGAACATATTCAGGCCAGCGGTTATTATCGCTGGCACCATAAACAGTCTGCTCAGTTATTAGCTGCCGTACAGGAAATTACCTGGGAAAAAATTCAGCTACTGCATCCTGTGATACGGCGTGAAAAACCGGAACTGGCTTATCGTTTGCTGGAAGAGATAACACAAATAAAGCAGACTGCCATTCGCAGGGCATTAAGTACAACTAATGATATGAATGAGTCGGAATTTGAAAACAGGGTAAAACTATTAGTTAATATTGGCAATAATCTATGAATAGAAATAATCATCGTAATTATTCAGCGAATTTAACGTTTACACTCTTCGTAATAGAAATATCCTGTTTCTATTACGAAATTTCGATTAGCTGAACAGCCCCTAATAATCAATGGAATAAAATATGGAAAATGCTCAAGATATGACACAGATAACTCAGACAATACAGTCTGAAATCAGTAATGCGGTTATTGGTCAGACACAGATTGTTGAACAGATTATTATCGCACTGATTGCCAGTGGCCATGTGCTGCTTGAAGGCGTACCGGGACTGGGTAAGACCTTGATGGTGCAGGCTCTGGCTAAAACCTTCAACGGGGATTTTTCACGTATTCAGTTTACTCCGGATTTAATGCCTTCCGATGTGACGGGACATATCCTTTATGATATGAAATCCGAAAGTTTTAAAGTCAGAAAAGGACCGGTTTTTACCAATCTGCTGCTGGCGGATGAAATTAATCGTGCACCGGCAAAAACTCAGGCTGCACTGCTGGAAGTCATGCAGGAGCAGCAGGTGACTCTGGAAGGTCGCTCAATGGCAGTAGGTCATCCCTTTATGGTGCTGGCAACCCAGAATCCTATTGAGCAGGAGGGGACATATCCTTTACCTGAAGCGCAGCTGGATCGTTTTTTATTTAAAATTCTTATCGACTACCCGCAGGATAAGGAAGAACTGGCACTGGTACAACATACCACGGATCATAAGACCGGTGATAAACTGGATGTATCCAGAGTAGCCAGTTGTGTGCAGCCGGAAACCATCCTGAAGCTGCAAAAACAGGCTGCTGTTCTGCAGGTTGATGAGCAGGTGGTTCAATATGCAGTTAATGTGGCTCGTTCAACTCGCAGCTGGAATGGAATTGCCATTGGTTCCGGCCCTCGTGGAGGGATTGCCTTAATTCGAGCCGCCCGAGCTCGTGCAGTAATGCATGGGCGGGATTACATTACCCCGGATGATATTAAAGAAGTGACCTTGCCTGCCATGCGTCATCGGATTGTACTGTCTCCGGAGATGGAGCTTGAAGGCATGCATAGCGATAGAATTCTGGAAAATATTCTGGATAAAGTACCGGCACCGAGACATTAAGTTGTTTCAGTAATCAACATTATGTTAAAAAATATCTCAATCTTCTTCTCTGCACTGTTGATCCATCTAAGGCCGGGAAAAAATCTTTTTTTGCTGCTGTTTATTCTGGCTCTGGGTGGAATCATTGTTGCCTGGTATCCTTCGATGCAGACAATATGGTGGGGAATCTTTGCGCTGTCATCAGCCGTTGTTTTATGGGATGCTGTACGAATTTATTCTATAGAGATCTTTCAGGCAGAACGTGAAGTACCGGGTAAAATGTCTCTGGGGCTATGGCATGATATTACTCTGACACTGCACTACAAATCCGGATCTTATGGAGCGCAACATATTCAGCTGACACTATTTGATCATTATCCGGTGCATTGTGATGTACGTCATTTACCCATAAAAATGACATTGCAAAGCGGACAATGGGTTAAAACGCTCTATCAGGTCAAGCCGCTGCAGCGGGGTAATGAAGTATTTAACAGGGTTCAATGTCTGCTTCGTTCTCCCTGGCGTTTGTGGCTCAGAAATACCTTTGTTGGAAAGCCTTTTTCCACCATGGTTTATCCCAATTTTGCGGCTATCAGTCAATACGCATTATTAGCCACAGAAAATCGTCTAAGTTTGCTGGGTATTAAAAAAGTGCGCCGTCGTGGTGAGGGTATGGATTTTAATCAATTACGAGAGTACCGGGAAGGCGATCCGCTGAAACAGATTGACTGGAAAGCAACCGCCCGTTTACGAAAATTAATTTCCAGAGAATATCAGGATGAAAAAGATCAGGAAATTATTTTTTTACTGGACTGTGGACGCAGGATGCGTTCTCAGGATGATGAACTGTCACATTTTGATCATAGTCTGAATGCGATGCTGTTGTTATCTTATGTGGCTCTGCATCAGGGAGATGCAGTCGGTTTCAGGACTTTTGGTCAAAGCTCACAGGATGATATTCAGTTAGAACGCTGGTTTGCCGCCAAAAAAGGAATGGCAACATTGCCGTTATTATTAAATCAGGTCTATGATTTACAGGCGGGTATGGCGAGTCCGGATTATACTCGGGCTGCCAGTCAGTTGTTGTTAAAACAGCGAAAACGAGCCATGATAGTGGTACTGACCAATCTTCGTGATGAAGACAGTGATGACCTGCTTAATGCTCTGCAATTGCTTAAACGTAAACACCTGGTGGTGCTGGCCAGTTTAAAAGAGCAGGTTTTAGATAAGGTTATGCATGCTCCAGTCAATAATTTTTCGGATTCACTATTGTTCGCTGCCACCAGTGATTATCAGTTACAACGAAAACGAATGTTTGAACGGCTTTATGTCCATGGTGTGAACACTCTGGATGTGACGCCGGATAAACTGGCCATACAACTGGTTAATCGTTACCTGGATATTAAGAGCAGTGGTTTACTGTAAATTCTGAATTGAGTAGTATAAAGGAGCAAGCTTGAAAGTTTCCCTTATTGCCGCAATGGCCGAAAACAGAGTCATTGGAATAAACAATGAACTGCCCTGGAAATTACCTGCGGATCTGGGCTGGTTTAAAAAAAATACTTTAAATAAACCCATTGTTATGGGGCGTAAGACCTGGGAGTCGCTGCCTTTTCGACCATTGCCCGGGCGTCTGAATATTATTGTGACCCGGGATAAACACTATCAGCCGGTTAATAATCAAGGTCTGATAATTGAACACAATGTTGCAAAGAATATTGCAAAGGTTGCTTCTGTGGAACAGGCTATCGTCGCGGCAGAAACTGTGCATGCCTCTGAAGTAATGTTTGTTGGTGGTGCCATGTTGTACCAACAGGTGCTGGATAAGGCCGATCATTTGTACCTGACCAGAGTTCATGAAAATTTTAAAGGGGATGCCTGGTTTCCTGAAATTGATTTTTCACAATGGCGGGAGGTATTTTGTGAGCATCATCAGGCCGATCAAAATAACCCTCATCAATATTCATTTTATATCTATCAAAGAGAGACGGGCTAATTAGTGTCCATTTTCAACGACTTATAGTCGTTGAAAATGAGCGGTACGTCCCTGTACCGCAAGTGTGCATCAATAAACGGATGCACACTAATTAGGGGTTGTTGATCTTTCAGAGCGGCCTGGTCAGGAATTATTAAAAATACTATCGCTGGTGGATTTAATGGCTTCTTCAATAATTGAATGGTTCTGAATCACTGAACTGATATTGCGGCGGAATGTGTCACTTAAAACTGTCAGGCTAAATTCGACAATATGATTATTTTGTGTCAGGCAGTTAAACTGGCTTTTGTCTTCACTGATCCAGGTGATTCTGGCACGGGAGAAGCGAGATTCAAAATGAAATTCAATCCAGTTATCGACTTCCAGTTGCTTGACCATTTCGGTGTACCGGTCAGTGACTGGTTTTATATTATAACCCTGAGTAGCCAGACGGATTAACTCATAGTCAGTTTGAGACTTTTTACGATGATGCACATCGGGTTTATCAGAGTCTGTTAAATCGGCGGGTGTTATAAGCTGAATTTCATTCTCTTGTTCATTAATACTGACAGCTTCGTGCTGTTCTGCTTCAATGACTATTTCTTCAATGATTTCACTGCTGAGTTCTTCTGGTATTAATGTTTCTGCCTGTGCAAGGTTTTCAACCTGGTGTTTGTTTTTAACTGCTGCGTTGTCATCGGGCCCAGACAGAACGCTATTATGCAGGACATCCAGATATTTGAGTAATTTAAGCTTCTGTTCAAAGGGCAGATTGATCTGAATCAGTCCGTCTTCAAATTCCTGACGTACCACCGGTATTAAACGTGTCAACCGCTTCTGTTCTACATCGGTTTTAGGTGTGATACTATAGATAAGTGAGCCGACAAAAGCCTTGGCCTTATCCCATTCATCTTCAGAATGGCTGTCATCAAAATAAGCATTCAGCATGACCTTTTTCCAGACCTTATTTAAAATCAGCAACATATTATCTGGCACATTACGATTTTGAGTGTGATACAGAATGATGGCATCAATCTTTTTTTCAATCTGGGTTCTGGAGGTCGGGCTTTTGATATTTGCCTGTTGTTTTCTATATTGAAGAAAGCGTTTTAGATCATCATGCAGTTCAGAGAAAAAAGAGCCGCTGATCCGATCTTCCTGACTGGTCTGTTCAATGAGCTTATGCAGTTTTAGGTACAGCGGATTATCCTGACTGTCTTCATCATCACCAATACCCAGTGCGGCATCTGCAAAATCATCCAGAAACAGGCGGGCAGGATGTTTGCTACTGTCAATAAACACATCATCAATTAATGACAGGTGAATAACAGGAATGGTCAGACGTCTGAATAGATGTACGGCTGTTGGTGTGAGATTTTTATTATTACAGATATGGTTAAAGAGTGTTTCAATCATATCAATTAAAAATAGTTTTTTATTTTTAAGTTCGGTATTTTCAGGGGATTTATTGATACCTGAGAAAACCTCTTCCCTGATCTGCTGAGAAATGGAAGCTGCTGGATCAGAATCCTGGAAACCGGCAGGCGAATGTTTGATATGAGTAATGGCTTCAATCAGTTCATCAGTGCTGACATCATACTGATTAGCATAGGATGAGGTAATAAAACTGGAGATCCCGTTATTCTGAGCAGTCAGAAAACTTTCTCTGAGTGAGCGTAAACTGTTATCCTGAATTCCATAGTGCCCGGAACCACCATAACCCAGTAGTGAGTTAATTTGTGTTTGTTGATTCTTTGCCGGTGAAATGGGCAGTACTGCAGGTGGAATAGCAGTGGCTGTAGAAGGTGAGACCGGTATTATGGTCTGGTCTGGTGTCTGAACGGCTGGTTGTGCCGGTGGACCAGCAGTAACACCACTGCTATTTCCTGGATTAGACAGGCGATTAGCCAGATCAATTAACCGGTTGTTTAAGCTCCGATATCCAGCCGTAGTAGCAGGACTGCCAGCCTGAATATTCCTGACTCCGCTGTCAGGTACAGGATTCTGGATAGTGCCTCCATTGTACTGAGGCGGAGGAGTATTCTGGTTTTGTCCTGGATCTGGATACTGTACAGCTGGAGAATAAAGTGCTGTAAAGGGATTTTCCGCCGTATGCTCTGTTTGAGGAGCAGGATCAGGGAATGGCCCTGCATTATCTTCAGCGGTAATACCAGTATTGGAGTTGTTGTCTCTGGCCAGTCTGCGGATGAAATAATCGGGATCAATTTCAGGTAGAATACCTTCATCAATCAGTATGTCATTTAATGAGTTTAACAATTCCGGCAGGTTTTGAGACAGGAATTTTTCAAACAGTTCATACACTTCAATTCGTATGTTAGGAGTGAAATCAAAGAGATCCAGACTTTCACGAAACGCAGTGAGAATATTTTCTGCACTTATTGGGCTACCAGAAATACTTTCACTGGTCTGCTTTAATAATTCATAAACACGAATTTCCAGGTGCTCAAAGGCTTCCTTATTTTGCTTATGAATTTTTTCAATTGCAGTTTCATACGATAAGCTGTCTTCCAGATCTTTGGTAGTCAGCAAATTGAGTGGATTTTTTTTAGCGTGGGTAATGGAGTATAAATCATCATTCAGGCTGGGTTTGATGGTATTGGTCTGAAAGTTATTTCTCAGGGATTCAAGAAACACAGTTACTGAATTACCGCCATTGGCCCGGATATTGTGAATGGCTGAAAAACATTGAGTCTGGACACTGGTGACAGTCGATTTTTCTGCTTTAGTGACCAGTTTGTCTGTTAATAACTCGGCAAAATCGGCCAATTTTTCAGAAAACCAGAATTCAGTGGTTTTATATAATTGACTGAGATTGGGATGAATGGTGGATTTCATATTATGAATTTAAAGTGAGGAACTTTTATTGCTTTTCCATAAATAATAAAATGCCTGTCCGGCCAGCATAAAACCCAGTATTTTTAATAGTACGGATGGACTGACAAATTCCATTAATGTGCCTGCAGTGAGCATATAAACCGCAATTATAATAAAAATTTTTGCTTTATCCCGGGCTTTTTGTTTTTCGTTATTATCAATAATAAGTTCTCTCATTTTACTCATAATATTCCGCTGTTTTACCAATAAATTGTTATTAAATCTGGTTTTAGCAATCAGATAGTAAGGAACGTCCCCTTTTTCCTCAGTTAATAAAATGAATAGTAGCAGTTCATGGCAGAAAATTCCATGAACCGTTTTATTCCTTATCATTTATTCAGCACTTCGTAAGGCCTCGTCCTTAAGGTCGAAAATAGTAGAGGAGACAACTATATTTTCCAAAAGCCTCATCTTTTAAGGCGAGGTGCTGGGTTTACTCTCGGACAGGCTCCTATAGATAAGAGCCCGGTGTTTCACATTCAACCATTACAAATTCCGGCTCAGAACTGTCCAGACGCATGGCTGTCAGACTACCACCCCAGAGACAGCCGGTATCCAGAGCATAGACATTGGCCTGGCTGGTGTGACCGAAAAGTGTTGACCAGTGGCCGAAAATTAGATTCAGATCACGGCTTTTTCGTTCGGGTACTTCATACCAGGGAATGTAACCTTCTTTCTGGCTGCCGATAATCCCTTTATCATTAAAATTAAGTTTTCCTGAGGGTTTACAATAACGCATACGGGTAAAACTATTGGTGATAAAACGCAGCCGATCCCAGCCCTGTAAAGTATCCTGCCATTTTCGTGGTTGATTGCCGAACATATGTGTTAGAAAATCACGGTAATGGTCACTGCTTAGCACCTGTTCCAGCTCCTGTGCACATTGCTGTGCCAGTGCTAAATCCCATTGCGGAGGTAGACCGGCGTGTATCATGGTATAGCCCAGTTTTTCATCATGATGTAATAATGGCTGGCAGCGCAGCCAGTCAATCAGTTCCTGGCGATCAGGGGCATTAAGAATATCATCCAGAGTGTGGTGGCGGATTTTTTCACTGCCTTCGGACAGAGCCAGCAGCGTCAGATCATGGTTGCCCAGTACCGTGATGGCCTGGTCGCCGAGGTTTTTTATAAAGCGCAGTGTTTCCAGGGACTTATCGCCTCGGTTTACCAGATCACCAGCAAACCAGAGTGAATCTTTACGTTCATCAAAAGAAATTTTTTCCAGCAGAAATTCCAGTGCATCGAAACAACCCTGAATATCACCAATGGCATAAGTGGCCATATAAACAAACCTTAATTGTTAGTCAATTATAATCAGTTGGGATAAGATAATAACACTAAAAAGCGGCCACTGTCAGATTGAGAAATGCAAACCATGAATAATCAGAATGTAACGACAATGATACCAGCAGAACTTCAGGAGCAGATGGGCAGAACCAGAGAAACGTTTTGTGAAACCATTGCGGCCACCACCCTGGAGCAAATATCTGAACAGCAGCTGCAGTGCTGGGTTAAATTACTGGTTTGCAGTGATTTTGTCGAGCGGCAGTTTATCCATCATAAACAGGCTATAGCACTGCAATGGGAGGCGGGTTTATATCATCGCAGCTTAAAGGCTGATGAGATGGCTCAGTTACTGACTGAGGCCCTGCAGACAGTAGAGAGCGAACAGCAGCTGTACCAGGTATTGCGTCAGTTCCGCAATCAGCAGATGGTGCGGATCTGCTGGCGTGATATTAATGAACTGGCCGCATTAAATGAAGTGTTAACGGAACTGACCGAGCTGGCAAATTGCTCTATTCGTCAGGCGCTGGACTGGCTGGAGAAAAAACAGCAGGGTGAACTGGGCGTGGCTCTGGACAGTCAGGGCAATTCCATGCCCTTAATTGTAATCGGCATGGGTAAGCTGGGAGCCTATGAACTGAATTTTTCCTCTGACGTGGATCTAATTTTTGTTTTTTCAGAACATGGGCAGACGGTTAATGGACCTCGTAGTATCAGTCATAATGAATATTTTATTAAACTGGGGCAGCGCTTAATCAGGGCACTGGATCAGCAAACAGCAGATGGTTTTGTGTTTCGTGTGGACATGCGCCTGCGGCCTTTTGGGCAAAGCGGCCCTCTGGTTGTGACCTATGATGCACTGGAAGGATACTACACTGCGCATGGTCGGGAATGGGAACGTTATGCCCTGATTAAAGCACGTACTATTACCGGTACAGAAACCGACCGTGATTATCTGCGCTCCTTATTAATTCCTTTTGTTTACCGTCGTTATATTGATTTTAGTGTGTTTGAGTCCCTGCGGGAAATGAAATCCATGATTGCTTATGAGGTAAAACAGAAAAAGAAGGAACATAATGTCAAATTAGGTGCCGGGGGTATTCGTGAAATTGAGTTTCTGGCTCAGGCATTTCAATTATTACGTGGCGGTAGAGATAAACGCCTGCAGGAACGTCAGGTGCAGAAAGTACTGGTTTATCTGGGGGAGCAAAATTTATTGCCGGAATTTGTGGTCAGTGACTTATTACATGCCTATGACTTTTTAAGGCGTACTGAACATAGGATTCAGCAGATAAATGATCAGCAGACTCATAATCTTCCTGATAGTGATTACCTGCGGGCACGTATTGCTTATGGTATGGGCTATGCGGACTGGGACAGTTTTGCTGAGGATTTACAGGCCATCCGAAATACCGTACAAAATCATTTTGAGCAATTATTTCAGGCCCCGCAGGCACAGGATGGTGAAAATGAAGAGGATGAAGTTCAGGGGATCTGGCTCGTCAGCTTAAGTGATGAGCATTCAGCTGCAATTCTGAATGAGCTGGGTTATTCCGATGGAAAAGAGATTGTTCGTCTGCTGAAAAGCTTCCGGGATTCCCATCACTATAAAAAAATGTCCAAAGAAGGCAGTATTCGCCTGGATCGTTTAATACCGCTGATTTTAAAATCAGTGGCCGGGGTTGAAAACAGTGAAATCACGTTTAAACGAATTATGGAGGTCATAGAGAGTATCTGTCGTCGTTCGGTATATTTATCGTTACTGGTAGAAAATCCTCTGGGACTCTCGCAACTGGTTAAACTCTGCTCTGCCAGTTCCTGGATCACTCGTCTGCTCAGTCATCATCCAGCCCTGTTTGATGAACTGCTGGATCCCCGAATTCTCTATGCTCCTCTGAATCGTGAGCACTTATTTAAGGAACTTGAAGCCAGAATGCAGGCTATTCCATTGTCGGATCTGGAACAGAGAATGGAGGTATTGCGTTATTTTAAACAAAGTCATGTACTGCGGGTGGCAGCTGCAGATGTTACTAATATCATCCCTTTAATGAAAGTGAGTGATTACTTAACCTGGATAGCCGAAGTGATATTGCATTTCGTTTTACAAACCGCCTGGCATGATATGCTCAACCGCTATGGTGAACCCCAGATTAAAGACCAGACTGCAGCCTGTTCTGATCAGTCTCCACCCTTTGGCAGCGGTTTTTTTATGCTGGGTTTTGGTAAACTGGGTGGTATAGAACTGGGATATAGTTCGGATCTGGATATGGTTTTTCTGTTTTCAGATGCCTATAACGGCGGTATGACGAATACTCAGGGATATGAGCAGAGCAAAGTGGTGGATAATCTGCAATTTTTTTCCCGCCTGTCATTAAGAATTATGCATATCCTGCAAACCCAGACACCAGCGGGCACGCTTTATGAAGCCGATATGCGCCTGCGGCCCAATGGTAATTCCGGCCTGATTGTGAACAGTTTTAAAGCCTTTAAAGAATATGAACTGGAAAAAGCCTGGACCTGGGAACATCAGGCTCTGGTGAGGGCTCGGTTTGTGGGCGGAGACGAGCGTCTGATAACCGACTATCAGAATATACGTCAGGAAATACTGGGACTGAAGCGTGATGCTGGAACCCTGCAGCAGGAAGTCAGGGACATGCGCAGCAAAATGCGCCAGTCTCTGACTAAAAAACTGCCGGGTATTTTTGATATTAAACAGGGGCATGGCGGTATTGCCGATATTGAATTTATGGTCCAGTATCTGGTGTTAAAAAATGCCGCTCAACACCCGCAATTACTCAAATGGACAGATAATATCCGCATTCTGGAAACCCTCGCAGAAACCGGTATCTTAGCTCCGTCAGCGGTTGATGAGCTAAGCCGTTGCTACCGTCAGTTCCGGGCTCGTCTGCATCAACTCAGCCTGCAGGAAGTTTCCGGGGTGGTCGCAGAGGATGAATTTAAACAGCAGCGCAGTAAAATTCAGCAATACTGGCAGGAGATTATGCAATGACTCAATTTTTCTACCCTCCCAGGAGAAGGAATATTTCAGCAGAAACTCATAACCTAATTTTCTTATCGCCCTCTCCCAAAGAGAAAGAGCATATGTTGGCAGATAAATCTCACCACATTTCTTTCACCCCCTTCATAGTGTAGAATATGGGGTTTATTTTTATAAATAGTTTCCATGAATATTAAGGAGTTCGCTTATGTTGATGTCTGACCACGACGGAGTCATCTGGTTGGATGGTGAAATGGTTCCCTGGCGGGAGGCTAAAGTGCACGTTTTAACTCATACTCTGCATTATGGTATGGGTGTCTTTGAAGGTGAACGTGCCTATATGACGGACAAGGGGACAGCCATTTTTCGCTTAAAAGAGCATACGGATCGTTTATTCCGTTCGGCACATATTCTGAATATGCCTATGCCCTTTGATAAGGACACGATTAATGAAGCGACTAAAGCGGCTGTAGCGCAGAATAATCTGGATTCTGCCTATATTCGCCCAATGGCTTTTTACGGCAGCGAAGGTATGGGACTGCGCGCAGACAATCTTAAAACTCATGTTATGATTGCTGCCTGGGAATGGGGCGCTTATCTGGGCGCTGAAAATATGGAAAAAGGCATTCGGATCCGTACTTCCTCCTTTACCCGCCATCATGTCAATATTACCATGTGTAAAGCCAAGGCCAATGGTAATTATATGAACTCTATGCTGGCCTTGCAGGAAGCTCTGACTGATGGCTATGATGAAGCACTATTGTTAGATGTTGAGGGCTTCGTGGCAGAAGGTTCAGGCGAGAATATTTTTATTGTTCGTAATGGTAAAATTTTTACGCCGGACCTGACTTCAGCACTGGAAGGCATTACCCGTGATACTATTTTTATTATGGCGACAGAACTGGGCTATGATATTATTGAAAAACGTATAACCAGGGATGAAGTTTATAGTGCAGACGAAGCATTTTTTACCGGTTCTGCCGCAGAAGTAACCCCTATTCGTGAACTGGATAATCGTTCTATTGGTAATGGTTCACGTGGCCCGATTACCGAACAATTACAGGCCATGTACTTTGATCAGGTTTATGGCCGTCGGGAACAATACCCTGAGTGGCAGACTTTAGTTAAAGGTTAAAGGTTAAAGGTTTTAGGTTTTAGTTGAATAACAGGCCAATAATAATATCAGGAACAAATATGGACAATGCAGCAATAGAAGAATTAGCACAAGATCTTGCCACTCCTAATTCCAGTAATCGATATGAACTTAAAGAGTCTGATCTTCCGGCTCATTGCCCGATGCCGGGTATGAGCCAGTGGGATTCGCATCCACAAGTGTATCTGCCCATTAAGGAAAATGGCGGTAAAGCCAAATGCCCGTATTGTGGGGCAGAATACCTGCTTAAATCCTAGCCAGCAGATAATCACTTGACCAGGAGTACTCGTAAGATCCTTGTTATTGGCCCTTCCTGGGTCGGTGATATGGTCATGGCTCAAAGTCTGTTTATGCTGCTTAAACAGTCTCAGCCCCAGGTGCAGATTGAGGTGATGGCTCCAGGCTGGAGCGGTGCTTTACTGGCGCGTATGCCGGAAGTCACCCGCTTTATTGATATGCCGCTGGGTCATGGTGCCCTGCAGCTTAAACGGCGTTATCAATTAGGCCGTAATTTACGTCAATACGCCTATGACCAGTGTATTCTGCTGCCCAATTCTCTTAAATCGGCCTTAATTCCTTTCTGGGCAAAAATCCCTCAACGAACCGGCTATACCGGTGAACTGCGTTATGGTCTGCTCAATGATATCCGCAAACTGGATAAGTCCCTGCTGACCATGACAGTACAGCGTTTTGCTGCACTGGCTTATTCTGCATCCGATATGTATCAGGCTTCGTACAGGGCACTTGAAGCTATACCCGTGCCTAAATTAAAGGTCATGCTCGAACAGGTGGATAAGGCACTGAGTAAATTTCAGCTGAGCCGAACTCGCCCGGTATTATCGCTTTGTCCAGGTGCCGAATACGGGCCTGCGAAACAATGGCCAGCCAGACATTATGCCCGGCTGGCCAGCGATAAAATACAACAGGGCTGGCAGGTGTGGATTTTCGGCTCACAGAAAGATCAGGGCATAAGCGATGAGATCCTGACATTAATTAATGATCCTGCAGCAATAAGTCTTAGCGGCAATACGGAGCTGGCAGAAGCGATTGATTTAATGTCCGTCAGTCAGATGGTGGTCAGTAATGATTCAGGGCTGATGCATATGGCGGCGGCACTGGGGGTGGCTGTGGTGGGTGTCTATGGTTCCAGCGACCCGAATTTTACGCCACCGCTGGGCAATAACAGTCGAACCATCAGTCTTAATCTCGATTGCAGCCCCTGTTTTAAACGAAGCTGTCCGCTGGGTCATACCGACTGCCTGGAAAAACTGCCGCCTGAATCTGTTCTGGATGTGCTGGAACAGCTTCATCATCAATCTTCAGCCCCGGTCAGCTCGTCTTGATCCGCTGTTTGATAGTAAAAACGTCTTCGCTGGGAGATGTGGTGCACACGTTGCCGGCTTTGACGGATGCGATGCTTGCACTGGATGGTGATATTCAGTTTGACTGGCTGGTGGAAGAAGCTTTTGCTGAAATTCCATCATGGCATCCTGCGGTAAAGCAGGTTATTCCAGTAGCAATACGGCGTTGGCGCAAACAACCGTTTAAAAGCTTTTTTTCTGCACAATGGAAACGCTTTAAACAACAGCTCAATGAATCTCAATATGATTATATTATTGATGCGCAGGGCTTATTAAAAAGTGCCTGGCTGACTCGTCTGGCCAGAGGAACAAGTTATGGACTGGATAAATATTCCGCCCGTGAACCGCTGGCCTCACGTTTTTATCAGAATACTCTCGGGATAGAAAAAAACCAGCATGCGGTGGAACGGGTGCGGCAGTTATTTGCTGCTGTTCTGCAATACACTCTGACGGATAAAATTGACTATGGGATCCAGCAGGGCATTAAGGAGTCAGAGACAGTTCACAGCCATCAGTCCCCGGCAGTATTATTTTTTCATGGTACCACCTGGGCCACCAAGCACTGGCCGGAAAATAGCTGGCATCAATTAGCACAACAACTGGTCAAAAATAAATGTCTGGTTTATTTACCCTGGGGATCAGAAGCTGAACGGCTGCGAGCTGAACGTATTAAACAACAGGTAAGTGATCCTCAGCATATTATTATTTTACCTGCCATGTCACTGACTGAAATTATGCATAAACTGACTGAGATTGATGCAGTGGTTTCCGTGGATACCGGACTGGCGCATCTGGCTGCTGCACTGGATAAGCCTCAAATCACTCTTTTTGGTCCCACCAATCCGGGTTTAACCCGGCCTTATGGTCAGAACCAGCACTATCTTCAGGTTGACTATCCCTGTCGTACCTGTATGAAAAAAAATTGTGCAAAGACAGAAATGGATAATAGCGGCAATATTATTCAGCCCGCCTGTTTTTCCAGCTTAAGTCCTGAAACCGTAATGGATAAACTTCAGCCATTATTAGGGCAATATCAATAAATGAAAATTGCCTTTGTATTGTTCAAATATTTTCCCTTTGGCGGTCTGCAGAGAGATTTTATGCGCATTGCCGATTTATGTGCGGATGCCGGACATGAGGTTCGGGTTTACACTCTGTTATGGCAGGGGGAGCGGCCTGTGGCGTTTGATATTAAACTGCTGGATGCAAAGGCCCTAACTAATCATAAGCGTTATCAGCGTTTTGAAAATCAGGTCCAGAAGGATCTGATAAAGCATCCGGTTGATATACTGGTTGGCTTTAATAAAATAGCTCATCTGGATGTCTACTATGCTGCCGACGCCTGTTATGCAGAAAAAGCACATAAGCTGAGAGGTCGTTTATATCGAATGGGCAGTCGTTACAGCTATTTTTATCATAATGAGAAGGCGGTTTTTGCAAAACACTCTAATACCGAAATTTTAATGATTTCTGATGCCCAGAAAGCAGTTTTTAAAAAATATTATCATACCCCGGATGAACGTTTTCATTTATTACCACCGGGTATTTCAAAAGATCGAAAAGCACCGGAAAATGCCGCTCAAATACGAGCGTCATTTCGCCAACAACTGCAAATACCCGAGCAGGATTTATTATTGCTGATGATTGGTTCAGGTTTTAAAACCAAAGGGCTTGATCGGGCACTGATAGCCATGCAGGCTTTAGAGTCTTCACTGCATCAGACAATACATTTTAT
>Ga0256831_1000696_pt1 | contig 17664 bp, 18 predicted proteins | sample 132544metaG_FD_189087 | JGI IMG/M metagenome (GOLD analysis project Ga0256831, IMG submission 189087) | Hydrothermal vent microbial communities from Lau Basin, Pacific Ocean - 132-544 | ecosystem: Environmental > Aquatic > Marine > Hydrothermal vents | place: Pacific Ocean: Lau Basin | collected...
AAATAATAAACAAAAGGTGTTGAAAAAGTTATCCACAGCCCTTATTTACTTTTTATAGAGAAATATAACCAGCATTTATTTTAGTGAGGCTAAACAATGAGAATGGATAAACTAACCAGCAAATTTCAACAGGCGATAGCAGATGCCCAGAGCCTTGCTATCGGGCGGGATCATCAGTTTATTGAATCAGTACATGTGATGATTGCCCTGCTTGATCAGGAAGGGGGTACGGCAAGACATCTGCTGACCCAGTCAAATGTCAATATTAATTTGTTACGTTCACAACTGTCTCAGGCGCTGGATCAAATGGCCAGTGTTGAAGGCTCTGCCGGTGATGTACAGATATCACCTGAACTCACCCGGCTATTGAATATTACTGATAAATTATCCCAGCAGCGCAAAGACCAGTTCATTTCCAGTGAGCTGTATATACTGGCGGCAGTAGACGATAAAGGTCAGTTAGGTAATATTCTGCAAAAACTGGGTGCGGATAAGAAAACCATTGAAGAGGCCATTGATGCCATGCGCGGTGGTCAGAGTGTCAATGATCCTAATGCTGAAGAGCAGCGTCAGGCACTGGAAAAATATACCATTGACTTAACGGAACGTGCAGAACAGGGTAAGCTGGATCCGGTGATTGGCCGTGATGATGAAATTCGTCGTACCGTTCAGGTTCTGCAGCGCCGCACCAAAAACAATCCGGTTCTGATTGGTGAACCCGGTGTCGGTAAAACCGCGATCATTGAAGGACTGGCGCAACGCATTATCAATGGAGAAGTCCCGGAAGGACTTAAGCACAAACGAATTTTATCTCTGGATATGGGTGCACTGATTGCCGGTGCTAAATTCCGGGGTGAATTTGAAGAACGTCTGAAAGCGGTATTAAACGACCTGTCCAAACAGGAAGGCAGTATTATCCTGTTTATCGATGAAATTCATACCATGGTGGGCGCTGGAAAAGCGGAAGGCTCCATGGATGCTGGAAATATGCTTAAACCGGCACTGGCACGGGGTGAACTGCATTGTGTCGGAGCCACCACACTGGATGAATATCGTGAATATATGGAAAAAGATGCCGCTCTGGAGCGTCGTTTCCAGAAAGTGCTGGTGGAAGAACCTACACTGGAAGACACCATTGCAATTTTGCGGGGTTTGAAAGAAAAATATGAAGTGCATCATGGGGTGGATATTACTGACCCAGCCATTGTAGCGGCTGCAACTTTATCACATCGTTATATTACTGAACGTAAGCTGCCGGATAAAGCCATTGATCTGGTGGATGAAGCGGCCAGCCGAATTCGTATGGAAATTGATTCCAAACCGGAAGAAATGGACAAACTGGAACGGCGTCTGATCCAGTTAAAAATTGAACGTGAGGCACTGAGCAAAGAATCAGATTCTGCCTCTAAAAAACGTCTGGAAATTCTGCAAGATGATATTGCCGAACTGGAACGTGAATATTCCGAACTGGATGAGATCTGGAAATCTGAAAAAGCTGCTGTTCAGGGTACCCAGCATATTAAAGAAGCTCTGGATCAGGCTCGCAAAGATCTGGAAACCGCTCAGCGTGCCGGTGATCTGACGCGTATGTCTGAACTGCAGTATGGTCGGATCCCAGAACTGGAAAAACAGCTGGATATGGCTTCCCAACTGGAGATGCTCGATACGGGTGATAAACCCAGACTGTTAAGAAATTCTGTGACAGAAGAAGAAATCGCCGAAGTGGTTGCCAAATGGACCGGGATCCCTGTTAGCAAAATGCTGGAAGGGGAAAATGAAAAACTGCTGCATCTGGAAGAAAAATTACATGAACGGGTAGTCGGTCAGACCGAAGCTGTTACCGTAGTGGCCAATGCCATTCGTCGTTCCCGTGCTGGTTTATCCGATCCCAGACGACCAAATGGTTCATTTTTATTCCTCGGTCCAACCGGTGTAGGTAAGACGGAATTAACCAAGGCTCTGGCTAACTTCCTGTTTGACACGGAAGATGCCATGGTGCGTCTGGATATGTCCGAGTTTATGGAAAAACATGCGGTGGCCCGCTTAATTGGTGCACCTCCCGGATATGTCGGTTATGAAGAGGGCGGTTATCTGACTGAAGCCGTTCGACGTAAGCCTTATTCTGTCATTCTACTGGACGAAGTTGAGAAAGCGCATCCGGATGTATTTAATATCCTGTTGCAGGTTCTGGATGATGGCCGTCTGACTGATGGGCAGGGGCGAACCGTTGATTTCCGTAATACGGTGATTATTATGACCTCGAATCTCGGGTCGCAACGGATTCAGGAACTGAGTGTTCAGGCCAGTGCTCATGACGGTGCGGAAGCGGAAACCGATTATCAGGTTATGAAAACTGAAGTCATGGAAGTGGTCTCACAACATTTCAGACCGGAATTTATTAACCGGATTGATGATGTCGTGGTGTTCCATCCACTGGGCAGAGAAGCTATCCGTAAAATTGCCAGCATTCAAATGCAGGATCTGCGAGAACGTCTGGCAGACAGAGAACTGGATCTGGAAGTTTCCGATGTCGCAATGGACAAAATTGCCGAAGCAGGTTTTGATCCAATCTATGGCGCAAGACCATTGAAACGAACCATTCAGCAGTCTCTGGAAAACCCACTGGCTCAGGAAATTCTGGCCGGCAAATTTATGCCCGGAGATATCATTGAAGTCGATATCAATGCCAGCGGCGATATGGTTTTTGATCGGGTTGTTCGGGCAGAAGAGGTAGCTTAAAAGCAAGTCAGAAGTCTGAAGTCTGAAGTCGTAAGTCATAAGTTATAGAGCAAAAGCATATAATCTAATCGACTTCCGACTTCCGACTTCCGACTTCCGACTTCCGACTTCTAACTATTCTCTTCTCTCGATATCTTCCTCAACACCCAGTCCATTCCTTTGGCGGGTAAAATTCGTTTTAAAGTTCCGAATAGATAGCTTGGAAAGGTTACATAATAATGTGCCTGCGGGTGTTTGCTTTCCAGGGCATGATGCAGTTTTTTAAACACGGCTTCGGGTGGCAGGGTAAAGGGGGCGGCGGGGCCTTTCTTTTTGAGGCGGGCTTCCATCGTTTCATAATTTTTCTTAAAAAAACTGGATTCTTTATCAATGTATTGCTGATATTTAATAAAGGCATTTTTTCGAAACGCACTGCTGACCGGGCCAGGTTCAATAATTGACACCTCAATACCGCTGCCGTAAAGTTCCAGGCGGAGAGTATCCGTCAAACCTTCCAAAGCATATTTTGAGGCATTATAAGCACCGCGAAAAGGCAGAGAGATAATGCCCAGTATAGAGCCATTGTAAACAATTCGGCCATAACCCTGAGCACGCATCACTGGTATGAGCCGGTTCGTCAGCTCCTGAGTACCAAATACATTGGTTTCAAACTGTTCTTTTAGGACGTCACGTCGTAAATCTTCTACAGCTCCGGGTTGTCCATAGGCAGCATTATTAAACAGGGCATAAAGTTGTCCATCGGTTTGTGCCAGTACCTGTTCGACAGCATTATTTATGGAATCACTGTCTGCCAGATCCAGACTGACCGCCTTAAACCCCTGTTGTTGAAGCATTTGAACATCTTCGCTCCTGCGCGCGGAGGCAATTACCTGATAACCGCGTTTTTTTAACTCATGAGCGCAGCAAAGTCCGATCCCGGAAGAACAACCTGTCACCAGAACTGATTTGTTTTTTATCATAAAATCCGAAAAAAAGTTTTTAAATTAAAAATAACTGCTAATATAATGATAGTGTCATTAGGCTTAAGTTCTATCTGAATAAGCCGATAAAATGATTAATAAAAGAAATTTGTCATAAAAAGTGATTGTATACAAAAATCCCTGTGGGGATATAGCAAAAGGTAATTAATTAGTGGATATAGCAACGGTTATTGGTATTATTGGTGCCCTCGCCATTATTGCTGTGGCAATGGTGCTCAGTGGCGGTATTATACTTTTTATTAATGTGCCCTCTATGCTGGTGGTATTTGGAGGAGCTTCCTTTGCTGTAATGGCCATGTTTCCTCTGGGAACCACCCTTAGCTCTATAAAAGTCCTGCTCAAATCCATATTAAACAAAATTGATAATCCTAATGAACTGATTGAAAAAGGCGTTGAACTGGCCACTATTGCCCGTAAAGAGGGCATTCTTGGACTGGAAGGGCAGGAAATTCCGAATGAATTTTTACAAAAAGGGATCAGTTTATGTGTCGATGGGCATGAACCGGATTTTGTACAGAGAATGCTTTCCAAGGATATTAATCTGGCAGTAGAGCGGCATGAATGGGGACAGAAATTCTTTATGAAAATTGCCGATATGGGGCCTGCTATGGGCATGATTGGAACCCTGATAGGGCTGGTGGGTATGCTGGCTAATATGGATGATCCCAAAACCATTGGACCCTCAATGGCAGTGGCATTGCTGACCACCTTGTATGGTGCGGTACTGGCCAATGCGTTCTGTATTCCTGTGGCCGATAAACTGGCTTATATTGCAGACCAGCAACGTCTGAATCGCTCATTGATACTGGAAATTATTGGTGCCATTCAGGAAGGTATTAATCCCAAGGTTATGGGTGAGATGCTGCAAACCTATCTACCGGAAGGTAAACGTGCAGTGGCTGCAGCAGAATAGCCAATGACTATCTTAATTACAAAACGGCTTATGCCTATTTTTCACACTCATCAAAAAGTCGGTATCTGCTAGATGGAAGAAGAACAGAAGTGTAAATGTCCGGCGGGTATTCCTGCCTGGGTACTGACATTTGCCGACTTAATGTCTCTATTGATGTGTTTCTTTGTACTGCTGTTATCGTTTTCAGAAATGGATGTACAGAAGTTCAAACAAATCGCCGGTTCTATGAAAAATGCCTTTGGTGTACAACGTGATATTAAGGCGGCAGAAATACCTAAAGGGGTGAATATTGTGGCCAGAGAATTCAGCCCGGCCCCACCTCAGCCTACAGTGATCAATGAAGTTCGTCAGAAAACCATGGATGATACCATGCAGGAGCTGAAACTGATTGAAAAGCTGGAGCAATTACAGGCTGAAGAAAATGAATTAAAAGACAAAATGGAAAATATGTCTGACGCTGAGGCTGATTCTGAGGGGCTGAAAAAACGCCTGCAGGAAGTAAAAGCTGAAGAAGCAGAAGTGGAAGCACAATTAAATGCTCTGAGACAGCAGCTGGAACAATTTCAGAAACAAAGCATAAAAGAGAAAGCAGAGCAGCTGAGTGCCGCTTTAAAAGAAGAAATTCAGGCGGATATGATTGATGTAGAAGCTAATGATAAGAGTATTACCATAAGGATTCGAGATAAAGGTTCCTTTGGTTCGGGTACTGCAAGATTAACCGATGATTTTATAGAAATTCTGGAGATTATTGCCGAAGAACTGGTAAAAACATCCGGCAATATAATTGTTGCAGGTCATACCGATAATATTCCTATTAATACTGCACAATTCAGGTCAAACTGGGAACTCTCATCTGCCCGGGCAGCAGCTGTTACTCATGAGTTATTAAGAGATGATCGTTTAAGCCCTGCGCGTTTCAGTATTCAGGCTTTTGCTGATGTAAAACCCCTGGTAGCCAATGATACTGCTGAACATCGGGCCATGAATCGTCGGGTGGAAATTATTATTTCTCAAAGCAAGGAAGATCTGGGTATTAAGCCCCGGCAGAAAGCAGAGACCACAGACTCTGCTGTAAAAGCAACACCCGAAACAAATCCGCCGCCAGCGGATACTAAAAAAGTAAGCAGCAGGAATAATTCCTCAGAAACAAAAAATTCTGTATCTAAACCAGCTTCAGATGAGAGCAATACAGCAGATGACAGCATTGAAGAAACACCCAGTTTTATTCAATTTTAAACAACCGTGAGCCAATAAAAAGCCATGGGCATTAACAGACTGAAGCAGAAGAATATGAGCGAAAATAATAATATAAACGAGCGTAGACAGTATTATCGAATTGATGATAGTGCTGTTTTTTCTTTTTCTATTGTCAATGAAAATACCCTGCACAGGGATTTAGATGAAAACAGTACCCTGTCAGGGTCTTTTGAAATGATGGAATTGTTTGGTCAGATGAATCAACAGATGAAAGTCTGTCTTGGGCGGATCTGTGAACATTCACCTGAGACGGCCAGTTATCTGAAAAACCTGGATAATAAAATAGAACTGCTGGCACAAATGTGTCTGTTTAAAGAACAGGATTCGGCTCCGGAAGCACGCCGTCAGATTAACCTGGGTGCCGGAGGACTGGCTTTTGGTAATGATCAAAAACTAAAGCAGGGTACGCTGCTGTCAATGAATTTAATACTCTCTACCGATTTACTTTGTCTGCGCCTGAAAGGCCGGGTACTGCAGGCTTCCAGCCAGAAAGAAGATAATTATCCCTACCGTATATCGGTGGGTTTTGTTGATATCTCTGATCAGGAAGTGGATCAGATTATTCGCCATATTATGCGTCTGCAATCAGAACAATTACGTGCTAAAAAAGAACAATAAACTATTGCTCATCTTTAAAAAATCCAGTCCAGTCCCAATATAGCAAATCCAGTAGCTTAAAAAATTCCCCCTTTTTTATACTTAGGAGCTCAAAATGCCTATATATGAATACCGTTGTGGTGCTTGCGGTCATGAAATGGAAGCAATGCAGAAAATGTCTGATGATCCATTGCAAAATTGCCCGGTATGCAAAGAATCCCGACTAAAAAAACTGATTTCTGCAACCGGTTTTCGGTTAAAGGGCAAGGGCTGGTATGAAACGGACTTTAAAAACAGCAAAAAATCCTCCGGCAGCGGTTCCAGCAGTAAGTCTGGCGGCAGTTGCGGCGGTGGAAGCTGCGGCTGTGGTGCTTCCTGAGTCTGCGGATAAATCTTTTTTAATGCACCCCTTGTAGTCTGGGTGTACAAAGCTTAAAATTACCGGTTTTTAGTTCGATACATAATTAGACGTAGACAAACACAGGAAACCGGGTATGCGAAGCCATTATTGTGGGCATTTAACAGAAGAAAACATTGATCAGGAAGTGACTTTAAGCGGCTGGGTACATCGTCGTCGCGATCATGGCGGTGTTATCTTCGTTGACCTGAGAGATCGGGAGGGTATTTCGCAAATTGTTTTTGACCCTGATATCCCGGAAATCTTTATGCAGGCGGAGCGGGTTCGTAATGAATATGTACTACAGGTTAAAGGCAAGGTACGTGAGCGTCCGGAAGGCACTGAAAATCCTGAAATGCCTACCGGTCAGATAGAAATACTGGCGCAGGAACTGGTAGTACTTAATACCGCACTGACCCCGCCGTTTCAGCTGGATGATGACGATGTTTCAGAAGAACATCGTCTGCGTTATCGTTATATTGACCTGCGACGCCCGGAAATGCAGCAGCGCCTGATGTTACGGGCACAAATTACCCGTCATTTGCGCAACTACCTTGATGACAATGGTTTTCTGGATATTGAAACCCCGATATTGACCAGGGCCACCCCTGAAGGTGCCCGGGATTATCTGGTCCCCAGTCGTACTCATCCCGGTGAATTTTTTGCCCTGCCTCAGTCTCCACAGCTATTTAAACAATTATTAATGATGTCCGGAATGGATCGTTATTATCAGGTGACCCGCTGCTTCCGTGATGAAGACTTACGGGCTGACCGTCAACCGGAATTTACCCAGCTGGATATAGAAACTTCTTTTCTGCAGGAAGATCAGCTGATGACCATGATGGAAGAAATGATCCGCGGGGTATTTGCCCGAGTTCTGGAACAGCAGCTGCCCAATCCCTTCCCGCGCATGACCTATGCCGAAGCAATGAACCGATATGGCAGTGACAAGCCGGACCTGCGCATCGATCTGGAACTGGTTGAAGTTGCAGATGTATTAACCGAAGTTGATTTTAAAGTCTTCTCCGGACCGGCAAAAGATCCCGGTAGCCGTGTTACCGCTTTGCGTATACCCAATGGCTCATCCTTAACTCGTAAACTGATTGATGAATACACTAAATATGTGTCTATTTATGGTGCTAAAGGTCTGGCTTATATAAAAGTAAATGACCAAGCACTGGGTAGAGAAGGCCTGCAGTCTCCTATTGTTAAGTTTATTCCTGATGAAGCGTTGACGATTATTCTGGATAGAACCGGGGCTGAAGATGGTGATCTGATCTTCTTTGGTGCGGATAAAACCAAAGTGGTTAATGAAGCACTGGGGGCATTACGGGTTAAGGTCGCCCAGGATATGGGGCTGGTCAAGCACGGCTGGCAGCCGCTCTGGGTGGTTGACTTCCCAATGTTTGAATACGATGAAAGCAGCAGTCGCTGGACTGCTTTACACCATCCGTTTACTTCACCCAATACGGACGACCCTCAGGAATTACTGGATAATCCCGCTGAAAGTCTGTCCAGAGCCTATGATATGGTGCTTAATGGTACGGAATTAGGCGGTGGTTCAGCGCGTATTCACAGCCAGAGCATGCAGGAAAGTGTATTTAAGTTATTAGGTATTAATGACGAGGAAGCTCAGGACAAGTTCGGTTTCCTGCTGGAGGCCCTGAAATATGGCTGTCCTCCACATGCAGGTATTGCTTTTGGTCTGGATCGTCTGGTGATGTTAATGACCGGCTCCTGTTCTATTCGTGAAGTTATGGCCTTCCCTAAAACGCAGTCCGCAGCCTGTCTGTTGACTTCGGCGCCTTCAGGAGTCAGTTCGGCTCAATTAAAAGAACTGGGCATAAAGAAACGTGAATCATTAAGTGATAAGATTGCAGATTAAGAGATAGTTTAATTATTGTATAAATAAACAAGTCCGTAGCAGGTATCTGTTGCTACTTTCTGAAGACGCCGTGAATCCATCCGTGGAGGCTTTATCGGCAGCATCCTGCTGCCGAAACTTCATAAATCAGCAACAGATACCTGCTACTCAGAATAAAGTTGTGAGAGTGTACTGGTCAATCTAATCAGTCAAATATAAAGAGGTTCTAATGGCAGGTCATAGTAAATGGGCAAATATCCAGCACCGTAAAAAAGGTCAGGATGCCAAACGGGGTAAATTATTTACTAAATTGATTCGTGAAATTACCGTAGCTGCTCGTTTAGGCGGCGGTGATATTGATGCTAACCCGCGTTTGCGCGCTATTGTTGACAAATCCCTGCGTGCCAATATGACCCGTGATACTGTTGAACGGGCTATTAAGCGGGGTGCCGGTGATAACGATGGTGATAATTTTGATGAAATTCGTTATGAAGGTTATGGTCCCAGTGGTGTAGCTGTTATGGTGGACTGTCTAACGGATAATAAAAATCGTACTGTTGCAGAAGTGCGTCATGCCTTTACCAAAGCCGGTGGCAACCTGGGTACCGATGGCTCCGTTGCATATCTGTTCAGTAAAATAGGTATTCTCAGTTATCCTGAAGGCAGTGACGAGGATGCTATTATGGAAGCGGCTTTAGAAGCTGGCGCAGAAGATGTAGAAACCAGTGACGATGGTTCCATTGATGTCATTACCACGGCAGAAGACTTTATGGATGTTAAAGATGCTATGGTTGCAGCCGGTTTTGACCCGGAAGTGGCGGAAGTAACAATGAAAGCGTCAACTTCTGTGGTTCTGAATATTGATGATGCTCAGAAAGTGATGCGCATGGTGGATATGCTCGAAGATCTGGATGATGTTCAGAATGTCTATTCCAATGCTGAATTTTCCGACCAGGTCATGGAACAACTCAGTCATTAAGAGCTGAGCCAGTAACAATTTCCGTACTCTCTCCAGTTGAGAGGGAGACATTCAGGGTGAGGGGACAAAAATCAGCTTATCCACTCCGGAAAAAAAAATAATCCTGGGTATTGACCCGGGTTCCCTCAAAACAGGCTATGGTCTCATAGAATCCTCAGGTAGCCGTATTCGTTTTTTAGAATGCGGCACCATAAAAACCGGTGGTGGTGTACTACCGCCTCGTCTCAAAATTATTTTTGATGATATTCAAAAACTGGTGCAGCAATGGTCACCAGATGAAATGGCCATAGAAAATGTTTTTCTGGCTCGCAACCCTGATTCTGCGTTAAAATTAGGTCAGGCTCGCGGGGCTGCCATCTGTGCAGTGATGGTCGATAATATCCCGGTATCAGAATATACGGCTAATCAGGTTAAACAGGCCATTGTTGGCAAAGGACATGCGGCTAAAAACCAGGTGCAGCACATGATAAAGGTTCTGCTTAATCTCAATGATATGCCGCCATCGGATGCTGCTGATGCACTGGCAATAGCCTTATGCCATGCCAATACCAGAAAAACCATGACAGAATTTAAAAGCAAGGCTCAGCAGAGGTATCCGGCAGAGATCCTGGGGGCCATTCGCGGTAGAAGAAAAAAACGCTTCACCTTATAATCATTACGACTTACGACTTACGACTTACGACTTACGACTTACGACTTAATTTATGATTGGAAGATTATCCGGTATTTTAATTCAGAAACAGGCGCCGCAATTAATGATTGATGTGCACGGCGTCGGTTATGAAGTTCAGGCGCCTATGAGTACTTTTTACCAGCTGCCTGAACTGGGTAGCCCGGTGATTGTTCTGACCCATCTGGTGGTGCGTGAAGATGCCCAGTTACTCTATGGTTTTCATAGTGAATCAGAGCGTCTGTTATTTAAAAGTCTGATCAGGGTAAACGGCGTAGGCCCCAAACTGGCACTGACTATTTTATCCGGGATCAGCGCGGATGAATTTGTTCAGGTGGTAAAAAATAACGATGAAAGTGGTCTGGTACGTTTACCCGGGATTGGTAAAAAAACCGCTCAGCGACTGATCATTGAAATGAAAGATCGACTCAGTGACTGGCAGACAGAAGAAGACACTCTAATAGATAAAACCTCGACTAAGTCTGATAATTTAAGTATTGAACAGGATACTATTAAAGAAGCAACCAGTGCTTTGATTGCACTGGGTTATAAACCGGTAGAAGCCAGTAAAATGATTGCCAGACTGGAAACGCGGGATCAGAGCTGTGAAATGCTGATTAAGCAGGCGCTTAAAAATACGGTAAAAAATTAAACAAATATATGCTCGATAACGAACGAATCATTAGCACAACAGAACTGCCCAGTGAAGATATTCAGGATAACTCTATTCGCCCTAAAAGCCTGCAGGACTATGTTGGCCAGCCATCTGTCTGTGAACAGATGGAAATATTTATACCTGCTGCCCGCAATCGAAATGAAGCCCTTGATCATGTATTAATTTTTGGTCCTCCCGGTCTGGGCAAAACCACTCTATCTCATATTATTGCCAATGAAATGGGTGTTAACATGCGCCAGACATCAGGTCCGGTCCTTGAACGCCCAGGTGATATTGCAGCATTACTGACTAATCTGGAAGAAGGTGATGTACTTTTTATTGATGAGATACATCGTCTGAGTCCGGTAGTAGAAGAAGTGCTCTATCCGGCGATGGAAGACAAGCAGCTGGATATAATGATTGGAGAAGGACCTGCTGCCCGTTCCATTAAACTGGATTTACCACCTTTTACCTTAATTGGTGCAACCACACGGGCGGGTTTGCTGACCTCTCCTCTGCGGGATCGTTTTGGTATTGTACAACGGCTGGAATTTTACTCTATTGCTGATTTATCTCATATTGTTGCCCGTTCTGCCGGAATTATGGGCATACATATTGAACCCCATGGTGCCAGCGAAATTGCCAGACGTTCCCGTGGCACTCCACGTATAGCCAACCGATTATTAAGACGAGTGCGGGATTTTGCGGAAGTAAAAAGTGATGGTACGGTGAATGCCAAAGTCGCAGATCGGGCATTGAATTTACTGGATGTGGATCCCATGGGCTTTGATATGATGGATCGAAAACTATTGTTGAGCATTATTGAAAAATTTGAAGGGGGTCCGGTGGGTATCGATAATCTGGCAGCGGCCATCAGTGAAGAAAGAGGTACTATTGAAGATGTGCTGGAGCCTTATTTGATCCAGCAGGGCTATATTATGCGTACTCCCCGGGGTCGGGTGGCGACTGATATGGCCTATTTGCATTTTGGTATGGAAAAAACGAAGTAATAACTATGGAATTTATCTGGCCGGTCAGAGTCTACTATGAAGATACCGACAGTGGTGGTGTGGTGTATCATTCCAATTATCTTAATTTTATGGAGCGGGCGAGAACTGAATGGCTGCGTACTCTTGATCTGGAACAGGATGAGATAATTAAAAAATACGGTATTGTTTTTGTGGTCAGTGCCCTGTCCATTAACTATTTAAAACCGGCATTATTTAATGATCTCCTGCAGGTAAAATCCACTTTAAAAAAACTGACCAGAGCCAGTATTGTTTTTGAACAGTCAATTGTTCGGGCGAACAAAAATGCTGGGGACGAAATATTAACACATGGAGAAGTTAAAGTGGTTAGTTTCAATCAGTATAAAAAAAGACCTGCAGCTTTCCCTGAATCTATTTATAATAATTTTATTGGGCTAAAAAATGCAACATGATATGTCGATATTGTCCCTGATCTCCAGTGCCAGTTTTATGGTGCAAATGGTGTTGCTGGGTTTACTGGTAGTTTCTATTATAGCCTGGACTATGATTATTCAGAAATGGCTGATATTAAAAAAGGCTAAACAGGAAGCTAATATATTTGAACGTCGTTTCTGGTCAGGCGCGGATCTGGTGGATTTATACAAAGCCTTAACCCAGCGCAAAAATGCACAGGGCATGGCGAGTATTTTTGAAGCGGGTTTTCGTGAGTACGCCAAACTTTATAAACAGCCGGGCATGGTTAAAGAAGCCGTACTTGAAGGGGCACAGCGAGCCATGCGGGTAACTCTGAACAGAGAAGTTGAACGGGCTGAATCTGGTCTGCCGTTTCTGGCTACGGTTGGCTCAACCAGCCCCTATGTCGGTCTGTTCGGTACTGTCTGGGGAATTATGAATTCCTTCCGGGCTTTGGGTCAGGTTGAGCAGGCCACCATGTCTATGGTTGCCCCGGGTATTTCAGAAGCTCTGATTGCGACAGCCATGGGTTTGTTTGCCGCTATTCCAGCGGTTATAGCGTATAACCGTTTTTCCTATAATGTGGAACGTCTGGAAAGTCGTTACGATGGTTTTATGGAAGAATTCTCCAATTTACTGAATCGTCAGGTACATACCTGAAATGGCACGTAAACGCCGTAAGCCCATGGCCGAAATCAATGTGGTTCCCTACATTGATGTGATGATGGTGCTGCTGGTTATTTTTATGATTTCAACTCCATTATTAACCCAGGGGGTTAAAGTTGATTTGCCGCAGGCAAATGAGGTGGAATCTCTGGATCCCAAACCTGCCGAAACGGTTATTGTAAAAGTGGATGTACAGGGACAGTATTACCTGACTATTGGTCTGGGTAAGGAACATCCGGTGGCCCGAAATGCTCTGGTTGAATTAATTAAAAACCAGCTTATGGTGACACCCAAACTATCCGTGCTGGTGGCGGGTGATAAAGATGTGCAATATGTTTATATCATGGATGTTCTGGCTCTGCTCAGTCAGGCAGGCATTCCCAATGTGGGTCTGATGACAAAAACTCTGGAACAACAGGACCCAGAAACAATATCGGCAACGACATCCGGAACAACATAATGGTGTCTGATGTTTGAGTGGATAAAAGAAAACAGTATTGCTTTTAGCATTGCAGTGATACTGCATTTGCTTTTTATTGGTGCTTTATTGTTTAACTGGGAATTTGATAAGCCCAGACAGATTGTTCTCAAACAGGGTGATATTATTCAGACTACCGCAGTGGATGCGAATAGTTTTAATTCTAAAATAGCGGAAATTGAACAGCAAAAAAAAGCGCAGCAACAGCGCAAGGCAACTGCTGAAAGAAAAGCCAGAGAAGCTAAAGAAAAAAAACGCCAGGAAGAAAAACGTAAAAAGGCAGCAAAGAAGCAAGCCGCACAAAAACGTAAAGAACAAGCGGCCAGAAAAAAAGAGCTTCAGCGTAAAGCGGCGCAATTAGAAGAGAAAAAAAAGCAGGAAAAAAAGCGTAAAGAGCAAAAGCTGAAAGAAGAGCAACGCAAACAGGCAGAAAAAAAAGCCGCAGAACAAAAACGTATTAAGGAAGCCAGACAAAAAGCTGAGCAGGAAAAACGCCAGGCTGAAGAGAAAAAGCGTCGTATTGCCGAACAAAAACGTCAGGCTGAGGCAGATAAAAAACGTCAGGCAGAATTAAAACGGCAGCAGCAAAGAGAGCAGGCGGAACGAGAACGACGCAGTAAAGGTATAGTCAATAAATACGTCGGTCTGATTGCTCAGAAAATTGAACGTAACTGGCGACGGCCACCGGATACAGCGCATAATTTACAATGTAAAATTGATATTGTACTGCGTTCTAATGGCCAGGTTATATCAGCCAAAATTGCTGAGAGCAGCGGCAATGCCTCTTTTGACCATTCGGTAGAAACTGCGGTACTGCGAGCATCACCATTGCCAGTACCTGCTGATAGTGTTATTTTTAAACAATTTAAAGAAATGAGATTACGATTTGAGCCGGGAAGTTATTAAACAATGAAGTTGTACAGCATAAAACACCTAAATACCCTGATATTAATACTGACTGGCCTGATTATTTTAAGTTCACCTGCTCATGCCGTACTGGAAGTTGAGATTAAGGGCGGATTTCAAAGTGCGAATCCCATTGCCATTGTGCCATTTTCTTGGTCTCAGGGGTCGTCATCTGCTAAAAGCTCCATTGATATTGCCCGGATCATTCGTTCTGATCTGGCCCGCAGCGGACTTTTTTCGCCCTTAAAACTTAATCAGTTACCGGAGCGTCCAGCACTGGGTGGGAATATAAATTTCGAACGCTGGAAAAATACCGATGCAGAGCAGCTGGTCATTGGGAATATTACACCGGTAGGCCAGAATTTATATGAAGTTAAATTTCAAATGCTGGATATCTTTAGTCGTAAGGAAATGGCGGCTTATCGGTATACTGTAAAACAGCAGCAATTACGTCGTGTTGCGCATCAGATCAGTGATAAAATTTATGAAAAACTGACTCATACTCATGGTGCGTTTGATACCCTGATTGCTTATGTTGTGGTTAATAATAGCGGCAGTGGAAAAAAACGGACCTATACTCTGGCGGTTGCCGATTCCGATGGTTTTGATGAGCAGGTTATTTTAAAATCCCAACAGCCCATTATGTCGCCCAGCTGGTCGCCCAATGGTAAGCGACTGGCTTATGTTTCTTTTGAAAAAGGCCGATCTATTATTTATTTGCAGGAGCTTAAAACAGGTCAACGTAAGGTGCTTGCTGAGTTTAAAGGCTTAAACAGTGCCCCGGCTTTTTCTCCCGATGGCAAACGTCTGGCTCTCACACTTTCCAAAGACGGCAATTCAGAAATTTATATTATGTATATTGCCAGCGGTGTTCTGCAGCGTATCACCAGACATTATAGTATTGATACTGAACCCTCATGGTCACCGGATGGCCGGAACCTTATTTTTACTTCTGATCGTGCCGGAAAACCACAGATCTATCAAATTGCTGTCAATCAGCAGGGTAAGGCCGGCAACCCGAGACGTTTAACTTTTGAAGGTAACTACAATTCCAATGCCAGCTATTCCCCGGATGGCAAGTTTATTACTCTTATCACCCGGGTGCAGGGCAGATACCGGGTGGCTATCATTGAGCTTGCTAATGGTTATTTACAGGTTTTAACTCAGTCCAGACTGGATGAATCACCCTCTTATGCACCCAATGGAAAAATGATTTTATACGCAACCGAGTTGCGCGGCAGAGGCATTCTTGAAGCCGTTGCTGTAGATGGTAGTAACTCACCTCAAAGATTACGAGTACTAAGTGGAGATGTAAGAGAACCCGCCTGGTCACCCTTTCGTAGTCGATAACACCAGGAGCACATAATGAATAAACTGCTAAAAACACTACCCATTCTGTTAATGATCATACCGCTGTTATTTCTGGGGGCCTGTTCATCAACCAGTGAGGATGATACAAATAAAGCGGATGTAGAAGATCGTACTGGTGCTACGGGACAAAATGGTGAGGCTTATGAAGGTCAGACAGGTGGTTATAATGGCTCGGCTATGGGCGATGGTGCTGCAATGAATGGCCAGTCCTATAGCGGAGATCCTTTGTCCGATCCTAATAGTCCCTTATCTGTCAGAACCATCTATTTCGACTATGACAGCAGTCAGATCAGTACTGAAGGCCAGTCTGCCTTGAATGCACATGCGGAATTCCTGTCCCTGAATCCCGAACAGGTGCTCACCATTGAAGGGCATACCGATGAACGGGGTACCAGGGAATATAATCTCTCTTTAGGTGAGCGCCGTGCTCAGGCGGTAGCCGATTTTCTAATGGCGTCAGGGGTTCCGGCACAGCAGATGAAAGTGACCAGTTTTGGTGAAGAAAAGCCGGTGGCTCTGGATCATAATGAATCTGCCTGGCAGCTCAATCGTCGTGTTGAATTAATTTACTAGGGACCGGTGTAGATAAAATATGACAGGCTTTAATAGTAAGAGCAATAGACTGATACTTTCACTACTGGCAGCGGGTTTTATATCAGCTGCTACAGCCCCTGTTCTAGCTGAATCAGCCAGTGCAGTGGATGATTATAAAAACCGGCCACTGAATGTCAGGGTTGATCGTCTGGAGCGTTTAATGAGCTCTCAGAAGCAACTGGAGTTCCTGTACCGTTTAAAACAACTGCAGCAGGAAAACCAGCAATTACGCAGCTTACTGGAAGAACAGGCCAATCAAATTCGCCAGCTTAAACAGCAGCAGCGGGATTTATATCAGGATATGAATCGTCGTCTGGGGCAGGAACAGGCAAAGTCTGCAACACCATCAACACCGGAAAGTACTGAAACTTCCGCCCCTGAACCTGCAGAAATCGTTGATAAATCCACTGTCAGATCATCTCACAATGTTGCAACTGAGGGTGTGACTGAGCGGGAAGTGATTATAGTCGATGATAAAGCATTATCAGCGTCTGTGACATCAGGCAATCCTGATAAGCTTCAGACACCGCCAGCAGTAAAACCTCCAGTGGCGGTCAGAAAACCAATGAACGCCAAACAGCGTCAGGCAGAACAAAAAGCCTATCAAATTGCTTATGATGAGTTAAGAGCCCGGCGCTATAATGCTGCCAGAGAAGCCTTTATTAAATTTATTGAGCAATATCCATCCGGCCGTTATGCGCATATTGCTCAGTACTGGATAGCTGAATCCAGTTATGCCCAGAGGAATTATGAACAGGCTATTAAGGATTATCAGCATTTACTGGATGTCTATCCTTTTAGCCCTAAAAAAGCGGAAGCTGAATTAAAAAAAGCCTATAGTTATTATGAGCTTGGGCGGAAAGAGGACACACGAAAAACACTGCAGCAGTTATTGGCTAAATATCCCGATACCACAGAAGCAGGGCAGGCACGTCGTTTATTAAAAAAATTATAAAAATTACTAAAAAAAACTTGCCATAAAAATTAAAAACGGTAGAATATGCGCCATCCTGAGCAGACAGCAAATGCGCTCCAGTACCCAGGATGGGCCGTTAGCTCAGTTGGTAGAGCAGTGGACTTTTAATCCATTGGTCGTGAGTTCGAGTCTCACACGGCCCACCATTATTTAAAGTGATTAGTGTCACTGGCAGAAACC
>Ga0256831_1000697_pt1 | contig 17661 bp, 16 predicted proteins | sample 132544metaG_FD_189087 | JGI IMG/M metagenome (GOLD analysis project Ga0256831, IMG submission 189087) | Hydrothermal vent microbial communities from Lau Basin, Pacific Ocean - 132-544 | ecosystem: Environmental > Aquatic > Marine > Hydrothermal vents | place: Pacific Ocean: Lau Basin | collected...
AAATAAGTTCAACCATGGTAAATGCTTTTTTAGTTTTTATCATATTTATATTCCATATATTATTTTTTATACTTAAAATCAATAAATTGAACTTAAAAATAAAAAATAGTATTCTACCTCAAAGAGGTAGAATTTAAGAGAATTACTCTTAGAACTTAACTGACTGTCCACCAAGTTGAACAATTTTAGCACCTGTTGCATCAGTAATACCTGCTTTAGCAGCTAAAGCTTTTGCTTGGTTACAAACATTATCTGTAGTAACAGTATTTGTATAAGAAACAGTTAAAGTTGTTGTACCATTAGCATCTACTGCTGGTGTAATTGTATAACAATCATTTACATCACCTGCAATTGTTATAGCACTATTCTTTACTGCTGTTGCACCTTGAGTTGCATCTACAGCATCTGTAACATCAGCCCAGTTTTTTGAATTCCAACCAGCATTACCTTGTGAAGCATAAAAAGCTTTTGCATCATCTAAAACTACTTTAATATTTGCTACAGTTTTAGAAATCTTCGCATCATCACGAGTAGCTGCCAATCTAGGAATAGCAACTGCTGCCAAAATACCAATAATTACAATAACGAAAATCAATTCAATCATTGTAAAACCTTTTCTCATCTGAGGGTTGTTTGTTGTTGTGTCTGTCATAAAATACTCCTTAAGTTTTTTTTTACAATCTGTTTTTTATGAAACATTAAAATTATAGCTAAGGAGTAATTATAAAGTTCTTAAACTATTAAAAAATTTTAAGAAATTATTAATATATTTATTTTATTTAGAGCAAGATGCCGATATTTCAAGGAGTAGAGCCTCTATTCTTTTTTCATTTTCGTAATTTTGTTTCAATGATTGTAGATAAGCTTTGAGCATATGTGCGTGTCCATTATCCTTTTCAACAGTTAATCCACACGTTTTCCATTTTTCTTTTACATATGAAGCAAAATCATTCTCTAACTCCATATCAAATCTTCTACCCCCAAAACCAAGTGTAAGCGTTTTCATTGAAACTCCTTTACAAGTATGTTATTATTATAACCATATAATTTTAAAGAGAGAAACTTGTTTCTTTATATAAGTATCTAGCCATATTTAAGTGAAGTAACAGATAGAGAGAGAATATGCCAACATTTAGCGTAACAAGCCCATACCAACCAGATGGTGACCAACCACAAGCTATTAAAACACTAAGCCAATCCATAAAAGATGGAAATCAGTATCAAACCTTACTAGGTGTAACTGGTTCAGGAAAAACCTATACTATGGCAAAAGTGATAGAGGAGACTAGGAAACCTACTCTTATTATGACGCACAATAAAACTCTAGCAGCCCAACTCTATTCTGAGTTTCGGACTTTTTTTCCCAACAACCATGTAGAGTATTTTATTAGCTATTATGATTACTATCAGCCTGAGGCGTACATTCCACGTCAAGACCTTTTTATAGAGAAGGACTCATCCATCAATGAGGAGTTGGAGCGACTGCGACTCTCTACTACAGCCTCTTTGCTCTCTCATAAAGATGTGATTGTTATCGCTTCGGTTTCGGCTAACTATGGGTTGGGGTCTCCTGAGGATTATAAGACCATTGTACAAAAATTAGTTGTGGGTGAGGAGTATGCTCAAAGGGCGTTATTGCTTAAGCTTGTAGATATGGGGTATAAGAGAAACGATGAGTTTTTTGATAGAGGTGATTTTAGAGTCAATGGGGAGGTAATAGACATCTACCCTGCTTATAATGAAGAGTTTGCCTATCGTGTAGAGTTTTTTGGCGATGAGATAGAGGATATCTACACCTTTAACACCCTTACAGGCGAGAAGATAGAGCATTTTAAAGAGGCTGTTATCTACTCTGCCAATCAGTTTATTGTCTCCAAAGAGCGTCTTGCTTTGGCTGTAGAGAGCATAGAAAAGGAGCTAGGGGAGCGATTGGCTTTCTATCAAGCAGAGGATAGGATGCTCGAATATAATCGACTAAAGCAACGCGTTGAGTTTGATTTGGAGATGATAGAGGCTACAGGGATGTGTAAAGGGATAGAGAACTATTCTCGTCACTTAACACAGAAAAAAGAGGGAGAAGTACCCTACTCCATGATGGACTACTTTGAAGCGATGCATGGTCATGACTTTTTGGTAATAGTAGATGAGTCTCATGTCTCTCTTTCACAATTTAGAGGGATGTATGCAGGGGATAGAAGTCGTAAAGAGGTTTTAGTGGAGCATGGGTTTAGATTGCCTTCGGCTTTGGATAACCGTCCTTTGATGTTTGATGAGTACATAAACAAAGCCCCCTACTTTCTTTTTGTATCGGCTACTCCTAAAGAGTTGGAGATTGAACTCTCATCTGTAGTAGCAGAACAAGTGGTAAGACCCACAGGACTACTTGACCCAGAGATTGAGGTGATAGACAGCACCTATCAAGTTGAAAATCTTTATGACCGAATGCAACCTGTCATTAAGAGAGGTGAACGAGTCTTAGTAACGGTTCTAACTAAAAAGATGGCAGAGGAGTTGACCACTTACTATAATGATTTGGGGCTTCGTGTACGATATATGCACTCTGACCTTGATGCGATAGAGAGAAACCAAGTTATTCGCTCTTTGCGTTTGGGTGAGTTTGATATATTAGTAGGGATAAATCTCCTTAGAGAGGGGCTTGATTTGCCAGAGGTTTCATTGGTTGCTATTTTAGATGCTGACAAAGAGGGGTTTTTACGCTCTACCACTTCACTTATCCAAACAGCAGGACGGGGTGCTAGAAATGTAAATGGTCGAGTGCTTATGTATGCAAACAGGGTAACCAACTCCATGCAAGAGACCATAGATATTACAGCTAAGAGACGAAAAAAGCAGATAGCGTATAATAAAAAGCATGGGATTACCCCCCAAACCACCATAAGAGAGCTTGATACCAATCTAAAAGTAGAAGATGCTGGAGAGCTTTATAACAAACGTTCTAAAATGGACAAGATGCCAAAGGCTGAACGACAAAAAATTATTAAAGAGTTAAAAGCCAAGATGCTCCTAGCTTCAAAAAGCTTGGAGTTTGAGGAGGCAGCTAGGTTAAGAGATGAGATTGCTAAGATTAAAAAACTGTAGTTTTTGAGCTTAGGCTACCCCAAGGAAATAGACACGTGCAGGACTAGCCTTAGCTAAAAATCTTTAAAATCTTCTCATCTACACCTACTATTAGCTCACTGTCTCTATCATCATACTCTATGTTACTCAAAATAAATCGTATGAGATTTAATCTTGCTCTTTTTTTATCGTTTGCATCAAGCATCACCCATGAAGCATCCTCTGTACCTGATTTGGAGAACATCTTATCTCTTAACTCTACATAACGGTCATACTCTTTGTGAGATTTATAGTCCAAATCAGAGAGTTTCCAAGATTTTAAGGGGTCATTTTCTCTATCTTTTAGCCTTTTGGCTTGGGTCTCTTTTGATATGTTTAAATAGAATTTAAAAACCACTACTCCATCATCTACTAACATCTTCTCAACCCCATTTACCTGTTGGTAAAAGAGTTCATGTTGCTCATTGGTACAAAATCCAAAAACCTGCTCTATCCCTGCTCTGTTGTACCAAGACCTATCGAAACAGACAATCTCACCTGCATTAGGTATCTGTTTTAGATGACGCTGAAAGTACCACTGCCCTAACTCTTTACTGTTTGGTTTAGATAGGGCAACAGAGCGTGATTCACGAGGATTCCAAAAACGGTTAAGAGATTTAATCGAGGAGCTTTTCCCACCTGTATCCATACCCTCAAAGATGATAAGTATACGTCTGTTATTATCTATCACCCATTTTTGAAGCTTGACCAGTTCAAGATGAAGCTTTAAAAGCTCTTTATTGTAAAATTTGCTCTCGATATTTCCATTTTTCTTAAAAACTTTTTTTGGATTTTCTGTGTACTCTGGCAACTCTTTTGTAAATTTTATCTGCATGTTTATCCTTTACTTGTCTATATTTTGCTTCTGCTGTTCATTGAGTTGGAGTTGTGTCTCTCGTAGACGTGTATGCAAAGTATTGTTCTCTTTAACTAGTGTCTCATTTCTCTTAGTTAGGAGTCTATACTTCTCAATTAAATCATCATACTCGTTATGTAGTGTATTATATTTTGATTTTAACTCTTGTATATTTATTTTCTGTTTGGACATAGACTCCATATGCTCTTGGTATTGAAAGTTTATACTCTCTTTTAACTCTGCTATCTCTTTCTCTCTTTTAGAAAGAGTCTCTATATTTTGGTCAAAATTTTTCAACTGAGTCATGACACTTATATTGTGTATCTTCTCCTCTTGAAGCTGTATCTCTAGTTTTGATATCTTCTCATTTTTTATGTCATCAATCTCTTTTGCTTGTCCCAAAAAAGAGATAAGAGTTTTAACTTTTGTCAAAAAATAGACAATAATAATCGTAATCATAAAAGTAATAATAAGAAATAATCCTACCATAATAAAAAACTCTGTAGTAAACTCAAAATTCATAAACAGATTTTCCAAAATATATTATCCTTCTATTATGTCATAATCGCTTGGTGCAATACACTCCAGAGTACTATTTTCAAAATTGTTAGTATCATAAACCATCTGCTCAAACTCTATCTTTACACGGTTATCTAAGTTATCAACATAGAAAATCTTTTTTAACCTATCTCTATCATCTAAAGTAATTAGGTACTCAATATCTTTATAGGTTGCTTTGTAGTCTCGTGTACTAATCTTTTCTGCCACCCTTAAAATCTCTTCAAGATTAATCCCCTCATCAACAATATAGCGAGAGACTTGCTCTAAATCATGGTCAACAACAATTAGTTGAATACCATCTGTACAGACCTCTTTTTTGGTTGGATTTTGGTAATCCCATCTAAAAAGACTGCTATTAATCTCATGAGACTCTCCTTGTTCATTAATAATAATCTGTCTCTCATTTTTAAACTTAACTGTTCCATCATAGGCTATAACTCTATCCTTATCATTAGTAATAGTCTGTTTAAAATTTGTTTGAAAGTTAGTTGGCAACGAAATAGCTGCACTAGCTACCATGGTTAAAGTAGCAAAAGTAGTCAATGTAAATAATATTTTCATGATTATAATTCCTTTTATAATTCATTTATGATATCAAAATCCCACTTCATGTTAAATAAAATCTGTGTGCTTCTGTTCAAAAAAAATTTTGATTTTATAAAAAATGAGTATACTAGCAAGATGAAAAAACTTATTTTATGGATTTTAATCCCATCTATTGCTATTCAATTTATACAATTTGATGTTCCTGCTACACTAATATCACCTGCAAATCAAGAGATAGATGCACCCATCGAAGTCATAGAGATACTGCAACGCTCCTGTTACGATTGTCATTCAAACTCCATCAACTACCCTTGGTATACTAAAATAGCTCCTGCCTCTTGGTACACTAAAAATCATGTCAAAAAGGGTAGAGAGAGAGTCAACTTTTCACAATGGAAAAGCTACGATAGAGAAAAAAGGCTAAAAGTGATAAAAGAGTTACCAAAATCACTTCTTATTCGTATGCCACTACCAGATTATCTATGGACACATAAAGAGGCAACACTCACAAAAGAGGATAAAAAACTGCTTACAGACTGGGCAAAAGAGCTTAGAAAAGAGCTAGAAAAAGAGAAATAGTTTAAATTCAGATAATATTTATCCGATTTAAAACTATTTATGCTATAGTTACACTATAAAAACCAAATAAAAGGAAATCAAATGCCAAAAATTAACAAATACGTAGATATCTCTGAAGTAGATAGAGAAGCAAAAAAAGACCTTATCGACAGACACTCTCCATTTATTCACTGTGCTGATACAGCAACAGCAGGTGAGCCATTTGAAGTAACAGTAAAAATGGGTAACGAGTATACTCACCCAGATGATTTTGACCACTATATTGAGTCTATTACTCTTTTCAATGGTGATGTTAAACTAGCACAAGCTACATATGTTCCAGGAACTCTTGGTAATACTAAAGCTCATAACACAACTACATTTACAATTATTCCAACAGGAAAAAAACTTAAACTAGTAGCACATGGTTACTGTACAAAACATGGTATCTGGGAAGGTACACAAGTAGACGTAACAGTAAACTAAGACCTCTTACGAAACTTTTTGGAATCGGAGACTTTAGTCCCGAATAAGACGAGGCTAAAGCCATCGGTTCCTAGTTTTGCAAGATATCTAGCTATTTATGGCACACGCTTTGTCAAATCTACTTTAGTAACACCCGACCCCACATAAACCTCTTTTACCAATCTAATCTTTTCAGGAGATGAAAGTCCACACTCCTCACCACACATCATACTTCCTATAAGATAGTATTTCCCTTTTGGAATGCCGAAAAAGTCAAACTTTCCATTACTATTGGAGGTGGAGAATTTTAGATAATTATAGAGTCTTTTGTCTACTTTTGACATTTTGTATCCACTAAGGTAGCTCTCATTATACCACTGTGTCGAGTAGCTTGTAACAGGGTTTAGATAGAGTTTAAGACCTCTACCGTTTATCTCTTTATCACTCATACTATTGGTAATATAGACTCTTCCTGAGACCGTACTTCGTCCTATCTTTTTTAGACTGCGATACTCATCTAAAGGAAATGGCATTCTATCCATAACTTGACCATTTAATCTATCAACATCTCTTGCTGTTGCTCTGTTACCTTGGGTTGCTCCACCCTTAATACCTATGGTTGGATGGTTTTGAGGAACAATAACTTTTGGCTCTTCTTTTGGCTCTTTTCTAGGTTCAACTCTATGTTCAACTCTTGGCTCAATTCTAGGTTCAACTCTTGTAACCCTTGGCTCAACGATTGGCTCTTCTACTCTTGAAATAGTCTCGCTAGGTACTTCTACTCTAGTCTCTACTGTCTCTTGTGGATATGTGACAACCCTCTCGTCTATTATTATTGGTGCTTGATGGCGAACGGTTCTAGCCCCTCCTATAATAGGCTGAGTATTTGGTTTAATCGTAATGGTTTTAGGAGTTGAACAGCCAATGAGGGCTACTCCTGTTATAGCAATGAGTGAGTATCTAGTCTGTTTTATAAACATAATATTCCTTTCCTTTGTACTTTTTGGGATATATAGAGAGATATTATAGCAAGTTATTTACCTAAACAGAACTCTCCAAACATTTTATCAAGTATCTCTTCTGAATCATACGGCTTAGAGATAGAGCTTAAAGCTGTAATTGCATCTTGAATATGATAAGAGAAAAACTCTAGTTCACCACGCAATAGTGGCTCTTTAGCTTCCAAGATAGCCTCTTTGGTTTTTAAAACAGCTTCAATCTGCCTTGTTGAGATAAGCATAAGCTCTTCATCTGAACCGATATCATTAAAAACACTCTCTAATCTGTTGGTCAATGCTTTAAAGTCATACTTCGCACTCACATTAAGAGGCATAAACTTCTCCAATACATCACTACCAAACTGCTCTTCTAAATCCGATTTATTTTTTACTACTATAATTATCTTTTCACTACTCTTCTCTAAAAGATTACATATTTTAGCATCTTCATCATCAAAAGGGCGACTAGTATCAAATAGAGCGATAATAACATCTGCCTCATCTATTGAGACCAAAGAGCGTTCTACACCAATCCTTTCGACTACATCTTCTGCCTCACGAATACCTGCTGTATCAATAAGCCTAATAATATGTGTCCCTATACGAATCTGCTCCTCAATCGTATCACGAGTAGTTCCTGCTATCTCGCTTACAATTGCTCTTTCGTAACTTAAAAGACCATTGAGTAGAGAACTTTTACCCACATTGGGTTTACCAATAATCGCCACCCTAAACCCTTCAATAAGCCCTTTTCTTCGATGGCTAGAGTCTACTATCTTCTCTATCTGCTCTATTAAATTATCTAGTTGTCTAACAATATTATCTAAAATATCGTCAGGCATATCCTCCTCAGCATAATCAATCATCACCTCGGAATACGCCGTAGCACGTAGCATCGCTTCACGACTTTTATCAATAAACTCTTTTAAATCACCCTTTAACTGCTTGGCTAATATTTTAGCAGCATCAACACTCTTTGCTTCTATCAGTTTGGCTATCGCTTCAGCTTTGGTTAAATCTATCTTGCCATTTAAAAAAGCCCTTTTAGAAAACTCTCCAGGTTGTGCTAATGTAGCTCCATACGCTAAAGTTGTCTCTAGTATCTCTTGGGCAACTATCTGCCCACCATGACACTGAAACTCGACAATATCTTCACCTGTAAAACTTTTAGGATTTTGAAAATAGAGTACAATCGCTTGGTCTATAAGTATATTTTCATGATTATAAAGAGAGGTGAGGTGAGCTATACGAGGTTGTATATCTAGGTTTTGAGTTATTTTTTTAGCAATCTCTAATGATTTATCCCCACTCAATCGGATGATTGATATGGAGGATACCCCACTAGCAGTAGCTATGGCAACAATTGTTTTAGCCATTTTTTTTATTATTAAAATTATTTATAATAATAAACTTATTACCATCTTTTCCTGTCTTAATTGCTACATATTTGTTAGGGAATTCTGCACGTAACTGCTCTAAAGCAATCTGAACTAAAATACCATCTAAAGGTTTTGTTTTCCCTCTACCTTTCTCTTTAATATGCTCAATAATAGGCTTAAGATAGTTAACAATCATCTCCTCTTGGGTCTGAATAAACTCTGCAATCTCTAGTTTAATATAGAGGTCATACTGTGTATTTATCCAATTAAAGAGCATATAGGAGAGTGCATTGTATCTATAACCCTCTTTACCAATAAGAAGTGCTGCATCTTCACCATCTACAAACATATGAGCTGTATTGTTAAAAACATCCACCTCTACAGTATCTATCTCAAAACAGCTAGAGGCAAAGAGTACTTTTAGTTTATCTTCTATTTCTATAGATAGCTTTCTATTTTGAGGAGAGTCTCTATCATCATCAAAAGCGTGTTCAAAATACTCCTCCTCTACATCATTTTTCATCTCTATTTTTGAAACACTCTTATCTTTTGATTTCTCTTCTAAACTGGTCTCAAAAAAACTATCGAGAACTTTATCATCTTTTTGAGCTATCTCTTTGGAGAGTAGTTCATGTTTTAATAAAGAGTTCTCTCTTTTAAGAGACTCCTCTTTTATAGATGCTTTCTTATCTTCCTCTTTAGAAGTTTTAGTATCTTCAACCACTAATGGTTCTGTAACTAAAGTCTCCTCTTTTTGGGTTCTCGTCTCTATATTACTATTTATCGTTCTCTTTTTAATAGCGATAATAATCGCTTGTTTCTTAAACAGTCCCATCATACCTGTAGTTGGATACTGTACGATTTCATAATCCATCTCTGTGATAGAGCAGTTAAGCGCTTTAGCTGCATTTTTATAAGCCTCTTCTAAGCTATCTGCCTCTATTTTTTTCATATTATAAACTCCCTCCTATATTTAATTTAATTATTTTCTATTTTTGCTAATTTTTGCTTCTGGTAAGCATTGTTAATTACAAACTGCTGTGCAATTGTAAAGAGGCTGTTTACCAACCAATATAGTACCAACCCTGCTGGGAAAGTAACAAAGAAGATGGTCATAACTACAGGCAACCATTGGAAAATCTTCTGTTGCATTGGGTCTGTCATTGTATTTGGTGTAATCTTTTGCTGATACCACATTGTTGCTCCCATCAAAATAGGTAAGATAAAGAGTGGGTCTTTTAGAGATAAATCTGTAATCCATAACATCCATGGAGCACCTTGTAGCTCTACTGCATTCAAAAACACTCTATAAAGTGCAAAGAAAATTGGTATTTGAAGCAACATTGGAAGACAACCTCCCATTGGATTAGCTCCATGTTTCTTATACATCTCCATCATTTTTGCATTCATCTTTTGTGGGTCTTTTCCATACTTCTCTTTAAGCTCTTTCATCTGTGGAGCAAGGTCTTTAAGCTTTTGCATAGACATCATACCTTTGTATGAAAGTGGGAAAAGAATCAGTTTAATAAGTAAGGTCACTAAAACAATTGCCCAACCCCAGTTACCTACTAAACTATGTAACCACTCTAATACTTTAAATAAAGGCTTAGATAAGAAAGTGAACCAACCATACTCAATAGCATCTGTCAATTTAGGATGAATATTTTTTAAAACCTTTGACTCTTTTGGTCCAAGATAACCATGTAGAGCAAATGTCTGTTCACCTTGAACGAAGAGTAAAGCATTCTCATCATCAACAGTTAAAGTTGAAATATTTAAGGGGTGTTCAAAATTATAGAGAATAGATGAGAAATATCTATCAAATGATGCGGCAAACTCTGCATTTGAAATACTAAGTGAACCTTCAGAATCTCCATCTTCAATTATCTCTACTACACCATTACCTTTTTTAATAAGTGAACCTTGAACAACCATGTATCTAGTATGGTCAGCATCAGGTCTCTGTCCTGTTGTGATAAAGTACTGTTGTGGAGTTGATAACTCTATATCAATATCATAGTGTCCATCAGCATAAAACTTTAATTTTTTCTCAACTGTAGTAGAGCTAAGTTTCTGTGTTAAAACCACAGTAGATGTTCCAGTAGATAAATCAACATTTTCAACAGAAGTAGTATATGGCGTTTTAAGTGCCTCTTTATTTAACTCTACATCTGCAAAACGAATCTCTAAAGGCTTTACCCACATAGGGTTTAGTAGCTTTAGATTTTTTTCTTCATATTTATACTTTTTCTCAAGCATCTCAACTTGTGCTATACGCCCCAAATCATCAATAGTAAAGATAAATCTATCTGATTTAACAGTTGATAGTGCTTTAACTGTTGATACAGGAGCAGATGCATTTTGAATACCATTCGTAATAGCCTGTGACGAGGTGGCAGGAGTAGATGCGTTGGTTACGACTTTAGGAGTCTGTTGCTGTTGTGTTGTAATTGTTCTGTTTTGGTCAACTCTTTTAGTTGTCTTAGGCATAAACATATCAAATAGGACAAATACCATAAATGACAATACCAGTGCTAAAAGAAGTCTCTTCTGTAAATCTTGTTGCTGTTCCACTATAAAATACCCTTTAAATTGCTAACTGTTAAAATATATTATTGTTATGTTATATTATATTATTTAGTTAAGAATTTTATTTTTAATTAATAAGGAGATTATAGCCAAAAGTGTTTAAAAATATCATTGTTTCAAGGCTTTTAGACGCTTTAATGCTTTAAATAAACTATTGGTTGTTTTATGGTAACAATTGTTAAGAATTAAGGGTTTTGCAACAAGGATATATTTTCCTGTTTTGAGTGTTTCTATCTGTAGTAAAAATTGTGAACGAAGCAGACGCTTGGCTCTATTTCGGTGGACAGCATTACCGACTTTTTTACTAGCAACTATCCCAAACTTATACTCTTCATCACTCTCTTGATAAAAAAGTACAAATTCTGAGGTGTGTACAGTTTTAGAGTTTTTATAAACTCTATTAAACTCTTTAGTAGTTTTAACACTACTGAAATGTTTTAAACTGCTAATCTTTTTCTACCTTTTGCTCTTCTAGCAGAGATAACTTTACGTCCGTTTTTAGTTTTCATTCTTGTTCTAAATCCGTGTGTTCTTTTTCTTGGTGTGTTATGTGGTTGAAACGTTCTTTTCATAAACTGATAACCATCCTTATTAGTATTTTACCCATTTCATATCCATGAGTATTTTGAAACGCGATTTTACCCCAATTTGTCTTAAGAAAATGCTATAATCCATATATAATAAACTAAAAGAGTTAAAAAATGGCAAAAAAAAAGAAAAAGCAATCAATTAAGATAAATAATAAAGTTAAAGAGTTAATGAATGGTGAGCCTTTTGATGAGGGAATTAAATATTTAAGTGAAGATGTGTTAGTTGAGCTTACAATGTTGCTTGATTTAAAGGTAGCAATGTTAACACGAAAGGAGATGGTTCGCTCTCTGCGTCAAGTCTGGTCAGAGGGAAACACTCAACTGCGTCTCCATATCGTTAACTACCTAGAGCAGATGGGCATTAAGAGTAAAAAGGTTGAAATAAATGATAAGGTCTCCTATATACTTTCACTGTTAGAAAATTATGAGCATAATAAAGAGGAGGAGCAACAGATTTTATCTGCATTTATTGATACTAAAACTAATAAAATAAATGAAGAGAAAATTACCAATAAGTTGAACTATATACGTCAACAGAAACGTATGAAGTTTTGGGAGATAGAGATGGATGTAATGTTTAACTCTCTCTCAGAAATAGAGTTTTATTACTCTTATGAGTTTGAGATGAACGAGGAGACCTTTTTTAAATCTCTTTTAACTACTACAGAGAGTATAAAGAGTGACCTACTATTAGGAGAGGATGAAGAGAGGATAAAAGTAGAGTTAGAACATCTAAAGAATAGTGCTATTTATAAAAAGATAAAAGAGATTGAATCCTTTTTAGAGATTGTAAAAACAGACCATCGCTATCTATCAGAGAGTGAAGTGATACAACTTATACGCTCAATGCCTCCTGAGGACTGTTTTTATGAGATAGATATTCCTCTCTCTATTATAAAGGAAGTAATCTCAACGATTGATAGTGAATATCGTGTAACCATGCAGGGAAATAGTATCGTGGTTGCTAAAGATAAAGTATATCTTTTATATGGAAGAGAGTTGCCCTACAGAGCTGTAGCATCTTATGGTCGTACATTACTATATCGTAATATATGGAGAGAGGAGATTTTACCTCTAAAAAAAGATATATCCCATATTAAAACCGAAATGAAAAAACAGTTTGAGCATAATATTAAAGATATAGAAGATGAACTATATCAACTCTCACTTGGATTAGATATAGAAGAGAGTGTTATAGAGAAGTTTATCTTACAGTTTATAGAGCCACAAGTTAGCTCTGCCCTAAATTTGAAGATAAAAGAGAAGGTAAAACGCCGAATTGTTTACCACTTTATGGAGCATATTCGTCCTATTAAAGAGAAAAGAAGAAAAGAGGAACTTTTGGCAAAAACCATTCGTGACTTTAAAAACCTTTTCCCTTTGGCACGAATGCTTAAACGTGAAATATACTTTCATGTAGGACCAACCAACTCTGGAAAAACTTATGAGGCACTTCAAGCACTAGAGAGAGCCGATACAGGATACTACTTAGCACCTCTGCGTCTTTTGGCATTAGAGGGGTATGAGAACCTAAAATCAAAAGGGGTTGGGGTCTCACTTATTACAGGTGAAGAGGAGATTATAGATGAGGAGTCAACCCATATAAGCTCCACAATAGAGATGATGAGTGGCTCAGTAGATGTTGATGTCTGTGTTATTGATGAGATACAGATGATAAACGACCGTGACCGTGGTTGGGCATGGGCAAATGCACTCATTGGTGCTCCTGCTAAAAGAGTAATATTGACAGGCTCAATTGATGTACTTGATGCCGTTACAAAACTGTGTGAGTATTTAGAAGAGCCACTAACGGTTATCCATTTTGAGCGTAAAAATGAGCTAAAGCTTCTTCCTCAACCAACACCTATCAAACAGATAGAGGAGGGAACTGCTGTAGTTGCCTTTTCACGACGAGATGTATTGGGGCTACGACAACAGCTATCACAACGTTATGAGGTATCGGTGGTTTATGGAAACCTATCGCCTGAAGTTCGACGTGAAGAGGCGAGACGTTTTAGAGAGGGTGAGTCACAGATATTAATCGCCACCGATGCCATAGCTATGGGGCTAAATCTTCCCATCAAAACGCTACTATTCTCAAAAGATAACAAGTTTGATGGACTAAGAAGACGAGAACTTCTTCCAACAGAAGTGACACAAATCTCAGGTCGTGCAGGACGATATGGATTAGAAGAGGTGGGCTACATTGGAGCATTGGATGCTAAAACATTAGAGACTATAAGCTCTAAATTTTATCAACCTCTACCCACCCTACAACTCCCCTTCTCTGTTATGGCAAGTTTGGAGCATGTTATGCTTATTGGTGAGATTTTAGAGACAGAGCAACTCTCTGTTATCTTAAACTTTTTTGCTGACAATATGGAGTTTGAAGGACCATTTATCGCGGCCAATTTAGACTCTATGTTAGAGATATCAGCCATAGTAGATGAGTATAGACTTGATTTAAAAACACGTTTCAACCTAGCCTGTGCCCCTGCATCTATCTCCTCTCCATATATAGAGTCCGTCTTTCATCGCTACATCAGACAGATAGAGGCAGGAACAACGGTGGAGTATATCCCACCAAGAGACCTACCTAAGTTTGCTCAAACAAATGAGATGATGCTAAACGCTGAAGATAGAGTACGAGAGATTTCACTCTACCTATGGCTCTCATTTAAGTTTCCTGAACTTTTTCCACAAGTAGAGGAGGCACTTAAAGCTAGAGTACGACTTAACAGTTTCATCGAAGCCTCTTTAAAGCAAGGAAATTTTGTTAAAAAATGTAATAGATGTGGAACAGCCCTTGATTTTACCTATCGCTTCTCTATCTGTGATGCCTGTTTCTCAAAAGGTAGAAGAGGAAATAGAAGCAATAATCGTGGTGCAAGAAATGGAGGAAAAAGAAATAGTAGTGGAAATAGACGAAGCAGTTAAAAGAACATTTTTTGTGTAAAAAAGCTATAACTTATTAATCAAAAATATTACTTAAAATTAAGAGAAAAACTTTAAGTTTTTTAGTAAAATTACGCAAAGGATAGCTTATGTCACATATTTCCACCATATTATCAAAAAAAATTAGTACTTTTTTAGAAACACTTAGATTAAACAGAAAAAGAAAAGAGCATATATCGGCTCTTCTTCCTATTAAAAGCGTCTCGCCTATTACAAACTTTGACAAACAGAATAAAAAAGAGGTTATTGATAGTTTTAACAAACTATTAAATCAAGGAACCGTTAAAAAAAAGGAGTATATAAGCTTTGTTACAGAGTATTATAAAAATTTAAAGTATACTGTTTGGGAGTACAGCAAAGAGAAAGATTTAATAGATGGAGAGATACATCTAGTTATTAAAAAAGAGAACAATATCCTACTTATACAGTGCTACAATGGGTATGATAATTTAAGCAAAAAAAATGCTATAAAATTTGAAAAAGAGTCCATATCATTTGTAGAGGAGAATCAGATATTCCAAAGTTATAATATTCAATTAATCTATATAATGTCAACTCTTCTGCTTGAAGAGTCTGCCTATAAGTACATTAAAAAATCTAAAAATATTCATTATCAAATTCTAAAAGAGAATATATCACAATAAAAAACATATTAAATAAGTATCATGTTTTTTTATATTATTTATCAAATTAATATATTTTAAATCCCTAAAAATAAGCATTTAAAACAATTCTTTTTATATTTTTATACAATAATTTTACTTTTTTAATAAAAGAAATATTTAATATTTAATATAATTAGTACATAAGAAATCAATATAATAATTTGATACAATAGGAGCAAACAATGAACCCTTTAACAGAAACTATCACACCTAAATTAGTCGAGGTATCCCTTGCCTCTTTTGGAAACATAAGCATACTTTTAATACTACTCTTCACCTCTGCTATTGGAGGATATTTTGTTTATAATGAGCTAGATTTAGCATCAGAACAGCAAGAGCATATAGTGTAGTCTACCACTACTCCTCTAACCATAAATCTGTTATAATCCCATGAATAATTTCAAGGGATATCCATGATACAACTAACAAATCTAACCAAAAGCTTTGGTGGACAGACTCTCTTTAAAGATATTAACCTAAAGATGAGTAGCAACCAAAAGATAGGACTCATAGGGCGTAATGGGTCGGGAAAATCAACACTTTTTAAAATTATTTTAGATGAAGAGAGTCATGATAGTGGTGATGTCTCTATCCCTAAAAACTATAAAATTGGTACACTTAAACAGCACTTAGTATTTACTGAACCCACTGTTCGAGAAGAGTGTTCACTTGTCCTTAGCGAAGAGGAGCAGTACAATTTCTATAAAATAGAGAAAATCCTCTTTGGACTTGGCTTTACAGGTGAAGATTTAGAAAAAGACCCACTAAGCTTCTCAGGTGGCTATCAGATACGCATAAACTTAGCCAAACTTTTAGCAACAGAGCCAAATATGCTACTACTAGATGAGCCTACCAACTACCTAGATTTACTCTCTTTACGTTGGCTCAAACAGTTTATACGAACCTTTGATGGAGAGGTTATTATCATCACCCATGACCGTGAGTTTATGGATGCTGTTACTACACACACAATGGGGATTCAGAGAAAATCTCTACATATGATTCAAGGTAACACCAAAAAGTATGATGAGACCTTAGCACTAAGCGATGAGACCTATGAGAAAACACGACAAAATCAAGAGAAAAAACGAAAAGAGCTAGAGGAGTTTGTAGCAAGAAACAAAGCAAGAGCCTCCACGGCCGCCCTAGCTCAATCCAAACAGAAAATCCTAGACAAGATGGAGGATATGGAGAGCCTAGAGAGTGAGAGCAATTTAGCCTTTAAGTTTAAATACAAAGAGACCCCTGCAAAAATTAGTCTACGAGCTGAAAATTTAGGATTTGGATATAAAGCAGATGAGCAACTCTTTAAAGATGTCTCTTTTGTCTTAGAAAATGGAAAAACTCTAGCCATTATCGGTAAAAATGGTAAAGGTAAATCGACACTACTTAACTACATATCAGGCGAACTAGAAAAACAAAAAGGAGAGATAAAACTTCACCCCTCAACCTCTATGGCACACTTTGGACAGACCAACATAGAACGACTCAACACCAAAGCCACCATCATGGATGAGATATCCTCTGTAGACATGAAACTTGGTATGGCAGAAGCAAGAAGCATCTGTGGGACAATGATGTTTTCAGGTGATTTGGCTGATAAAAAAATCTCTGTTCTATCAGGTGGAGAGAGAAGCCGTGTTATGTTGGGAAAAATTATCGCCACAGAGTCCAATATTTTACTACTAGATGAGCCTACCAACCACTTAGATATGTACTCCATCGACTCACTATGTACAGCCATAGAGGAGTTCAAAGGCTCAACCATCATGGTCACTCACTCCGAGATGCTTCTAAGAAGATTAGCTGATGCCCTAATTATATTTCATAAAGGTGGAGCAGAGTATTTTGATGGCACATATAATGAGTTCCTAGAAAAAATAGGTTGGGAAGAGGAGTCTGCAGGGGACAACCTCCGTGCTGACCCAAAACCCAAAAAATCAAAAATAGACAACAAAGATAAAAAAAGAGTAAAAAAAGAGCTTACACAAGCACGAAGCAAAGAGAACGCACCTCATAAAAAAGAGTTAGAGTTCTGTGAAGAGAAAATCATAAAACTAGAAGAGCAACTAGAGCGTGAAAATGAGAAACTAATAGAGGCTTCAAACAGTGGAGACAACTCTACCATGATAGAGGCATCACAAAATATTGGAAAACTTCAAAAAGAGGTAGATGAGCTATTTGAACGTTTAGAGGTGGCAAGTGAAGCACTTGATGAGATTGAAGAGAGGTATGCTCCTCTGTTTGAGGAGGTGGAGTAACTCTCTACTCCTCCGTCTTTAACGCCATCAACTCGTTAAAGATATCCACTGCTTCATCATCTTCCATCTCACCTGTATCAATATCTACAATAATCTCTTTACACTCAGTTAACATCTCTTG
>Ga0256831_1000698_pt1 | contig 17649 bp, 26 predicted proteins | sample 132544metaG_FD_189087 | JGI IMG/M metagenome (GOLD analysis project Ga0256831, IMG submission 189087) | Hydrothermal vent microbial communities from Lau Basin, Pacific Ocean - 132-544 | ecosystem: Environmental > Aquatic > Marine > Hydrothermal vents | place: Pacific Ocean: Lau Basin | collected...
GAATTTATATCTGCAAAGTAAAATCGGGCAACACTGTTCTTACATCAAAAATCATTCTGAACAGGTAAAGCTTCAACCCTCCATTCTTTTCAGTAAAAAATAGCAATACATCACTAATTTCAATAATCCATAATTACATTATTTGTAAACGAATTTAGAATAAAACTAAAATTATTCTATTTTTGACAAACCAAAAAACTAAACCATAAATCTTATGAAAAGTGATCTGCTTTTAAAACAGTTGGAGGGGAAACAACCCGGGACCTTAATAAAAGACATTGTTCTTGAACACGAAATACAAGACGTATTTATCGACTATTTCTCGATTAAAGGGGAGCGAAAAACGGAAGAACCTGCACATACTGGAGCAATGGATATTTTACTAACCGTTGGAGGCGAAGGAACACTGGAAACCGGCAATTTAAAATACAAGATAAACTCCAACACCATCATTCGTATTCCATACAATAAAAGTTATACAATAAAAGTAGATGCAAACCGGGAACTCTTTTTCATCAGGCTACAAAAATTATTAGACGAAAAGGATATCCAGGTAATTAAAAATAAGATCTCAGATTATAGCGAGTTATACTTTAAACCCCTCGCCAACTGCCCCACCTATACCGAAGATATTAAAAGCGAAAAAACCATAAACCGGATGATTTTACCCGAAGGACTTGTACCACGCCTTGCTATGGGGTCGGTAGAGACCGAAGGCCCCGACGAAGTAAGCGAACACGAACACCCGATGCTCGACCAGATATTTTTCGGACTTGAAGGGTGCAGCTGCAAATGTTTTGCCGACGGAGAAGAAGCCCTGTTAACAGAAAATTTGATGTTGCATATTCCGCTCGCCTCGAAACATTATGTATCGGTTGCAAAGGGCGATAAACTGGCTTATATTTGGATGGATTTCTTCCTTTCCCTCGAAGGCGAAAAATATATGGGAGAACAACACCAGATGGAAGAAGAGTAGTTTTATATAATAGATTGTTAGACTTTTATTCCGAAGGAATCTCCCAAAGTTCTCTTATGAATACTTTCGAAAGATTTCCTTGGAGTCTACAGGAGACATAAAACAAAAATTAAGTTACTGAATCGAACAATTAATACTATCATAATTATTTTATATTTCACCAATTACCAACAACATACAAAATGAGATTAAAGCAAACAACACTACAATGCAAACAAGACTTAAACCAATTAGCTTTTCGTAAAATTTGGCAAAACTATTTCTGTTCACATCAAAACAAAAAGCTGTACAGATTGGGTACAATTGTAAGCCTTACCCTTTTTCTCCTTATTGGATTTAACACCTCACTATTGGCTCAAAAAAAATCAGAATTCCCGTCAATTACTCCTTATTGGGCACTGGGGCATATAATTTGGGAAGATAATTTCAACACGCAATCTTCAGCCGATTCTTTGGTTCAGGGATATAGTAATCACCATATTCCTGTCGATGGAATAATAATAGACAGCCCGTGGGAATTGCATTATAACGATTTTACTTGGGACAAAACAAAATATCCTGATCCAAAAAAAATGCTTGCCAATTTTACCAGCAAAAACATACACACTCTTTTATGGCTTACCGGAAATACCAATTTAACTGCCGTCGATATTCCGGGGCAAAAAGCTCCAAATTTCGATGACGCCATAAAAAACAATTATGTAATTACCGTTAACGACAGTGCTCTTTTATCGTGGTGGAAAGGACGAGGAGTCTTTATCGATTTCACAAACCCCGAAGCTGTTAAATGGTGGAACAAACAACTCGATAAAGTTTTTATTCCCGGAGTTTACGGATGGAAGGTCGATAATTTCGAATTGCACAATATTGCTGATTCATTAAAATCGTCGGTTGGTATGATTAGCGAACGCGATTTTAAAAAATACTATTACAATAGTATGTACGATTACACCTTGAAGCGAAATCGAGAAGGAATTATTTTTGCACGCCCCTACTCTCATCAAGGTGGATTTAATGCAATACCATCAAAACTAAGTGTGGGTTGGTGTGGCGACTTTTCGGGAGACTGGAAAGGATTAAAACATCAAATCAGTAACATCTACAAATCGGCAAAAGCAGGGTACGGAGCATTAGCCTGCGAAATTGGCGGATTTCAAGGTGCTGCTGCCAACAAACAACAGCTAATTCGCTATTCGCAATTTGCTTCGATGGTGGCAACAATAGATAATGGTGGTGCAAATGGTGCATTTACAAATCATCTACCCTGGTTTCACGATTCTGAAACAACCCGAATTTACCGGGATTTAATTCTTATGCACAGAGCAATCAGACCGTATATTTTTAGCAGTCTGGTAGAAAATCATTTAAACGGAAAAACTTTAATAAATGAGATTTCAGAAAAACAGGAAAGTCATAAATTGGGAACCGATATTTTCACAAAAGCAATTACTTCCGACACAACAGAAGTTTCGTTCCAATTACCAAAAAAGGGAGAATGGTACAACTGGTGGAATGGTAAAAAACAAAATGGCGGTTCTATTATAAAAGATGAGTTTCCGTTAAACCGGTTCCCTCTTTATATTTCACATGGAGCTATTCTGCCACTCGATATTAACGGAATGGATTGTAACAAATTAAAAACCGACAGTAAAAAAACAATTATCTTATTTTATGGTATGTCGAATAAAAAAATAGTCTATCATAAGCCCACCGGCGACGGAACAAACTATACCGACATTAAAATTAAAACAAAGAGAAATGGAAAAATAAAAGTAAAATCGGAAATGGAACACAATTTTGTTTTCATTGTAAAAAAAGCCGGTACTCCTCTCTATTCAAATGAAAACGGTTACCCATTCGATATTCTTTCGGGAACAAAAATTATTTCGAAAACAGGCAAAAAATTTCACACAAAAAAGCATGATTAAGTTAAAACACTAGTTTATTCTTATCTTGTGTCTTGATTCTTGATTTAAAATTTTAAACACGATGAAACAAAAAATTAAAATAGGAATAGTGGGTTGTGGTACAATTGCCGACATTCACGCTCAGGCAATTCGCCAATCGGAAAATGCCGAACTACATTCGGTTTTTAGCCGTAACAGTAAGAACACAAAAAAGTGTGGCGAAAAATACAACGTAAAGTGGTTTACCAACTGGGAAAGTTTTATTTCGGATAGCGAACTGGATGCTGTCTCTATTTGCACGCCAAGTGGCAATCATCTCGATTATGGCGAAAAAGCTGCCGAAGCAGGCAAACATGTAATTGTTGAAAAACCCATTGAAGTTACACTTACGAGGGCAACTTCGCTAATCGAAAAATGTAAAACAGCAGGTGTAAAACTAGCCGTTATTTACCAAAGCAGGTTTACCCGGGAGATGGAAGAGTTAAAAAATCAGCTTACCAACAAAAAAATCGGTCGTGTTTTTATGGCCGATGCAACAATTAAATGGTTCCGCAATCAAGAATATTACGATGGCGGTGTTTGGCGCGGAACGTTTAAACTCGACGGCGGTGGCGTATTAATAAATCAGGCCATTCACACCATCGATTTGCTACAATGGTTTTTGGGCGATGTCGACACCGTTTATGGAAAAATAGGAACGTTTACGCACACCAATATTGAGGGAGAAGACAATGCCGTTGCTGTTCTTCGGTTTAAAAACGGAGCGCTCGCAACCATTCAGGCTTCAACTTCGGTGGTACCTGCACAACCGCGAAAAATCAATCTTCATGGAGAAAAAGGTACCGTTGAAATTATTGATAACGATGTAAAGTTTTTTGTTGAAGGCGAATCTCAAATGGAGATTCCAGAGATTGAAAAACAAAGCTCGGGGGCCGACAGTCCTCTTGCAGGGTTTTCGATTGAACCCCATAAAAAGCAGTTTGAAGCAATTGTTGAAGCGATAAATTTAAATCAGGAACCACCCGTTTCGGGCAGCGACAGTTTAAAATCGTTGGCAATAGTTCTGGCAGTTTACAAATCGGCAAAAACAAACACCGAAATTAAAATGGATGATTTTTTAGATTGAGATACAATTAATGCTATTCTCTCTTTATAATAGTTCGGTATGTTTTTATATTACGCTGATAATCAATAAAATACACAAATGTCCGTGATTGCATCAAATAGCTGATATTCAGCAGTTTAGTTTTTGTCTTGTGTCTCATGTCTAAAAATCTAACGATCTATTCGCTTTATTATTCAGAAAAATAAATTTCCGAAAAGCAAAATGGAATAAGTATATTTGTAAATAAAGTTAACAACAACAAAAAATTTGGCAAAAAAGAGAAACATCGAAATCCGCTCCGAAGAGGTGCAGGAGATAATGGGAACCCCTCCAAAATGGATTATTCGCCGGGGAATAGTAATTATTTCAGCAGTGGTTTTGGTGTTACTTGGCGGCAGTTATTTCTATAAATACCCCGACATAATTAATGCCCGTGTTACCATTGTTTCCGAAAATCCGCCCATCTCTATTATTGCCCGCTCCGACGGCAAACTCGACAAAATATTTGTTACCGACAAACAAAAAGTGGCAACCAACACAATACTTGGTTTAATTGAAAACCCCACCAACTACGAAGACGCTTATTTGTTAATTAACGATTTAAAAGCAATACAAAGCTTTTTCAATTATCCTGAAAGATTTATCGATCTCGAATTTAAAAAAAACTACAGTCTCGGATTGTACCATTCATACTATTCCGCATTTATAAGTCAATTAAAAGAGGTTCAGACTTTTTACAAATTCAATCCCTTCGACCAGCGTATTAATTCACTGTCGAAACAGATAAACGGGTATAAAAATTACATTATAAAATCGCGCGAAAAAATTGCTGTTTTACGTCAGGATTACGAACTGGCAAACAGTCAGTTTTACCGCGATTCGACATTAAACAGAAAAGGAGTACTTTCTGATGTAGATTTAGAAAAATCGCAAGCGGCAATGTTAAAGCAAAAATTTACCTACCAAAACGCAATAACGCAACTTGCAAGTACGCAAATTACCATTAACAATTTAACCAACAACATACAGGAACAGAAAATATTAAAACTCGAAACCGAAAAAAAACTTTTGGCCGGACTAAAAGAGAAATACGATAATCTGGCCAATCAACTGCGCTCATGGGAACAGGCATTTATATTAAAAACCCCCGTTGAGGGAACCGTAACATTTACAAACTATTGGAGCGCCAATCAGTTTGTTTCAAGCGGAAATATAGTATTTACAGTTATCCCCGACGGTCATCAAAAAATAATAGGAAAAGCAATAATCCCGGTTATTGGAGCCGGAAAAACAAAATTAGGGCAACAGGTAAATATTAAACTCGACAACTTCCCTTATATGGAATTTGGAATAATAGAGGGAACAATAACAAACATTTCGATGGTACCTGTTACATCGGAAAACGGAAACTATTATACTGCCGAAATACACCTCGTTAACGGATTAATAACGAACTACAATAAAGAGTTACCATTCAACCAGGAGATGCAGGGAAATGCCGAAATAATTACCAAAGACCGCCGGCTGATAGAGCGATTGGTAGAACCTTTAGTCTCAATTTTTAGAGAAAAAATCGATTAGATTCCCAATCGACTAAAACTCAAACTTTTCCAAATCTTAATTTTTTGAAAATAAAGCAAAAAAGCCATTGAACTTTGCATAAAAGTTGTACTTTTGCGAGCCGTTTTAAGGGGGTGGTATGCATTTTCCTCTCAAAACGTAGTGATTTTAAGGATTTTTGCATACTTTTGCAGTCCATTTTTTGAAATGATTATTAACTATATAAAAAACAGGTAGTTATGCCAACTATTCAACAGTTAGTTAGGAAAGGAAGACAACGTAAGGTAGAGAAGAGTGGTTCTCCAGCCTTAGATTCATGCCCACAACGTCGTGGTGTATGTGTTCGTGTTTATACAACAACACCAAAAAAACCAAACTCGGCAATGCGTAAAGTTGCAAGGGTACGGTTAACAAATGGTAAAGAGATTAACGCCTACATTCCGGGTGAAGGCCACAACCTTCAGGAGCACTCAATCGTGCTTGTTCGCGGAGGAAGAGTAAAAGACCTTCCGGGTGTACGTTACCACCTAATTCGTGGAGCTCTCGATACTGCAGGTGTTGAAGGACGTTTACAACGTCGCTCGAAATATGGAGCAAAGAAACCGAAGAAAAAGTAAAAATTTAAAAAAGTAGTTAACAACGTTATTTGTAGTGGTTGGGTTGAGTAAGTAATTCTCTTAGAATGTCTTCCGGAGAAAAGCTGAAGACCGCCTTAGGGCAGCCGATTTGAATAACACTAAAAAGTTTTAAAATGAGAAAGTCGAAACCAAAGAAGAGGCATCTGTTACCAGATCCCAAATTCAACGACGTGCTGGTAACCCGGTTCGTTAACGATTTGATGAAAGACGGAAAAAAATCTACAGCTTACGCCGTATTTTACCAGGCAATTGAAATGGTTGAAAAACGCGCAAAAGATACAGAATTAGCTCCGCTCGATGTTTGGAAAAAAGCACTGGAAAACATTACTCCTGCAGTTGAAGTAAAGAGCCGCCGTGTAGGTGGAGCAACATTTCAGGTACCAATGGAAGTAAGACCCGAAAGAAAGCAATCAATCAGTATTAAAAATATGATTTTGTTTGCACGGAAACGTTCAGGAAAATCGATGGCCGATAAATTATCAGCCGAGATTGTTGCTGCGTTTAACGAAGAAGGTGGTGCTTTCAAAAAGAAAGAAGATACGCACAGAATGGCAGAAGCCAACCGTGCATTCGCACACTTCAGATTTTAGTTTAGCAAAGTTCAGTTTACAGAAAAGAATTAAAGATTATTAGAAAAGATGGCTAAGCAAGATCTGAAAAATACAAGAAATATTGGAATTATGGCGCACATCGATGCGGGTAAAACCACGGTTACAGAACGTATTCTGTACTACACGGGGTTAACCCATCGCATTGGTGAAGTTCATGATGGTGCTGCTACAATGGATTGGATGGAGCAGGAACAAGAGAGAGGAATTACCATTACATCGGCAGCAACAACAACATTCTGGAAATACAAAGATGTTGAACACAAAATTAACATCATCGATACTCCCGGACACGTTGACTTTACCGTTGAGGTAGAGCGTTCGTTACGTATTCTCGATGGTACCGTTGCACTTTTCTGCGCCGTTGGTGGTGTTGAAGCGCAATCGGAAACCGTTTGGCGTCAGGCCGAAAAATACGGAGTTCCCCGTATTGCATTCGTAAATAAAATGGATCGTCAGGGAGCCGACTTCTTTAATGTATATAACGACATTATCGAAAAACTTGGAGCAAACCCTGTTCCCGTTCAAATTCCTATTGGCGCCGAAGAGAAATTCGAAGGCGTTATCGATCTTATTGAAATGAAAGCCGTACGTTGGTTCGACGACGAAAATAAAGGAACAACATACAGCTTAGACGAAATCCCTGCCGAGTTGCTTGAACAAGCAGAAGAGTGGAGAGGAAAATTAGTAGAATCGGTTGCCGAAGTTGACGACGAACTATTGGAGCGTTATTTCGAAGACCCCGACTCGATTACAAAAGAAGAGATGCTTACCGTTATTCGCCGGGCAACACTCGAAGGAGTTATTATTCCGATGATGTGCGGATCAGCATTTAAAAATAAAGGTGTACAACGTCTGTTAGATTCGGTTTGCGCTTTCTTACCCAGCCCACTCGATAGTGGCGATATTACAGGAGAAAATCCGGTAATTAAAAAAGAAGTTACCCGCAGCCCCGATGCTAACGAACCATTTGCTGCGTTAGCATTTAAAATTGCTACCGACCCGTTTGTTGGTCGTTTGGCATTTATGCGTGTTTACTCGGGTAGAATTGATGCCGGAACAGCAGTATTAAATACGCGTACCGGAAAAAAAGAGCGTATCTCGCGCTTGTATCAAATGCACTCGAATAAACAAAATCCAAAAGATTTTATTGAAGCAGGTGATATTTGTGCAGCAGTAGGTTTTAAAAACATTCGTACCGGCGATACACTTTGTGATATAAAACATCCTATTGTTTTAGAAAGTATGGACTTTCCGGAACCAGTAATTGGTGTGGCAATCGAACCCAAATCTCAAAAAGATGTGGATAAATTGGGGAACGGACTGGCAAAATTGTCTGAGGAAGATCCAACATTCCAGGTGCATACCGACGAAGACTCCGGTCAGACCGTAATTCGCGGAATGGGCGAACTTCACCTTGAGATTTTGGTCGACCGTTTACGACGCGAATTTAAAGTTGAATGCAATCAGGGTGCACCGCAAGTTGCATACAAAGAAGCAATCAGCAAAAAAGTTAATTTACGCGAAGTATTCAAAAAGCAAACTGGTGGACGCGGTAAATTTGCCGACATTATTGTTGATGTTGAACCTGCCGATGAAGGAGTAACAGGATTACAATTTATCGATCAGGTAAAAGGAGGACGTATTCCAAAAGAATTTATTCCTTCGGTAGAGAAAGGATTTACCGATGCACTGAGAAATGGTCCATTGGCAGGTTTCCCTGTCGATAGTCTGAAGGTTACTTTGCTCGATGGTTCATTCCATCCTGTCGATTCAGACCAGTTATCGTTCGAAATTTGTGCCAAGCAGGCATTCCGTAATGCTGCATCGAAAGCAGGTCCAAAACTATTAGAGCCGATAATGAAAGTGGAGATTGTAACTCCCGAAGAATATATGGGCGATATTATTGGCGATTTAAACCGCCGTCGCGGAGAAATTGCCGGAATGGAAGACAAAGGAGGAGCAAAAGTTATTAGTGCAAAAGTTCCTCTGGCAGAGCAATTTGGTTACGTAACCGTATTGCGCACACTCTCGTCGGGAAGAGCAACTTCGTCGATGGAGTTCAGCCACTACCAGGAAGTGCCGAAAGGACTTGCCGAGAAAGTATTGGATGATGTTAAAGGAAGAACAGATTTATTATAATAATTATAACAAATTCTCACTATGAGTCAAAAGATCAGGATTAAGCTAAAATCGTACGATCACAATTTAGTTGACAAGTCGGCTGAGAAAATCGTAAAAACAGTAAAAACAACCGGAGCAGTTGTAAGCGGACCAATTCCACTTCCAACCCACCGCAGGGTATTTACCGTATTACGTTCAACCTTCGTAAATAAAAAATCGAGGGAACAATTTCAGTTGTCTTCATACAAACGTTTGATCGACATTTATGGCTCATCCGCAAAAACAATCGATGCACTAATGAAACTGGAATTACCCAGTGGCGTTGAAGTAGAAATTAAAGTTTGATAATTTAAAGTAGTCAAAATGGCTGGTATTATTGGAAAAAAAATCGGAATGACATCCGTATTCAGTGTTGAGGGGAAAAACATCCCATGCACTGTGATTGAAGCCGGTCCTTGTGTAGTAACACAAGTGAAGACCGAAGAAACTGACGGCTACAACGCGCTTCAACTTGCTTATGGCGACAAGAAAGAAAAACATGCCACCAAAGCAGAGTTCGGGCACTTTAAAAAAGCCGGTGTAACACCGAAGCGTAAAGTAGTAGAGTTTAGAAACACCTACCAGGAAGCTTTTGAATTGGGACAAGAAATTGATGTAAACGTATTTCATGAAAATGATTTCGTTGACGTTGTCGGAGTCTCAAAAGGAAAAGGTTTTCAGGGCGTAGTTAAAAGACACAATTTTAAAGGTGTCAACGATGCAACGCACGGACAGCACAACAGGTTAAGAGCACCAGGTTCTATTGGAGCTTCGTCTTGGCCATCGCGTGTATTTAAAGGAATGCGTATGGCAGGTAGAGATGGTGGCAAAACTGTAACCATCGAGAATCTTCAGGTAATAAAAATTATTGCCGAGAAGAATTTAATTGTGGTAAAAGGTTCTGTACCCGGCGCCAAAGGTTCATACTTAATAATTAGGAAGCAATGGAATTAAGCGTACTTGATATTAAAGGAAAAGAAACCGGAAGGAAAGTCACTTTAAACGACCAGATATTCGGAATTGAGCCCAGCGACCATGCTATTTACCTCGATGTAAAGCAATACATGGCAAACCAACGCCAGGGAACTCATAAATCGAAAGAACGTGGAGATATTTCGGGAAGTACCCGTAAAATCAAAAAACAAAAAGGTACAGGAACAGCACGGGCAGGAAGCATTAAATCGCCTATCTTCCGTGGTGGAGGTACCGTTTTCGGACCACGTCCTCGCAACTATGGCTTTAAACTTAACAAGAAAGTTAAAGAATTAGCCAGAAAATCTGCTTTGACTTATAAAGCGAACGAAAAAAGTATTTTGGTGCTCGAAGATTTCAATTTAGAAGCTCCAAAAACAAAAGAGATGGTGGCAATAAAAAGTAATCTGCAAATCGCTGATAAAAAGTCACTTTTCGTTTTACCAGTCGAAAATAATAACATATATTTGTCCTCCAGAAATTTACAGGACATTTCGGTTGTAATTGCTTCTGAATTAAACACTTACCAGATTCTAAATGCAAAAACTATTGTTCTTCTGGAAGGGTCGGTAAAGAAATTAGAAGAAGCGTTAAAACTTTAAGGCGATAAAAAATGGATATTTTAATAAAACCATTAGTAACAGAAAAGATGACCGCTCAGTCGGAACGGTTTAACCGTTACGGTTTCGTAGTCGATCGCAGAGCAACTAAACCGCAAATAAAAAAGGCAATTGAAAACCTTTATAACGTTTCGGTTGAAAGCGTAAACACCATGGTTTATGGTGGAAAAATGAAATCAAGATATACCAAAGGTGGTGTAATCACCGGCAAAACTGCTTCGTTTAAAAAAGCAATTGTTACTTTGGTTGACGGAGAAAGCATTGACTTTTATAGTAATATTTAATATACAATGGCAGTAAGAAAATTAAAACCAGTAACACCGGGTCAAAGGCACAAAATTATTGGCGCTTTTGATACCATTACTGCATCTACGCCTGAGAAATCATTGTTGGAGCCCCTGCGGAAATCTGGTGGCCGAAATAACCAGGGCCGCATGACAATGAGGTATAGAGGTGGGGGACACAAACGCAAATACCGTGTTATCGACTTTAAACGCGATAAAGACGGCATTGCAGCTGTTGTCGATTCCATTCAGTACGATCCAAACCGTACTGCCCGCATCGCCCTTCTGAAATATGAAGATGGCGAAAAAAGATACATCGTTGCGCCTAACGGGTTGCAAGTTGGTCAAACGGTGAAAAGCGGTTCAGGAGCAGATCCTGAAGTGGGAAACTCTCTACCACTATCTGAGATACCTCTCGGAACATTGGTTCACAACATTGAACTCCACCCCGGGCAGGGTGGCGTTATGGCTCGTAGTGCAGGCGCGTATGCGCAGCTGACCTCTCGTGAAGGAAAATTCGCAATTTTGAAATTACCTTCAGGCGAATCTCGTATGGTACTCGTATCCTGTAAGGCTACAGTAGGTACTGTTGGAAATACAGAACACAACCTCGAAAAATCGGGTAAAGCCGGTCGATCAAGGTGGTTAGGAAGAAGACCACGGGTACGTGGAGTTGTGATGAATCCGGTTGATCACCCAATGGGTGGTGGTGAAGGTAAATCTTCAGGCGGACACCCACGCTCACGCACAGGTGTTCTTGCGAAAGGGTTTAAAACCCGTTCGAAGAAAAAAGCTTCCAGCAAGTATATTGTAGAACGTAGGAAAAAATAAATAGAGGAATATTATGAGTCGTTCATTAAAAAAAGGTCCCTATATCGATTTTAAACTCGAAAGAAAAGTGTTGGCAATGAATGATGCCAACAAAAAATCGGTTGTAAAAACATGGGCCAGAGCATCAGTAATTTCTCCTGATTTTGTAGGTCATACAATTGCTGTACATAACGGAAACAAATTCATTCCGGTTTACATTACCGAAAACATGGTAGGACACCGTTTAGGCGAATTTGCTCCAACACGTACATACAGAGGTCATGGCGGGAACAAAAAGAGGTAAGGCATAACTATTAATTTTAAAAAGAAAAGAAAATGGGTGCCAGAAAAAGACTAGCAGCTGAGAAAAGAAAAGAAGAGAAAAAACAACAATATTTTGCTGTTTTAAAAAACTGCCCTACATCTCCACGAAAAATGAGGTTAGTAGCCGATATGATTCGTGGCGTTGAAGTGAACAAAGCACTCGACCTTTTGAAATACTCGTCAAAAGAGTCGTCGCGCAGGGTAGAAAAACTTCTTCTTTCGGCCATTGCCAATTGGCAGGCTAAAAACGAAGGAGTTCGTTTAGAGGAAAGTGAACTTTACGTACAAAAAATCATGGTAGATTCAGGTCGAATTCTGAAACGTTTACGCCCGGCTCCACAAGGCCGCGCACACCGAATCAGAAAACGCTCGAACCACGTGACTTTATTCGTAGATAGAAAAGAAAATGTTGTTGAAGAAAATCTTAATTCGTAATAGATGGGACAAAAAGTAAATCCGATAGCAAATCGTTTGGGGTTCATTAAAGGATGGGACTCAAATTGGTTCGGTGGTGATAACTACGGCGATAAATTGGTTGAAGACCATAAAATCAGAGAATATCTGAACGCCCGTTTGGCAAAAGCCAGCATTTCAAGAATCGTTATTGAACGCACCTTGAAATTAATTACCATCACTGTTCATACTTCTCGCCCCGGTATTATTATTGGGAAAGGCGGTCAAGAAGTTGACAAGTTAAAAGAAGAATTAAAGAAAATTACGAACAAAGAGGTTCAAATCAACATTTTCGAGATTAAACGTCCTGAACTCGATGCCAAAATAGTTGCAAATAACATTGCAAGGCAAATCGAGGGTAAAATTGCTTACCGCAGGGCTACTAAAATGGCTATTGCTTCAACCATGAGAATGGGAGCCGAAGGAATCAAAGTATTGGTTTCGGGAAGGCTTAACGGAGCAGAAATGGCTCGTTCTGAAATGTATAAGGATGGCCGTACTCCATTGCACACTTTGCGTGCCGACATCGACTACGCATTGGCAGAAGCTTTAACAAAAACCGGATTGGTTGGCGTAAAAGTTTGGATATGTAAGGGTATGGTTTATGGTAATCGCGACCTTTCACCTAATCTGGGGCAAAAACCCGGACGTGGCGGAAAAGGCGGCGGAAACCGTAACAGACGAAGAAAATAGTGGTTTATAACACTCAGAATAATTAAAGGATGTTACAGCCGAAAAAAGTAAAATTTAGAAGAGTACAAAAGGGTCGAATGAAAGGAAATGCCCAAAGGGGTAATCAACTCGCATTCGGTTCATTTGGAATTAAGTCGTTAGAAGAAGCGTGGATTACCGGTCGCCAGATTGAGGCGGCAAGGGTTGCGGTAACCCGTCACATGCAACGACAAGGTCAGATATGGATACGGATTTTTCCCGACAAGCCTATTACCAAAAAACCAGCCGAAGTAAGGATGGGTAAAGGTAAAGGTGCTCCTGAAGCATTTGTTGCTCCGGTTTCTCCAGGGCGTATTATGATTGAAGCCGACGGTGTGCCATTTGAAATGGCAAAAGAAGCTTTAAGATTAGCCGCTCAGAAATTACCGGTTAAAACAAAGTTTATGATTAGACGTGATTATGTTGAAGAATAAAATTGGTGAATAATGAAAATTTCTGAAATCAAAGAACTGACGAGCAAAGAGATCGTCGAAAGATTACAGGTTGAAAAGGAAAACCTTGTTCGCCTTAAATTAAATCATGCCGTATCGCCGCTCGAAAATCCTTTTAAAATAAAGGAAAGCAAGCAAGATATAGCAAGAATGAAAACTATTCTTCGCGAAAGAGAATTAAACGAAAATCAGAATTAATTCACGATGGAAGAAAAAAAAGTAAGAAATCTCAGGAAAGAGAGAATCGGAGTTGTTGTTAGTAGTAAAATGGACAAGTCGATAGTGGTAGCTGTAAAACGTAAAGTAAAGCACCCTATATACGGTAAGTTCGTTAACAAAACAACAAAATTCCATGCGCATGACGAAAACAATACCTGCAACGAAGGCGATACTGTAAAGATAATGGAAACACGTCCGCTCAGTAAAACCAAATGTTGGAGATTAGTTGAAATAATGGAAAGAGCTAAGTAATCATGATACAACAAGAATCAAGATGTTCGGTAGCCGACAATAGCGGCGCAAAAGAAGTACTCGTTATCCGCGTTCTGGGAGGAACAAGAAAACGTTACGCTTCTTTAGGCGACACCGTTGTGGTTACAGTAAAAAGTGCAATGCCAGCCGGTGAGGTAAAAAAAGGAACAGTTTCGCGCGCTATTGTAGTACGTACGAAAAAAGAAAATCGTCGAGCCGACGGTTCTTATATTCGTTTCGACGACAATGCCGTAGTTCTTTTAACTGCAACAGGCGAAATGCGAGGAACACGTATTTTCGGGCCGGTAGCACGTGAATTGCGAGATAAGAATATGAAAATCATTTCACTCGCACCAGAAGTACTATAATTAGTAAAAAGCTCAAAATGCAAAAAAAGTTACACATAAAGAAAGGTGACACTGTTGTTGTAAATACCGGAAACGACAAAGGCACAAAAGGCCGCGTTTTAGAAGTATTTACAAAAAGCAGCAGAGCAATTGTAGAAGGTGTTAATATGATGAAGAAACATACCAAACCAAACGCGGAAACGCCACAAGGAGGTATTATCGAAAAAGAAGCACCGGTACACATCTCAAACCTTATGTTAGTCGATCCCAAATCGGGAGAACCTACACGTATCGGAAGGAGATTGGATGACAATGGTAAATTAGTTCGTTTTTCTAAAAAATCTGGAGAGGAGATAAAGTAATGGCTTACATACCAACTCTTAAAAAGAAATATCAGGAAGAAATAATCCCTTCGTTAAAGAAAGAGTTCAATTACTCTTCGATAATGCAGGTTCCTAAGTTAGAAAAAATTGTCCTAAACCAAGGAGTAGGAGCAGCAATCGCCGATAAAAAGCTGATTGATATTGCCCAAACCGAAATGACCATGATTGCCGGCCAAAAAGCCGTACAAACCGTGTCGAAAAAGGACATCTCTAATTTTAAACTGAGAAAGAAAATGCCAATTGGCGTGCGTGTTACATTACGTCGCGACCAAATGTATGAATTCTTAGATCGTTTAATTGCAGTGGCATTGCCACGTATTCGCGACTTTCGCGGAATTGAAAGCAAAATGGACGGACGAGGTAACTATACACTAGGCATACCAGAACAAATTGTTTTTCCCGAAATAGTACTCGACAAAGTGAGTAAAATTAACGGAATGAACATTACCTTTGTTACTTCAGCAAAAACCGACGAAGAAGGTTTTGCTTTGTTGAAAGAAATAGGTTTACCATTTAAAAACGTTAAAAAGAACTAGTAATGGCTAAAGAATCAATGAAAGCACGCGAAGTTAAACGTGCAAAGTTAGTTGAGAAATACGCCGAAAAACGTGCCATGCTGAAAGCAGAAGGTGACTGGGTAGGTTTGCAAAAGCTTCCCAAGAACTCATCGAAAGTACGTTTGCACAACCGTTGCAAACTTACAGGTCGTCCAAAAGGCTATATGCGCCAATTCGGAATCAGCAGAATTAATTTTAGGGAAATGGCATCAGCCGGTTTAATTCCCGGAGTTAAAAAGGCAAGTTGGTAATCGTTTAAAACTTAAAAAATGAGTAAAGTAACAGATCCAATAGCAGATTTTCTGACAAGGATTAGAAATGGAATTCAGGCAAAACACCGTGTAGTAGACATTCCTGCTTCGAATTTGAAAAAAGAGATGACCAAACTTTTAAAAGAGAAAGGATACATCTTAAACTACAAATTTGAAGACGATGTAAACTACCAGGGAAACATTAAAATTGCCTTAAAATTTAATCCGGAAACAAAAATTTCTGCAATTAAAAAATTAGAACGTATAAGTAAACCAGGGTTACGTCAATATTGTGATTCAACAAATATTCCACGTGTACTAAATGGTTTAGGCATAGCAATTCTCTCAACATCGAAAGGTGTTATTACCGACAAAGAAGCCCGCGAGCTTGGTGTTGGTGGAGAAATTTTATGTTACGTCTATTAAAAGGAGGAAAAATCAATGTCAAGAATAGGTAAATTACCCATTACAATTCCAGCAGGAGTAACCATATCGGTTAGCGACGACAACGTAGTTACCGTAAAAGGGCCCCTCGGAGAATTGACACAGAAAATTGATACTGATATTGAAGTGTCGATTGAAGACAACGTAATTAATGTAAAAAGAGGCGACGAATCAAAACGTCAGAAATCGATGCACGGGTTGTATCGCTCTTTAATCAACAACATGGTTGTTGGAGTTACAAAAGGTTACGAGATTAAGTTAGAGTTAGTAGGTGTTGGATACCGTGCAGAATTAATGCCCGGTAACGTGCTCGACCTTGTATTAGGTTTTGCTCACCACACCTATATGCAACTTCCTCCCGAAGTAAAAGTTGAGGCCAAATCTGATAAACGAAGCAATCCGATAGTTACACTAAAAAGTATCGATAAACAATTAGTCGGTCAGGTAGCTGCAAAAATCAGATCGTTCCGTAAACCTGAACCTTACAAAGGAAAAGGTATTAAGTTTGTTGGCGAAGTATTAAGGCGCAAAGCTGGTAAAGCTGCTGCAAAATAATTTATAAAATTAATTATTATGGCATTAACAAAATTAGAAAGACGTGCAAGGATTAAGAATCGGGTACGTGTAGTTGTTTCCGGCACAGCAGAGCGACCAAGATTGAGCGTTTACAGAAGTAACAAGCAAATTTATGCTCAACTTATAGACGATGCTCAGGGAGTAACCCTGACTGCTGCCGGATCGACCGACAAAACAATTGTTGGAAAAGAAGGAAGTAAATCTGAGAAAGCTACAATGGTAGGTAATTTAATTGCCGAAAAAGCTTTGGCTTTAGGCATTACCGAAGTTGTATTCGATAGAGGTGGAAATTTATACCACGGAAGAATTAAACAATTAGCTGACGCTGCCCGTAAAGGTGGCCTTAAATTCTAATATATTATGGCGAAATTAAGCAATAAAGTAAAAACAAGCGACCTGGAATTAAAAGACAGGTTGGTAGCCATTAACCGTGTTACAAAAGTTACAAAAGGAGGCCGTACATTCAGTTTCTCGGCCATTGTAATTGTTGGTAACGAAGACGGAATTGTTGGATGGGGGCTTGGAAAAGCCAGCGAAGTAACAACCGCTATCTCTAAAGGAGTAGACGCAGCTAAGAAAAACCTGGTAAAAATTCCGGTTATTAACGGAACAATACCTCACGAACAAACTGCAAAGTTTGGCGGAGCAAACGTACTGCTAAAACCAGCTTCATCGGGTACCGGTGTTAAAGCAGGAGGTGCAATGCGTGCTGTATTAGAAAGCGTTGGAATTCACGACATTTTGGCAAAATCAAAAGGTTCGTCGAACCCACATAACCTTGTAAAAGCAACAATGGCTGCACTGCTTGAGTTAAGAGACGCATACACAGTTGCCGAACACAGAGGTGTTTCATTAGAAAAAGTTTTTAAAGGATAACACAGTTATGGCAAAGCTTAAAATTACACAAGTAAAAAGTAGTATCGGTTCAACAAAACGCCAAAAGGCAACTTTAGCAGCGTTAGGTTTAAAAAAATTAAACCGCCCAATTGTTCACGAAGCTACTCCTCAAATTGTTGGCATGGTTAATAAATTGAGGC
>Ga0256831_1000699_pt1 | contig 17644 bp, 16 predicted proteins | sample 132544metaG_FD_189087 | JGI IMG/M metagenome (GOLD analysis project Ga0256831, IMG submission 189087) | Hydrothermal vent microbial communities from Lau Basin, Pacific Ocean - 132-544 | ecosystem: Environmental > Aquatic > Marine > Hydrothermal vents | place: Pacific Ocean: Lau Basin | collected...
ACATTACCCTGCCCATCAGTGCTCATGCTCCTTGTACGGAAAGAGCCGGCATTAGGTGCCCTGAAGCCGGAGGCCCTGCTATGTGTTAGGCCGCCTGCTGCATTTCCATGAAATCCACGGGCACTGAACCGCCCACCTGCATCAGCCTGTAGCGGTATACAGAGAACGAATCCCAAGACCAGGATAGCGAGTGTTCTTGTAAACCTTGAAATTTTGTGCATGTTCATAGTTCCATCCTCCTTTGGTCTATGTTTTATTGGATCCTGTCCAATATCTTTATGGAAACGCTGTTAAAGAATGCGTATCTGCTTGTCGCATTCGAACCTGCAAAGGCGGTCTTTTTGAGCAATAACCTGATACTGGTGCTGTGTTCTGGTATGGAGACTCTTCTCTGGACCTTCTGCCAGGTAGTTGACAAGACATACTCTGTGTTTACATAGGTATTTATCCTGTCAGGGGCATCTGCGGTGCCTATGATGAGGCAGTGGATATAGGGATGTCCGTCTGAGGCATTGCCGTTAGAGCTCTTCATTTCTCCATTGATCACCAATTCCGCATGGCCTCTATCTATTTTATCGGAATATTTAGACAAATCTATATCCTGAATCAGATAGCCATCTTCCAGTGCAAAGACGCGGTCATTGTCCATGTATTTTTAAAGCTGGCACGAAAAGGCAGGGCCAAGCATGAAGACTTCGAAGAAATACCGCTTCCCTGTATTGCTAAGGAGCAACAGCCTGCTTCCAATGCCTGTTAGGCCATTTATGTCTGCAAGGAGGCTCATGGGATTGACCGCCCCCTCTTCAGCAGCTTCTATTATTTTGTCAATTATGAGCTCGAATTTCTCAAGGCCTGGAAGGATAGCGGATGCAGGAATTTTCGTCTTCAGGCTGCTGGTTTTTACTGCCTGCAACAGCCTGCCAGTCAACCTCTTTTTGAGAGGGTCAGGAATATATGCGGTATTGAGCAGATCATCCCATGCTCCTTGAAGCTCCGACCATGTCTGCCCTGTCAGCCCGCCGCTTTCTTCGATTTCCTCCATGGCTCCATGAAGGATGGTGTCAAAGGCTTTGAGGCTGTCAATTACGTCCCCTGGAATGACCAGGGCAAGTTCCAGGGCCTGGAGTCTTTCTTTTTGTTCTTCCATGAGTATATTGTCTATCGAGCCTGCGGCAAAAAATGCCTTGATAAACATGGAGAACCGCCCATCCTTCAGTGCCTGCATCTTTTCCTGGATAATCCTGCGTTCATCTCTGGAAATGGTTCCATCTGCATTTGCCTGCTCAAGGGTTTCCAGCAAACTGTCTCGCAAGCCATCCTGGCTGGCAAGCCATCCCTGGAACTCTTCCCTGAATTCTTCTGTGATCTCTTTCAATTCTCCGGCCTGGCTGCTGTCCAGGGAAAGGGCGGCTGCTATCTGTTGAGATGCCTGCCCTGCAGCACTCTTGCTTAATCCAGGAGTACATATCCCGGTACAAAAGGCAGGTGCAGGGTCCATGGCAAGAAAGAGTATCAAGGTATAGATAGCCCATAGAATTGTCAGGTTGATCTCATTTTTTTGCATGGTTTTTTCTCCTTTTTCATGTATTTGTTAAAGAAGATGATAAGAGACTCGGTTTGCAATTCCTTTTGAAAATTGTGACAATTTTGTGACAAAAACCGGCGTGCTCAATATGCACCCAAGATGCGGGCTGTCTTGAACAGAAGAACAGGAAGTAAATATTTCAGCGGTATTTATAGGAATACCTTGTTTATCACTGTGCCCGTGGTGGTGGCATGCACCCTGGCCATTGTGGTCGGCATACTCTTTATGCTGAGGACTGCAATCTGGGACATATATGAAAAAAGCGTCTTGTCAGGGGTAGAGGCCCTCGCCGGACAGCTTTCCTGCCAAAAAGGAGATCTCAAAAAAATCAGCAAGATTCTTGAAAGTTCAAGGAAAAGCAGGTTTCGCTATTTTGTCTACGGCTCGAATACCAAGCCCTTCTACTGGTCAAAAGGCACTCCGGATCCGCAAACCCTCCTGCATGCCGGCTTGAACATGCTTGGCACTCGCAAGGCCCTGGCTGCCAGGGGAGGATATGGCCATGTAAATGGCGTTATTGCGGCAGCAAGGCCTGATAATGAACATATCCTTGTGCTGGCCGAGGATGCACGCAGATTACAGGGCTTGAAATGGCGGGGGATGCTCATAATCTCCGGTCTTATTATTTCGCTGATCATCGCGGTGGTTTTGCTCATGTCAAGGCTTCTGGTAATTCCCATGCTTAAACGCATGGAGACCCTAAAGACATGCATTTCAAGATTTGGCTCCGGCGAGAGGGAAAGCCGCCTTGAAACCAGACCTGAGAAGAGGGATGAATTTGACGAGGTGTTTGAAGGCTTCAACTCCATGGCCGAGCGGATATGCGAGTATGAAAGAGAGATGGCCAGGATGGCAGGGGAAGAAAAGGCCCTTCTCGCACAGCTTGCCCATGACATCAACACGCCCATATCCATTCTCAGGGCCAACGCAGAGAATCTCAATGTATATGGGGACTCCCTGCCCCCTGACAAAAGACACGGGATTCAGACAGATATGCTTGCCCAGTGCATTTACATACAGGCCCTGGTGGATGACCTCTTGACCATGGCCTCTGCCAAGGTAGCTGAAATATCGGTAAATCCTTCCATGGTGCTGCTCGATGATATCCTTGATTCCATTGTCAATACCTTCAGCCCGGTGGCTGAACAGAAGGGAATCGTGCTGCTGGCAGACGGAAGAGGCCTTGCAGTCTGGGCAGACCCTGTAAGGCTCAGGCAGATATTGACCAACCTGGTCAAAAATTCCATTGTCCATGGCGGCAATGTATCCATTATAGAAATAGATGCCCGGCTGAAAGGAGAAATGGTCTCCATACTGGTGAGGGATGATGGGCAGGGGATAAAGGCCGATAAGATTGATACGCTGTTTGAGCGTTTTCAGAGGGGTGCGAATAACAAACTCAAGGGATGGGGCCTTGGGCTGGCCATTGTAAAGATGTTGTCCGAACTCCAGGGAGGAACATGCCTGTTTCACAGTTCAGAGGATGGAGCTGTGTTTGAAGTGATCCTGCTGCATGGCCCGGCTGCAGGATCTGGGAAATAGACGGGCTGCCGAATCCCAGTCCTTCTTGACATATATCTTGATTCTACTAAAATATTTTCAGAATGTTATTTCAGCTTGGAGCTTGGAGGAGGACTATATTTTACCTCCACCGATTCAATTGCTGAAAAGCAATTTTTTCACCACACATAACTGCGGAGGCCCGACATGAGATACATAGTCACCCCTATATTGATCATATTGCTCCTCGCATCCTGTGCCGGCAATTCTAGGGACCTCGTCTTGTGGAATGGGGAACATGTTACCTTCCCCAACGGAACTGTTTTTGGAGGTGCCTCCAGTGAACAGATAGGCAGTCTGGCAGAGATTTTCGTCAAAGCCCACAATGCCAGCATGCAGGAACTCAAGGAGATGCGTGAGGAGAACCGGCGTACCGCCGAACAGGCTCTGAAGATGTTGGAGGACCTTTCCAAACGCCAAGGTAGTGGAGAAATCACGATATTTTTCAAGACTGGCTCTGCCGCTCTGCCTAAAGGCTCCATGCAATACAAGCGCCTGGTGCGCTTTCTGGATTATCTGGCGCGTGAGAGCCACGGACGCAAGATCCTGCTGGTCTCCATCGGCAGTGCATCAGCTTTCGGCAATTCTCGAGTCAACGCCCGCCTTGCCCAACGACGCGCCAAGGCCCCTGTGGCTGTGATCGAACGCTACCTGGTCAACACCCCGCACGAGTTCTACCAAGTCTATTCAGTGGGCGATCGTTACAGTCCCAAAAATGCTCCCATCCAGGTGCAGAAAAACTACCAACACACCCGCATCATCGCAGTATTCGAGACCGCGCAATTGCCAGATATGCCCGATATAAACGACTGACCGGCAAAGATCTCCCTCCATGAAACACCGTCCCTGCGTCTTAGTCTTCATCTACCGCACCACGGCCGGTGCATTTGCCGGGACGTATAATGGCGGTTCATAACGATGTGTTCATTTCAAGGTTTGCGGAGGATCTGACTGTCCTGCAGGCATCCACTTTGATAGGCGGAAGCAGCAGCGACTGGGCTAACAGTATTGCCATAAAAAACACGGGACATGTCTATGTAGCTGCCTGGACCACGTCTGCCGACTACCCTGTCACTCCAGGCGTTTATGACACTACGCATAACGGCTCTGTTGATGTCGCTGTTTCCATGCTTGATGTGGATCTCACGGCTCTGCAGGCATCGACATTCATAGGGGGAAGCAGTAACGAGGAGCCATATTCCCTTGCTCTTGATGCGTCAGGAAATGTTTACATCACAGGTTATACCACGTCTGCCGACTACTCGGTGACCGCCGGGGCCTACGATATCAGCCATAACGGCAACGAAGATGTCTTCATATCGAAATTAGATGGAAATTTAACTGCAGCTGCACCAACAGGCGCGGTCTCGCCATTACAAAGACTGACAACCTTGATTCCCGTACCAGCGGGCAACCAGCTCACTTATACCCTGGCTATTGTCAATAGCGGTCCTGATCCAGCCCTGGGCGTAAACGTGACAGACACCCTGCCTTCAGGTGTAACATTTGTTTCAGTATCCTCCACTCAGGGTACATGTATCGAGAATGCAGGCGTGGTCACTTGCAATCTTAACGATATGGATAATGGAGCCAGCGCAAATGTGACCATTGTTGTCACTGCCCCGGACTCTGCCGGGACCATAATCAATTCCGCCAGTGTTGCAAGCAGTACCACTGATCCCGATACAAGCAACAACAGCGCATCTGAAGACACCCATGTAAGGGTGGCCCCTTCATCCATGGCAGACCTGTCGATCACCAAGACCGACAGCCGGGACCCGGTGTATCAAGGATCCAATCTCGTGTACACGATCGAGATTCACAATGACGGACCGCAGGCCGCTGCAGATATTGAGATTACGGACATACTTCCTGCTGCACTTGAGTACCGGAGAACCTCCACCATCGGGTGGTCGTGCAGCTATGATGTAGCAATTCACCAGGTGACATGCACCAGGCCATCTCTTGCAGCAGGGATGAATTCCCGTATATTTGTATATGTGAAGGCTGGTTCAGGGGCAACCGGCACGTTTACCAATTCAGCCCATGTTTCCAGTTCTACCAATGATCCTGACCCTGGCAACAACCAGGCATACGAACAGACCACTATAGAAAGTATTCCGTCACCACCGCCTCCAGGGCCTGAACCGCATCCAGCACCTGTTCCGCCGCATCTGACGCCAACACCAGGTGGGCCTCCGGGCGGCACAGCCCCGCTTCCCCAGGGATATCATGTCCCTGACCTGAGCCATGGCGGTCCCGGGGACGGCTATCCTGATGAGAGCCTGGAGGGCATGGCCACGGACAGTGTTGGAAATATCTACCTTGTTGGCTATGCATATAACGGTGGAGACTATGATATCCATGTCCTCAAGTACGATGCAAACGGCAACCTGGCATGGCACCAGGTAATGGATTCTGGGGACCATGATTACGGCTATGGCATAGCAGTTGGGCAGGACGATTCCATTTACGTGAGTGGCTACAAGGTCTATGGAAACACATACAGGGGAGTCCTGCTCAGGTACGCCACGGACGGCAGCCTGTTGTGGTCAAGAGACTTCTCGTCTGGCAGGCAGGCCGATACGTTTTACAATATTGCAGTTGACGGCAGCGGACTTTACGCCGTGGGCGAGACCTATAACGGCCATGATTTTGATGCCCTTATCGTGAAATTCGATTTTAACGGCAGCGAGATATGGCATAGCTGTTACAAGACGCCTGAAAACGATACCGCCTATGCCATTGGCCTGCTTGGGTGCGAAACCGATGACAGCGGCGCGGCCTTCAACTGCCGTCCTGTTGTGGGCGGAGCGCAGGGCAGGGATGAAAACGGCGGCTGGCTCGTATTTGTCGATCCTGCCGATGGACAGGTGACGCAAACCGCCCTGCTGGCCCAGTCCATCTCTATATTTTCCATAGCTGTTCTTGATGACAATGACATATTCATAGGCAGCACTACCGATTCCATGGACTGGTCTCTGTACCTGGTGGATTCCGGCTTCAATATCGTCTGGAATGCCTTGATAGACGCTGGTGGGAAAGATGTCCTCAGGGATCTGGCCATTGACAGGGATGGTTTTCTCTACGGCGTTGGCAGGAGCTCCAATGGCGTTAACCAGGACGTGCTCATTGCCGCCTTTGATCCATTCATCGGTCAGGAGATCAGCAGGCTGCGTCTGGACAATGGCGGAGATGAAAGAGGCCATGCCATTGCCTTTGACAGTAGCTGGCGCCTGTTCGTGGCAGGCCAGGAGTCAGAGGATGGCAAAAACAGCCGTTTCCTGCTGTTCCAGGTCTATACCGGCAAAGAAGGCCAGGCGGAAAGCATGACAGAATGAAGTGAAATTCCGCTGGCTGTCACATGGCAATGCCCTGGAGGCCAGGGGCATGGGCAGGATATTTGCTGTCCTTGCCTCCTGCATCAGCCTTTTTGTCTACTGGTACAACCCCTCGCTCCTGCAGCGGCTCGACCTGCTGGCCCAGGATACTGTGTTCAACCTGCGGCCTGCTCCCTCCCCCTCCAGGAACGTGATAGTGGTGGCCGTGGATGAGAAGAGCGTGAAGCAATACGGCAGGTGGCCCTGGCCAAGGGCCCTGCAGGGCCTTCTCATTTCCAGGATCAAGGAGCTTGGGGCCAGGGTGATCGCCCTGGACATAATTTACATGCTTCCCCAGGACAGGGCACAGGATGCCGCACTCATCAAGGGGCTTTCTGCCCCGGGTGGCAAGGTCGTGGGAGGTTATTTCTTCAGGGGCGCCAGGACGTTTCCAGAAGACCTGGAATCCCTGTCCATACTCTGGGAGCAGCGCATACTGAACGTATTTCAGGAGTCGAGAGCGCGGCTTTCCGAAATCATCCGGTTTCCATTCGTGGAGGCCAACCAGCCGGAAACAGGGCACGCATTCAGCTCCCTGGGTTTTTTTCAATTACATCCCTGACCAGGAGGCCTCATCCGCTCGACTCCCCTGGTCCTTGGCTTCCGGCATGACTGCTATGGCTCCCTTGCCCTTGTGGCCCTGTCCGAGTACTGGCAAAAGGAGATAAGGCTTTGCATTTCAGCCGAGGGCGTTGCCGGCGTCTCCGTGGGTGACCGAGCCATTCCTGTTGACCGCAGGGGTTTCATGCGGATCAATTTCTACAATGGAAGGCAGCCTGTGAAGATGATTCCGGCATCTGATGTGCTGGCAGGAACCATTGGCCAGGACGCTCTCAGGGACAAACTGGTCTTTGTCGGTGTCACCGAGGTGGGAATCGCCGATGTCCGTCCTACCCCGGTGGACAGCAGCTTCCCCGGGGTTGCCATACATGCCACCGTTGCCTCAAACATTATCCAGGGGTTCTTTTTCCATCGGGACAACGGCGTGATACTGCTGGATATCATGCTCATCTGCCTCGTACCCCTTGTCATGCTATGGGTCATGTCAAGGCTCAGGAGAACGGTCTTCATAACGCTCTTTTTCCTGCTTGCCGTGGCTGCCACCTGGTTCATCTTCTATGGGCTGGTCTCTTCAAGGGGCCTCTTGGTGAGCCTTGCATATCCTGTCATATCGGCAACCATAGCCTATCTGTCCTTCCAGGCATTTCATATACTCGTTGTGCAGCGTCACAGCCGTTACCTGCGCCAGGCCTTTTCAAGTTATATATCGCCCCAGCTCGTTGACAGGATCGTCTCGAACCCGGACATGCTTGCTCTAAAGGGGAAAAAACAGGAGATCACTGTCCTGTTTTCCGACATCAGGGGGTTTACATTACTTTCCGAGAAGATGCCCCTAGAAGAGCTTGTCCAGCTCCTGAACGGGTTTTTAGGCTCGATGACAGACATCATCATGGACAAGGGAGGCACCCTGGACAAGTACATCGGGGATGCCATCATGGCCATCTTTAACGCCCCTGTGGAACTGCCGGATCACCGGGCAAGGGCTGTGGAATCCGCCTGCCTCATGCTTCGTGAGCTTCGGGACCTGAACAGGGATTTCAGGGATCGGTTCGGCACGGGAATCAGCATCGGGATCGGGATACATACCGGCCAGGCAATAGTGGGCAACCTGGGAAGCACAAGAAGGTTCGATTACACGGCGGTTGGCGACACGGTCAATCTTGCCTCTAGGTTGGAGGGGGCCACCAAGATGTACGGGGCTGCCATAGTGATTTCTGCCGATACCGCAAGGGACATGGGCCCAGGTTTTTACGCGAGGAAGCTGGACAGAATACGTGTAAAGGGAAGGAAAGGAGCAGTGGAGATATGGCAGGTTCTGGAGGGCATGGAGAAAGACGAGGCCATGTTCCTGTCACGGGAATTTCACAGGGGGCTGGACCTCTATTACAGCAGAGAGTTCAGTGAGGCTGCCGCAGCCTTCCAAGGCATATTGAAAAGGTTTCCAGAGGATGGGCCTTCGTCTCTGTATCTGGACAGGTGCAGAGAGTACTCGGCGAATCCTCCTCCGGTTGGCTGGGACGGCATATTTACTGCTGCTACGAAGTAGCCTGATCCACCATCAAAAAAAACATACAACACCGTTTTATTTTTCCCCTTTTGTACAGCATGAGCCTGGTTTTGTGCGCGCTATCCAGGGTTCAGCCAGGAAGTAGAGCAGCATTGCCCACAGCAACAGGGCGCTGGCTACAGCAAGCCATCCGGCTCTTGCCGGCAGGTGCACCAGCTCCTGCACGCTTATGCCCTGGACCCCGAACAGCCAGTCCAGTCCCAGGCCAAAGAGCAGGCTTCCTGCGGTAATACAGCCCAGGTAGATGCCCAGGGCCTTGCTGCCAAGAATCTTTTTTACAATACCGATGGTGACGGTGTTTGTGGCTGGTCCAGCGCTTAGAAACACGAAGGCAGCGCCCGGACTTACGCCGGCAAGCATAAGGCCTGCTGCGATTGGCAGCGAGGCTGTGGCACAAACATACATGGGAATGGCGATACCGACTGCAATAGCGTATGAAAACCAGTTATATTTTATCAGTGTCTCACTCAGATGGCCCGGGGTGGCCACGGTAATCAGTGCTCCAATAACAAGGCCCCAGAAAAGCGGCTTGGTAATGTCCCGGAGCAGTTTGGCAAAGGCATAGTGCAGAGCGGAACTCAGCGAAAAGCCCCAGGGCTTGGCGTCTCCGGCATCTGTGGCCCGGTCCTTTTTCCCCTTGCATGTGCAGCAGCCTGAATTGCAGCTTTCTGGCCCTGCCTGGCCGGCTGTGCTGGATGTCCCGTTGCTGGTCTCTGGGGTTATTGAAAGGTTTGTCAGTATCCCTGCCACTGTGGCCATTATCATGGAAGTAATAATCCTGTAGACAGTGAACACCCAGCCTAATATCCCGTATGTTACAAGTATTGAGTCAATTCCCGTGATGGGTGTGGAAATAATGAAGCTGAGGGTGGCCCCGTTGCTGGCACCGCTTTTTTTGATGGATGTTGCCAGTGGGATAACGCCGCAGGAGCACAAGGGCAGGGGCATGCCAAACAGCGTAGCCTTTATAACGGAGATGAAATTGTCGTTGCCAAGGTGTTTGGTCACCATTGAATCTGGTATCAGCTCGTGCAGGATACCGGCAAACAACAGGCCGAACAGTATATAGGGGGCGATTTCATTGCTGAACTGCGTCAGCGCCTGCCAGTAAATGAGAAAATATTCCAATATCAGTTCCTTGTGAAGGGTTAATGGGCAGATCCATGCAAGATTTCCATGGATTCATGGCTGCTCTTGCACTGCATCAAAGAGTATCTTATTGAAGCTCGAACATCTGGCTTGAACCCTATTTTTTACAGGTTTCGAATCCCGTTTCTGGCAAAACAGTCGTCTTGCCAGGACATTTCCATGTTTTTATATGGTTTAACTTTACTTGACAATGTCTCCTGCCAATTTATATTGTGAAGTTTCTTTTAGATCAAGCATGATCTTCATGCTCTATTAAAGGAGATTTTCTGCCAAGCTGTTTTGAGCTTTGGCAGTTGTCCCCTGATATTAATTGTAACAAATAAAATGTCTTCAGAAACACATATACATGTATCAGATATCCCCCCTGAGGGGCTGTTTCTTAATTTCAGCGAGCTGGCAAAGGTAATTCCGGAGATAGATGAATACTGTTCTGTCTCCCATGCCGATGGCCGGCTGGAAATACACAAGTCCGCCTCTGAGATAAAGATCTCCGGGTGGGTACGCGGCAGGCTTGAGCTTACCTGTGACAGATGCCTTAATTCCTTTGCCTCTGACGTGGAAACCTCGTTTTTCTACCTGCTGAAGCCTTCCCGGGAATTTCACAGGGAGTTGAAGCCGGACCATGAGCTCAGCAGGGACGAGATAGATGTTTACTGGTATGAAGATGGCGAGATAAGGGCTGAGGACCTGTTTCGTGAGCAGATAGTTTTGCAACTTCCCATGAGGCTGCTGTGTTCTCCTGGCTGCAAGGGGATTTGCCCGGGCTGTGGCGAGGACCTGAATCTTTCGAAGTGCAGATGTAAAGAAGCGAAAAACCATGGTCCTTTTGCCGTGCTTGCCGGGATCAAGACGGTTTGAGGAACAATGATCAGGCCTTTAGCCCATTTTAATAAAGATTATAATAATTGACAGGATTATATTGGAGGATAACCTAATGGCTGTACCAAAGAGAAAAATATCAAAATCACGCCGTGGAAACAGGCGTTCACACGATGCACTCAGAACCCCTGCTGTTTCCAAGTGCCCTCAGTGCGCAGAACCAAAAGCCCCTCACCGAATCTGTCCTCACTGCGGGACATATAAGGGCAAGGATTTTTCAGGAGCGGATGAGGAATAGTAGGAAGACCAATCCATGACCATTGCCCTTGATGCCATGGGTGGAGACCATGGCGCCTCTATCCTTGTGAACGGTGCTGTTGCTGCTGCAAGGGAGCTTGGCACAGAAATTATACTCGTGGGGCGCTCCGGCATCCTGTCCAGTGAGCTGAAACGCGCAGGTGGAACAGGACTGCCCATTACTATCCATGATGCATCCCAGGTGGTAACAATGGAGGAGGCTCCTGCCGAGGCCCTGAGGAAAAAAAAGGATTCTTCCATCAGGGTGGCCTTTGACCTGGTAAAAAATGGCCGGGCCGATGCCGCGGTCAGCGCTGGCAATTCCGGGGCAACCCTGGCAGCAGCCATGTTTATCCTTGGCAGGATAAAGGCTGTCCGTCCTGCCATTGCGGCCATGCTGCCCACGCTGAAGGGCACTTCTCTTATAATTGATGCAGGTGCAAATGTGGATTGCAAGCCGCATCACCTGTTGCAGTTTGGCATCATGGGTTCTCTGTATGTCAGGGAGGTCAACCGCAATCCCCGCCCCACTGTAGGGCTTCTCAGCATAGGAGAGGAAGGCTCCAAGGGAAATCAGCAGGTGAGGAAGGCCTTTGATCTCCTGGCCAGCAGTGACCTGAATTTCGTGGGCAATGTGGAGGGAAGGGATGTCTTCAGGGGGGAAGTGGATGTGGTGGTCTGTGACGGCTTTGTCGGCAATATATGCCTGAAGCTGAGTGAAGGGCTGGCAGAGGCCATTCTTACTATGCTCAAGGGAGAGCTTGAGGGCAGTCTCCTGGCCTCCGTGGGTTACGGCCTGGCCAGGAATGCATTCCAAAGGTTTCGCAAGCGGATGGACTATTCCGAGATAGGGGGTGCTCCTCTGCTGGGTATCAAGGGAGTGGCCATAATATGTCACGGCAGCTCCAGCCCAAAGGCAGTTACCAATGCCATAGCGGTGGCCCATAACCTGTCTGCCCTGGATCTTGCCGGCAAATTGGAAACCTCCATAAAACGCCGCCGCGACTTTCTGAGGGTCATCTGAGATATAAGTACAATTATGATAAAAAGGTCTAAGATCGCAGGAACGGGTTCCTGTGTCCCTGTAAAGGTTCTTACCAACAAGGACCTGGAGTCCATGATAGATACCTCTGATGAATGGATAACCACCAGGACAGGCATCAGGCAGAGACATATAGCTGAACCTGATGAAAATAATTCTGACCTGGCTGCAGAGGCGGCACGCCGGGCCTTGTCAATGGCGGGGGTGGATGCTGCTGATGTGGACTTGATAATAGTTGGCACCCTGACCCCTGATATGCCCATGCCTTCGGTTGCCTGCCTGGTACAGAAGGCCCTTGGCGCCTGGAATGCAGGCGCATTCGACGTGTCTGCCACCTGTTCCGGCTTTCTCTACAGCCTTTCCATTGCGGACAAGTTCGTGAAGGAAAACCCGGCCATGAAGATACTGGCCATAGGCAGCGAGGTGCTTTCCAGGAGGACCAACTGGCAGGACCGGACCACCTGCGTGCTGTTTGCCGATGGCGCAGGTGCAGCACTGGTCACAGGGTCGGATGACCAAAGCGGCCTGATTTCAACCTGTTTACATGCGGACGGCAAGGTCTGGGACCTGCTTACCATACGCGGCCTTGGCACAGCCTACCCGGTTGACCAGGATTTGCTGTCCAAGGGCTGGCAATACATAGAGATGAAGGGCAGGGACGTGTTCAAGCATGCTGTCAAGGCACTTGAATCAGTGGCCAATGAATGCATGGAAAGGGCTGGATGGAACAATGATGATCTTGACCTTCTTATTGCCCATCAGGCCAATATCAGGATACTGGATTTTTTGCGCGAAAGGTTGAATCTTCCCAGCGAGAAGGTCTTTATCAATATTGATAAGTATGGTAATACCTCAGCGGCCAGCATTCCAATAGCTCTTGATGAAGCAAACCGCGGAGGCAGGCTGAAAAAAGGGGATAATATCCTGCTCATATCTTTTGGCGGTGGTTTTACCTGGGCAGGTGTCACCATGCGCTGGTAAGTTTTACCAGTGTTACCTTTTTAGAATCACATTAGATGTCTGTATTTTCAGGGGTTGGCTGCAGTGCCGAAATAACAGGCTGCCTGAAAATTTGTGTACGAGAGGGCGGAAGAAGGGGCTCGTTTAATGAGTGAAGTAAATTATTTTCTTACAGAAGAGCAGCAGATGATAGTGGATCTTGCCCGGCAGATCACCAGGGATAAGATTATTCCTGTCAGGGCCAAGTTGGATGAGACAGAGGAATTCCCCTGGGAGATCATGAAGGACCTTGCCCAGGCAGATCTGTTCGGTCTGTATATTCCAGAAGAATATGGTGGATTGGGCGGAGGATGCTTTGAAAATTGCCTGGCAGTTGAACAGCTTGCCTATGGGTGTATTGCCGTCACCACCACCTTTGCTGCAAGCGCACTTGGTGGATATCCCATCTGTCTTTACGGAACCGATGAGCAGAAATCAAAATACCTGCCAGATGTAGCTGCAGGAAAACGTCTTGTTGCCTTTGGGCTTACAGAGGCCAGTGCAGGCAGCGATGCCGCTGCCATCAAGACTACTGCGGTTCAAGATGGCGATTACTGGGTCCTTAACGGTACCAAACAGTGGATCACCAGCGGTGGAGAGGCAGAGATATATACCATCATTGCCATGACAGACAAGGCCAAGGGTGCCCGTGGTGCCTCAGCCTTTATAGTGGAAAAGGGTGACGAGGGTTTCAGCTTTGGCAAGAAGGAAAAAAAGATGGGGCTAAGGGCTTCTTCTACAAGGGAACTGGTCTTTAACGATTGCCGCATTCCAAAGGACAGGCTTCTTGGCAAGAGAGGGCAGGGCTTTATCATAGCAATGAGGACCTTGGACCTGGCCCGGCCCGGCATCGGGGCGATTGCCGTGGGGCTTTCCCAGGCCGCTCTGGATGAATCCGTTGTTTATGCCAGGCAGAGGGTACAGTTCGGCCAGCCTATAATATCCTTTCAGGCCATCCAGCACATGCTGGCTGACATGGCCACGTACATAGAGGCTTCCAGGGCCCTGGTATATGCCATTGCGCGCACTATTGACGCAGGAGCCAAGAATTTTTCCAAGTTGTCGGCCATGGCCAAGCTGTTTCCCACGGATATAGCCATGAAGGTTACCACCGATGCAGTCCAGATCTTGGGTGGCTACGGCTACATGAAGGATTATCCTGTGGAGAAGATGATGAGAGATGCCAAGATACTCCAGATATACGAGGGAACCAACCAGATCCAGCGCAATGTTATAGGCCAGGCACTGAACAAGGAATACGCCAGAAAATAGCATAAAATGAACATAGTCGTATGTATAAAGCAGGTCCCCGATGCTGCCAGTGTCAAGTGGGACCATGAAAAGGGCACTCTTATCAGGGATGGTGTCCAGAGTGTCATCAATCCCTTTGATTATAACGCAATAGAGGCAGCGCTCAGCTTAAGAGATGAGCTTGGCGGCAAGGTTACAGCCCTTACCATGGGGCCGCCGCAGGCCCAGGAGGCCCTTAGGGAGGCAATGTCCATGGGGGTGGATGATGGCGTGGTGGTTTCGGACAGGGCTTTTGCCGGTGCCGATACCCTGGCCACTACCTATACCCTTGCCCAGGCCATAAAAAAGATGGGTCAGGTAGATGCCGTGTTGTGCGGCAAGCAGGCCATTGACGGGGATACCGCCCAGGTGGGCCCTGGGCTTGCCGTCCGGCTGGACATACCCTGCGTCACATGCGTAGGTGATATGGAAATCATTGATGGCGGTAAGGGGCTCAGGCTCAAACGCATGTGCGAACAGGGTTATGATGTGGTAGAAGTCGGTTTTCCAGTGCTGCTTACTACCCTGGCCTCTCTGAATACCCCCAGGGTTCCGTCTCTTAAGGGTAAAATGAGGGCAAAAAAGGCTGAGATACCTCTCTGGAGTGCTGCGGACATTGGCGCAAAAGAGGAAAAGATCGGCCTGAAAGGTTCACCGACCAAGGTCTTTTCCACGCATATCCCCAAGTTTGAGGCCAGGCGGGAGATGCTTCAGGGGACCGTGGAAGAGCAGGTGGATTTCCTTGTACAGAAATTAAAGGAAGCGGGAATCATCTGATGGTAACAGTCGATATAGAAAAATGCGTTGGCTGTGGCGAGTGCGAGGATGTCTGCACATTTGGCGCCATTTCCGTAGTTGATGAAAAGGCAGTGGTCGATCAGGATAGTTGTACCCTGTGCGGCGCATGCGTGGAGGCCTGCCCAGAAGAGGCCCTGGAGATGTCCGGGGATGATGTTGGATTGTCTGATTCCGCAGTTTCCCTGGATGCCTGGAGAGGCGTATGGGTGGTGGCAGAGATCCGCAACGGTCGTTACGCTCCTGTGACCTTTGAGCTCCTGGGCAAGGCTCGCCAGCTTGCGGATGACCTTGACACCGATCTCACCGCAGTCCTTATGGGAGCAGATGTGAGCAGGCATGCTCCAGAGCTTGTACACAGGGGTGCGGACAGGGTCTTGGTGGCAGATTGCCCTGAGCTTGAGGCCTTTGTTGATGAGGCCTGTGCAAAGGTCCTGGCATGGCTTGCCAAGGAAGAGAAACCAGAGATCATCCTGTCTGGTGCAACTGCCATGGGAAGGGCCTTTATTCCACAGGTAGCAACCATGCTTGAGACCGGTCTTACTGCTGACTGCACAGGCCTGGAAATCTCTCCTGATGGCAGGGACCTCCTGCAGACCAGGCCGGCATTCGGAGGCAATCTCCTGGCCACTATCATCTGTGACACCAGGAGGCCTCAGATGTCCACTGTAAGGCCCCATGTGCTAAAGGCCCTTGAGCCTGATTCCTCCAGGACTGGTGAAATCAAGGAGGTCAAACCGCCGGAAGATCTGCTGCAGGGCAGGGTTAAGGTCATGGAATCAGTGATAGAGGAATCCGAAGGCCCGCTTCTCTCTGATTCCGAGATCGTGCTGACTGCCGGCAGGGGCATGGAGAATGAAAAGAATATATCCATGCTTGAAGCATTGGCCCACTGCATGGATGCGGGCCTGGGAGCCACCAGGGCTGTGACAGAGGCAGGATGGCTGCCGGGCAGGTTCCAGATCGGCCAGACCGGGGTTACCGTATCGCCAAAGCTCTACATGGGCTTCGGGGTCAGCGGCGCAATACAGCACCTGGTGGGCATGCAGGGCTCTGACATCATAGTGGCCATAAACAAGGACCCTGATGCACCTATATTTGATGTTGCCACCTATGGCATAGTTGCAGACGTGAAGGAGATCCTTCCCGTGCTCACCAAGAGGATCTGCCAGGAACGGGGTATAGACAATGTGTGAGAAGGTCCTGCACGGCAGGAATGCACTTGTTACAGGAGGCTCCCGTGGCATCGGGCGCGCTATCGGGCTGCGCCTTGCAGACATGGGTGCCACTGTATTTATAAATTTTACCAGTAATGAAGATGCTGCAAGCCAGGTAGTGGCAGAGATCGAGGCTACAGGGGCAAAGGCTGTCCCATGCCGCTTTGATGTGTCTGACAACAAGGCAGTCAAGGAGTCTGTTTCTGCTCTGGTCAAGGAACATGGCCCCATCCAGGTGCTTGTAAACAATGCGGGCATTACCAAAGATGGCCTGCTGGCAAGGATGAAAGAGCAGGACTGGGACAGGGTGCTTGATGTCAATCTCAAGGGCGCCTTCAACTGTATCCAGGCCTGCGCCATGTCCATGATGAAGAGCCGCTGGGGCCGCATAGTGAACATGGGTTCTGTGGTCGGTACTATTGGAAATATAGGGCAGGCCAATTACAGTGCTGCAAAGGCGGGGCTGGAAGGCCTTACAAAGACCGTTGCCAGGGAGATGTCCACGAGAGGCATTACAGTGAACCTTGTGGCGCCAGGTTTTATAGAGACAGACATGACCGCCGGCTTGCCTGAAAAGGTAAAGACCGACCTTCTCAACCGGATACCATTGGGAAGGATGGGCCAGCCGGAGGAGGTGGCCGATGCCGTGGCCTTTCTGGCATCTCCTGCCGCCTCCTACATTACCGGCCATACGCTGCATGTAAATGGCGGACTTGTCTGCCAGTAATATAATTTTCAGGAGGAAACTGATTATGGATATTCAGGAAAAGGTAACAGAAATCATTGCGAGCCAGTTGAGTGTTCCAAAGGAAAAGGTAGTGCCGCAGGCCTCTTTTACCGATGATCTTGGTGCGGACTCCCTTGACCTGGTGGAACTCGTTATGGCCATGGAAGAAGAGTTCGGCATGGAGATAGCTGACGAAGATGCGGAAAAGCTCCAGACCGTCAAGGATACCATCGAATACGTGAAGCAGCACCAGGGATAGGCCTGCCAGGAGAATTCTTTCATGGGTAAAAGCGCATGCGACCGCAGGGTAGTGATTACTGGACTCGGCATTGTTTCGCCTGTGGGCATAGGTGTCAATGAGAGCTGGGCCAGCCTGCTCGAAGGCAAGTCAGGCGTTGGACCTGTTACCAAGTTTTCCGTTGACGGCTATGCGTGCAGGATAGCAGCAGAGCTAAAGGGCTTTGATCCTGCCGAATTCATGGCACAGAAGCTTATAAAGCGGCTGGACCCATTTGTACAGTATGCCCTTGCTGCTGCAGGTATGGCCTGGGAAGATTCAGGTCTGAACATGGACTCTGAGAACCCGGAGCGCATAGGAGTCATCACTGGTTGCGGTCTTGGCGGCTTGGGCAGCATAGAATATTTCAGGGATATCC
>Ga0256831_1000700_pt1 | contig 17633 bp, 13 predicted proteins | sample 132544metaG_FD_189087 | JGI IMG/M metagenome (GOLD analysis project Ga0256831, IMG submission 189087) | Hydrothermal vent microbial communities from Lau Basin, Pacific Ocean - 132-544 | ecosystem: Environmental > Aquatic > Marine > Hydrothermal vents | place: Pacific Ocean: Lau Basin | collected...
AATATGTTGATATTATTACAAAATCAAAAATCTATTCAATTCTTGCGGTAAATGATGATAATTTATATTTTCCGGATTGGCTTTTTCCTATTATTAAATATAATCAGTATCAATATATTATTTCTGGTGTTCAATTGGAAGGACTAGAACAGTGGTTAAATAAATCAACATCTACTTTAGAATATAGATGTGTTAAATGTAGATGTATGCCAATAACTCCAATAAATATTACTTCTGATTTATTGAATAGTACTTATGGTTTAAGTATGAAAGGAGGTGGTGGTGGAAGTGGTAGCAGTAGCGGTAATAGTACAGGAAGTGGTAGCGGAACCGGAGAAAATGGTACTGATGGAGAAGATAAAACAAGTAATAAAGCAAAAAAACTAAAAGAATTAGCTTGTATGATGGCTGTTGAAGACTTTATGGCATTAGATGAAGTACAAGATATGATAGATAATAATACATTGGTAGATCCTTGCAATCCAAACAAATCTATAGAGGATATGATTACTGATGCGGTATCAGGTAAATGCAAGGATGGTGTTTTGAATCTAAATACTGTCAATGATTTATTGAAGGATCTTGGAAAAAACGGAGGTGGCAAAATGAATAAAACGGAATCTTTTAGAAACTGTAAAGCACTCAATTGTTTGTTTGATGAATTGTATAATAGTGGTATCACTAATTTTTGTGATCTTCAAAATAATTTTGAAACAGATAATAAAGTTATTGATTTGAAAGTTGGAAATACAAGTCAGTTTACTAAAGGAAGAAAGGCATTTACTGGAGTCGATTCTAAAACCGGTAGAATTACAATATTTTTTAATCCAAATTTATGCGTAGATGATTTTAAGTTTGATCCATCAGATTTTGCATCGGATTTTCTCAGGACAGCTAAAACAATAATACATGAAAGTGTACATGCAGATTTTTGGAGAGAGGTAAGCAATATATTACCTGATGGCAAAACACTTACATCTATCAACCAATCTACATTTAATGAGACATTTCAGGAGTTTATTGATATTGTGTGTACAGAAGGAGATGTTTTAACAGATCAACATGAGGTTATGATCAATTCATGGATTGACAAATTATCTAAAGACTTATGGGAATATAATGGTAAAGTAGGAAACTGGGAAGATTACAAATATTTAGCTTGGTTAGGGTTATATCCTGATGAAGAACATAATGAATGCGTTGAGCCTCTTCTTTCTTTACAGGAATATGCAACCTTAAGAGATAATTACGAACAAAATATTTGGAACAATTCTCAAACTAAATTAAATGAGAAGAAAATTAATGATTGTTTAAAAAACAATTAATATGAAACAAATAATACTAATATTTTTTGTATTGATTTTATCTTCTTGCAATAATAAAAGCAGTGATAAAATAGCGAAAATAACAATGGCGGAAACTAATATGCTAATAACAGAAACTATTGCCAGATACTACTTGTCAGGAAAAAATGATGATAAAACAAAAATATTCCGGGATGAATTAAAAAATGGCGATAAAATAATAAAATCAGAAAGTGATGTGATTGAATTATCCAAATTAGATATTTTTCAAAAACAAAGAGGAGTGGAATTTATAAAAATGGAAGACATTAAACGCCTAAATATTCAATCATATTATAAAATTTCCATTAGGTCTTCATCAGTAGAAACAATAAGTGTTTTCTATAGTCATTATTTTAGCCCTCCAGTGGGTATGATTTTTATAGGGACTCCATATGTTACTTATTGGTATAGATACAAAAAGGAAAATGGAAAGTGGAAATTTAAAGATTTGGAAATAATGGACGGAGAATCTGATTGAACTTTCTAAACATTGAAGTCTACTCCTACAGACTAAACACCCTCACTCTCCCCTTCTCCTTTTAAATGGTATTCGCAAAATAGTATAAACTCAATAAAAGGAGAAGGGGTCGGTTTACCCTATGAAATTCGTAATAACGAATATTTCATTAGGGGGGTTGAGGTTAGAATGGAAAAACTAAAACCTCTTCAACCCCTTGCGAAACTCTACCGTTTTTCTTATGTTTTCATAGTATATTTTTGCTTCTTTGTGACTTAGGGTTTGAGCTCCGTCAGAAAATGCTATTTGGGGTGTTTGGTGCACTTCTGTAATCACGGCATCTCCTCCTGCGATCACTCCTGCAAGCGATACAGGCTCTACAAATTCCCGTATTCCTACTCCGTGAGAAGCATCGATGATCACGGGGAGATGTGATTTTTTCTTCAATAGAGGAATACTATTTATATCAAAGGTGTTTCTGTAGGCTGTCTCGTATGTTCTGATACCTCTTTCACATAGCATGATATCTTCATTGCCATTTGAGAATATATATTCGGCACTAGCCAATAGTTCGTCTATTGTCCCGGAGAGTGCTCTTTTTAGCATCACAGGTTTGTCTAATTTGCCCAAGGCATCCAAAAGATTAAAGTTTTGTGAGTTTCTGGCTCCTACTTGAAAGATATCTATATAGTCGTACATACCATCTATTTGGTCTGTCATCATCACTTCTGTAATAATTTTTATTCCTTTTGCGTTACAATGTTTATAAAATATTTTCAAGCCTTCCAGTCCAAGACCCCTAAATGCATAAGGGGAGCTTCTGGGTTTATATACGCCTCCCCTCATTATTTTGATATTATTATCGAGAAGATGTTGTACAGTGGTCTCTATCTGTTCTTCGGATTCGATTGAGCAAGGGCCGGCCATGATTTGGAAATGTCCGCCTCCTATTTTCACATCATCTCCAAGGTCTATGATAGTCTCTTGAGTTTTCCATTTGCGGGAAACAAGTTTAGCAGAACTGGTAACTCTGTGTATATCATCGACCCCTTCTAGTACTCCAATACTTCTGATATCAATTTCATTCTTTCCGACTCCAATGATATAGTCAGCATATTGCGTTGATACGATATTGGATTTGTAGGCTATATTGTCAAGTTTTTCAGTTATATTGTTAATCAATTCTTGATTGATATTTTTTTTCAGTTTTATTATCATTTTAGTATATTTTGTGCAAATTCCATTGCGGTTCTTTCAATATCTTTACTGCCTTTGAGTGCTTTTATAAATGCGGAACCAATAATCGCCCCGTCTGAGTATTTATTGGCAATTCTGAATGTTTGCTTATCTGAAATCCCGAAGCCTATTACCATAGGATTATTTAGATTTAATTTATTGATTCGCTTGAAATAGTCGATTTGACTATCCGAAAAACCATTGGTCTTACCTGTGGTAGATGAAGTTGATACTACATAGACAAATCCCGAACTCAACTCATCGAGCATCTTGATTCTTTCATCTGAAGTAGTAGGGGTTATTAGAAATGATAAGCCCAAATCGTATTTATCAAAAATCGGTTTGTATTTGTTTTTATAGACTTCCGGTGGCATATCCGGTATGATTAATCCATCAATACCGCTATCGACACATTTATCCAAAAAAGTATCAATTCCAATTCTTAATACCTGATTGAAATATCCCATAAACAACAAAGGGATTACAACTTTTTGTCTTACGGCTTTAGCCTGATTAAAATATTGGTCAAAATCAATTCCGTTTTTAAGGGCAATACTGCTGCTGTATTGAATGGTTTCACCATCTGCCAATGGATCTGAATAAGGCATACCAAGCTCCAAAAAATCTACGCCTGCCTCAGCTAATTTTTCCGCCAAAACCGGCATAGAATCTATTTCAGGATAACCCGTAGTTAGATAAATACTCAGTATTTCCTTTTTATTTTCGTTAAATAAATTGTTTATTCTTTCTTTTCCCATAGTTTCATTTTTTCTAAAATTTGATGTGTTTTCCTGCAGACACTAAATATGCTTTCATATCTTTATCTCCTCTTCCTGACAGATTCACAACAGTCACTTCTTCAGGTTTAAAATCAATTTTTTCCAATGCTGCCAATGCATGTGCTGATTCAAGAGCGGGAATAATTCCCTCCAGTCTTGTCAATAGTAAGCCGGCTTTGATTGCTTCCTCATCTGTAGCATTCAGTACCTTTGACCTTCCGGATTCAATCAGATGTGCGTGCAATGGTCCAATCCCCGGATAATCCAATCCGGCCGAAATAGAATAAGGTTCGATTATTTGCCCGTCTTTGTCTTGCATCAATTTGGTCATGCTTCCGTGTATCACGCCATCTGAACCCAATACACTTGTCGCTGCGGATTCACCTGAGTTTATTCCCAAGCCTGCTGCTTCCACGGATACCAAATCTACTTTTTCGTCATCCAAATAGTGATAATACGCTCCTGCTGCATTGCTACCTCCACCTATACAAGCGATGATTCTATCGGGATAATCCCTATTTTCTTTATCTATTAGTTGTTTTTTTATTTCTTCGCTTATCACGGATTGAAACAAAGCGACCATATCGGGATACGGATGTGGACCGACTACCGAACCAATCAGATAATAAGTATCCTTTGGGTTGTTTATCCAATCTCTAATCGCTTCATTTGTCGCATCTTTCAGAGTCTTGCTACCTGATTTCGCCGGTCTCACTTCTGCTCCCAGCATTTTCATTTTTGACACATTAGGAGCTTGTCTTGCGATATCTATTTCTCCCATATATACGACACATTGCAAATCCATCAATGCGCAAACTGTCGCGGTTGCTACACCGTGTTGACCAGCACCTGTTTCAGCGATTATTCTGGTTTTCCCCAATCTTTTTGCCAATAGTATTTGTCCTATTGTATTATTGATTTTGTGCGCACCCGTATGGTTCAAATCTTCTCTTTTGAGATAAATTTTAGTATTGTACTTTTCGGATAGTCTTTTTGCAAAATACAGGGGTGATGGTCTTCCTACATAATCTCTCAATAATGCCCTGAATTCCTTTTGAAATGAGTCGCTATTTATTATTTTTAAATAATTATCCTCCAATTCTTCCACATTGGAATGGAGTAATTCAGGAATAAAAGCTCCCCCGTATTTTCCGTAAAAACCTAATTTGTCAACTTCGTATTGCATCTATAAATCTTTTTATTAATTCTATATTTTTAATTCCCGGAGCGGTTTCAAAACCGCTATTGATATCAAATCCTATGCATTGCGGATGGTAAAAGTCCTTTAGTTTTTTCGAATGATTAATACCGATTCCTCCACTTAATAGAAACTGCTTTTCCAACTGATATTCTTGCATCTTTTCCCAATTAAAAACAATTCCGTTTCCACCGGGGTTTTCGCCTTTTGCATCAAATATAAAAAAGTTTGTCACCGGTAAATATTCTTTGCAGATATCAAAATCAAATTCATTATCAACTCTAAAAGCCTTGATTACCATTATGTCTTCTTGTTTAAAATCAGAACAAAAATCCGGCGATTCATTTCCGTGCAATTGGATGAAATCGAGTTTAAAATCATTGATTTTGGACATTATGTATTTGTAATCACTATCGACAAAAACCCCTGTTTTATTGATTCCGGCAAAATCCAAATCTCCCGGGTATTTATCGATGTATCGAGATGATTTTTCATAAAAGATAAAGCCCATGAAGTCAATATCCAAAGAAGACAATTCCCTGATATTTTCCGGATATTTCATTCCACAAACTTTTATTTTCATCCTTTCTCTTTTCATCATTAATATCTATTTTTTTAATGAATCTATCAATGTTTTGCAAGCCTCATGAGGTCTTGGTGCTTTCATAAATCTTTCTCCTATTAAAAATCCATGATACCCATATTCTTTCAATTCCAAAATGTCATTTGCGCTACTTATGCCGCTTTCGGATATTCTCAACATATCATCAGGCAGCGATTGAGCTATAGATTTTGAATTTTCGATTGAGACTTCAAATGTTTTAAGGTTTCTGTTGTTTACCCCTACGATATCTATATTATCATTGATTTTACTAATCTGATTTGTGTTGTGCAATTCCAATAAAACCTCCAAACCTAATCTTTTAGCAGTTGATGAAAGCTGCAAAATTTGGTCTTTTGTCAATACTTCTGCTATCAATAAAATAATATCTGCTCCGATGCTTTTCGCTTCATAGATCTGATAGTCATCAAAAATAAAATCCTTTCTTAATATCGGACAAAAATTGTATTTTCTAGCTTTAGTAAGATCTTCATTTTTGCCTCCGAAAAAATGCTCGTCGGTCAATACTGATAAAGCGCTTGCCCCGGCTTGCATATAGCCTAAAGTGACATCTTCAACATCGGCATATTTATTTATATCTCCTTTTGAAGGTGACTTCTTTTTGAATTCTGCGATTATGCCTGAAGCATTTTCTCTAAGCAGGTATTCTCTCATCGATACTACCGGAGTATTGAAGTAAATACTTTTTTCCAATAGCTTTATAGGTATTAATTCTTTTCTTTCTTCAATTACCGGCTTTTTATAATCTATTATTTTCTTTAGGATATCCATTTTATTTTATTTTTTTATGAAGCTGCCTATAGTCTCCCATATGATTTTCAAATCATAATTATTTGTATTGTATATTATTTAACTATTAAAACCAAAGCTTTAAGTGCATTTCCTCCCAACAAAGACTCTTTAGCCTCTTCAAAACATTCTGCGTATGCTTTTTTATTCATCACTTTTATAGCCATTGCAGCGTTGGCACATACGACATTATTTTGTGCTTTTGTACCATTACCCTTCAGTATGTTTTTGAAGATTTCTGCTGCTTCATCAATTGTATTGCCTCCGTGAATTTGTTCTTGTGTTATCATTTGTAATCCCAAATCACTTGGAGCAAACAAATGCTCTCCATCATTGTCTCTCACAATAAAATCACCTGTCAATGATATCTCGTCATAGCCATCTAACCCGTAAATTATTGCATATCTTTTATTTTTTTCCTTTTGAAAAAGATATTGGTACAATCTTCCGAGTTCCAAGCTAAATACTCCGGTGAATTGGTTATTTGGAAATGAAGGATTGACAATCGGACCAAGCATATTGAAAAAAGTCTTCATACCCAATTCTTTTCGTATCGGTCCCACTGCTGCCATTGCAGGGTGGAATTTTGGGGCATGTAGAAAAGTGATATTTGCATCTCGCAATTGATCTTTTAGTGTGTTTTCATCATTAGTAAAATTGTAGCCCATAGCTTCTAGAACATTGGAAGAACCACTTATTGAAGATACTCCGTAATTGCCGTGTTTTGCCACCTTATACCCTGCACCTGCGACTATAAATGAGGCCAAAGTGGAAATATTGAATGTGTTTTTGCCATCTCCTCCCGTGCCACACATATCTACTGTGTCAAATTCTGAAAAATCTACTTTTATACACAATTCCAGTAAAGCTTCTCGAAACCCCTGCAACTCATCTACACTAATCGGTCTCATTTGATATACCGCCATAAAAGCCATAACCTGAGCATTGGTAAATTCCTTAGAGGATATTCTTACGAGTAGATCCTTTGCCTCTTCATTGGTCAATTTTACATGTTTAAATAATTTTTCTAATATCTTTTTCATTATAAATATCTTATTTTTTTAGAAAGTTTTCAATCATCTTTTTCCCATCATCGGTCATAATACTTTCAGGATGGAACTGTACACCCCAAACATCGTATTTTTTATGTTTGATTGACATAATATTATCATTTTCTGCGATGGCAGTAACCTTAAAATCCTTTCCCAAAGTAGCAGGATCTATAACCCAAGAATGATATCTACCTACCTGTGGATCTATATCTAAGTCGCGATAAATTAAATCCTCGTTATCCAAAACTTTTATCTCTGTTTTTACCCCGTGATAAACCCTCTCCAAATTGGAAAGACTTGCTCCAAAAGCCATTCCTATCGCTTGATGACCGAGGCAAACACCCAATATTTTTTTCTTTGCCGCATATTGTTTTATGAGGTCGATCAATATACCTGCACCTTGAGGTAATCCTGGACCGGGTGAGAGAATTATAGTTTCAAAATCATCTACATCCTCAATTGGTATTTCGTCATTCCTTTTGACAGTTACTTCAGTTCCCGTTATTTCCTCTACATATTGAACCAAATTGTAGGTAAAGGAGTCGTAGTTGTCTAAAATTAGTATTTTTCCCATTCGATTTATAACTTATGTCTATTGAATTTATTTAGTATTTTTTTGTACACGTTTTTTTAATATTTTTCTGCTAGTTCCATCGCTTTACGCAATGCACCCAATTTATTATCTACTTCCTTAAGTTCTGTTTGTGGAACGGAATCCACAACTATGCCTGCACCCGCTTGATATTGCAATTTTCCATTCTGACTGAGAAAAGATCTTATAGTTATAGCAGTATTGATATCTCCAGTTAAACTCAAAATCCCGATTGTGCCACCGTAAAAGCTTCGGTCAAATCTTTCATCTTTATTTATCAGTTCAAGTGCTCGATATTTTGGAGCACCACTCAATGTACCTGCCGGATAAGTAGAAGCAAAAATATCTATTGCTTCTTCCTTGTTCTGTATCTCGCCTGTAACCTCAGATACGATATGGAGTACATGGCTAAAATGCTGCACTTCTTTATATTTTTCGACCTTGACATCAATGCAGTTTCTACTTAGATCGTTTCTTGCCAAATCTACAAGCATGGTGTGCTCTGCATTTTCTTTAGGGTCTTCGCTAAGTTTTGTTGCCAAAATTTCGTCTTCTGTTTCTATTCCGGTTTTTTTGTATGTTCCGGCTATCGGATTAAGAGTGGCTTTCCCTCTTGCGATGACCAATTGGCTTTCGGGAGAAGAACCGAATAATTTGAAGTCTCCATAATCAAAGTAAAACAAATAGGGAGAAGGATTGATAGAACGGAGCGCTCTATAAACATTGAATTCGTCTCCTTGAAAATTTTGCTTGAATCTTCGTGAAAATACTATCTGAAATACCTCCCCAAGTTTACAATACTTCTTTCCTTTCTCGACCAATTTTAAAAATTCTTCATCTTCAATCATGGATTTTTCCTCACCGGATAATTCAAATTTATATTCGGGTAGCCTCTGCGAAAAAATCAAATTTTCTATTTGACTAAGATTTGCTTTTTCTCCCTCTTTTACATTTTGCACAATGATTAGCTCATCATTGAAGTGATTGATAGCGATAATGTATTTGTAAAATCCATAATACATTTCAGGTAAATTATCTGCTTTTTGATTTTTGACAAAATTGAAATTATCGAAGTACTTGACTGCTTCAAATCCGGTAAACCCATACAGACCATTGAACTGTTCTGTCAGTTCTTCTTGCTCTACTTCAATCGATGAAATAAACTCTTTTAGCATCGCTTTTAGATTAACGGACTTGTCGATTTGCTTGGATTTTTCATCGATAATCAAACTATTTTCCTTGACAATAAAAGTCGAGTGGGGTTCCAATACGATGAATGTATAGCTGTTTCTGTTGCTATTATAATCGGAACTCTCTAACAATAATGCCTGCGAAAATTCATCTCGCATTTTCAGAAATACTCCTACAGGTGTCAATGTATCCGAAGAGTATCTTTTATATACAGCTTTATATTTTTTCTTCATTTGCTAAGTGTTTTTTATGGGTTTTAATACAAAAAAAGCTTACCGGGAATTCCGATAAGCTTTTTTTTAATACAATATGATGCTCATCCTACCCGGTCAACGAATAAGTATGAAGCCACCAATATTTTGTATTTTTAAACATATTTAAAACATTTGTATGTACGAAGATAGAACAAATTATTTTTATTCCAAAAAAAATATAATATTATTTGTCTAATTCCTATTTTATTAATGTGCTAAGCAAATTAAGAATTTATTCTAAAGAAGAAGAAGTCTTTATTTCTTGCTCTATAATTTATAGTATGTAATAATCGTTAATTTTGGCTAAATCATCTCATGATAAGCAATTGTCTTTCACTTCGCTTTTCCTTTTGTAATAAAATGCTTATATTCGCAGTATGGGACATAAATTGAATAATCCACATGATAAATTTTTCAAATCTTTTATTCATATAAAAGAGAATGCTGTTGATTTTCTAAAGACGTTTTTACCGAAAAATCTAGTAATTAATATCGATTTCGCTACATTGACTAGCGAAAATACTAGTTTTGTAAACGATTCTTTGAATGAAGTCTTTTCAGATGCTATTTTCAAATGCAAAATTAAAGACCATAACAAGGAAATATTCATAACTATTCTCATTGAGCATAAAAGTTATCCGGACAAATACATTTCTGTTCAATTGCTAAATTATCTGTCAAATGCATATCTGTCTCAACTGAAAAAATCAAATAAACTTGAACTTATTGTGCCGTTTATTTATTACCATGGCAAAGAAAACTGGACTTACAGGTCTGTAATTGACATTATTGAAGATGTACCTGATTATCTCAAAGGTTATGCACCGGATTTTAATACTGTTTTTGTTGATCTAAACCAAATGACCGAAAATGAGCTAAAAAAGGTAAACAATCTAATGTTGCTTTCGGCTCTGTATATGCAAAGATACAGTTTCAATGAAAATATATTGATTTCTAAGTTTACTGAAATCTTTACTTTTTTAAAAGATCCGGAAAACTATGATGGGAACTTTATCAGAAATATTTTTGTTTATTTTAATGAACTGATTGAAATTGATATTAAACAACTTCGCAACATTATTGATTCATTGCCACAAAACACAAAAAAGGAAATTATGACTACATATCAATTAATAAAACAAGAAGGCAGAAAAGAAGGTTTAGAAAAAGGACTAGAGAAAGGACTTGAGAAAGGACTTGAGAAAGGAGTAATCAACCTTTTTAAAAGAAAATTCGACCTCGTTCAAATTAGCGATATTATGGAAATTCCGGTAGAGAAGGTCAAAGATATTTTGAAAAGTGATGGGATGAAGTGATATCTAAATTTAATTTTTTTCGATTCAATAATATTATTCAGCTATTTCACAACCGTCATAAGTGACTTTTCCGTTTTTACACTCTATCAAATGGCTGTCCACTGGTCTTATTAAAATCGCATCAATATAACCTTCTCCCTCTATTTTTAGACAGTGTTTCATATCGGAATCTACAACTGTCTTTAGCCTTATCCAATAGCCTTTTGTGTCAACTATATTATCTATTGGCAATTCTTGTTTGCCTCTGTTGTCGTCTTTGGAATACTCATTGTAGATTATTGGTTTTTTTACAGTAGATGGATCAAAATATAGCCAAAATGAAATCTCATAATATTGTGTGTCAAGGGGAATCTCTTTGCAAATAATTTCTTCGTTTTTAAAGAATTTAGCACCTGTTCCATTGAAGTGTAATTGAGATTTGATATTATCAAAATTCTCACTAAAATAATATCCTTTTTTACCTTCAAGATATATCGAATCGCTTTTGGGTTTATTGGCGTATAGCTTTTTTGATAGCGGTACAAAATTTGATTTCAAGCTGTCAACCGGCAATTCCAAAAGCTTTATATTCTTGTATTCTCCCAAGAGCTTGCCCTTGCTCAGCATATGTTTTTCGAGAGCTCTCACTTCAGTTGTGTCATATATCATAAGCACGGGGTGATTGTCCATTTGCTTCAATCTTGGTCGCTCTATCGGCATTGAACCCAGAAATTGTACCAAATCCAAAGATTGTGACAATGATGATCTGGACATCATAAAATCCATAATCGGCAAACCTGTCTGAAATGAACATTTAAAAGTCTGGCGAAGTGTCCATCCTCCCCTGTGAATTGCCCATTTTTCCGGACCTATTATTACATAGGGAATTTGTAGTATAGCCTGAAAATCTTCGGGGTTTTTACCGGCTTTTTTGAGGATATCCAGATAAGTATTATCTTTATTAATAAGAAAATCGTTTTGGTTAAAAATATGCTCAATTCCTTTAGAAAGATTTTGTCTAGCTTCATTATTCCAAACAACCACAACAAAAATTAGAGTTGAAAAAGCTACGTACTTTTTACCTTTCTCCAGTTGTGAATTGAAAAACTTGAAGATGTAGTAAGTAAAGAAAAAGGTATAGGTATAATAAAATATCCAGGCAAATCTACCTATAGACCTGAACTGGCTAAAACTCCCCAGATGGTTTGTAATACCAAAAATATCGATTTTATGATAAAAATGAGTTGAATAAAGTACCGTGACGATTCCTGTAAGTAATACAATTGTCAAAAGTTTTTCTTTAGTTATTTCGCTTGATGAAAAATGTCGTATTAATCCGGATTCTCTTTTTATTAGTTTATATATCAGATATAACCCAAAAATTACAGCAAAGAGCAAACCTACCACTCCCACATAAGCAATTCCTTCACTTTTTTGATTTCCAACATTCAAAAGATTATACAAAAATCCGGTATTTGGTAGAAAAATACTCTCAAAACTTGCGTTGTAGTAATCGATGCCCCAAGGCTTAACCGGTCTGTCTGCAATTTTATCTGTCAAGCGTATAAACAGCATAGCAAATACAGCTAAAGAGGTTGTTATACCTATGACCTTAAGTGCTGTCCTGAGAATTTTCTTTTTGAAATATATCAATGCGATAAATGAAAATACAAATATCAACATCAAATTAATTGCCAAAAAATACAAATGTGTAAATGATGATAACAAAAAAATAAATCCTAGACCAAAGTAGTGAATTATTCTGCGATTCTTGTCATATATTCGTAATAGATAATACAAAACCGCAGGAATAAAAAATCCATATGACAAAGTGAAGTGTGCATTTAATCGTAATAATTGCGGTGACAAAAACATTATTAAAATAGAAAATGATATCGCATACCAACCTGGAAGTTTTAGAAAACTAAGGATTTTTAATACAAATAATCCAGATAGAAAAATCGAAAATATCATAAGCAAATTGTATATCCCAACCAAATTATTGTCTATGTTGATCACATTGTGATTTATCCAATGAAAAAAGAATGCAAAAGCTGGTTGACTATCGGTAAATATCACGTGCTCTCCATAAGGGTAATTCATCCCGCTGAAGTGAGTCCCGCTGCCGTTTCGTACATAATCAATAAATGTAAAGTAGTTCTTTAATCCATCTCCGCCATTTCCAAATAGATAGTGTTCAGGATTCTGTATGATAGGCAAAAAAACAAAATAGAGTATTGCTCCGGCAACAATCGTATAGACACCATATAATAATTCTTTTTTGTTCATCTATTAGCTCTATTTTAAAGTTTTGACAAAAAACTTGATGAAATTCACGGCTTCTGTCAATAGTATTTTGTAATTCATTCTTGAAAATACTATATTTTCTTTTAGTTTTACAGGAAAAGGAGAAATTTTGTAATTTTTTCCAGCCAGCCATAAAAATTCGATATCAAAAAGGTATCTTTCAATTGTAGTATCTAAGAATGCTGTTTTGGCTTTTTTATTCATCCCCTTCAATCCTGCTTGTGTATCTGAGACATTTATTTTAAGAAAACCTCTTACGATTCTCTTTAAAAATTTTGATATAATTTTTCTGATAAAAGGTGTGTGCTCATAATAATTGTCGCTTCTTTCACCTGCCAATACATCATTTTCTCCTGTAATCAACTCATTTATCATACTGACAAGGCTGTCTTGAGTATATGGGAAGTCGATATCCGTATAAACTATAAATTCAGCCGTACTTTCGCTTACACCTTTTCTCAATGCAAATCCTTTTCCCCTATTTTGCTTATAATTTATCCAATGAAAATTTTCAATATTGTTTTTTAAAAAATCAATATTTTCTTGCTTAATACCCTTTGTGGATCCATCATTTACGATAATTAAATTAGGAATCCAAGCCCCCGCATCTGCCAAAATATTTTGATATGATTTCACTACGTTTTTTGCCCAATCTTTTTCCGGATTGTAGCAAGGTAAAATTATATCAACATTCGGTTTTTTCATATTTTTATTTAAAAGGGTTTTTAATCTTCAATAAATCAAAAATCTATATTCGTTAACCCTGTGAAATAGGCTTTGCCTAAATTGAAAATTTATTTCACAGGGTTAATCGATATTCGTTATTTATAGTATCCATATATTACCCCTAACTGGGTATTTGTTTTAGGGCTAAAGCCCCTAAATGTCTATAATTTCTAAGCACCGTCAGCTAAAGCAGACGGTAAAATAGCGCAATAAATTACCGTCTGCTTTAGCTGACGGATTAAGACATAAGTTCTCCAACCTTGCCATCTATCCTTTCCAATAGCAGTCTTGCTCCTTTAAGCGATCTGACATTGTCTTTTATCAGAATATAGTGCTTAGATGTTTGTTTAAATACATATCCTGATTTTTTTTCTTGATTTATGGATAAGACTATACTTTGAAAAATATCCGAATCATAGAATGAGGACTGAGGATTTGAAATAAAAAACAGTCTCATTTTATTTGATTTAAGTGAAAATCTCTCAAACCCTAGTCTTTTACAAATCCATTTAACTCTTAAACCTTCAAATAAATTATCAATTTGTCGAGGTAAATTTCCAAACCTATCCTTCAATTCTTTTTTGAACTTCTCGATACCTTCTTCATCCTTTATTTTAACCAAATAGCTATAAAGATTGAGTCTTTCTTGAATGTCTTTTACATAGAAATCAGGAATCAATATTTCAGAATCCACATCCACTTCTACATCTCTAACGTAATCTCTGTTCTTTTTTTGTTCAGATTTATACAGATTTTTAAATTCACTTTCTTTCAATTCCTGCATTGCTTCTTCCAATATCTTCATATAGGTTTCGTATCCGATATCTGTGATAAATCCACTTTGTTCTCCTCCCAATAAATTTCCTGCTCCCCTTATGTCCAAATCCCTCATAGCAATATTGAATCCACTGCCTAATTCATTGAACTCCTCAAGAGTTTTCAGTCTTTTCCTTGCTTCCGGAGTCAATACTGACAGTGGAGGAGAGAGCAAATAGCAAAATGCTTTTTTGTTGGATCTGCCGACTCTTCCTCTCAATTGATGCAGATCGCTCAATCCAAATTGGTTGGCATTGTTGATAAACATAGTGTTGGCATTGGGTATATCAAGACCGGTTTCAATTATATTGGTACTCACCAAAACATCGTATTTATAATCGACAAAATCGATTAATTTCCTTTCTAGTTCTTTACTTTCCAATTGACCATGTGCCATTACTATTCGAGCATCCGGAACCAATCTTTTAATGATTGAAGCCACTTCATCTAGTGTTTTTACCCTATTGTGAATGAAAAATACCTGTCCTCCTCTTGCAATCTCATAATTGATAGCCTCAACAATCAAATCTTCGTTAAAAGTACGTCTTTCGGTATGAATGGGTTGCCGATTGGGTGGGGGAGTATTGATCAAAGACATATCCCTTGACCCCATCAATGAAAACTGCAATGTCCTTGGAATAGGAGTAGCGGTCAATGTCAATGTATCAACATTTACTTTAAATTTACGCAATTTTTCTTTTGCTGAAACACCAAATTTTTGTTCTTCATCCAAGACCAAAAGCCCTAAATCTTTAAATTTTACTTTATCACTCAATAATGCGTGAGTACCGATTATCAAATCAATACTTCCCTCTTCAAGTTTCTTGTATATTTGAGTTTTTTCTTTCGCAGTTTTAAATCTGTTCAGATAATCTATCCCTACGGCAAAACTTCCTAATCTATCGGAAAAGGTTTTGTAATGTTGCAATGCTAAAATGGTAGTAGGAACTAAAATAGCCACCTGTTTTCCCGACAATATAGCTTTGAATGCTGCTCGAACTGCTATTTCGGTTTTACCAAAACCTACATCACCGCAAATAAGCCTATCCATTGGATGAGGGCTTTCCATATCTTTTTTTACAGCGATAGTAGCCTTTTCCTGATCAGGTGTATCCTCAAACAAAAAGGAGGATTCCAATTCCAATTGCAAATAATCATCTTCTTTAAATCGATATCCTTTTGCAGCTTTTCTTTTGGCATATAAGGCGATCAATTCCCTTGCGATATCTTTGATTTTTCTCTTTGTTCTGGATTTTATCTTTTTCCAACGGTCTGAACCCAATTTATCGATCTTCGGTGCAGTACCGTCTTTGCCGACAAATTTAGCAACTTTATGCATTGAATTTATACTGACAAATAGAATATCGTTGTTTTTATACACTAGTCTCATGGACTCTTGTTTCCTGCCGTTGACTTCAATAGTTTCCAGCCCCATATACTTACCTACACCATGATCAATATGAGTTACAAAATCTCCAACTCTAAGCTCTTTGAGCATATTCATACTCAGAGCCTTGTCTTTTGAAAAGCCTTTGCGGAGATTGTATCTATGGAATCTTTGGAATATTTGATGGTCGGTATAGCAGACAATTTTCAAGATATCATCAATAAAACCCTCTTTTATCGATTTCGGAATTGGATGAAATGAAACTTTAGCATCAAGATCTTCAAAAATTTGATAAAATCGTTCTATTTGTCTTGCGTTCGCAGCAAAAATATAATTTTCATATCCTGCTTTTGTGTTTTTTTCTAGATTGTCAATAAGAAGTTTAAAATTCTTATTAAAGCTAGGTTGAGGTCTTGACTTAAATTCAATGATTTCACCATCATTTATTTGACTTGAATCCGATATATGTATTGTTTTGAAATGGGAAATCTGAGCAATAGTATCTTTTGGATATACAAATGCCTTTTCTTTAAACAGTTTTATCAAAATTTCATCACCGGATGAAACGGATTTTTCAAAATCTTCAAGTTTTGTAAAACATTGTTGCAGTTTATCTAATAAAACAGTATCCTCTTCAATCCATATCACAGATGATTTTGGCAATATTCCCAAAAAAGATACTTTATCTTGATTATCAAATTTGCTATTTACATTTGGGATAAGTGATATTTTCTTTAGGTTGCGAATCGATAATTGAGTTGTCGGGTCAAAATGTCTGATACTCTCCACTTCATCATCAAAAAGCTCTATTCTGAATGGCCAGTCATTAGCATAATTGAAGATGTCGATAATACCACCACGGATAGAAAATTGTCCCGGCTCATAAACATAATCGACACGCTTAAAGTCAAATTCTACAAGTACACTAATCATAGTGTCAACATCAAGAGATTCTTCTACCTTAACCACAATTTTGTGATCTTCGAGTATGGAAGGCTTTATAACCTTTTCGAACAATGCCTCCGGGTAAGTGACCAATATTTTGATTTTGTTATTGTCAGATGAAATCCTGTTGACAATCTCAGTTCTCTCTTGAATATTATTGTTGTTGAGTTCCTCAAAAATCATTGGTCTTTTGAAAGAATCAGGAAGAAAACTGATATCTTGTTTGTCTTGGATGTTTTGGAGTGTATTGTAGATATAGGCAGCATTCTCTTTGTTTTCCGCAATAAATAAATGCAAATCATCGGTAGATTGAGCAGTTACAGTCAGGGCAAAATACGGCATGTCTCCGGAAAATCCTTTGAGATAGATTTTGTCCGTAGTAGCTTCGTCCAATATAGTTGTTATCCTCTTTATTTGATTGCTTGATTGGTATCTTTCAATCAAATTGTCCAAATTACTCACGCCGGCAAAGATATATAAAACAAATAAAGTTTTAATTAAAATGCAGCATTTTCTATTTTTTTTTCATCTTGCTTAAGTGGTGTATAAACGAATGTGCGCCATATTGAAATAAACGGTTGTTTTTACCGTTGTTTTTGGTACTGAATAAATGCTATGGTCTTATTTGGCAGATATATATT
>Ga0256831_1000701_pt1 | contig 17629 bp, 14 predicted proteins | sample 132544metaG_FD_189087 | JGI IMG/M metagenome (GOLD analysis project Ga0256831, IMG submission 189087) | Hydrothermal vent microbial communities from Lau Basin, Pacific Ocean - 132-544 | ecosystem: Environmental > Aquatic > Marine > Hydrothermal vents | place: Pacific Ocean: Lau Basin | collected...
ATATTAAGGTATAAAATACTGTTAAGTATCAGTGATGATGCTCATAAATAATTGTAGCTATAAATAATGCAACTATTCAGCGTGTTTAGATTTTGCCACAGTTCAAGGCACAATAGCTTCGCTACCTCAAAGAGGCGCATGGATAATGTGAGCATATACAAATATGTGACCATTCCCAGGTGCCCCTTGAGGGTAGAGTACGAAAATAACGCACTCTCATATTAACAAAAAAGGGGGGGGTAAAAAATGAATACGCTGAGTAGTTACTAAATAATAAGATAAAAAAGTATTTGCATGCTGGATGAGGCAGGTAAATAATAGCCCGCTTGCTTGTAAAAAGTTTAAAAAAATAATAAATTAGGCTGTTCTAGTATCGTTTTCGCTCATGATAAATAAAAAATGATGTTAATGGGTGTTTATTTTAGATATTATTCGTATATTATCTAAATATTACATTTAAAAATAAGTAACTACTCAGCTCAGTGTGTTGCAAATATGTGATCATTTGAATACAAAAATAACCCTGAAATGGGGTAAAAGATGAATACCCTGATCCGGGTAGATACAAAAATAATAAAGGGAATGACAAATTCCGGTCATCGCTGTTAACTATATAAATAACGACTAGCAGCTAGTGGATATAAAAATCATATAAATAAAAAGGTATTAAGTATGTTGAGGCGCTTTAGCGGCATATTAGTTTTAAGTTTTGGTTTACTGGCAGGAGGAGAGACTTTTTCCAGTGAGATTATTGAAGTGGGGGCTCATAAGGACGTTGAACATGTTTATCTTGGCGGCAGCGTGGTGCCTTATAAAGAGGTGACCTTATCCGCACAGATGCCGGGCCGGGTAGAATATCTGGCCGGTGATGAGGGTGATACCTTCAGCGCAGGTACTTTACTGGTGACCATTAGTGATGAGAACTTACTGGCCAGGCGTAAATCTGCGGTAGCCCAGTATGAACAGGCTGTTGCTGCATTACAGAATTCTCAGGTGCAATATAACCGTGAACTATGGTCACCTCGCTCTGAAAATCCTACTCAGATGCCGGGTATGGGAGTGCCGGGTATTTTTGATCAGATGTTCACTAAAAAAATGGGCGATACGCTTGGTTATGGTGATACGGATGTACAGCGTCAGGCTGACTTATATAATTCCGGTGCAACGGTTAATCAGGCTCAGTCTCAGGTAAAAAGTGCCCGTGAAGCAATAAATGAAATTGATGCTAAATTACGAGACACTCGTTCTGTTGCTCCTTTTAACGGTACCATTATTAAGAAAATGGTTGAAGTGGGCGATACGGTTCAACCGGGAATGCCGCTGATTTCATTTGCCAATATGGATTATATTCGTATTCGTACCGAAGTGCCGGTACGCCTTGTTCCATATCTTAAGCTGGGAGATACAGTTAAAGCTTATCTGGATGTCAGTGGTATTATGATTCCAGCTAAAGTTGCTCAAATTTATCCTCTGGCAGATAAAAGCAAACATACTGTTACGGTAAAATTTGATCTGCCTGTTGGCACCCAGGGAGTTCCCGGTATGTACGCGGAAGTTTCCATTCCTGTAAAAAATTCCCAACCAACAACCTCTATTATTATTCCTAGAAGCAGTATTTATAAACACATGAGCAGTCTGCCCAGTGTTCTGGTCATGAATGATAAAAATGAAGCAGAATTACACGTTGTACGCCTGGGTAAAAAAGTAAATGGCGGAAAATCTTTTACTGTCCTTTCCGGTTTAAAACCAGGTGATCGAATTATTGATCATCCACCTAAAAACTGGAAACCCGGTACACCAATAAAATAGCTAAAGAAATGCTGTCGTAACAGTACGAAACCCGCTTTGGGGGAATAGGGTGGTTAAGTATCGTACCGTTTGGGTTATAATAAATTTAAGCATGAGCAAATTTAATTACTATGGATAATACAAAAAGCAAACATGGTTTGGGTCTTGCCGGTACTCTGGCAAAAACCTTTATGCATTCGCCATTAACTCTGCTGCTTCTAATTGCGACCTTTGCAATTGGTCTGGCAGGCTTCATTTTGACACCCAGACAGGAAGACCCACAAATATCAGTTCCAATGGTTGATATTTTTGTTAGTTATCCTGGTGCTGCTGTTGATCAGGTAGCTTCACTCGCTGCAGAACCACTTGAACGTATTATGAGTGAAATTCCCGGTGTTGATCACGTTTATTCCGCTTCCCAGCGTGGTCAGACTATGGTTACTGTTCAGTTTGATGTCGGTGAGGAACTGGGGCCTTCACTGGTTAAATTGTATGACAAACTGGAATCCAATAAAGATAAGATCCCCCCGGGTGTATCTCAACCTCTGGTAAAACCTAAGGGTGTTGATGATGTACCACTTGTGGCATTAACTCTCTGGTCAGACAGTCTTGATGATTCTGCTCTGGATCTGATTGCCCTTGATGTTATGCAGGAATTGCAGGAAATACCTGAAACCAGTAAAAGTTATGTTATCAGTGGTCGTAATGAACGCTTACGCATAGAAGTTAAACCTGAACGTCTGGCCGGGTATGGGATTACCTTGCAACAGATTGCTAATACCATTGCTACCGCTAATAGTGAAAAAACAGTGGGTACAATTGAATCAGGAAAAAACAGTTTTAATCTAAATACCGGCTCTTTTCTGACCAATGTAGAGGATGTTGAACGTCTGGTAGTGGCTATGCACAATGGCAACCCGGTTTATATTCGTGATATTGCTGATGTCATTCATGGTCCAGGAGAAGCTCATAAATTTGTAAATTATTATACTGGATCTGCCACGACAGACAGCAAAGCGGCAAATGGTGCGCCTGCGGTGACTCTGGCTATAGCCAAAAAAACCGGCACTAACGGTGTTAGTGTTGTACATAAAATTCTTGCTCGGGTCAAGTCTATGAAAGGACGTTTGATCCCCAGTAATGTGGAAGTGGATGTCACACGAAATTATGGAGAATCTGCTCAGGATAAAGTAAATGAGCTAATGTTTAAACTGGTACTGGTTACTGTAGCGGTAACAGTGTTAATTTTCTGGTTTTTGAACTGGCGTGCAGCTCTGGTCTGTTTTATTGTCGTTCCTAACGTTATTCTGGTAACCACTTTCTTTGCTCTGATTATGGGCTTTACCATTGACAGGGTCAGTCTGTTTGCTTTGATTTTCTCTATTGGTATTCTGGTGGATGATGCCATCGTGGTGGTTGAAAATATGTACCGGCGCTGGGCCATGGATGGTGAGATCAGTGATGATACTTCGATAGATGCAGTACGTGAAGTTGGTAACCCAACTATTCTGGCAACCTTTACTGTTATTGCCGCTTTACTGCCTATGGGCATGGTGCGCGGTATGATGGGACCCTATATGGCACCTATTCCGGCACTTGGATCGGTTGCCATGATGTATTCATTATTTGCAGCATTTGTATTTACCCCCTTTTTGGCATTACGTTTCAGACCAGCAATGTCTAACTTGCGTAAAATGGAAGAGCAGGAACACCGTACTGTTCGTCGTCTCGATGGCTTTTATCGAAAAACTCTTAACCTGTTGGTTAACAAAAAATCAGTGGGCTATACATTCCTTATTTCTTTATTTGTTATCTTCTTTATTTGCTGCAGTCTGTTTTACTTTAAGGTCGTTAAAGTAAAAATGATGCCTCTGGACAATAAGGCAGTCTTTAACGTTATTATTAATTTTCCTGCAGGCACCGCCCTGCCAACCACTGCTAATTTTACACGACAACTGGCTGAAGAAGTACGTAAAGTCCCTGAAGTGACGGCGATCCAGTCTTATGTGGGTACTGCTTCTCCTTTTGATTTTAATGGTCTGGTTCGACATTATTATTTACGCCAGCAACCCTGGCAGGCAGATTTAAATGTTCAGCTGCTGCCTAAAACAGAGCGTGATATAACCAGCCATGAAATTGCCGTTGAAGTTAGAAAAATGCTGAAAGTTTTAATTGCTAAAAAAATAAAAGATGGCATCTATAGCAGACGCGACGCACCTAAAATACAAATTGTTGAAATGCCGCCCGGTCCTCCTGTACTTCAATCTATGGTTGCAGAAGTTTATGGCCCTACACCTCATGAACGACGTGCTGTGGCCATGATGCTGACTGATTTATTTGAAAAGGCAGAATCTATAGATGATGTGGATAACTATATTCAAAGACCCTATGAAATATGGAATTTTAAAGTCAACCGTGAAAAAGCAATTCGTACCGGAGTCAGTGTTGATGCTATAAATAAAACTCTGGAAATGGCCATGGGCGGTTATGTCCTGGGCGATATTAAGGATGGTTCAATTCTTGAACCGACTCTGATTATTCTTCAGGTACCCCTGGATATTCGTGCCAATTTTAATAATCTGAGTCAGTTGCCTGTGCCTTCATTGAATGGTGGCAGTGTGCCTCTGGCTGAGCTGGGAGTGTTTAGCAAAGGACATAAAGAGCCTGTTATTTTCCATAAAGATTTGAGAGATGTTGAATATGTAACGGGTGAGGTTGTCGGTGAACTTGCTGCACCCATATATGGTATGTTTGAAGTTGATGATATGCTTAAAAAGAAAGAAAATTATGGTCCTCGTGGAGAACAACTTTCTGGCACCATGATAGGTCCCCCTGATTCTTCAGAAATGCATCATTATTCTGGTTTTGAATGGGGCGGTGAATGGACCGTCACATATGAAACCTTCCGTGATATGGGACTGGCTTTTGGTGCCGCTATTATTATGATTTATATGCTGGTAGTCTGGGAGTTTGGTAACTTTACCTTACCAGCAGTGATTATTTCACCCATTCCTTTAACACTGGTTGGAATTATTCCCGGTCATGCCATTATGGGAGCTGAGTTTACTGCCACCTCCATGATTGGCTTTATTGCACTGGCAGGTATTATTGTAAGAAACTCAATTTTGCTGGTGGATTATTCACGCCAGGAAATTTCTCGAGGAGTTGGTATTCGTGAAGCCATTATTATGGCCTGTATTACCAGAACACGTCCCATTGTTATTACTGCGTTAGCACTGGTTGTAGGTTCTATTGCTATTTTATTTGACCCCATATTCCAGGGTATGGCCGTTTCATTAATGTTTGGTGTGTTTATATCAACTATTCTGACTCTGCTTATTATCCCTCTGGGATGCTATAGCGGTCGGGCAGCGTTTTGTGCCAATATGAGTGAAGATCATCCTGACTATCAGATCTGTGTAGAATTAAATGCCAGACCTAAAGAGAATAAGCCGTCTTCAGTGCTTCCTTTTATTGGCAGTTTATTCTTTAACCTTTACACCATCATAGTTACGGTCGTTCAGGTCGTCTGGTGGAGTCTGCAGGGCTTATACACGCTTATTTTTAAGCGTAAGAAAAAAGTAATACCACAGTCTAAACCGGCAGCTGCCAGTACCACTACACCATCAACAACAGAGGCAAAGTCAACAGTAAATGTTGCTACAGAGCAGACAACAGCTCCAGCGGCTGTCGCCGTGGATACCGATAAAGAAGCAGTACAAAAGGAGTCCACTAGAGAAAATATTACTAAAAATATAGCAGAATCTACGGATGATATTGTAGAAATGACTAAAAAGGTAGTTGATCAATCAGTACCGAAAGAACTTGGAACTGAGGCAGAGAAAACACCCACCGAGGATAAAAAAACAGAGACCAGGAAAAAATCGGCCGCAAAAAAAACATCAGCAAAAAAGTCAACAGTTAAGAAAAAGGCTTCTGTTAGAAAAAAAACGTTAATGGAAAATAAAAACAGTCCTGAAGATAAACCGAACAGCAGTAAAAAAACGGTGAAGAAAAAAGGACGACGTGGTATTCAATTAAAAGGTGATCTGGGGGAGAAAAAAGACTAAGTAAGATATATGTCCCGCTATCTTATTACTTGGTTATTTGACAAAAACGACAATCTTGGGACTACATAATTGATTAAATGGAGAGTGTTATGAAGAATATATCAAAAATGCTAGCTGCAGCCGCTGTGGCCGGTGCAATCATTTTGCCGTTACAGGTGCAGGCTGGTGGCTGGTGGGATGATGGTAATTCTAACACCAACTGGAATGGCTATGGTGCTAATAACTGGAACAACAATGCTTATGGCAATGGTTATGGCAACGGCTGGGGTGACGGCTCCGGTGATGCTGATATGGATGGTGACTTTGAAGTAACCATTAAATCACGTGCTCGTGGACGTGGTCGTGGTAATACCCGTGGTTCCATGGAAGGCAGTGGTTATGGTAATGGTTATAACAATATGGATAACCGTTATCAGGGCTATGGAGATCAGCGTTATATGAACAATGATTATCCTCGCTATGGTTATGGTTATAGACCTTACGGACCAGGCCCTTATGGTCGTCCACCAGTTGCTCCAGCTCCTGCTCCTGCAGCAGCTCCTGCAGCAAAATAGTTTGAGCTGTAAACCCAGCACCTCGCCTTAAAAGATGAGGCTTTTGGAAATAGTTGTCACCTCTATCCTCGACCTTGAGGACGAGGATAGAGGTGCTGGGTAAAGTTGTTTGAACGTAAAACCTGTAGCAGCTTCTGTTTAACCGGGGCTGCTATCTATACTCTGAACAGGAATTATGAATGATCACTGTAATAGGTAATCTTAAGGGAGGCACGGGTAAAAGTACTGTGACTTTTAACCTGGCTGTCTGGTTGGCTCTTAATGATCATGAAGTCAGGGTTTTTGATCTGGATCCTCAGGCCACTTTAAGTGATGTCGGAGATATTCGTGAAGAAGATGAATATGAGCCTGTTATTGCTATCAGTAATTCTTTTAGTGAGTTAAAAAAAGCCAGTCAAGAACAGGTTTTAGTGGATATTGGCACAGCTGATACGGATGCCATGCGTAAAGCCATTGAAGTAACCGATCGAATTATTGTACCAGTTCCGCCCAGTCAGGCGGATATCTGGTCAACGCAGCGATTTATTAAAATGGTACTGGATATACGGGGTAAGAAAAAAATGCCTCAAATGCTGGGTTTTGTTAACCGGGCTGATACACATATCGGTGTAAGGGAAACAGGTGAGGCGGAAGACGCGCTTAAAATGCTGCCTCATATCGAGTTGATTGATACTCGGTTATACCAGAGAACAACCTACAGACGTTCATTTAGTGAGGGCCTGGCTGTTTTTGAACTGGAACCCAAAGGTAAGGCTGCGGCTGAGGTTAATAAATTTGCCAGTATGCTTTATCCCTGATGTGATTAAAGGAAATCTTTAGTGACACCCACTATGAAAATATTTCGGTGGATACTCAGTCATCTGACACTTATTATTGTATTTTTACTGATAATATATTTCATCTGGAATCTGCAGAAGGATGATGCAGTCAGCTCAAAAACAAAAGGAACTGAAAAATCTGTTGAGCCCCCCCTGTCAGTCAACGAAAAACCGGATATCAGTAAGACTGCAGAACTGCTAAATACCCCTGAAGCAGTCAATCGGGACAAGCAAAAAAACTCTACAAAACATGTTATTATAGATACCAGAGAAGCTGTTCCTGATTTGCAGGCGTTTTCTGAGCGAAAAAGACAATTTCAGCTTGGACTTTCCATGGAGCAGCATCAAAAGCAGATGACTTATAAGCATGTCTTACAGTCCAGAGATCAGTTGCAGGAATTACCACAGGAGCCAGAGATGGCTTTTCCTGATGAAAAGCTGATTTTAAATCCGCGGGCAAATCCAGCTGTTAAGAAGGTTGAGTCACAGACTCTGCCTCAGGCGGCTATTCTCAGGAAGGGAATGCTCAGGAAGGGAACAGTCAGTCGACAAATGGTTCAGCAAAAGAATATCCTGACACAGAACCCAACGGAAGCGGTTCATTTCAGGCAAGTTGATAAGCAGGACATTCAGGAGCGTAATTTGCAGGAGCAGTTGCGCTCCAGGCAAAAACAACTTAGTCATCAGATGGTGTCTCTGCTGGCTGCTAACAGTAAAAGTAAAAGTGATAGTAAAAGTGATAGTAAAAGTGATAGTAAAAGTGATAGTAAAAGTGAAGCTGCTCCGGGGTCAGTAAGAGTTATTCCTGCTGTTAAGGAAATAAACTCTGCACCGATAACAGTAGAGTAGAAGGCATTGTTATCTGAAGCCAGACAGGCATTTGAACAGCGCGAATTTACAACGGCAGAGCAAAAATACCTGCAACTTATTGCTGTTTTGCCTGAGTTACCTGATGTGGTGGGTGAGCTGGCCAATGTATATAAGGCACAACATAGAATATCTGATTATGTGGCTGAAAATACTCGTTTTGTTAAACGGCTGGTCAATCATAATCGCTTCAGGGAAGCCTGGCGAGTAGTATCTGAAACAAGTAGTGTTAATAAGAACGCAGCGGATAAACAACGTAGAATAATTAATAAAAAACAGCAAGAACTTGAAACAGGAGAATTGAAAATAGGACAACGGGGAGCTGAAATTAGTGAACACTAAAGAAAGAGCCGGGAATTTCGTACCATTATAATAAATTTATCAGGTAATAGAGTAAAATAAGCGACAAGCTTAGCTCTATTACCATTGGTGTCTCATAAGGAGTAATCTGTTTAGCGCAGATTAGAGGCAATGAAAATTATCGAAATTTCATCCGTTAAATTGTATACATAAGAGCAAAGAAAATTTGCGTTTAAATTAAGGGCTATTGATCTTTCAGTTTAACATCTGAAAGATCAATAGCCCCTGAAAGATATTCCTGATGATCAAGGGGTGGTTAATGCTTAGGAGAGAGAAATGCCTATTAAACGGTTATACCATAAACTAACAAATGAGGCGGATGATGCCACTGGCTTTGATTCAGATACTCTGGCCGATCGTAAAAAAGGCGCGGATGTTAAAGGGCAGAGATTACAGCTGATTGTTTATACGGCACTGTTTGCATTTATTGTTCTGGCAGCTTATGGTTATTATCTGATTTTTAATCTGACTCATGATGTTCATTCGTTATCCAATGACGTTCGCCAGATGGCACGTTCTGTAAATCAGATGTCGTTGTCTGTGACTACCAATATGGATGTTATTTCAACTAATGTGATTGGAATGAGAAAAAGTACCAGCAAGATAGCGAATGTCGTCTCAGATACTATGCCTGTGATGTCAGAAAATACCAGTAAAATGACAGTGACAGCACAAAATGTCAGTGATCGTATTAACGGCATGAGCACCAATATGCAAACCATGAGTGCAGGTATTATTGGGATGCAGCGTGATATGTGGAGCATGAATAAGAGTATTTCAAATCCAGGTGAAAGCATGATTGATAGTATGATGCCCTGGGGGAATAATCGTAGAGGATCACCCGGACCATTGGCTTTTCCCCCTCCGGTACGTTAATATTAGAATTTTTAACAATATGTGGAGTTGGAGTGCTAATGTTTGCAGGTCCAAGCAAGTTACTTAAATCAAGACTGAAAAGTTTACAAGACAATCTCGCTACAGAGAATCCGATATTAATTGATGCTGTTGACTCCTTTAAAGAGCTGGACAGGGTAGGTTATCGACTGGGTCTGTTAAGTCCGGATCAGTCTTTTGCCACAACTATTTCATGGTGGCCGCTGATCTCTATTTTAGGTACGTTTTCAGCGGGTAAATCTTCATTTATAAATAGCTATCTTGGGGTTAATATACAGTTAACGGGTAACCAGGCGGTGGATGATAAATTTACCGTTATCTGTTACAGTCAGGATGAACAGGTTCGGGTATTACCAGGGCTTGCTCTGGATGCTGATCCTCGCTTGCCCTTTTATCAAATCAGTGAAGAAATAGAAAAAGTGGCTGCCGGTGAAGGTAGTCGAATTGATACCTACCTGCAGTTAAAAACCTGTAAAAGTGATGCCTTAAAAGGCAAAATCCTGATAGATTCCCCCGGATTCGATGCTGACGAACAACGTAATTCCACTCTGAAGATTACCGATCATATTATTGATCTGGCTGATCTGGTGCTGGTGTTTTTTGATGCCAGACACCCTGAACCAGGTGCCATGAAGGATACTCTGCAGCATCTGGTGGAAGGTACTATTCGCAGAAATGACGCCGGTAAATTCCTGTTTATTCTTAACCAGATGGATTCGACAGCAAAAGAAGACAATGCTGAACAGGTGGTTGCCGCCTGGCAACGTGCTATTGTACAAACGGGTCTGTCTACAGGACGTTTTTATTGTATTTACAATGAAAAAGCTGCCCAGCCTATTGAGGATGAACATCTTAGACAGCGTTATCAGGAAAAGCTGGATGTTGATCTGGGTGAAATTAAACACCGCATGAGTGAGGTCAGTGTTGAACGGGTGTACCGTATTATTGGTGCTCTGGAAAATACTGCCAATCAGATTGAACAGCAGGCAGTACCTAAAATCAAGCAGGTAATGGAATTATGGTACCGTAAGGTATTGATCTATGATGGGATATTATATGGTTTATTAATTGCACTGCTTATCACATTATCGGTTTATGCCGGTTACTGGGTTGAATGGTCTTTTCAGCCACCCTGGCTGGAGAGTTTTAAAAATAGCCGGGTTATTCAGGGTATAACAGCCGGAGTTATATTTGCTGTGTTTGCAGGTATTCATTTCTGGATTCGTCGCAAAGTGGCAAATAAAATCGTTAAAACCCTGCCGACTGAAAATGGTCCGGGTAATATTGCGGCGGCTTTTATAAAAAATATACATCCGCTGCGTAGTGTTTTTGCTGTTAATCCTGCAGGTTGGGGGAGAAGAGCCCGTAAGACGATTGAGCGGGTTCGAAATGAGGCCGATAATTTTGTTAAATCCTTGAATGATAACTTTGCTGATCCTCTGGGACGTAAAGAGGCAGAACGTCTGGAACAGGAGGCTGCACTGGTATCAAAAGCAGAATCAAAAGCAGATTAATATTGCTGATGATTATCTTATTTGAAAAAGCGGTGTTTAACACCGCTTTTTTTTGGCCATAATACCTTTTATACTTAACAAAATAGTTTCTAATCTCTGGAGTCGGACAGTATGGATTTTGAAAGAGTTTCCTTTGCTTTTTTTATTGTATTTGCACTGACCATTAATTTTGGTTTTTTTGCAGGAGATATTGATAACCCGGCCCATCACCATGTTATGGAATTGTATTCAGCCATTATTATCAGTTTAATTGCGACCATTATTAAACTGGGTGATAGAACGCATATTGGCTCTGTTTTACTGGCAACCAGTCTGGTTGCAGATCTCCATCTACTGGGTGCTGCTATCATCTGGGGATATTCCCAGCATGTATCTGACACCGGGGTAACACCTGATATTATGGCTACAATTGTCTCTGTTTCCGGCGGTGCATTAATTGCCAATATTACTTCAGTAGTACTATTAGTTATTGAAACTGTTGTTGTTCGCCGATAATGAATAATCTTATCTTTCTGTTTCTAAAACGGATCAGATTGCCTTTATTGATATTAATTACCAGTTATGCAGTGGTTATACTAGGATTTGTGCTGGTACCCGGTCGGGATGATCAGGGTAATGTCTGGCATATGAGTTTTTTTCATGCCTTTTATTTTGTCAGCTTTATGGGATCTACCATCGGTTTTGGTGAAATTCCTTATGAGTTTACCAATGCTCAGCGAATGTGGACGATATTCAGTATTTATATAACAGTAACCGTCTGGATATACAGTATCGGTTCTGTTTTAAGTACCCTGCAAAACCCGACCTTTAAAAGAATTCTCAGGGAAAATGAGTTTCGTAGAAAAATTAAACGAATTAAGGAACCATTCTATCTGATTTGCGGTTATGGAGATACGGGCAAACTGCTGGCTCATGAACTGGCAGAAAATCACATTTTATCAGTGGTGGTGGATCTTGATCCGGAGCGCATTGATGACTTATTAATTAATGAGCCTTATATTGATATTCCTGCTCTGGTTGGTAATGCGTCTTATCCTGAAGTGCTTGAAGCGGCCGGTCTGACCAGGGATAATTGCAGAGGAATGATTGCCCTGACAAATAAAGATCAGATCAATCTAAAAATTGCCATTACTGCGCGGCTGCTGAGTAAAAAAAGAGTCATTGACGATAAGGATTTTATGCTGGTCTGCCGAGCAGAAACTCATGAGGCAGAAACCAATATGGCATCTTTTGGTACGACTCATATTATTAATCCTTATGAGGTGTTTGCTCGAAGACTGGCATTGTCTGTACGTTCACCGAGTGCATATCTGGTGTATGAATGGTTAACCAATGTCCATCAGAAGGAAGAAGATGATGAGCTTTATGATCAGGAGGAAGAAGAGCAGACAGAGAATAAACCCGCTATGCTTAGAGCAGAACCCTTATATCCCCCCAAAGGACTCTGGGTTATTTGTGGTTATGGGCGTTTTGGTAAAGCTGTGGCTCGGCATCTTAATTATGTAGGTATTCAAACCTGTATTATTGAAGCTATGCCGGATATGACTCATGCTCCGGAAGGTACCATTTATGGCCGGGGTACTGAAGCAATTACTCTGCGTGAAGCAAAAATAACAGAAGCAGCTGCTATTGTGGCAGGTACCGATAATGATGCTAATAATTTATCCATTATTATTACTGCACAGGATGAGCTGAAAAGGTATTATCAGTCCAGTCAGCAGAATCAGCATTTTAACAGTCGCTATCACTTACTGGTAGATGGTGAGGCAGGGCATCATGAAATGCCTGTGCAGGAAACCACCTTATTTACCGTTGCACGTCAGAATCATAGCCATAACAAGGATGTTTTTAATAAGGCAGAACTGGATTTTATTATGCAGCCGGCCAGTATTATTGCCGGAGAAATTTTATCGATTATTAAAACCCCAATGCTGGCAAATTTTTTGTCACTGGCCAGACGGCAGAAAGAAGAATGGGCTAATCTGTTAATCAGTCGTATCAGTAGTTTTATTGAAGAAGACGTTCCTAATACCTGGATGTTGAAAATATCTGAGCAGCAGACTCCTGCAGTGGCTTATTTTTTAAAAAAGGGTACAATCACTCTCAGTGAAATGCTGCGTCACCCAAGAAATCGGGATAAATCCCTGAATTGTGTGGTCTTACTGATACATAGAAAACAGGAAATTTCACGCTATCGCAGAATAATGCGAGCTAATCTATCAAAAAAAAATCGTTTTAAAGATTTTTTATTACCGAAGGATGATTTTGAGATTCAGAAGGATGATCAGCTGTTAATCTGCGGTGATAAGGAAAGCATGGGGTTGATGTGCTGGACCGTCAGTAATATCAATGTCTACAATTACCTGAGAACTGGTTATGAATTGCCGGGTGGCTATGTATGGCAATGGATATACAAACATAAACTAATACGTCAGGAAAAGTTATACCGGGAGCAAAAAACTTCTGATGAGAAAGTTTCAACCTGATAATGTGTTTTTAGAATAAACAAAATTGTAACTGTTTCAGTGAGTTTTAAAGCATAACTATTATAAAAAAATAAGTGTTACAGGACAGCAATGTTAGAAAATAATCGCATACCCTACATACTTTTTCTGCTTAATTTTATTACCTCAATGCCGCTTTATGCGCAAAGTGCCTACCTGTTTCCCAGTGATATTCTGGATCAGTCCGAACAGCTACAAAATGATGCTCAAAGTGCACAGCGTTATGAGTCTCAACGTCAATGGGTCTATCCTGATGAGGTAAGCGAGCAGAACTATATACAAAAGTCTCGAGGCAATGTCAGCTATCCTGAAAAGGAGCATAAGCCAGAGTATTATTCAGCGGAACAAAATAATATAATATCTGATTATCCTCGTTCGGATCACTATAAATACGATGACTTTGGTTCTAAAACATATTTAAACCCTTCAAAATCCAGGCCGGAACAAAGAAAAACACCGTCCTATAATCAGACGCAGGGGCAATTTGAAACACAGTCTCATTATAAATCGTCGCCAAGAAGACAATATCAGGCAGAGCAGCAATATCAATCAGAACCTGTATACCAGTCACAACCTCAACCTGAATATCGGAGTTATCAGAAACCACCTAAAGAATTATATGTGAGTGATTTGATAAATAAACCGGTGCGTCAGTCCAGACGTTTTTTCCCGGAAAAGAATGCTCCTGCTTCCTATGGAAAATCTATTCAGAAGCACATGGAACGAGCAGGTAATAATAGTAATCAGAGAGTACGGCAGGCGCAGACTCAGATCCATTATATACCTGTACCTGTCTATAGTTATGGTGTTCCTGGTACTTTGCCGGGGACTATACCCGGTGTTCTGACTCCTCCCTCAATGGTTCCTGGCTATAGTCATCTGGCACCAGCATACAGCAGCTATGGGTTAACTCAGTATCCACCAGCAATGCCATATTATCCTTATGGCCAGAGAAACCTTCCCATGCTTAATCCCAACACCATGCACTATAAAACCTATGGAAATAATAGCGGCGGTTATATACCGTTTAACCCGGTAAATACTTTTCCCGGAATTTCAACGCTCCCCAATATCTTTTCAAAATAACTCTTTTGACAGAGAGATATAAACTAATACTCTAATTGTTCCAGGAGCCTGATAAGTATAAGCTTTTGCTAATATTTGTTGGGAGAGACAGAGTTGAAAAAGATAGTAAAAAAAGTGCCAGGAAAAAGGAATTATGTAGTTTTTCCAAATTTCATTATGTATAATTGCAAAGTTTGCTGAAAGGCAGTATTAATTGAAGTTTATACTTATGAGTTTTACTTGAGTTTTACAAAAAAAGCTTATAACTAAAAGTTTATAACTAAAATAGCTAAAGGAAAAAAAATGCCAACATTCGTACGCACAGAAAAGTGTGATGGCTGCAAAGGTCAGGACAGAACGGCCTGCATGTACATCTGCCCCCACGACTTAATGAAGCTGGACAAAGACGGTTCAGAGACTGGACACGCCATGAAGTCCTTTAACCAGGAACCGGAGCAATGCTGGGAATGTTATTCCTGCATTAAGATCTGTCCACAGAATGCTATTGAAGCGCGTGCCTACGCGGATATCGTACCGATGGGCGGTTCAGTCCAGCCATTACGCGGTACCGACTCCATTATGTGGACCATTAAATTCAGGAACGGCACCATGAAGCGTTTCAAATTCCCAATTCGTACCACGCCGGAAGGTTCTATTCAGCCGTATGAAGGCAAGCCGGAAGCGGACATTGCCAACATTAAAGAAGACAAAGGTTTCTTCAACAATGAAGGTAAAATCCCTTATATGGGCAACCCTGACGAGTTAATTCTTTTAAAATAAAAGATTAACGATTTAAGTTACGAAAGAACAAGAACACAAATTATTTGAGGAAATCTAAATGTCAGGAACATTTGAAACGCCAGAAGTCATCGAAGAAACGGTAGACATTCTATTAATAGGCGGAGGTATGGGAGCCTGTGGTGCGGCCTACGAACTGGGTCCATGGATCAAAGCGTCCGGCGAAGACATCAAAGTCAAGCTGGTCGATAAAGCGGCGATGGATCGCTCTGGTGCGGTAGCCCAGGGTCTGTCAGCCATTAATACCTATATAGGAACCGAGCAGGACCCGGCAGACTATGCGCGCATGGTCTCTAATGACCTAATGGGAATCACCCGTGACGACCTGGCCTACGACCTGGGCCGTCACGTTGACGACTCTGTACACCTGTTTGAAGAATGGGGACTGCCCATCTGGAAACAGCCTGGAGACGAAGGCAAGGCCCTGAAAGACGGTGGTATGCCGGTACGTTCAGGTAAATGGCAGATCATGATCAACGGTGAAAGCTACAAATGGATTGTTGCCGAAGCGGCTAAAAAGGCGCTGGGTACAGAAAACATTCAGGAACGTGTCTTTATCGTTAAATTAGTTAACGACAAGAACGACCCTAAGCGAATTGCCGGTGCGGTTGGTTTCTCCACTCGTGAAAACAAAATCTACGTTTACACCTTCAAAGCCTGCTTACTGGTCTGCGGAGGAGCCGTAAACATCTTCCGTCCCCGTTCTGTGGGAGAAGGTACCGGCCGTGCGTGGTACCCGGTGTGGAACTCAGGTTCCACCTATTCTATGGCGGCCGAAGCCGGCGCAGAACTGACGATGATGGAAAACCGCTTTGTACCGGCCCGTTTTAAAGACGGTTACGGTCCAGTTGGCGCCTGGTTTCTGCTGTTCAAAGCCAAGGCGACCAATGCCTTTGGTGAAGTCTATATGGACAAGAACAAAGAACTGCTGAACGACTATCCTCCTTATGGACTGGCCAAAGTACCCGCATCCTGTCTGCGTAACCACCTGATGATGAAAGAAATGCGTGAAGGCCGCGGTCCGATTTACATGGACACCGTAGCCGCTCTGGGGAAACTGGCCGAAACCATGACCCCGAAAGAAATCAAGCATCTGGAAGCAGAAGCGTGGGAAGACTTTCTGGACATGTGTATTGGTCAGGCAGGCGTATGGGCCGGTGAAAACATCGAACCTGAGAAAACCAACTCAGAACTGATGCCTACCGAACCGTACCTGTTAGGTTCACACTCGGGATGTTGTGGTATCTGGGTATCCGGACCTACCGATTTAGGTGCACCGGAAGCGTGGAGCTGGGGCTACCGTTCCATGACCACCATTAAAGGTCTGTTCACAGCGGCTGACGGCGTAGGTGCCTCAGGTCACAAATTCTCCTCAGGTTCCCATGCAGAAGGTCGTTTAGCGGCAAAAGCCATGGTTCAGTACGTGCTGGACAACAAAGACTATACCCCTGAGCTGGATACCTCGGTAGAAGAACTGACCGGCGATATCTACCAGCCGGTACGTAACTACCTGGAGCACAAAGACTACTCCACAGCGATTGATGTAAACCCTAACTACATTACTCCCAAGATGCTGCAGTTCCGCCTGCAGAAAATCATGGATGAATACGTAGCGGGTGTTGCGACCATGTATCAGACCAATGCCAAGATGATGGAAGTGGCCGAGCACAAACTGGGTATGCTTAAAGAAGATGCCCAGAAGATGCGCGCCAAAGACCTGCACGAATTATTACGTGCCTGGGAAAACTACCATCGCATACTGACCGCAGAAGCGCATATGAAACACATCCAGTTCCGTGAAGAGTCCCGTTACCCAGGATTCTACTACCGGATGGACTTCAACCTGGTTGATGAAGAAAACTGGAAGTGCTTTGTCAACTCCACCTACGACAAGAGCACTCAAACCTGGAACTGTTTCAAGGTTGAGCACGTTGATGTCGTTGATAAGTCGGTATTAATGAAGTAATTCATTAGACCAGCAAAACAAAAAAAGGCCGGGAAGCTAAGCTCCCCGGCCTTTTTTTGTTTTAGTGTTATTAAGAGCAGCGCTGCTCTTATAAAAAAAGCCCAACCGAGTTTCCCCAATCAGGCTTTTTAACATACCAAACCAGCAGTCCCCCTTACTGGTTTATATGTGTATCATTTAATCAGTCTTCAAAAATTTTCTCGATGGCATCCATACCTTCCTTAACCAGATCTTCCAGATCTTCCGGACTGTCTTCCTCTGCACAGGCTAATGTGGTATATGCGGACAGAGATTTTAGTGCACAGGCAATTTTTGCTACATTATCGGCAGTCAGTTCAGCACTGTCTTTTAATTTCCAGTTATTATCAGTCATATCGGGGATCCTTTAATTTTATATTTTATTTAAGTTAAATGATAAACCTCTTATAAGG
>Ga0256831_1000702_pt1 | contig 17625 bp, 15 predicted proteins | sample 132544metaG_FD_189087 | JGI IMG/M metagenome (GOLD analysis project Ga0256831, IMG submission 189087) | Hydrothermal vent microbial communities from Lau Basin, Pacific Ocean - 132-544 | ecosystem: Environmental > Aquatic > Marine > Hydrothermal vents | place: Pacific Ocean: Lau Basin | collected...
ATTCAATGGTAAACACATCCGGTAAATAATCTTGTTCAGGGTTTTTTAAGTAGGGTACAATTCCTTTTCTGTACATATTACCGGAATCCGTGATAAAGGTAATAACCGGTTCACCATCAAATTCCGCTATCTCGGCACCACCTTGATATAAATCCCACCGGCTCGGGAATTCACCGTTTTCTTCGTCGGGATCCGGTCCGTCTTCAAAAATGACCGTATCGCCGGGTACAAAATCATATCTGCTCCAAACCAAATTGTGTTTTTTGACTTCTTTGGCGGATTTGTGGCCGTTTGCATTGCTATTTTCATTTGAAACATTTTCCGAAGCTTCATTTCTGGATTTATCATGCTTACTGGCTTTTTTTCTATTCTTCCCGTCAATTTCGTCTTCGGCTTTGTCAAATGTTTTGTCAATACCTTTGTCGACACGTCTTTCGGATCGTCGTTCGGCTTCCGATTTTATTTTTTCTTGTGCATGCTTCACGAGTTTTTTAAAAAATTGTGCTTCAGATTGCTGCGGTGTTATCAAAAAAAACGTTAAAATAAATAAGGTTTTAATTATAGCTTTCATAATGAATTCTTATTTGTAGATTTATTGTTTTACAATTTTATATATGCCAGATTGATGATCAACTTGTATTTTTAAATAATAAATACCCGGTGCTAATCCGGACAATTCAATATTATCTTCAGTATTATCAATTTCTTTTTGATAAACTTGTTGTCCTAATAAAGAAAATATTTTAATATTATCCATCGGTTCATCTGATCGTATATGCAAGATGTTTTCAATCGGATTAGGATAAAATTCCACATTAAATAGGGACAAATCTTCAGTGCTTGTGGTCGTAACTTCTTGCAAACAAATACCTACAGAACCAAAATCATTATTATTCCATTCCCACAACCGCAGCCAATAATAATTATTAGGTGTTAAACCGGTAATATTGCCACTTGAAGTAACTCCTTGTGCTATCACCCCACAAGTTAAAGTTGCGCTACTTGTTTCTGAATCATAAATGGCATAACCCAAAGCGCCCCAATCTCCATCATTTGGTCTGTTAATTTTTATTCCACCTGAATTTGGTGCAACAAATTTATACCAAGAATCGCCTCCGGCATAATTACCACAAGAAGGTGTGCCGTTTATAGGAGAAGAATCGGTTACACCATTTGCATTCCAAACTATTGTAGGGTTGGTGCAAGTTACACCAATGCCATTTACCGGTATTTCTATGGCCCCTGAGGCCTCATCGTTTTGAGGAGGAATACCGTTTATTGTCAAACTAAAATTTGTAATTTCATCATCATCGGTAGATACATAAATATAATAGGCTGCTCCTATTTGGGTTTCAAATTCTGCATAAGGATTATAATCTTGAATATTAAAATCACAGGTTAAATTCGCACAATCACCCGTCAGGACTGCCACATTTGCGCTATGATTTGTATCAGCTACATCAATACTTACCATTCCACCATATGTTGATACAAAATGATACCAAACCCCTAAATCATTTACGGTATTTCCACAAGTTGTAATACTGGCATCTGCACCTGCCGTCGAGCCTTGCACAGTTTGATTGAGATTTAATTCTTGAGCTTGACTGCAATTATTATTAGCCGGTGCAGAATAATATACATTTAAAGATAAATTACCCTCCTCAATATGATTTGCCGTACTGGAATAATCACCTAGATTGATCATATAGTGTTTTCCTCCCGTTACTTGAGCTGTTAAAAGTTCGCCATTACCTGAGCCGTGACTATCCGCACTGCCCACACAAGAATAATTGCTAAAATCTGATAATTCATTTGGATCGGTCAATTCGTATAAGCCTATTTCCAAATCTACTTGACCGGCTATAGCCTCAATATTTATTTCCCCATCAGCAGGTGCATAAAAATCGTACCAAACGCCATCGTTCATTCCCGGAGCACAAATAGTCACAAATCCGTTTGTAGCTGTATCATCATTATTAGTCGTCCCATCAATAGATTGAGTATTGGAGTATGGAAAATGATTAATAATCTCCGGATGTGTTCTATCATCGTTTCTTGGATGATTATAAAAAAACGATAAGTTAAAAGTATCATCATAGGTATTATAATCACTTTGTGAAAAACCATATTTACTGACATTAACCCAATACTGCGTACCGGCAATAACATCTAATTCATAAATTGAACTGTAAGGCCCATTCTCAGATTTTGTTATATCGACACAAGACAAATTTCCACAAGAACCGGTATAAACTTCTAAGTTATCTGCAAGTATGCTACTGGTAAAAATTTTCATTCCCCAACTGTGTGTTGGCGTAAAAGTGTACCAAACGCCATCATAAGTACCATTGTTACAAGCATCTACACCGCCATTATTATTGGATGTCCCTAAAAGAGTTTGATTGTGCAAAGAAGTACCCTGTTCGTTTGAAAAAGTAACTTGTGTTGCATTGCTACAGGTATCATTAATCGGATTTCCGGTTATTTTTACCCAAGCAATTCCAGCTCCGTAGGTAATGCCATGGTTTAAATCGTCGTATTTAAATCCAACTCTTAAATCGGAACGGTCAATTCCGGGATAAGTATTCATATAAGCTTCTAAATCTAAAACTATATCTGCCGTAATTACATCGGAAGTATAGGTGGCCATATGCCGCCACGAATTAGTACTTTGATCAAAAACCAATACAATTAATTCGCCGTTACCATAAGAACCGGATGTTCTTAAAGATGCATAGAATTCTAATTTTAAATTAGTGAAGTTAGAAGCATCCACTCCTTGTTCTGTTCTTGCTAAAATTCTTATATTATGGCTATCTTCGTCTGAGGTATAGTCGCTAAAAATAGCGGCATTGTTATCAAAATTCCAGTCTGTTGCATCATGCCAAGGAAAGTCTCCTGTTCCAAAAGACCATTCTGATGTTCCTCCACTTCCCCAAGTTGTCCAATCGCTTGGGATTGTATTTCCTTCAAAATCTTCTTGCCAAAGTACGCCTTGAGCAAAAGAGGATATTCCAAATAGGAATGTAAATAAGTAAATAATTTTTTTCATTAGAAAGTATTTTTAAAATTTATTTTCTACAACAAAATTACACTGACAAGCTTATTTTAATCTCATTTTAAAGGATGAATTCTTACCACCCGAAAGGGTTAATTTGACTATCTAACTATTTTTTAATGAAAAAATTAAATGAAATCAAAATTAGATTCAGTTTACTTTAATTAACCTGTAGAAATATAGATAAGTCTAAAAACAAATTATAACTGTTATAAATGGTCCGGATTTATTTCATAAAAGAAAGTTTTTTCATAACCTAAAATTGACTGTTCTTGAATCATATTTGTATATTCAACAAAAAGACAAGGTATATATCTAAAATTTTCTTAAATTTATATCAGTAAAAAAATTTGTCAGAATATGATCAAAGCAATTATAATTGATGATGAACAACTCGCCATTGAAAGTTTGCAATGGGAGATTGAAAATTTTAGCCAAGAAGTAAAGGTTATAGAATCTTTTACCAATCCGAAAGATGCCATTAGCGGAATTAATTATTTAAAACCCGATTTGGTTTTTTTGGATATAGAAATGCCTGAAATTGATGGTTTTCAGTTGTTACAATTATTAGATTACAAAAACTTTGATTTGATTATAACCACTGCCTATAATCAATATGCCATACAAGCCTTTAAAGCCAATGCTATTGACTATTTGCTAAAACCCATTGATCCTGATGATTTAACACAAGCCATAGAGAAAATTAAAAACAGACAAACTTCGCAAACTTCCACTAAAAATATTGAAACTGTTTTGAACAATTTGGTCAAAGACAACTTGCAAAAAACAAAAAAAATACCTTTAGGTTTAAGCAATAAAATTATCTTAGTCGATTATGAAGATATTCTCTATTGCAAATCAGATGGCAGTTATACCACTATTTTTATGCGTAATGGAGATGAGCACGTTGTTTCTAAAAATATTAAACATATTGAAGAGTTATTACCTGATACGGTTTTCTTACGTATTCACAAATCCTATATTGTTAATTTAAATGAAATCAAAGGCCTTATAAAACAAGGTTCGGGAGAATTGATTTTGAGCAATGAAAAAATTATTCCGATTTCGCGCAGTCATCGTAAAAATATTTTTGCAGCACTTAATATTTCATAAAAAAAAGCTACCTTTAAGAGGCAGCTTTTTCAAGATTAAAAACAAATATCTACTGCTTTTTAAAAGCTTTTATTTTTTCAATTAGTTTGGGAACCACTTCAAAAGCATCACCAACAACACCATAATCGGCTGCTTTGAAGAAAGGTGCTTCCGGATCATTATTAATAACAACCATATTTTTGGACCCGTTTACGCCTGCCAAATGTTGTATAGCGCCGGATATACCTACGGCAATGTACAGGTTAGGCGCAATTTGTTTACCTGTTTGCCCCACGTGCTCTTGATGTGGACGCCAGCCCAAGTCGGCAACAGGCTTAGAACAAGCCGTGGCCGCCCCTAAAACATCGGCTAATTCTTCTATCATTCCCCAATTTTCAGGGCCTTTTAAGCCGCGTCCGGCAGACACAACAATATCGGCATCCGATAAAGAAATTTTACCTGTAGCCTTATCTACTTTAACAACTTTATATTCATCATAAACACTTAAATCGACTTCAGGTTCAAATTTTTCGAGAGTACCTTCTACCGGTTTTTCTATAACACCAAAAGAATTTTTGGCAATACGCAATAATTTATTATCCGTTAAAACTTCTGTGTAGGCAATTCCTTTATTAGAAAATACTTTGCGTTTCACTATAAAAGTATCACTTTCTTCGGGCAATGAAATAACTTGAGAAACATAACCTGCATCTAACAAGTCTGCCAACACAGGTCCCATATAAACCGCATCGTTACTGGAACTAATTAACACCAAATTTGCGTCGTTTTTTCTGGCAGCATCGGCTACCATTTGTGCATGTGCAAAAGCATTAAATTGTTTCAAAGTCTCATTTTCGACCGTCAAAACTTTATTCACACCATATTTAAACAATTCACCGGCATCTTCAAGACCCGCACCTACAGCAAATACTTCTTGTCCTGTTTTATCGGCATAAGCTTTAGCATAAGAAGCTAATTCTTTAGCACTCTTAGCAACTTTTCCATTTTGTGATTCTGCATATATTAAGATAGACATAATAATAATTTTTTAGTTAAACATTAAATTAAATAACCTTCGCTTCGTTGTGTAACAAATCAATTAGTTCATCCAGGTTATCTTTATCGACTAATTTAATAGCACCTTTCGGAGCCGGCTTTTCAAATTTATCGATTTTGGTACGAACAGGGGCATCAACCGGTGGAAGTACTTCTAAAGGTTTTTTACGCGCCATCATTATACCGCGCATATTCGGAATACGCAATTCTTCTTCTTTAACCAAACCTTTCTGTCCACCTATAATCAACGGCAAAGTTGTTTCTATGTATTCTTTTCCGCCATCTATTTCACGGGCTACCTCCACTGTTTTGTCATCTTTGAGTTCTAACCCCATCACCGCGTTCACAAATTTTAAACCGGTCATACCGGCTACCAAACCATGCACCATGCCTCCATTATAATCCAAAGATTCTTTTCCGGCAATAATTAAATCAAAATCATTGTGTTTTTTGATGTAATCAGCTATTTGCACCGCCGTAAAATATGAGTCAAGTGGTTCGGCATCTATCCGCACAGCTTTATCGGCACCAATGGCCAAAACTTTTCTGATAACAGGCTCTGTTTTTGCCGTACCTACATTTAATACAGTGATTTCGGCACCGTTTTTTTCTTTAATTTGAACTGCTTTGGTTAAGCCAAACTCATCATGTGGATTAATGACAAACTGAATTCCCGATTCGTCAAATTTAGTGTCATTGTCTGTAAAGTTAATTTTTGAAGTAGTGTCGGGAACACTGCTCATTAAAAATAATATTTTCATATGCTTATTTTTTTGATTTTTAATGGAATAAACCCTGAATTTTAATCGATACGAATTTACAATTTTATTTTGAATTTATTATGCGTGCATAATAAATTTTTTGTAAAATTAAAAAATTATCAGTTTTGGCGTTTGTTTTTAATTTTATATTCAATATAAATGGCATATATTCCAAAAAAAGAAAATTCCATTACTGCAGTTGAAAATAATTTTAAAAAAAAGAACATTTTACATTTTTTTATAAGCGATAGCCCTTAAATTTGCATATATAAAAAACCAAAGCTTAGGCTAAATGTTAATAAAATGAAAGAAAAAAGACTTAGAAAAGAAGCATTAAAATATCATATGGAGCCACGCCCGGGAAAAATTGAGGTAGTTCCTACCAAAAAACATTCTACCCAAAGGGATTTATCCTTGGCTTACTCACCCGGAGTTGCGATTCCTTGTATGGAAATACATGAAAATCCGGATGATGTTTACAATTACACCAATAAAGGCAATCTCGTTGCTGTCATATCCAATGGTACGGCTGTATTAGGCTTAGGAAATATAGGTGCCGAAGCCGGCAAACCGGTTATGGAAGGTAAAGGTTTACTCTTTAAAATATTTGCTGACATTGACGTTTTCGATATCGAAGTCGATACCGAAAATATTGATGAATTTATCGAAACCGTTAAAAATATTGCGCCAACTTTTGGCGGCATTAATTTAGAAGACATTAAAGCGCCTGAGGCTTTTGAAATTGAAGAACGCTTAAAAAAAGAATTAGACATTCCGGTGATGCACGACGACCAACACGGCACTGCCATTATTTCGTCTGCAGCCTTGCTCAATGCCGTTGAACTCGCCGGAAAAAAACTATCAGACATTAAAATTGTCATCAATGGTGCCGGCGCTGCAGCTGTATCTTGCACCAAATTATACCAATCTTTAGGTGTCAAAAAAGAAAATATTGTGATGCTTGACAGTAAAGGTGTTATCAGAAGCGACCGCGAAAACTTATCGGCACAAAAAAAACTTTTTGCGACCGACAGAGATATTCACACTTTAGATGAAGCCATGATAAATGCCGATGTATTTGTCGGTTTATCTGTCGGCAATATCTTAAATGAAAAGCATTTAAAATCTATGTCCCCAAATCCTATTGTGTTTGCATTGGCTAACCCGACACCGGAAGTAGATTATAATTTTGCAACCAAAATACGAAAAGACATTATAATGGCCACAGGCCGGTCAGATTATCCCAACCAAGTTAACAATGTGTTGGGTTTCCCATTTATTTTCCGTGGTGCATTAGATGTCCGTGCCAAAGCCATTAATGAACAAATGAAACTGGCTGCCGTATATGCCTTGGCCGAATTGGCTAAAGAATCTGTTCCGGAACAAGTCAATGCCGCTTACCAAGAAAAACATTTGGCTTTCGGTAGAGAATATATTATACCCAAACCTTTTGACCCCCGGTTGATCTACAAAATTCCACCGGCCATAGCCAAAGCAGCCATGGACAGTGGCGTTGCCAGAAAACCCATAGAGGATTTTAAAAAATATGAAGAAGAACTCATCGAACGTTTAGGCATTGAAAGTAAACAAATCAGGATGATTACCAACCAGGCCAAAAAGGATCCGAAAACAGTAGTTTACCCGGAAGCCGATTTGCCGGAAGTATTAAAAGCGGCTTATATTGCCCATGAAGAAGGCATTGCCAAACCGATTTTATTAGGAAATAAGGAGACCATTGAAGAGCTTAAAAAGGAATTGGACTATGTTGAAGATCTGCCGATAATCGATATAATTTCATCCGAAGCCAATGAAATGGTGGAAGATTTTGCTAACCGGTTCTGGGAAAGAAATCAGCGTAAAGGCATTACCCTTCTGGAGGCGCGAAAACTTATGCGAAATCGAAATTATTTTGGCGCCATGATGGTCGAAACAGGACAGGCTGATGCCATTATTTCGGGTTATTCGCGTAGTTTTAAAACGATTTTCAAACCCATGATTCAAGTCATTGGCAAAAGACCCAATGTTGACAAAGTTTTTGCTACCACGCTACTCATCACCAAAAAAGGCCCTTTATTTTTTACCGACTCATCTATCGTCATCAATCCGGATGTCAATGATATCGTCAATATGGCTTCCATGATGAAAGATGTGCTGAAAATATTCCGTTTAAAACCTAATATTGCTTTACTATCCTATTCAAACTTTGGTTCATCTAAACATCCTGATGCCCAAAAAATGAAAAAGGCAACCGAAATTCTGAAAGAAAAATATCCAAATTTGACCATTGACGGAGAAATGCAAGCTGATTTTGCTTTAAATAAAAAACTCTTAAAAGAAACTTTTCCTTTTTCAACCTTGGTCAACAAAAAGATCAATACGCTTATTTTCCCCAACCTCGATGCCTCCAATATTTCTTATAGAATGGTCAAAGAGTTAACGGGTGCACAAATGGTAGGCCCAATTTTAATGGGAATGAATAAACCGGTTCATATTATACAACTCGGTTCTACTGCCGATGAAATCGTCAATATGACAGTTGTGGCTGTTATTGATGCACAAATGCAAGAAAAACGCAATAAAGCCAAGAAAAAAGCCTTGATTAAAGTAGAACAATAGTCCTTAGAAAACTTGGATTAACCTAATAGGAACCGCTCATTTTGGGCGGTTTTTTTATTTGAACAAACCGGTTTTTTGGCATACGGAGGTAAATATCTCAATAGGTGTTTCGTGGCCCAAGTCTACCGGATAAATTTGGTGTGGCACCTGCCAATAATTTAATAAGTATTTCGTCGTTAACGGTGGAATAACCTTATCATTATTGCCTAAACTAATATGATGAAAACCACAAATGGCCATTGGCTTAAGGTTTGGCTTTATAATAGTTGTCATAATTAAAGCCGGGTTAAATAAAACGGTAGGCAAGCCAAAATAATTACCTAAATGAAAGCCAAAATAACCGCCCATGCTACTGCCTACAATGACATCCGGATGATATTTTTTTATCAATTTTTCTAATTTACCATAATCTACGGGTAAATTTTGATAGGCCATCAACGGATTAATTACACGACCAAATTGCGATAGCCAATCGGTTCTATCATTAATATTGGTACTGTTTAAACCATGCAAATATAAACTGGTCATAAATATTTCTTGAGGTGGTTTATGATTTTCCGGGTCGCTCCCAGGTTGCTGGACACATAATTTTTAGTTAATTCGGCTTTTTCTTGACGAAGTTGTGGGTTTTGCCACAAGCTATCTAAAGTTTGGCTTAAATCTTGTCCGGATTCTATCGTCATTAATGCCCCCAACTTTTTTAAAGCTTTAGCCTCTTCAAATTGATGGATATGTGGTCCTGTAATAATAGGGACCCCATAAACAGCCGGTTCTTGCACATTATGAATACTTTTACCGAAACCATTGCCAATATAAACCACATTAGCATAGGCATAAATATATTTTAATACACCAATTGTATTCAAAATCATCACTTTAAAATCTTCCAGATTGGTATTTTCATCGATATCGGAATACAATATGTAAGGCACCTTTAATTGCTTAACTATTTGCTGAATATGCGCCTCATTTATTTCATGAGGGGCCAAAATTGTTTTAAAAGGGAAATTAGTTTGATTAATGTATTCTATCAGCAATGCTTCATCCTTTGGCCATGTACTACCTGCCACCAAAAGTGGGCTACCTGCTTTGAATCGTTGCACAAATGACAAGTTTTTATTATTTTGAACTAACTGAAAAACGCGGTCAAAACGGGTATCGCCGGCCAGTGTGACTTGCTGAATGCCATGACCATCCAAAATGTTTTGAGACGTCTGATCTTGCACAAATATATGGGTAAAATTATGCAAGATTTTTTGGAGCCATTTATATTTTAAAAAGGGATGTTTTTTATTGAATGTAGCCGATATGAGAAAAACTGGAATTTTACGGGTTTGTAATTGCCGTAAATAATTAGGCCACAAATCATATTTGACAAAAATAGCCATTTGAGGCTTTACCAGTTCTACAAATTTTTTGGCATTATCCGTTGTATCCAAAGGTAAATAAACCGTGCAATCAGCAGGAGAATTATTTTTAATAATTTCATAGCCCGATGGCGAAAAAAAGCTTAAAAGGATAGCATATTTTTTTTTCGCGGATTTTAAGGATTCGATAACCGGTAGAGCTTGTTCATATTCACCTAAAGAGGATACATGCACCCAAATAACAGGTTGATCGAGATTTCTACATTTTGATAGTTTTTGCCATACCTCAGATTGGCCTTTTTTGAATTGGCGAACCTTCATACCAAAAAAATTTCCGAAAACTTTCAACAAATTTTCGGAAATATAAAGTATTATATTGTACAAATATTGCATGATATGCCGTCTTAACTCAACATCAAAGGCATGACCAACATGGTTACAAATTCACCTTCTTCCAAACCGTCCATAGGATGAATTAAAGCAGCTTTGCTGGGGCCGGACATGTTAAGCGACACTTCATCCGAATCTAAATTGGACAACATTTCGACCAAAAATTTGGAATTGAACCCAATGGACATATCATCACCTTGATAATTAGCAGTCATTCTTTCTTCTGCTCTATTTGAGAAATCCAAATCTTCTGCAGATACTTTCAGTTCAGCACCTGTAATATCTAAACGGATCAAATGGGTCGCCTTATTGGCAAAAATAGCAATCCGTTTGACTACATTTAACAGGTTTTGCCGGTCAGCAATCAAAACATTGGGATTATCGGTTGGAATTACCGCACGATAATTGGGATATTGCCCATTTATCAATCGTGATAATAACTGAATATTATCAAAATTAAATTTTACATTCCTGTCATCATAAGCTATTTGCACTTCGTCATTTGACCCTGCAATATAATTTTTTAGAATTTGAAGAGGTTTTTTGGGTACGATAAATTGGGTTTCGGCATCGGCTTTCAGATCATTGCGTTCATATTTAACCAACTTATGGGCATCTGTAGCTACAAAATTTAAGCCTTGAGGCGAAAATTCAAATAAGACGCCTGTCATGGTTGGACGCAATTCATCGTTACTGGTTGCAAAAATCGTTTTACTGACAGCATCGGCCAAAACACCTGAAGGTATAGAAATTTGGGCAGCTTCTTCCATTTCCACCGGATTAGGATAATCGGCCGCATCCGCATAGGCAAAACTGTATTTTCCTGTTTCACTGACAATATTCATGGTATTATTGTCATTAAACATAAAAGTTAAGGGTTGTACAGGTAATGCCTTAATGGTATCAACAAGCATGCGTGCCGGCAACAAAAATTTCCCGGTGTCATTAGATTCTACCGCAACAGTTGCTGTCATGGTTGTTTCTAAGTCAGAAGCGGTTATTTTTAAAGAATTATTATTTAGTTCAAATAAAAAATTATCTAAAACCGGAATGGTATTATTATTATTAATGACATTACGTAATGCCTGAAGATTTTTTATTAATTCATCGCTTGATACTAAAAATTGCATAAGTCTTAATTTTTTCAATAACAAATGTACGCAATTTTTCTTGTAGTTTATATATTTATAAAGCTATACAATAGAAAAAAAATAGTTTGACAACTTACATTTATTGTTTTTTAATCATTTTATCGATTTTATGATGCATTTGCTTTGATTTCGTCCGGATCATTTTACTGTCCGTGTTGAGCATTGTATCAGATGGTGAAATATATTTGATGCCTAAATTTAACCCGCGTAAAATAAACAATATTCCTACAAAAGCGACTGCATATGGAATTAAACGGTTGATCTTGTTACGCATTTTAATAGAAACAAAGCTTCCCAAGTACACAGCCAAGGTCATCATTGGGGTTGTACCCAGACCAAAAATTGCCATATATAAAGCGCCCAAGAGCGGGTCTCCTGTAGCCATAGCGCCAACCAAAGCAATGTACACAAGTCCGCATGGTAAAAGTCCGTTTAAAAATCCTATCACATAAAAACCTAATGTAGTACGCTTATGCAGGTAGGCACTCAAATTATTTTTGACAAAATATACAAAGGTATTCCACCACCTAAAGGCTTTTAAGCCTAAAACTTTGTTAGAGGGGACAAAGGCAAAAATAAGCATTAACACGCCCATTATTAAGGACACCTTTTGTTGAAATCCAATTAAAGAAATACCTTTACCCAGATAACCAAAAATCAATCCGATACTGGCATAAGCTGATATTCGTCCCAAATGGTATAGAAAAGTTTGAATAGCCATTTTGGGTTTACTATGCCGGTCAACCGGCAAAATAAAAGCAATGGGGCCACACATGCCCAAGCAGTGAAAACTACCCATTAAACCAAGTAACAAAGCCGTTAAGAGAATAGTCGTCATCTTATTTAAGCATTATTTTTTTTTCTACCCGGTATGGTACTTTGCCGCTTTGCCAATCTACACTAACATTCCAACGCCCCGGCACCATTTCTTTGGAAGGAATAAGTTGACTATTATCTTTAGCCAACTTTATATCCACAGCTTTATCAAGCTTTGAGTTATCAGGTTTGTAAAGTTCAATTTGTCCATGTACATCTGATACATATGTAGGGAATTGAATTTTCAAGCCTTTAGGGGTTTGCAATATTTGCACCGCCATGCGCATAGTATCGGCATTCTTTTTTTTGTCGATAACCTTTTCATAATTCAATTCCTTGTTATAATAATCATTCGTGACCATTTCATTGGTCTCCAGTTCTTTAAAAGATCGAATAAAATAAAAAATAAAAACACTCATAAAAAGGAGGTAAACTAACAAAATACGCCAGCCCCAATGGAATTTAAAATTTTTCATTATAATATTATATTTAAGATCAACAGGTTGCTAAATCGCAACCTGTTGAAAAATTAAAATTATCTGACAGGTGCAATAAATACGGTTTTATAGCTGTCTAAAAGTTTATTTTTGTCATAAATCCCTAATTTTATTTTATGCTTACCATGAAATTTATTTTTAGGAAAATCAATAAAAATTATGACCTGTTTTATTTCTTCTTTCTTTAAATTAAGGCCACTTCCGGTACCACTATTACTACCGGAAACAGTTACTTTGCCATCTTTGGGATCTATCAAATTAATTTTTAAACCTTTATAAGCATGAGTACTTTTATTGACAATAGTGGCTTGATACATATTTTGTATTTTACCATTTGGCAACTCTGTAAATACCTGTCCCCGTGTACGTAAAACTTTTAATTGTACATCGGGACGGTTAGCAAACAAATAAATGAAAGCACTTAACAAAGCCACTAAAACCACCGTGTAAAATTTGACCCGTGGTGTAAAAATTTTACTATGTCCTTCTTCAATACTCACTTTTGAGGCGTAACGGATTAAACCACGTGGTTTACCAATAGCATCCATTGTAGCATCGCAAGCATCCATACAAGCGGTACAATTGATACATTCCAATTGTGTTCCATTACGTATATCTATACCGGTGGGACAAACCAATACACATTGTTTACAATCAATACAATCACCCAAGCCCAAGGCTTCACGGTCTTGTCCTTTACGCATAGGCCCGCGTTTTTCACCCCGTTTATAATCATAAGCCACCATAATAGTGTTTTCGTCGGTTAATACACCTTGAAGCCGGCCATAAGGACAAGCAATAATACAAACTTGCTCTCTAAACCAGGCAAAAACAAAATAAAATACAGTGGTAAAAGCCAAATAAATAATCCAAGCTTTAACATCAACAAAAGGATGTTTCCAAAAATTAATCACATAATCCGAACCGGCCACGTAGGCCAGCATAACACTGGTAATGCCTAAAGAAACTAAATAAAATACCACCCATTTTAGTCCGCGCTTTCTAATTTTTTCGGCGTTCCAAGGCATTCTATCCAATTTGATTTGTTTTGGCCGGTCGCCTTCAAAGAAATATTCGATTTTACGGAAAAGCATTTCCATAAAAATGGTTTGCGGACATAGCCAACCACAAAAAATCCGGCCATAAACAACCGTAAATAAAACTAAGAAAATCAGAGCAATGACAGCTGCCAATGCCAATAAATAAAAATCTTGAGGGAAAAAGGGTTTTCCGAAAATGTGAAATCTTCTTCCTAAAATGTCAAACAACATAAATTGTTCGCCATTCACCTTAATAAAAGGGCCAATTATAAATAAAGTCAGTAAAATAATACTTAAAATAGTCCTTCGCGTATAAAAACGACCATGTGGTTTTTTTGGGTGTATCCAATTTCGTAATCCTTCTTCATTAATAGTTCCTATATGATCTCTAAATGATTCTTGGTTATTTGTATTCATTTTAAATAATTTTTTAAATCAAAATAAAGCAGTTTGAAATCAAACTGCTTTATTTAAGTCAATTATATATATTTTAACCACGTTTGCAAGGTTTACCTTGCGGGGCTTTAGGTTTGGCCGGCTTAGTACCATGCAAAGATAAAACATAACTGGCAACCTTTTGTATTTTGTCAGCACCTAAGGCTTTCCATGGCGGCATGCCTTTGCTGGTTCCATTGGTAATGACATTAAAAACTGATTTGATGTCACAACCATAAATCCAATAGTCATCTGTCAAATTAGGACCAACCAAACCACCACCATCGGCAACATGACAAGCAGCACAATTTTTCAGATAGATTTCTTTACCTTCTTCTAAAGACTTTTTATCAGTTAAAACCGTTACCGTATTTGCATCAACAATATGGTGTTCTTTTTTATAAGCATCAACTTGCGTTTTAGCACGTGCTATCTCACGTTGATACTCGACATATTGACTGTCTTTACCTTGCACCATATAGTAAAAAATATAAAATACAGATAAAATAATGGTGATAATGAAACCGGCTGTCCACCAGGGTGGCAACGGATTATTAAGTTCTTGAATACCGTCAAAATCATGGTCTAATTTGACGGAACTTTCTTCTTCTATAGGGGTTGCTTTTGTTAACTTTTTTAATAGTCTGTCAAAAGCAGTTTCATTCTTTTTTGCCATAATCTAAATCGTTTTGGTCGTTAAGGGGAAATTCTTTTAATTCATCAATATGTCTTTTTGGTAAGCCAAAAGTATATACTATCACAAAAATGAATATGAAAGTGAAAAGTATGATAGGAAAAACGTCAAAAAAGTTTAATCCCGGATGGCTCGCCAAATAATCTTTGATGTTTCTTAACATAATTATTTTTTTGCAGTTTCAACTTTTTTAGTTGTATCGGTTCCTAAACGTTGCAAATAAGCAATCAATGCAACGATCTCTTTCTTACTCAAATCAACTTTCTTGTTACCGAAAGCTTTGGCATAGGCTTCAGTTGACTCAACATTATTGGCTTCTAAATCAGCCGCAATTTCTTTGGCTTGTTTTTCCAATAATTTAGGCGCATTTTCAATATATTCGTCGGTATAATATTCGGTACCATCTTTCAGTTTGGTTCCCAATTTACGCAAAGTTTTTAACTTCTCTTTGATATCCGACGTGTCCAAATCGTTGGTTACAATCCATTTGTAGTTAGGCATAATAGAACCGTACATCATTGATTCAGGTTCGTACATATGGTTAAAATGCCACAAATTAGGACGTTTCCCCCCTTCGCGTAACAAATCCGGTCCGGTTCGTTTAGATCCCCATTGGAACGGGTGATCATAGACATATTCACCGGCTTTAGAATAAGGGCCATAGCGTTCAACTTCGCTACGGAAAGGACGAATCATTTGTGAGTGGCAGTTGTAACAGCCTTCACGGACATAAATATCGCGTCCTTCAACTTCTAAAGGACTATAGGGTTTAACAGAAGCTAGTTTGGGTATATTAGAGTCGATAAAAATAGTCGGAATAATTTCGACTGCACCACCAATGGCAGTTGCAATCAAGGCTAAAACTGTGAATAAGACGCCTCGTCTTTCCAACCAATTATGAAAATCTTCACCTTTTTGACGGGCTGCCGGAATCGGTTTAAGCGGTGCAGCTTCTGCTGCCGTGTCTTCAACGCTATGACCTTTGACAGTTTTTAACAAGTTATAAACCAAAATCAAAGCACCGGTTAAATATAGGGTTCCACCTATGGCACGCATATAGTGCATTGGCAAAATCTCGGTAACCGTATCCATAAATTCACCATACTTTAATGTGCCATCCGGATTAAATTCTTTCCACATCAGTGCTTGTGTCCAACCGGCAATATACATAGGAATAACATATAATAAAATTCCAAGTGTTCCGATCCAAAAATGATAATTAGCTAATTTTTTGGAATATAATTTGGTTTTATATAAACGTGGCACCATCCAGTAGAGCATGCCCATAATCATAAATCCATTCCATCCTAAAGTTCCTACGTGCACGTGTGCTATAATCCAATCGGTAAAGTGCGCAATGGCATTTAATGATTTGAAAGACAACATCGGTCCTTCAAACGTACTCATACCATAAGAAGTGATTGCCACTACAAACATTTTCAAGATGGGGTCTTCCCGAACACGATCCCAAGCACCACGTAAGGTCAATAAACCGTTGATCATACCACCCCAAGATGGGAAAATAAGCATAACGGAGAAAATAGTTCCTAAAATTTGTGCCCATTCGGGAACGGCAGAATAGAGTAAGTGGTGTGGCCCTGCCCAGATATATATAAAAATCAATGACCAGAAATGAATAATAGATAATCTATAAGAATAAATTGGTCGTTTGGCTGCTTTCGGCACAAAATAATACATTAAACCTAAAATGGGTGTGGTCAAGAAAAATGCCACAGCATTGTGTCCGTACCACCATTGTACCACTGCATCCTCGACACCGGCATAAATTGAATAACTTTTCATGGAAGACAAGCTTACCGGTAAACTCAAGTTATTGAAAATATAAAGCATCGCAATGGTGACAGCGGTTGACAAATAGAACCATATAGCCACATAAATATGACGCACACGTCTGTTCACAACGGTCATAATCAAATTGATGGTAAAGACCACCCAAATCAAGGTGACCAAAATATCAATTGGCCATTCTAATTCGGCATATTCTTTACTTTGTGTAAAACCCAATGGCAAAGTAATGGCAGCTAAAACAATGATTAATTGCCAACCCCAGAAGTGGATACGACTTAAAATATCGCTATACATCCGGGTTTTTAACAATCGTTGGGTGCTATAGTAAGCACCGGCAAAAATACCATTACCAACAAAAGCAAAGATTGCGGCATTGGTATGCAAGGGTCTTAACCGGCCGTAACTCAGCCATGAAACCCCATCCATATAATGCGGAAACCAATACAAGTAGGCTACCATAAGACCAACTGTAAAGGCTGTAATACCCCAGACAACCGTTGCCCACGAAAACAGCTTTACAATTTTGTCATCATAATAAAATTTCTCTTTTAACATATTAATTTAATTTTGATTAATTTAATTTTTATCCTTTTCTGAAGGCAAATCCTCATCAGGATCATCTGTAAACTCCTCTTCAAAAATCATTCGAACCGATGGTGTATAAGTATCCTCGTATTGACCTGCTTTTACAGATTTCATAAATAGCACTAAAAAAATCAGGGCTATAATTAAACTGATAAAAATGGTCAGGTATAAGGCAATCATCTTTTTTACTTAAACTTTACAAAGATACAAATATTTATAAAATACTAAAAAATCTTTTAATTATCTAATTTGCTG
>Ga0256831_1000703_pt1 | contig 17608 bp, 28 predicted proteins | sample 132544metaG_FD_189087 | JGI IMG/M metagenome (GOLD analysis project Ga0256831, IMG submission 189087) | Hydrothermal vent microbial communities from Lau Basin, Pacific Ocean - 132-544 | ecosystem: Environmental > Aquatic > Marine > Hydrothermal vents | place: Pacific Ocean: Lau Basin | collected...
TATCAACTAAAATAGAGTCCGTATCGACCCCCTCTATCATTGCACCTTGTAAAATAGCACCAATAGAGACAGATTTGTCTGGGTCTTCTATTAAAATAGGTAGTTTTTCGGTTCTCTCTAAAATTTTGTTTGTAATAAGTGGAATTCTACTAGACCCTCCTGTTAAAATAATTGCCTCTAGGTCATCTATATCGTTATTTGACTCCTCTAGTGTCTCTAGTAGTAGGTCTATGGTTTTGTCAATATCCTCTTTGATTAACTCTTCAAACTCCTCTTTAGTTACATCTACCTCTAGGTGTAGAGCTTCTCCATCTTTTTTGGCAAAAAACTTCTCATCAATATGAACACTATCTTCATTTGATAGAGCTATTTTTGTCTTTTCTGCTAGTTGATTTAGTTTAATCTCCAATTTTTTAGTTAACTCTATATCAAAACCACTCTTTTCCCAAATAAGATTGGCTAGTTTTTTGTCAAAATCATCTCCTCCTAAGTGGTTATCTCCTTTAGTTGCTAGAACCTCAATTAACCCTTCAGAGTTCTCTATAATAGATATATCAAATGTACCACCACCTAAATCATAGACACCATAGAGCATCTCCTCATCTCTGTTAGCTCCATAACTAATAGCAGCAGCAGTTGGCTCATTTATGACTCTTAGTACCTCTAATCCTGCTAGTTTAACAGCTTGTGTAGTAGCGTCTCTTTGATTTTCATTGAAATAGGCAGGAACAGTTACAACACATCTTTTGTACTCCATGCCCATCTCTTGCTCTGCTGTTGCTTTAATTTTTTTAATAATAAAAGATGAAATCTCTTGTGGAGTAAACTTCTTACCATTTAGAGTTAAACTCTCTTTTGTTCCCATCAATCTTTTTACAGATATAGCTGTATTCTCTTGGGCTATCATTGCCATATTTTTGGCTTTAACTCCTACTATAACCCCATCATTGCTTACATTGACAACTGAGGGGAGTAGAAAATCTCCATCAAAAGAGATATGTTTTAGTCCATCTTCTGTATATACTGTTGCTACGCTGTTTGTTGTTCCTAAATCTATTCCTATAATGTCCATTGGTTTACCTTTACTTTTGCATAATTTAATAGTTTATCTTGATATAAAAAGCCCTCTTCTAGGACTTCGACTATGGTTGAGTTTTCTATATTTTTATCTTCTATAACCTCTACGGCTTCGTGAATATTTGGGTCAAATCTATCTCCTATTTTTGCAGATACTTTTAGATTGATACTCTTTAAAATATCTTCATAAAGCATATCAACTGTTTTAAATCCACTCTCAAATGCTCCAAAGGCTCTGTTGAATTTAGAGACACCAAACATGGAGTTTTTAGGCAGAGAGTGGAGTGCCTCTTTGGAGTTTTTAAGAAATGAGTAGAAAGTTATAAAGGCTTTAAGACTCTCTATATTTTGCTCTTTTTTTATGCTCTCTACTCCTGTTTGCATCTGTTGTACCAATTTGGTAAGCTTTTTAAACTCACCTTTAATAACAATTAGCTCCTCAGCTACACTCTCACTTTCACTTTTTCCTTGTAGAAATGCAGATAGTTCGCTAACTTCTACACTATCCATTAAATCTATCTGTTTGCAGATATACTCTTTTAGTTCATCTCTTGTCATATCTTAAATGGTACCTCAAATATATCTTTTAGATATTTACTTTTGTTCTCTTTTGTACTCTCTTCTGTCTGAACAGATACACCTAAAACAAATCTATTGTCTTCATTTCCTTTTATAAAATACTCCTCATTACTCAAATAGTCATAAGCATCAGAGATAAGTGCAAACTCTTCTGGATGTTTATCTGGAGAGTACTCTCTAATGGCTCTTCTATACGCTTTTTTAATATCTTTAAACTCAAAGTCTCCCTCTAAGCCTAAGATTTCGTAGGGGCTTTTCTTAATCAAAATAATCCTTTATCTTTAAATCTCTCTATAAGTTTCTTAAATCTACCATTAAGTGATTTAAACCTTTTTTTCTGTTGTACTTCAATAAAATTGTGAAGACAACCTTTAAAAGCTCTATTTTTCTCTTGGTCATAATCATCAACTAGATAAACATAAGCCTCTAGCCACTTAAGATACCAAACAGTCTCTCTTTGGTGCATAGGTACAAGAACAATACAATCATAGAAAAATATAAGGGCTGTTCCTACATCTCTTTTGGCGTAATCTTTAACGGAAACTACTAAATCATCTCTATAATAGCTCTCTTCAGGAGTAAGATACATATATTCTAAAAAATCTCTAATAAAATCATCATTATATCTATTATACTCTATTGCTTTAGCTGTAAGGTCTAGCATAAACTCAAAAACAATATCGTTACTAAAAGAGTTCTCTATATTTTCTAGGTCATCATTAAATGGATTTTTATTATTTTTGAGTGCCTCTATAAACTCTTGTTTAATTCTTTCTAAATCTTCATTGTCAAGAAATTCATCATCATAATCCTCTAATAAATTTTTAAACATATCAAACATATTATCTGATTTTTTCTCTTTTTTTATGCTTTTCTTTTTCTCTATAGAGGTAAAAAGTGTTTTTATCTCTTCAGATAAGTTAGATTTATCAATTTTATTAGTTTCTATAAAGCTATTTATAACCTCAGAGAGTTGAATATATAGCTCTGAATTTTTTGAAAACTCAAAATTTTGAATAAGCTTAGAAATATTACTTAAAATTTCTAAAAGAGTAGCTTGGTATTTTTGATGTCTCTTTGGACAATTCTCAAGTAATATTAAAAATTGAGACAAGTTTACTTTTAGTACTTCTTTCTCTTTTGTATTCATCTTATCAACATACTCAGCATCCACTACATTAATATACTTTGCGAATCCATTTAATGCAGTATCTTTTAAAAAAGAGTATTTTTTCATAATCTTATTAAATATCTCTTGATAAGATTGCTCTATTTTATCTATATTTGTTATATCTCTTATTAAAAATAGAATATCCTCTCCACCATACTCTTTTATAAGTTTAACTGTACCCTCCCCCTTTTGTGTGTTCAACACAAAAAGAAAGATAAAATCCAATTGAAATTCTGATAATTTTTTATGATGAAGTTTAAGATAATTATTAAAAAAGTTTACTATGATTTTATCACTTTTACTATCATTTTGTAGTGATTTTATCTGTATAAACAAAAATCCTGATTCAACAAATTGAATTAAACTACTTTTATTTTTTATAAATAAATCTAATGCTTCGCTCAAATTTCTCTGTTTTTCAATAAGAAGTACAATATTATTGTAGATAAGTCTTGCCTGTTGCTCTTTATCTTTTATCTCATCTGTAATAATCTTAACCGTCGTAGATGATTTTAAAGCTATTAAGTTCTCTATCTTTTGTTTTCCATTGTTTTTAGCAAATTGAGAGATAACCTCTTTTTTTATTGTTCTACTATTTTTTGTATTTTGCAGATTTGTATCATCTCCATTAATCAAAAAACGATAGAGTGGTTTTAGGCTCTTATCTAGTTCAATATCTTGGTCTAATACAATAGATTTAATGGCTTGAATATTCTCTTTTTCTACTTTGGCACGAGGATTACATTTATCAAAATAGATTAATGCTTCTTCTTTCTTACCTTTGCAGAACTCTATAAAAGCTAAAATATAGTTTTGTCTAGCTACAGGTAGTAGTTTTAGCTTTTTTTCATCTATCTCATAGTTACCACTATAGATGTTTGCAAGTAAGTAGAGAAATATTGCTTCTTTTTTTATTTTAAGATTTTTAGAGTTAATTAAATCTTGGGAAAAGAGTATAGCATCTTTAAAATGCTCTATATAACATAGATACTTTAGTTTAATAAGCCTATAGCTTTCACTATTTTCTAAAGTTAAAAGAGACTCAATATCTCTCATGGCTCTATTGATATCCCCTGACTCAAAATTAGCTTCTGCCAATTTCTCATAAGAGGTTAATCTAATCTTGTGTAGCTCTTCTTCGCTCATTCCATCTATCTGAAACTGTTTTATCTTGGAGATAACCTTTTGATAGCTTTTACTTTGAAAAAGCGAAAGAAGTTGATTTTTCTGAAATATTTTTTTCTTTTTTTTTGCCATATCTTTTTATTCTTTTTTGTTATATTATACAGTTTTGATATTTAATTACTTATTAAAATAATTGATTGTTCTATGATTTTCATCTAAACATTATATAATGTTTAAAATTAATATATTAGGATAATTTATGAAAAAAATACTACTAATTTTACTGCCTATCTCTCTCTTCTCTTGTATATGGATTAATGGTACTACTATTGATGGAGAGCATAAGTATCAAGGTTCTGGATATATCTATTCGACTATGTTTAAGCAAACTATTGAACACTTGTCTCCTCAAACTAAACTAGAAGATATATTGAAAGAAAAAAATAGTAAAACAACATTAATAGATGACTTGAGTGAAGATGATGCTGTTATTTTAATGCTTCAAGGCAAATATGATGATTCTATTAAAAAACTTTTAGAGCTTAATAAGCTCTACCCCAACAAGTACTCCATAGCTTCAAACCTTGGTACAGCGTATGAGCTTAATGGAGAAAATGAAAAAGCATTACAGTGGATAACCGAAGGAATCAGAAGAGATGCCAACTCTCACTATGGTACTGAGTGGTTACATCAACTTATTTTAAAACTAAAAATAGAGGAGAGTCAAAATAAAAGTTTATTACAAACAAAAAGGGTTATTCCTCTTCCTCTAACGTTCAATTTAGATGACAACATTAGCATAAATAATCAAATACACACGATTTCAGATATACGAAAAGCATTAAACTATCAACTAAAAGAACGTCTTGTCTTTGTTAAACCAACAGAGCAAATAGTCGCTGACCTCCTCTATGCAAAAGCAAGAATAGAAGCACAAGTTTCAACTCTGGAGGCAGGTTTAGAATATTTAAAGTTAGCCAAGCTTTATGGTTTTGCAAACCCTAAACTTTTAGAAGAGAAGAGAGCTTATTATCAAGATATTGTTGACCATCCCTCATTGTCATACTATTTTGATTACTTATTTAACTTCCATGATATTGGAGAATTAGGTATAATTATCGCTCTTATTGCACTCTTAGGAATTATACTTATTCTTTTAAAAAGGTTTATTTTTGCTAGATGGAAATGTGACTCATGAGCCAAAAATCCAGTCTGTACCGAACCATAGAAATTTTAAAACACCTCAACGAAGGTAAAAAGCTTTGTGTAACTCAACTTGCACACATATATGAGGTAAGCGACCGAACCATTCGGCGTGACTTTGAGCTTATCAAAGAACTCTTTGGTGACTTTATATCTAAAGAGGGAGAGTGCTATCAAGCTTATGAAAAGATACTTCTTGAAGAGGTGCTTTGTGCTACTGATTTGATGACTTTGGCGAACATCGTCAATATATTTGGTATCACCTCTAAAGAGTCTGTTATTTCAGATAAAACTCAAGCACTTATAGATAAATCTATGTCGGTCTATGACTTTAAATCACGCCCTTTTGAAAATATGAAAAAAAGAGAGGTGATTCGACAGCTTGAACACGCTATTAAATTTAACAAAGAGGTAGAGATATTTTATAAAACAGAACGCTTTGTTGGGAAGAGAAACTTTCAACCCTATAAAATACTGTTTCTAAATGAAAACTTCTATATCGTTGGTGAAAATGTGAGTAAATCTAAATTTGAATTTTTACGTATCTCCTTGGTTGATGAGGTGATAACCACCAAAAAAACTTTTTTTGAACGTAAGGATATAACAGATTTCATAAAATATATTCAGACACCTTGGGCTGTTTTTGGCAGAGAGGAGATTACTGTACGTCTACGTGTTGATTACTCAATTCGCCGTTATTTTATCTTAAAAAAGTATCTACCCAGCCAAGAGGTAGTGGCTCATTTTAAAAATGGAGATATAGAAGTTCAGTACAAAGTATCAAATTTAAAAGAGCTAGAGGAGTTGGTTATTAAGTGGTTACCAAAAATTCGTGTGATGTTCCCTCGTCCATTGAAGAAGCTAGTAAGAAAAAGCTTAGAGAGAAAGTTAAAGGGGTTGTTGGATTCTAATTAGTAAGGAGTAAAGTGATAAAATTAAAGAAAATTAAAAATCTCTATATTTTTCCTTTTAAAAAGGACATATAAGTTGAAAAATCAAAAAAAACAGACCAAAACACAACCCCCATAAAAGATTATCTCGGTACAATTGCGTTCCAAAATTTAGTTAGGAGCTAGAGAGTCCATGTGTAAACGTCGATTTTTTGGTAACCTAACGAGTTCTTTACAAGGTAAATAGATGGAAAAAATTAGACTTAAGCTTAAAGCTTATGATCATCGTGTTTTAGACAGATCAGTTGCTTCAATTGTTGAAGCTGTTAAACGTACAGGTGCGGAGCTTATTGGCCCAATCCCAATGCCAACTAAAATCAAAAAGTATACAGTACTTAAATCGCCACACGTAAACAAAGATGCACGTGAGCAGTTTGAAATTAGAATTCACGCAAGAATGATTGATATTGTTTCAGCGACTTCGGATACTATAGATTCACTTATGAAACTAGACCTAGCCCCTGAAGTTGATGTTGAAATTAGATCAATGGACAGATAGGAGTAGATATGGAATTTATTATTGAAAAAGTAGGTATGAGCAGAACTGTTGGCGTACCAAGTGTTCCTGTAACACTTTTAAAAGTTATCGAAACTAAAGTGTGTGAAGTGCGTGAAGATGGAAAAGCTCTAGTGGCTTACCACAGCAGTAAAAAATTCAACAAGAGCATCGAAGGTCAGCAGACTAAATTCGGTATCGATAAAGAGTTTAACAAATTCATGACAATTAGAGTAGCAGAGGGTACAGAGGCTGGAGACTATTCAGTAGAAGCTTTAGCAGGTGCAGAGTTGGTAAAAACTTCACTAAATACTAAAGGACGTGGTTTCCAAGGTGGTATGAAGCGTCACGGATTTGGTGGTGGACCAGCATCTCACGGTCATAGATTTGGTAGAAGAATTGGTTCTATCGGTAACGCAGAGTGGCCTGGACGTGTACAAAAAGGTAAAAAAATGCCTGGTCAGTACGGTAACACACAAGTTACAGTTAAAAATGATGTGATTTCATTTGATGCTGAGAATGGAATTTTAGTATTAAAAGGTTCAATCCCTGGTCACAATGGTGCTCGTGGATTGGTAAGGATTGTTAAATAATGAGTGCAACAGTAATTAAATCAAGCGACCTTCCTGAGTCGTATTCAGAAGTAAACCCTCATAACCTTTACTTGTATTGTAAATCTTATGCAGCAGGTTTAAGAGCTAATTCAGCACACACAAAAACACGTTCAGATGTTAGTGGTGGTGGTAAGAAGCCTTGGGCTCAAAAAGGTGGAGGACGTGCAAGAGCAGGTTCTACTCGTTCACCTATCTTTGTTGGTGGTGGTGTTGCTTTTGGTCCTAAGAACAACAGAAACTATAACCAAAAAGTAAACAAAAAACAGAAAAAATTGGCACTTAATTTTGCATTAGCAGAGTTGGCATCAGAAGAGAAGATTTTTGTTATGGATAACATTGTAATTGAATCAGGTAAAACAAAAGATGCTGCGGCATTTGTTAAAGAGCTTGGTCAAAGAGATGTTTTGGTTATTAAAGAGTTGATTGATGATAAAACATTTTTAGCATTTAGAAACCTTCAAAATGCTTATCTTATTGAAGCAAATGAACTGAACGCATATCTAGCAGCTGCTTACCACTCAGTGGTAATCGAAAAAGCTGTTTGGGATAAATTGATAGAAGAGAGATAATATGGCAGATATTACAGATATTAAAGCAATTGTGTACACTGAGAAAACTCTTGCAATGCAAGAGGAGGGTGTGCTTGTTGTTCAGACTAGCCCAAGAATGACCAAAAATGGTCTAAAAGCAGTTTTCAAAGAGTACTTTGGTATTAAACCATTGAGAGTAAATTCAATGAGAGTTAATGGTAAAGTTAAGATGTTTAAAGGTGTCAAAGGTAGAAGACCAGACTTGAAAAAGTTCTATGTATTCTTACCTGAAGATGCAAAAATTGATAGCTTAGCAGTGTAGGGAGAAGAAGATGGCAATTAAATCATATAAACCAACCACACCAGGTAGACGTTATATTACTAACCTTGATAGTGGTGATATTACTGCAAAAGCTAGTGTAAGAAGTCTTCTTAAGAAGCTTCCACGTTCAGCAGGTAGAAATCATAACGGTAGAATCACCTCTCGTCATAGAGAAGCAGGTGCTAAAAAACTTTACAGAATCATTGACTTTAAAAGAAACAAGTTTGGTGTTGAAGGGACAGTAGCTACTGTTGAGTACGACCCATATAGAACTTGTAGAATTTGTCTTGTTAAATATACAGATGGTGACAGAAGATATGTTCTTCAAGCCAAAGGTATGAAAGTTGGAGATAAAATCATGTCAGCTGAGTCTGGTCTTGATATCGTAACTGGAAACTGTATGCGTCTTAAAGCTATTCCTGTTGGAACATTGGTTCACAACATCGAGCTTAACATTGGTCAGGGTGGTACTATTGCCCGTTCAGCTGGTGGTTATGCTCAAATTATGGGTAGAGATGGTAAATATGTTTCACTTAGACTTCCATCTGGTGAGATGAGATATGTTCTTGGTGAGTGTTTAGCAACTATCGGTACAGTTGGGAGCGAAGATTGGTCAAATGTTGTTGGTGGTAAAGCTGGACGACAGAGACATAGAGGTATTAGACCACAAACAAGAGGGTCTGCGATGAACCCAATTGACCACCCACATGGTGGTGGTGAAGGTAAGACTAACTCTGGACGACATCCTGTTACTCCATGGGGTATGCCTACTAAAGGTTACAAAACTCGTAAGAAAAAAGCTAGTGATAAGTTAATTATCTCTAAGAGAAAGAAGTAAGGGTAAGGTATGGCAAGATCAACTAAAAAAGGTCCATTTATAGATGACCACTTGAAGAAAAAAGTTCTTAAAGCTAAAGAAGAGGGTTCTCACAAACCAATCAAAACATGGTCAAGACGTTCTGTTATTTTCCCTGAGTTTATTGGTTTAACTATCAACGTTCATAACGGAAGACAGTTTATTCCTGTATATATTACAGAGAACCATGTTGGATATAAGTTGGGTGAATTTTCACCAACTAGAACATTTAAGGGTCATAAAGGCTCTGTTCAGAGAAAAGGGTAGGGTATTATGAGTAGAGCATTATTAAAATATACACGTGTAGCCCCTAACAAAGCAAGAATGATTGCAAGAGAAGTTCAAGGTATGAATGCTGAACTTGCACTTGCAGCATTGGAGTTTATGCCTAATAAAGCAGCTAGAATTATCTCAAAAGTTATCGCATCAGCAGTAGCTAATGGAGACTTTGAACCTGAAGAGGTGGTAATCACATCTTGTAGAGTAGACAAAGCAGCGGTAATGAAAAGATGGAGACCAAGAGCTAGAGGAACAGCAAGTAGAATCCTTAAGCCAACAGCACACATCATGGTAGAAGTAGCAAAAGCAGAGGAGGCATAATATGGGTCAAAAAGTAAATCCTATTGGTCTTAGACTTGGAATCAATAGAAACTGGGAATCAAGATGGTTTCCTAAAAAAGAGAGAACAGCAGCGTTTATTGCTGAAGATTATCAGCTTAGAAAGTATTTGAAAAAAGAGCTTTTCTATGCAGGTGTATCTAATCTTATTATCGAAAGAACAGCTAAGAAAATCAGAGTTACTATTGTAACAGCACGTCCTGGAATTATCATTGGTAAAAAAGGTGCTGATATTACTAAGCTTAAAGAGACTCTTACTAAAAAGTTTGGTAAAGATATCTCTTTAAATATCAAAGAGGAAAAAAGAGCTCAAGCTTCAGCACAATTAGCAGCTGAAAACGTAGCTACTCAACTTGAAAGAAGAGTTGCATTTAGACGTGCAATGAAAAAAGTTATTCAGGGTGCATTGAAGTCTGGAGCAAAAGGAATTAAAGTTGCTGTTGCTGGTAGACTTGGTGGTGCTGAGATGGCTAGAACTGAGTGGTACTTAGAAGGACGTGTTCCTCTTCATACACTTAGAGCTAAAATTGATTATGGTTTTGCAGAAGCTCAAACTACTTATGGAATCATCGGTATCAAAGTTTGGATTTTCAAAGGTGAAGTACTTGCTAAAGGTATTCAAGCTGAACCAAAAGAGGAAAAAAGAGGTGGTCGTAAGCCATCACGTAATCAAAAGAGAGGTGAATAATCATGTTAATGCCTAAAAGAACAAAATTTCGTAAAGTTATGAAAGGTCGTAACAGAGGGAAATCATTTAGAGGTAACAAGATTGAGTTTGGTGAGTTTGCACTTAAAGCAGTATCTGCTGGAAGAATTAACTCTCGTCAGATTGAAGCTGCCAGAATTACTATGACTCGTGAGATGAAAAGACAAGGTAAATCTTGGATTAGAGTTTTCCCAGATAAGCCTCTTACAAGAAAGCCTCTTGAGACAAGAATGGGTAAAGGTAAAGGTTCAGTAGAAGAGTGGGTAATGAACATTAAGCCAGGAAGAATTGTGTTTGAAGTTGCAGGTGTCCCTGAAAATGTTGCACGTGATGCTTTAACACTTGCTTTACATAAACTTCCATTCAAATGTAAAATTATCGCTGCAAAGGATAGTAATGAAATATACTGATATTCAAGATAAAAATGTTGAAGAGTTAACAGTTATGCTAAAAGAGAAAAAGATTGAACTTTTTACACTTAAAGCAAAGCAAAAAACAATGCAACTTACAAATACAAGTGAGTTAAGAGTAGCGAAAAAAAATATCGCTAGAATTCAAACAGCTATTACAGCTAACGCGTCGAAGTAAGGGATTAGAGTATGCCAAAAAGACAAATAACTGGTACTGTGATTAAGCAATCTGGTGAGAAGACTGTCTCTATCGTTGTTGAGAGAAAAGTTATTCACCCAAGATATCACAAAACAGTAAAAAGATTTAAAAAGTATCTTGTTCATGATGAGCAGGGTATTGTAAATGTTGGAGATACAATCTCTGCTATTGAGTGTAGACCACTCTCTAAGAGAAAAAGTTTTAGACTCCTAAAAGTGCTAACAGAAGTTAAAAAGGGAGAGGTAGAATGATTCAAGGTTTTACAAGATTAACTGTAGCTGATAACAGTGGTGCTAAAGAGATTATGTGTATCAAAGTTCTTGGTGGTTCTAAGAGAAGATACGCTTCAGTTGGTGACGTTATCGTAGCCTCTGTTAAAAAAGCTCTTCCTACAGGAAAAGTTAAAAAAGGTAAAGTAGTTAAAGCTGTTGTTGTAAGAACTCATAAAGAGATTCAGAGAGAAAATGGTTCTTTAATCAGATTTGACGACAACGCTGCTGTAATTATTGATGATAAAAATGCACCAATTGGTACACGTATTTTTGGTCCTGTTGCTCGTGAAGCACGATATGCAGGGTTTATGAAAATCGTATCACTAGCTCCTGAGGTATGGTAATGGCAAATAAAAAATTTAAAATTAAAAAGGGCGATGAAGTAATAATCATCGCTGGTGATGATAAAGGTAAAACAGCAACTGTTCTTAAAGTGCTTACAAAAGTTGACAAGGTGATTGTTGAGGGTTGTAAACTTGCTAAGAAAACTGTTAAACCAAGTGAAGAGAATAAAGATGGTGGTTTCGTAAACAAAGAGATGCCAATTCATATCTCTAATGTAAAAAAAGTAGAGGCATAATACTATGAGTAGAATGAAGCAAAAGTACAATGACATTACACCAGCCCTTCGAGAAGAGTGTGGTATTAAAAATGTAATGCAGACACCTAAGCTTGAGAAGATAGTAATCTCTGTTGGTGCTGGTGAAGAGGGTAAAGATAATAAACTCATCGCCAATATGGCAGATACCATCTCTTTAATTGCTGGGCAAAAAGCAGTGGTTGTTAATGCTAAAAAATCAGTTGCTGGTTTTAAAGCAAGAGAGGGTGCACCATCAGGTATTAGAGTAACTTTACGTGGTGAAAACATGTATAACTTCTATGATAAATTGGTTTCAATTGCACTTCCAAGAGTAAAAGATTTTAGAGGAACTCCAAGAAAAGGTTTTGATGGTCGTGGTAACTATAACTTTGGTCTTCAAGAGCAACTTATGTTCCCAGAAGTAGAGTTTGATAAAATTATTAAAACTCACGGGATGAACATTACAATCGTAACAAGTACCGAAAACGATAAAGAAGCATTCACTCTTTTAGAGAAGCTTGGAATGCCTTTCGCTAAAGGAAAGAATTAATGGCTAAGAAATCAATGATAGCTAAACAGCAGAAACCTGCTAAGTTTAGCTCACAAGCATATACAAGATGTAACATTTGTGGAAGACCTCACTCTGTATACAGAGATTTTGGTCTTTGTAGAATTTGTTTAAGAAAAATGGCAAACGAGGGTTTAATCCCTGGTATGAAAAAATCAAGCTGGTAAGGAGAAGTAAAAGATGATGACAGATATAATTGCAGACTCTCTTACTCGAATAAGAAATGCTGCACAAAGAAGATTAGACGTAACGACACTTCTTCACTCAAAAACAATTGAGGCTACAGTTTCTATTTTAGTAGACAAGGGTTACCTTGAGAGTTATAAAGTAAAAGAAGATGGAGCAAAGAAGACAATTAAAGTTGTATTAAAATATGATGATAATGGTCATAGTGTAATCAATGAGATTAAGAAAATTTCTAAGCCAGGTAGACGTGTTTACCAAAGTGCATCAGAAGTAAAATCTTTTAAAAATGGTTACGGAACACTAGTAGTATCTACCAACAAAGGCGTGATTGCAAATGATGAAGCATTCAAGCAAAAAGTTGGTGGTGAAGTAATCTGTAGTATTTGGTAAGGAGAAGATATGTCAAGAGTAGGAAAACAACCTGTAACTGTTGCTAATGGTATTGATGTCTCTGTAGATGGTACAGCTATAGTTGCTAAAAAAGGTAATTTAGAGAAGAGACTTGAAACTCATGGTAGAGTTGGAATCTCTATAGATGGAAGCGAAGTAAGCTTTTCAAAGGTGGGTGAAGCCAAAGAGAGTTCAGCTTTTTGGGGAACTTATAGAGCATTGTTTGCAAACATCATTGAGGGACTTGACAAAGGTTTCCAAAAATCTTTAGAGATTAATGGTGTTGGTTACAGAGCTGCTGTTCAAGGTAAAACACTTAATTTACAACTTGGTTTCTCTCATCCAATTGATTTTTCTATCCCAGAGGGTGTAGAGATTACTGTTGAGAAGAACCTTATTCATATTAAGGGTACAGACAAACAGACTATTGGTCAAGTTGCTGCTGAGATTAGAAGCTTTAGACCACCAGAGCCTTACAAAGGTAAAGGTGTTAAGTATACTGATGAAGTTATTGTCAGAAAAGCTGGAAAATCAGCAAGTTAATAGGAGCATAAGATGTTAAAAAGTATTCAAAAAAGAAAAAACAAACTTAGAATTCAACGTAAACGAAGAGTTAGAGGGAAAATTTCAGGAACTCTTGAGCTTCCAAGATTATCTATCTTTAAGTCTAATAAACACGTATCTGCTCAAGCGATTGATGATGTTTCAGGGTTAACACTTGCCTCTGTAAGTGGTCAAAAGCTTGGTCTTAAAGCTACTAGAGAAGATGCTACTAAAGTTGGTACAGCCATGGCAGAAGCTCTTAAAGCTAAAAATATTGAGACTATTGTATTTGATAGAAATGGTTATCTCTACCACGGTGTTGTTGCATCTTTTGCTGACGCTTTGCGAGAAGCTGGAATTAAGTTTTAAGGAGAGATGAATGTTAGCAGAAAATATTGATAGAGAAAAATTTGAAGAGAAAATTGTAAACATCGGTCGTGTTACTAAAGTTGTTAAGGGTGGTCGTAGATTTAGATTTACAGCACTTGTAGTAATTGGTGACAAAAATGGTACAATTGGTTACGGTACAGGTAAAGCGAAAGAGGTTCCAGATGCTATTAAAAAAGCAGTTGATGACGCTTTCAAATCACTTGTTCATGTTAATGTTAAGGGTACAACTATTGCTCATGATGTTCAGCAAAAGACAGGTGCAAGTCGTATTATCTTAAGACCAGCATCTGAAGGTACAGGGACTATCGCAGGTGGTGCGATGAGACCAGTACTAGAACTTGCAGGTATCCAAGATGTTATTGCAAAATCATTGGGTTCAAACAACCCTAACAACCTTGTAAGAGCAACTATTGATGCTCTTGTAAAGATTAAAAAGTAAGGGAGTAGATATGGGTTTACATAATTTACAACCAGCTCCAGGTTCAACACGTAATAGAAAACGTGTTGGTCGTGGTCAAGGTTCAGGAACAGGTAAAACTTCAGGTCGTGGTAACAAAGGTCAGAAGTCAAGAACTGGATATTCAGCAAAAAGAGGTTTTGAAGGTGGTCAAATGCCACTCTACAGAAGATTACCAAAAATTGGTTTTACTTCAAGAGTAATCAAACCACACTCAATTAACGTTGACAAAAATAAAGCCATTGCAGAGCTTGATGAAATCACTATGGAGACAATTGCTTCTGTATATAGACTTCAAAAATCTGTAACAAAAGTAAAGCTTATTGGTACTACTGCTAAAGATTTAGCATCTAAAATCAAAGATGAAGCTGTTACAACGAGTGGTAACTAGCCATGAGTAATGCTTTAACTCAAAAGATACTAATTACTTTTGGATTTCTATTTGCTTATAGAGTTTTAGCATACGTACCAGTTCCTGGTGTTGACACTGCCGTTATTGCCTCATTTTTTGATGGTAGTGGTGGAGTCGGAGGCATGATGAACATGTTCTCTGGTGGTGCCATTAAGAGATTTTCTATTATTTCGCTAGGAATTATGCCTTACATTACAGCATCGATTGTAATGGAACTTCTTGCTACAACCTTCCCTACTATTGGTCAGATGAAAAAAGAGCGTGATGGAATGCAAAAATATATGCAGATTATTCGTTATGCAACTATTTTTATTACTCTTGTTCAAGGTTTTGGTGTCTCAATGGGACTTCAAGCGATGAATGGAGCTGTTTTAATTGACCCAGTTACATTTACTATTATTACAACAGTATCTATGCTTGTTGGTACAATGCTGTTGATGTGGATTGGTGAGCGTATCACTCAGAGTGGTATTGGTAATGGTATTTCACTTATTATCTTTGCTGGTATTGTATCAGGAATTCCTGCAGCTATATCAAATACTGTTGAGGGTATAAATACAGGCGAGTTGTCATTCTTGTCCGTTATTGCTATGTTGGCTATTATTCTGTTAACTATTTTTGTAATTATCTATGTAGAGCTTGGTGAGCGTAGAGTTCCTATCTCTTACAGTAGAAAAACGATTATGCAAAACCAAGACAAAAGAGTGATGAACTACATTCCTATTAAAGTAAACCTTGCAGGTGTTATTCCTCCAATCTTTGCAAGTGCTGTTTTGATGTTCCCTTTAACAATGTTAAGAGGAAGTACAAATGAGATAGCTCTTGGAATTGCAGATACTCTCTCTCCAGGTGGTATTATGTTTAACGTAGTGACCTTTTTATTGGTTGTCTTTTTTGCATTCTTTTACTCGTCAATCGTGTTTAATGCTAAAGATATTGCTGATAACTTAAAGAGACAGGGTGGATTTATCCCTGGTGTTAGACCTGGTGAGCATACTAAAGAGAAGATTAATGAGATTGCTAGTAACCTAACAGGTTCAGGTGCTTTCTATCTAGCAGCTATATCAACCATACCATTTATGTTAATATCAGCAATGGGTGCAGCATTCTTCTTTGGTGGGGTTGCTGTTTTAATTGTGGTTCAAGTAGCACTTGATACCATGAGAAAAATTGAGGCTCAGATATATATGAATAAATATGAAACATTAGGTGCAGTAGGTCTATAATGGCGATATCTCTTCGCAAACCTAATGAGTTGACCAAGCTAGAAATAGCTGGGTCAATTGTGGGCAAAACATTACAATATCTCCAAGAAAATATCACTGTTGGAATGAGCTTAAATGAGATTGATGCTATGGGTGAAGCGTTTATTCGTGAACATGGAGCAGAGCCTTCATTTAAAGGTCTTTATGGCTTTCCTAGTTCTATCTGTACCTCACTAAATCAAGTCTGTATTCATGGTATACCCAATGAGACAAAAGTCAAAGAGGGTGATATTTTAGGCTTAGATTTAGGTACAAAAATAGATGGCTATTTTGGTGATGCTGCGATAACGATGGCAATTGGTGAGATTTCTAAAGAGAATGAGGAGCTTATTGCGTGTTCTCGTGATGCTCTCTATCATGCGATAGATAATATCCGAGTAGGAATGCGTTTTAAAGAGCTTTCAGCAATCTTAGAGGAGTTTATACGAGGGCGTGGTTATGTGCCTTTAAGAGACTTTTGTGGTCATGGTATTGGTAAAAAACCTCATGAGGAACCAAACATTCCTAACTATGTGGATGGTAAACCAAATCAAGGTCCAAAAATTAAAAATGGCATGGTATTTTGTTTAGAACCTATGGTGTGTCAAAAATCAGATAAACCTCTTATTTTAGATGATAAGTGGTCAGTGGTTAGTGAAGATAGGTTAAATACATCTCACTATGAGCATACCGTGGCAATAATCAATGGAAAGGCTGTGATTTTGACGAATGCTTAGTTCTTCGTTATAATACACAATTATTAAACAATACTACAGTAAAACAAAAAATATTCATAAAAGGAGAATAGATGGCAAAAGACGACGTAATAGAGATTGATGGCAAGGTAATAGAAGCGTTACCAAATGCAACTTTTAGAGTAGAGCTTGACAATGGACATGTTATTTTATGTCATATTGCAGGGAAGATGAGAATGCACTACATTAAAATCTTACCAGGTGATAAAGTAAAAGTTGAGTTAACCCCTTATAGTCTTGACAAAGGGCGTATCACTTTTAGATATAAATAGACAAAAAATAGAGATATTAAGCAGATGGTACTCTTCATCTGCTTCTTAATTTAAAACTTTCCTCTAATTAAAACTTTAACATATAAATTTAACTAGTTTGTTAGCTACTTTCTTTTATACTAATCTCTTAGTTAATCAAATATAGGAGATAGAATGAAAATTTTAAAAGTATCATTGGCAGTAGGTATTATTGCAATGGTTTTAGCAGGGTGTACACAACAAGCACCCATTGATGTATGGAAAGAGCAGAACATAACCAAACCTAAACTCTCAACGTATGAACTTAATACAATTGCAAACAAGATATATATGAATGAGACATCTGGAAATCCAGAGAATTTGATGTTTTGGTCAAAAAATGAGGTTTTTCCATCACTGGGTATAGGACACTTTATATGGTATCCAAAAGGTGTACCTGAAAAGTTTGACCAGACATTTCCTGGTATGATTCAGTACTATATTGATAATAATGTTAAAATTCCTGCATGGTTAAAGAGAGCTAAGAGTACAGGAGCTCCTTGGGCAAACAGAACAGCTTTTGAGAGAGCTAGAAATGACCCTCAATTTAAAGAGTTGAAATATCTTTTGATGAATACTAAAGCGTTGCAGACTCAGTTCTTTTTTGAGAGATTAACAGCATCTATTCCTGAGATAGCACAGCAGGTTGCTCCACAATATCGTGA
>Ga0256831_1000704_pt1 | contig 17581 bp, 13 predicted proteins | sample 132544metaG_FD_189087 | JGI IMG/M metagenome (GOLD analysis project Ga0256831, IMG submission 189087) | Hydrothermal vent microbial communities from Lau Basin, Pacific Ocean - 132-544 | ecosystem: Environmental > Aquatic > Marine > Hydrothermal vents | place: Pacific Ocean: Lau Basin | collected...
TAATTATACTCTATCTCACTGTCAAATATCGTTAATAAATACAGCCTCCTTTTTGTCCACATGAGCAGATGTACTTAAAATTAGCCTCCTTTTTGTCCATTACACCCTATTTTATAATCCGTTGGCTGAAGCCAACGGCAAAGGATACTTCAGAGGGAAAGCAGAAGAAAAGAGATTCTATTTTTTTATCTTTTAAAAGATAACTAACTTACAACAATAAACAAAAAAGTTAAGTATGGGCTCGCTACTGAATATGTCGTTTCATGTCGATTTTTTCCCGTTAATGATTGTAATGACACTGGCATGGATTGCACCGGTTGTACTTGCTCTTTTTAAGTTTGGGAAAGTACCTACGGTAATAGCAGAAATTGTTCTGGGGTTTGTTTTAGGGCATTTCTTACTCGATAGATTTAGTCCGGAAAGCATCAGAATTCTCGATTTTCTGGCTCTTGCAGGTTTTATATTTCTGATGTTTTTAAGTGGCCTCGAGATTAATGTAGACCAGATAATTGCCTCGCTGCCTCGAAAACGAATCACATTTTCATCCTACTTTAAAAACCCATTGTTGATGGGTATTACCCATTTCGGCATTACCCTTATTCTTTCGTATATAAGCACACTTGCACTATCTCAATTTATTCATATTCCAAGTATCTGGTACTTTTCGTTAATTATGGTAACTACATCGGTGGGTATTATTCTCCCTATTTTGAAAAATCGTGGGGAGATTGCCGGACATTACGGTCAAATGCTGATTATTACAGCTGCCGTAGCCGATATTTTCAGTATCATACTATTCTCATTTACGGCATTCACACTAAAAAATGGATTTAAATTCGAGTTGCTCTATATTTTTATTCTGTTTTTTGCTTTTTACATCTTTAGTATTATCGGGCAAAAAATGAAAGATGTGCCCCTTATAAAAAAGATGTCGTTCCGGTTCTCACACTCTGCGTTGCAGATAAAGGTAAGAGGGACAGTTCTGCTTATCACCATTTTTGTTGTAATGGCGCAACTCATTGGCGAAGAAGAGATTCTTCTCGGAGCTTTTCTGAGCGGGTTACTAATGTCGGGTTTTCTACACAAAGAGAGGTCGCTGCTGATGCTAAAGATGGACGGAATGGGGTTTGGGTTCTTTATTCCCATATTCTTTGTGATGGTGGGAATGGAGTTCGATACTTCGGCTCTGGCTGAATTCGACACTTCCATAATCTGGTTTCTCCCCGTTTTATTACTTGTACTTTTCGGCATAAAATTAATTCCGTCGATGCTTTGGACACGCTTTTTCGGTTTCAGAAGAGCTTTTGCCGGAGGGTTTCTGGTTTCGTCGCGACTGAGTCTGATAATTGCTGCCTCGGCAATTGGACTGGAAATGGAAGTGGTTACACCGGGAATAAATGCTTCGTTTATTCTTATGGCAATTATTACCTGTCTTCTTTCGCCAATTCTGTTTAATTCTCTTAATCCTCGCGGTATTCTCGACGGACAAAAAACAATTATTGTTGGCGGTAGTAGTACCGGAGTTCTGCTCACACGCAGGTTACATGCTCATGGTAAAAATTCGGTAATCGTCGAAAACAACCCTGCACGTTTTAAAGAGATACAGAAAAAAGGGCTCAATGTAATTCTTGGCGATGGTACAAATGAAGCTATTTACCGACACCTAAAAATGGCTCCGAGTAATTATGTAATTTTAGAATGCGACAGCGATGATACAAACTTGCAAATTGCACACATGTTACGAGAACAATTTCAACACGAAAATATTATCTCGCGAACAAAACTAAAGAAAATTGAAAACAAGTTAAATCTAATGAACGTTGACACCGTTGATGAAAGGGGAGTTTTAGCAACAACACTCGAAAACCTTATTCTCAGACCAAATACCTACCATAATCTTGTTGAAAGTTTCGATAATTTTATAATTGAAGAGATACAGATAACAAGCAACGAAATTGATGGAAAGCAGATTAAAGATATTCCGTTTCAGTACAATGCAATTTTAATGATGATAAAGTCGGGAGACGAGATGAAAATTCCGCATGGAGACACCTATTTACGAAAAGGCGACATTCTACATGTTGTCGGAACTCAATCTGCAATTCAGGAGACACAAAAATTGGTAGAATAATCAACAAGACAGATAAAAACTTGCAACTCCGAATCATTATCTAATTTTCAAGAACTTTATTTCAGGTAGTAAATAAAGTCCCCCATAATGAAATACAGGGGACTCTTTTTAAAACTTAGAACTTAAAATCGACTCCGAACATAAAATGTGTTCCGGCCTGTGGGTAATAGCCGTCCATTTTACTCCGGTTCCCTTCGTAAATATACGAGTAAACCCACGCGTTGCTTTCGTAAACCTCGTTAAATAAGTTGTTTACCATTAAATGCAAAGTAATTTCCTCAAACAAATTTGTATTAAAACTGTAATCGGCTTTTAAATGATTTACAAAATACGAGTTTAAAGTCCGGTCGTCGTTCGACGTATTATCGATATACTGTTTCCCCACAAACGACGAAATAAAACTTAAATTCAGATTCTTCACAGGAGAAAATACCAACTGACTGTTTGCCACGATATTTGGCGAAAAAGCTATATCGGTTGTCCCCAAATCGTACTGCTCCTGTCCCCACGTATCCCAGTTATCGACATACTCGGTAAAGTTTTTTATTTTGTTCGAACTGAATGTTGCATTTCCGTTCCATTGTAAGCTTTTTACAATTTGCACACCTGCCTGCAGCTCAATTCCGGTGCGGAAACTTTTATCGACATTCACCATAATTGGTGCACCCACATCGTTTATTTCGCCCGTTAAAACCAGTTGGTCGTTGTAGTTCATAAAGTAGTAGTTGGCAGCAAACGAAAACCGCGACGAAGAGTAGTTGTATCCCACTTCTAAATCTTGTAAAGTCTCTACTCCCGGGGTTTTCCCGCCGGGTGCTTTATCGACAAAAGCGGTACGGTTGGGCTCGCGGTTGGCAATGGCAAACGAAAGATAGAGTTTCTGATTATTTGAAGGTTGATACGAAACCCCAAACTTCGGATTGAAGAAATTAAAATCGTGCGACTGCCCTAAATCTCGCAAATCATCGTCGATTCCAACAATAGAATATTCAATTTTGCGAAATTGTAAATCGGCAAAAAGATTTAAATTCTCACCAACCGAGTAGTTATATTTTGCATAAAAGTTGTAATCTTTTTTCTTCCCGTTATTTCTGTACCACTCGTGATTCGGGTTCGAGCTGCCATAATATTTAGCCCAGATAACGTTTCCAAAATGGTCGCCATCGTACATACTGTAACCGCCACCCAGTACAAGGCTCGATTTACTACCCGTATAATTTACCGAGTAAGTAACGCCGTAAAAACGGTTGTCGAGCCATTTTCTGTTTACCAAATCGGTTCTTCTTACTGTATCCTCGCCAAAACCAATATCGGGCAACTGGTAGTCGGCCAGCTTTTTATTCTGTTTGTAATTTTCGTAATATCCACGTCCGTAGGTGTAAAATGCCGATGCATTTATATTCCACATCGAATTCAGTTTATGCGAAAAATGCAACTGGTAGTGGTCTTGCTGATAATGATCAACCTGATTGTCGTAATACCGAGTAACTCCGTTCTCGTCGGTATATTCACCGCAACTGTTGTAGGTTCTGTTGGTTTTTAGCATCTCCGACGAGATTCCGTTCCACGCCTGATATGTCTCCTCAAAACCCGAGAAAATATTCACCTTAATAATTGTGTTTTCAGAATAGTAACCTCCCGAAACAAAAAACGATTTCAGGTCAGACGAAGCTCTGTCGATGTATCCGTCCGACGTAACTTTCGACAAACGCGCATCAACAGCAAACTTTCCATTTATTAACCCCGAACCCGCCGACACGGTATTTTTAAATGTATTAAAAGTTCCGGCAGCAGTTTTGTACTCGCCGTACGCATCTTTTCGCAACGCATTGGTTTGCATATTTATGGTTGCTCCAAACGCCGCAGCTCCGTTTGTCGAAGTTCCTACACCGCGCTGCACCTGCACATTCTCAATCGACGAGGCCAGGTCGGGCAAATCGACAAACCACGTTCCGTGCGACTCGGCATCGTTGGCCGGAATACCGTTTACCGTAACATTTATCCGGTTCAGGTCTGTTCCCCGAATTCTGAAATTGGTGTACCCAACTCCGGCACCGGCATCCGACGTTGCCACAAACGACGGAGTAAGTTGCAGCAAATACGGAATGTCCTGTCCCATATTCCTGCTGGCAATTTCGTCGCCTGTAACATTGGTATAAGCAACCGGCGTTTTGCTGTTTGCCCGGGTTGCCGAAATCAGAATTTCGTCGGTTAAAACAACATCGGGAGAAAGATGAATGGTAACTTGTTTGTCAGCGTTCAAACTCACGACAACCTCTTTAGTTAAAAACCCGATAAACGAAACCTTAAGGGTATAATCACCCTCTTTCAGGTTTTTAAACTCAAACGTTCCTTCACTCGATGTTGAAATTCCATAATAACTGTTTTCGAGAACCACGCTTGCGCCGGCCAGCGGTTCGCCATTACCGGTTACAACACCACTTAATTTTACCTGCCCTGTGGCAAGCAACACAATTAACTGCATCAGCAGTAAAAAACTAAACTTTTTCATTTTTTTTAGAAAATTGGTTATTAAACTAACCAATGGAGCGGGACGAATCCCCGTTTGCTCTCCCTACGCCGGCATTATCCGGATCAGGTTTGTGAGTATAATCTCAGCCCTAATTTTATTAGGCACCCCATTGCATTTTTATCGGCACAAAGATATAGAAAATTCCGGAACCCGGTTTTGGGAAACAGACGCTTTCAGAAAATTATTCACTATTTTTTTACACTCATTTTGTATGTTCCGAAGGAATAACAAACTCAATCTCTTTAAATGCAAACTCATCAACTTCTCCGTTTTTGTTTTGAAGTTGAATTTGCCCGAATTGTCCGATTCCGGTAATTTTAGCCTCAAAAACAATCCCCTCTTTTTTATACCTACGCCACTCTCCTACACCATAAAGCCGCTTAAAATAAGCAGAATCGATTTCATAGAAATTGCCTTCTTTCAACTTGTCATACCAATTGAAAATGTGTTTAATTACATCGGCAGCAACCAACTCAACCGAATAAGTTTTCCCCGTTATTTGTTTAAGCGAAACCGGATTTGGAGCATCCGATATAAATTTTTCCTGATTTAAATTTAGGCCAATTCCCACAACCGACGAATCGATACTATTCCCTTTTATCGTATTTTCAATAAGAATTCCCGCTATTTTTTTATTCCCCACATAAATATCGTTGGGCCATTTTATTGAAACCTCCTCAATCTCTTTTTCAAGAAATTCAACCAAACTCAAACTTACAACTTTTGAAAGCGTAAACTGTTTGCCTGCATCTAAAAAATGCGGATTCAAAATAATACTCGCTAAAAGATTTTTCCCTGCTTCACTTTCCCACCCGTTTCCGGCCTGTCCTCTGCCGTTTTTCTGAAATTGTGTCAGCACCGTGGTTCCCTCCTCTGCCGCATCAGACAAAATCAGTCGAGTGGCATAGTTGTTGGTAGATTCCACCTCATTTAAAACAATAATCTTTTTCTCCGTTTTTATCATAAAAAGTTAAACTATTTATCCATTTTTTGGTTTATGTTATTTTACTGCCGAAAATAGATAGTGTGTAAAATGAAAAATAAATTTACACAAAGCAAAGTAGTTAAAAATAGGAATAGAGCAAAAAGATTATCTTTGTAAAGTAATATTTTTATATGAGCAAAAAAGAGGAAGAAGCTGATAAATTACTGGAAGCAATACTCGAAGGGATTCAACGAATAAAGGGGAAAGACATTACGTTAATCGACTTAAATTCAATACATCACACCGAATGTGGTTACTTTGTAATTTGCCATGGAACATCGAATACTCAAGTCGATTCGATTGCCCACTCGGTTGAAGATACGGTAAAAGAATTAACCGGAGAAAATGTATGGCATCGCGACGGATACCGGAATTCGATATGGATTTTACTCGATTACGGCGATATTATGGTTCATGTTTTCCAAGAAGAAGCCCGCGAGTTCTATAACCTTGAAGGACTTTGGGCCGATGCCAAAATAACAAAAATTGAAGACGACAATTAGAGAAATATCATGACAGAAAACAAAAATAAAGAGAAGAAAAATATTCCAAATAATCCGTTTGGAAATTTTAATCAAAATAAAAAAGGCGATGGAAAATCGCCTAAATTTAATGCATATTGGATATACGGAATTGTTGCCATTGTTTTTATTGTAGCACAGTTTTACGTGAGTAATAGTCGTGGCCCGGTAGAAACTAACTGGAGCAAAGTTAAAAAAACCATGCTTGCCAATAACGACATTGAACGGATCGTTGTGGTAAACAATAAACAGGCAAATATTTACATAAAAAAAGACCGCCTGAAAAATTATGAAGAAGAGTTTAAAGATAAATTCTCGAAACCTTCGGAAACCGGACCACAGTTTACATTTAATATTGGTTCGGTTGAATCGTTTGAAAGAAATTTAAGCGAAGCACAAGAAAATAGTCCCAATAAAATTGATCCTGAGTACAAAGAAGAGCGAAACTGGGCAGGAGAATTACTTTGGTCGATAGGGCCATTCGTTTTAATTATTTTGTTGTGGTGGTGGATATTTAAAAGAATGAGTCGTGGTGCCGGCGGTGGTGGTGCCGGTGGTATTTTTAATGTTGGCAAATCGCAGGCAAAAGTCTTCGATAAAGATCAAAAAGTGTCGACCAATTTTAAAGATGTTGCGGGGCTTGCCGAAGCGAAACAGGAAATTGAGGAAATTGTTGAATTCCTGAAAAGCCCGGAGAAATACACAAAATTGGGAGGCAAAATTCCGAAAGGAGCACTACTTGTTGGCCCCCCGGGAACAGGAAAAACGCTACTTGCCAAAGCCGTTGCCGGTGAGGCAGATGTTCCTTTTTTCTCCATGTCGGGGTCCGATTTTGTTGAGATGTTTGTGGGCGTTGGAGCCTCGCGGGTACGCGACCTCTTTAAACAGGCAAAAGAGAAAGCACCTTGTATTGTATTTATCGACGAGATTGATGCAATTGGCCGTGCACGTGGCAAGAATCCAAATATGGGCTCGAACGATGAACGCGAAAACACACTGAACCAACTACTTACTGAGATGGACGGGTTCGACACAAACAGTGGAGTTATAATTCTGGCTGCAACAAACCGCGCCGACATTCTCGACAGAGCCTTAATGCGCGCCGGTCGTTTCGACAGACAAATTCATGTTGAATTACCCGATTTAAACGAGCGAAATGCAATTTTTAAAGTACACTTGCGCCCGTTAAAATTAGACAAATCGGTTAAAGTCGATTTTTTAGCAAAACAAACTCCCGGTTTCTCGGGTGCCGATATTGCCAATGTTTGTAACGAAGCTGCGTTAATTGCTGCACGAAAATCGAAAGAGTCGATAGGGAAACAAGATTTCCTCGATGCAGTTGACCGAATAATTGGCGGGCTGGAAAAGAAAAATAAAATAATCTCGCAAGTCGAGAAGAAAACAATTGCCTTCCACGAAGCAGGTCACGCCACAATAAGCTGGTTGTTAGAACATGCCCACCCACTAGTAAAAGTTACCATTGTCCCACGTGGGAAAGCGCTGGGTGCTGCCTGGTACCTGCCCGAAGAACGGTCGATAACAACAAAAGAACAACTATTAGACGAGATGGCATCGGCACTGGGTGGCCGCGCTGCCGAAGAGATTATTTTTAACCGAATTTCGTCGGGAGCACAAAACGATTTAGAGAAAGTAACCAAACAGGCATACGCCATGGTTACCATTTTCGGGATGAGCGAAAAAGTGGGTAATGTTAGTTACTACGATTCTACCGGACAGTCTGACTATTCGTTTACAAAACCGTATAGCGAGAAAACAGCCGAAATAATTGACGAGGAGGTGAAAAAATTGATTGACGGTCAGTATCAACGCGCCCTCCAAATTTTAAAGGATAATGCCAAAGGGCATATAGAACTGGGAAATCTTCTATTAAAACGAGAAGTTATTTTCAGTGAAGACCTTGAAGAAATTTTCGGTAAACGGCCGTGGGATACAAAACACGTAATCCCTGAAAACGGTGACGAAAGTTCTGAAAATGAAACCCAAAAACCGGTTGATTTAGAAGACACAAAACCGGAAGAAAAAAAAGAAAACGACAGTTTAGCATAAATGAGTGAGGCACGGCACGAAATATTGAACCGATTAAAAAACACCGTTCATAATGTGCCGGAAAAACCCGATTTTATCGCTCCCGTTTACCATCCTGTTCATCAGCCTTTAGAGATTGCCTTTAAAGAAAAGCTGGAGGAGTTAAACGGGAGCGTCTATCTGTTTGAATCGGAAGAAGCACTTTTTGCCGAATTAAAAACACGCCTTTCAAAATACAATTCAAACAATATCTGTTGTGCAGAAGAAGCCATTCAAAGCCGGTTAGAAACCACCCAGATTCCTTTTTCGGATTGTAAAAAACTGCCGAAAACCATTGAAGTGGGAATAACGGGCTGCGAGTTTCTAATTGCTCACACCGGTTCGGCAATGGTAAGTTCTGCTCAAAAAGGTGGTCGGAGATTGTTTGTTTATCCACCACTTCACATTATTATTGCAACAAAAAAACAGATTGTCGATTATCTTGAAAAAGCATACCTCGGTATTCAAAAAAAATACGCAGACAACCTCCCTTCGCAAATTACATTAATAACCGGGCCAAGTCGTACAGCCGACATCGAAAAAACATTAATTATTGGAGCACACGGTCCCAAAGAGTTGCAGGTCTTTATCTCTTAATCATCCTGTTGGAATAAACACCACGACAGACGAAAAACACCGTCGTTTTATATAACAACATTCACTTTTCAGATTTATAGAAGTTATATTCTGATAAATATTTTTCTTTTATACATCCAATAGCAAATGTACCACATCATAAACCAAATAATTGTATTTTGAATCATATCGGCCGGAAACTGCCCCATCCAACTGAATGCGGCCTGTGTAAACGGATAAATTATAGCACGTAAATATTTAACGCCTTCTAAATGTGCAAACAGGTAGATAAAAAGAGGATTCATTCCAACAACAGAAAATACAATAACCCACTTTCGCGACTTTTTTATGTCGATTAACCAATAGGAAAAGGCAAGCGCCAACAGTGCCCAACCGCCACTAACAATAACAAACGACGTGGTTGCAATGCGCTTAATAATTGGCGTAATCGGGTCTAAACCGTATCCCACAACAACTGCGGCAAATCCGGCAATTGCCAGAATTTTAACTTTTTTCATTGGCGATTTGTCGCTCATTAGCAGCATTCCGGCCATGGCTCCCCAAATGGTATGCGCAGTAGTTGGAATGGCATTAAACGAAACCCAGTGCCCCGAAAGATTTTCTCCTCCATATTGTAAATCGAGCCAGGTACCAAAATTTTCGTTGGGCACAAACGGATGGTTAAATCCTTCGACCCAAAACGACCTGTAAATTATTTCGGTAAGAATTAACAAGCCAAACGAAACAATTAGCTGAACTGATGGTTTCTGACGAATAACCAGAAATGTTATAAAATAGGTAACCGAAAGTTGTGCCAGCACATTTTGAAACTGAAACTCGATTTTACCCGGCACAATACAATAAAGTGCCCAACCAATTACAAGAAGTAAAGCCGAACGCTTTAAAGCGTGTTTGCGCAAAAGCTGATAGCTGTCGCCGCGTTCAGTACGTTTGGCAAACGAAAACGGCATAGCAACTCCCACAATAAACATAAAAAAAGGCTGTATTAAATCCCAAAAATGAAGCCCGTGCCAGGGGTGGTGATGAAACTGCGTTCCTATGGCATGAATAATAGGGTTATCGACAGCTGCTAAATTCGAAAATAACCCGGTAAATTCGCCCACCAGCAAAAGCATTGTTAATCCTCTAAAAAAGTCGAGCGATAAAAGTCGTTTGTCGGGTGTTAACGAAACATTTGTATCAGACATAATAAGTATGGTTTAAGTTTTAAAGAGTTTAAACTTATTAATAAATTTAAAAATAAGGAAACTATTCCAAAAAGATTTAAATTCTACTTCCGTTTAATTAATTCCGAAGGTGCGATATTGTATTCCCTTTTTGCAACAAAAAAGCAGTAAAATTATAATTAAGGAGCATAAAAAAAGGGCGATAACGCCCTTTTAAATTTTTATTTCTCTTGAACTATTTTACCGGTTTTTTAAATATTGCATCATCGAAATCGACATTTAACTTTACATCTTCCATTGTAACAACTGCTTTTCCCATTGGCGATTGCGACTCGATTTTCATGGCCATTGTAACTCCATCAACAGTTTTATAATCCATCATATTTTGGGTTATATCAACACTTTGTCCGTTAGCTTTCACTGTTGCTTTTACTTTGGTAATTAAATAGGTATCGGCATCAATAAAGTAAGTTTTTAAATTGCCGTCTTTTGTTGTTAACTTCAGTTTATATGCCGGTTTGCCATCTAGGTTAACCTTTCCAATAAACTCAATCGAGTGGCCTTTCTTTTTGTAGTTATACAATTCACCTTCCATATCGGCCTGGTCGATTGCATCTTTTAACTGTGTACCCGATAAATCTTGCGGGTCGGGACTTACCCACGGAGCAATCATCCAGCCTTTTTCCCCATCGTAAGCCTGAATCATTTTTTGCCCCTGCATCTCCATTTCCATTCTAAATTTATTGGGTTTTTTAATTTTCATAATCATAGGCAATTCCATTCCCATTTGGCTAATTTTTGCAGTTATCTGAAAAGAAGAAGCATTAGCAAGTGTTTCGAGTCCGGTTGCTTTAATATATTTCGCTAGCACATCGTCGAGCGATTGTGCCTGTACAAAACCGGTTAAACCAAGAATAAAAAGTGCGAGGGTAGTTACAATTAATTTTTTCATTTGGATTGTTTTTTAAATTGATTAATATATTAATGGTATTCATTACGGCAGAAAAGTTACAACTTCCACTTTAATTTGAAACAATAATTTAGAAATAAATTTCGGCAATAATTTTTTCGAACGGTACTCCCCGGTCAATCAGCAGATCGCGCACCTCAACAACCATTGCAGGGTTTCCGCACAAATAGTATTTTACAGCGGGCAGCTCGTGTACCGCATCAATATAATCGGTTACACGTTGTTGCCTAATGTCGCACGACGATTCGCGCGAACAGCAACGAATATAATTTTCGCCCAACAACCACTCCAAATCGTCTTCAAAATAAAACTGATTTAAATAGCGTGCTCCATGAATCAGCGTTTTGTTTTTTGTTAACCCCGACTGAATCATACTGTAAAACGGAGCAATTCCTGTTCCGGTTGAGATAAACCACGCTTTCTCTTCGGTACCAATAAAACGTCCGTAAGGTTCCGAAACCAAAATTGTTTCGCCCGGAATCATTCCCGAAAGCTTTGGAGTTAAAAATCCATCTTCCTTTACACTGAATAAAATACGAACTTCACGTTCCTTGTTTCCACTGCAGATACTATAAATACGAGGCGGGTGCTCTTTATCAACCGCTATTTTAATTGCCTGACCCGGCAAAAAATCGAAAGTTCGGTTAAAAGAGATGACATGAACTCCCGGAGAAATTTCTTCGTTATTGGTTAAAACAACTTCGAATAGTTCCGAACCGCTTTTTTCGCTCTGTTTTTTTTTCATGAAATATTTTTCTGTTTCAGGAAGAAAGGATATTATAGTTAATCCATTCAGTTTTTTTTGGTTGAGAATATATGAACTATTTATTATTTGTTCCGGAACGAGAATGTTACCACAAGATTTTCGTCCGATGCAGTTTTCAAATTCTTAACTTCGTAATAAACATCCAGTTTTTTCATATTATCAACTTCATCCGAATTACCCGAAATCTCGATGGTAGTAATGTAATGTGCTTTCAACGTAACTTTCTTCGAAATATCGAATCCCACTCCGGGCTGTACAAGTTCCAGCTCATAATCGATATCGGAGTTGTTTTTAATACTGATTGATTTGCTTGTCCGGTTTTTAATATGAAGTGGTGAATTGTCGAATTCCAACGAAGCAAAAAACAGCGGCTCGAGATAGACCGACTCTCCCACCAGCGTATTATCGAAATATACTGCCGTCCGCCTGCTAAACAATGCCTCCTTAATTCCTCCTGCAGTGCGACTTCGTGCAAAAACCAATGTCATTGGCCGGTGTGCTCCCTTAAACTTTATCGGACTGTGAATGTCGGTATTTCCAAGCATTGTAAGCTTTTTCTCGTTTGCCCAATCCACTGCCTCGGGATAATACGATGTTGTGTTATAAACTTCAATTCCATGCAATAAGTCGCTCTTTAACAAACGTGTGTGCATATCCCACCAGCGCATTGTATCGGGTTGCTGCACTTTCCATCCCGGATGATTCCAAAAAATAAATGCACCCTGATTGCGCGCCTCTTTCAACACATCCATAACACTATCACGCTCCAGTAAATTGGTATTGGTAATAAACAGAACATTCAAATGACCGGGAGGCATATCGCGTGTAACTTCAGCACCTTTTATTAAAATAATTCCCATCTCTTCCGAAAGTGGTTTTGCTATTTCGTACGAACGGTTATGGTCGGCACTAATGTCTTTCGAATGTGGGCGATATTCAATATGATCGGTTATTGCAATGGCATCTAATCCTTCGTTCCACGCCTCTTTTACACGAACAGTCGGCCAAACTGTTCCGTCGGAAAAAACGGTGTGCATATGAAAATCGCACTTTAATGTTTTGTAACCCGGAATATCGGGAATATTAATAACCTTATGCGATTGAGCATTTGTTATTTGAAAAAGAATCAGAATCAGAAATAACAGCGAAACCTTTCTTGTCATAGTGTGGAGCTTTAATCGATTAAAACTTATAATTTATAAATATCAAGTTTTTTATTGAATAAATAAAAAATATAGATAAAGTATTTAAGAATTGTAAATGAATGGTTAAGTTTAACGAAACTATTCGATTCTTTTTAATTTTTTTAAAAAGGGACTTGTGCGATCTATTAATTATTTTAATCTTTGTTAAAGATTATATGGAAAATCTTTTTAAAAATAGTGGGCTTCAAAGCGAGGCAGTTGAATTAAAAAAGCGAGGGCATCAGAAACGCATTTTACGTGCCATCTATTTTAATGGTCCGCTATCGAACTCCGAGTTATCGAAACAGATTAAACTCAGTACTCCGAAAATTAACAGTCTTTTACTTGAATTAATTGAAAACGGTCTGATTGAAGATTTAGGCCGGGGAAATTCAAGCGGTGGCAGACGGCCAAATATATATGGGATTGTTAAAAATAGTTTTTACGTTATAGGAATTACGATTAATGTTCACCGTACCATTATTTCTGTTTTTAACAGCAGCAATATCGATATTAGCGGCCCGCAATACTTTCCAATAAAGATGCAATCCGACCTGAATATTTTTAATCGGGTAAATGAAAAGATGATTGAGGTGCTGAGAAAGTTCAATATTTCGCGCCAAAAAGTTTTAGTGATTGGAATTGAAATTCCCGGATTAATAAATCGGAAAGAAGGTATCAGCAAAACCTATTTCCCCGAAGTTCCCAATTTATCGGAAAAACTAAGAGCAATTTTTGGTATTCCGGTTTTTTTCGAACACGACACAAAAATCAGAACCTTTGCCGAACAACATTTCGGGCTGGCTAAAGAGAAAAAAAATGTTCTTATGCTTCAGGCCGACTGGGGCCTCGGACTTGGAATTGTAATCGACAAAAAACTTTACATCGGAGAATCGGGCTATTCGGGCGAGTTCGGACACTTACCAATTGTCGACAACGGAGTGCTTTGTTCGTGTGGAAAACAGGGCTGTTTAGAAACAATTGTATCGGCAAATGCCATTGCACGAATGGCGCGTGAGGGTATTGAAAACGGGAACTCATCGTTAATTAAAAGCCTCGTAAACAACGACCTTAGTAAGATTGAGATTTCAGTTGTTATTCAGGCAGCTAATTCGGGCGACCAGTTTGCTATCTCCATTTTCAACAATGTGGGACACTGGCTGGGGCGTGGAATTGCTTATTTACTACAAATTTTCAACCCCGAGTTAATTATTATTGGTGGGCGGGTTGCCGATGCAAACCAGTTTATTTTAACGCCAATACAACAAGCCATTCAAACCTACAGTAACCGCGATATTAGCAATAACACAGAAATAAAAATTTCGGAGTTGGGATTAAAAGCAGGCCCCATTGGAATTGCAGCTTACGCTCTTGAAAAATTATTATTAGAAAAATAAAACAATGAAGTTAAATTTCACAAAAGTAGAAAAGGCCTTTTTCGAAGAAGCAAGTAACAAAAATGTTTCAACAAAAATTCCTTATGTAAGAGTTGATAGTTTCCCAAAATTAGGGTTGCTGTCGGCATTAAGTTTTCTCGAATGGGTAAGCGAAAATCCAAACGGAGTAATTAGTTTGCCTACCGGAAAAACAGCACAGTATTTTCTTCAGTTTACCCATTTATTGCTCGATAACTGGGAGAATAAAAAAGGGAAAGACATTCTGAAACGATACAACCTTGGCGACCTTAAAAAGCCCGATTTATCGGGGCTGCATTTTGTTCAAATGGGCGAGTTTTACCCCATTAACACCGAGCAACACAACAGTTTATGTAACTATGCCGAGAAGTATTATATTGAAGGATTTGGCCTCGACAAAAAGAAAGCACTTCTTATCGACTCGAATAAAATAGAGCTTGCCGACGGGAAATCCTTCTCGGAAGTTTTCCCCGATTTTAAAATCGATTTAACACTCCGCTATCGCGAAGCAAAAACCTGCGCCGAACGGATACAAAAAAAGTCGATTTTTAAAATCGATAACTGGTGTACTGCCTACGAAAATAAAATTCGAGAAAAAGGTGGCATCGGATTCTTTTTGGGAGGAATTGGCCCCGACGGGCACATTGCTTTTAACGTTAATGGCACCGACCATTTTTCGACTACCCGCCTGACAAAGACAAACTTTGAAACACAAGCTGTTACTGCTGCCGATTTAGGTGGTATTGAAGTTTCGAAAAACCGTTTGGTGATAACAATTGGTCTTGGAACAATAGGTTATAACCCAAAAAACAAAGCCATTGTTTATGCCGCCGGAGAAGCAATTGCCGACACAATAAAAGATGCTTTGGAAAAAGAACCCACAGTTACTGCGCCGGCTACTTCGCTTCAGAAATTAAAAAATGCACGGTTTTATTTAACCGAAGGAGCAACTGTCAGCCTCGAAGATAGTACCGATTATTTTTTTACAGCAGGAGAGTGGTCGCACAAAAAAACAGAACGTGCGGTTATGGAGCTTTGCAAAAAGATTAATAAATTCGGCCCAAAGTTAACCCTTAACGACTTAAAGTCAGATAAATACTGCAAGCTCATTCCCAACTTAAGCGAAAATACAGTTCAATCGGTTATCGATTCTATTCTTGCTAAAATGGAGCGAGGATTGGCAACGCAAAGCAATCAGGTATATTACCACACAGGGCCACACCACGACGATATTATGCTTGGCATTATGCCCATTACAAATCGCCAGTCGCGCAGTGCAAGCAACGAATTGCACTTTGCGGTAATGACTTCAGGTTTTACTGCGGTAACCAATCATTTCCTTGGCGACTTGTTGACCGACACAAAAAATTTAATTGACGAAGGGAAAATAGAGATGATAAATTATCCCGATTTCTTTAAAACAGGATACAAATTTAAATGGGATAAAGACATCTATCACTACCTCGACAGTGTTGCCGCTATGGACGAAGAGGAGAAACGTCGTGGCGTTTGTCACCGTTTAATTCGGGCAATCGTTTTGGTTTGGAACATCGACACAAAAGAGGAGCTTTCTTATACTATTGATGAAATTCTAAAAATTCTGAAAGACAGCTACGATGGAGGGAAAAATCCACCTAAGATTCAGAAAATAAAAGGAATGATTCGCGAATTTGAAGAGGAACTTGTTTGGGCGCACTACGGAGTTATGGTAAAAAATGTTCACCATAAACGGTTAGGATTTTACTCGGGCGACCCGTTTGCTACGCAGCCCGATTTTAACCGCGATGTTTTACCTATTCTCGAAGATTTCAGAAAATATAAACCTACGGTAATTAGTTTGGCAATGGATCCGCAGGGTAGCGGCCCCGATACACACTACAAAGTTTTGCAAGCCGTTGCAAAAGCTGTTGAAGCGTGGAACAAAGAGGAAGATTTAAGTAAACTTCGAATTGTTGGCTACCGCAATGTGTGGTTTAAATACAATCCGTGGGATGCCGAAGTAATCGTGCCGGTTTCGCTGAATGCACTGGCAACACTCGACAAGTCGTTCTCCGACTGCTATGTAACACAAGTAAATGCTTCGTTCCCAAGTTATCAGCTCGATGGTAAATTCAGCGATTTAACACAGCTAATCTGGTTCGAACAGCACAAGCAAATTCAGTTCTTGCTGGGTAAAAACTATTTCTACGAAAACGAATCGCCACTTTTACGTGCAACACACGGAATGATTTTCCACCGCGATTTAAATGTCGATGAGTTTTTAAAAGAGGCATTTAAAATGGAAAAATCGATGGAAGGAATTTTTTAATACAAATACTAAAATATAGAATTATGAGAGTTTTAATACACGACAATTATCAGCAATTAAGTAAATGGACAGCCAATTACATTGCAAAAAAGATAGAGGCATTTCAACCAACACCCGAGAAACCTTTTGTTCTCGGACTGCCAACCGGGTCGTCGCCCATTGGCGTTTATACCGAATTTATTAAGCTGGTGAAAGAGGGAAAAATGTCGTTTAAAAATGTGGTGACATTTAATATGGACGAATATGTAAATATTCCGGAAGACCATCCTCAGAGCTACCACTATTTTATGGATTCGAATCTTTTTAACCATATCGATATTCCTCGCGAAAACATTAACGTGCTGAATGGAAATGCTGCCGACCTCGAAAAAGAGTGTGCCGATTACGAAGCAAAAATTGCAAGTTATGGCGGTATCAATCTTTTCCTTGGTGGAATTGGCCCCGACGGACATATTGCTTTTAACGAACCCGGCTCGTCGTTAAAATCGAAAACAAGAGTTAAAACATTAACTTACGATACAATTGTTGCCAACTCGCGTTTTTTCGATAACGACGTAAATAAAGTTCCAAAAACGGCTTTAACGGTTGGTGTCGATACGGTTATGCAATCGGAAGAGGTTATTATTATTATTAATGGATATAACAAAGCGCGGGCAATGCAAAAGGTTGTTGAAGAGGGTGTTAATCATATGTGGACCGTTTCGGTTTTACAACTTCACCCAAAAGGAATTATTGTTTGCGACGAAGCTGCTACCTACGAACTAAAAGTAGGCACGGCTAAATATTTTAAAGATATTGAAAAAGACCAACTGTAAACAATACTCAGTTCATCGAATTAAAAAAGCCGGTTACAAAATTGTAACCGGCTTTTTTAATATTGTTATTACAAGAATAAATGGGAATTATAATCCCAGTTTCTC